>Ga0268386_10004445_pt1 | contig 10315 bp, 6 predicted proteins | sample RVTome_15_FD_200260 | JGI IMG/M metagenome (GOLD analysis project Ga0268386, IMG submission 200260) | Soil microbial communities from uranium-contaminated site in the Upper Colorado River Basin, Wyoming, United States - RVT150D86... ... | reverse complement strand
GACTCCAATAAGCCCGGCTGGCAACCTGAGCGACGCTCACGCCTTTATCCGGCGCGCCGCGCACGGCGATATGACCATTGCGCAGTTCAAGGTCATCGATATGGGCTTCGAGTTGCGCGGCGGCGCGCTTTAAGAGTTTGTCGCGAACTTTGCGCGCGGCGCCGATTGCCGCTACCGTGTCATGGCCATGGAATTTGTTGGAGTAAACTCCCGAAGTCATGACGTAAGGGTGGCTCGCCGAGTCAAACGTCGTAGGTACTCTAATTTGCTTCAAGTCAAGCCCCAGCTCGTCGGCGACGACCTGCGCCAGCGCGGTGGCATGGCCCTGTCCCGAGTCAAGGCCGCCGGTAAAGACGGTCGCCGTTCCGTCCGTTTCCAACCGCACCCGGGCGGCTTCGCCCTGTCCACTGAGAAGCTGGCTCGGACCGGAGATGAGCATTCCATAGCTTAAGTTTGAGCCGCCGGGCTCGACGGCGGTGGCGATTCCGACGCCGAGCAGGCGCCCGCGTTCCCGGCCTTCGGCTTGCTCGCGCCTAAGTGTTTCATAATCGATGGCGGCAAGCGCCCGGCGCAGCATTTCGGGATAGTCGCCGCTGTCGTAGGTTTGGCCCGACGGCGTGTCGTAAGGGAACTGATCCGGTTGGATGAAGTTACGAAAGCGGATTTCTGCGCGATCGATATTGAGTGCCCGCGCCACCGCGTCGATCATTCTCTCTACGGCAAAGCACATAAACGGTTTGCCGATGCCGCGGTTGGCAACCACGGGGCAGCGGTTGGTGACGACTGAGTAGCCTTCGTAGGAGATGGCGCGAAGGCGATAACAGTTGGCGATGTTGCTCAGCATGAGGAGGTTATGTCGCCCGGCGAAGTCGATGCCGGCACCTTCGTTTTCAATGTTGCGGAATTTGATGGCCAGCACCGCTCCGTCCGCTTTGACCGCCGCGCTCATCTCCATGACGCCGTCGGCGGCGTGGCCCAGAGCCAAGAGACTCTCACGCCGATCTTCGATCCACTTCACGGGCCGCCCCGCTTTGCGCGCCAGCAAGGCGGCGGCGATGATGAAGAGCGGCCGCACTTTGTTGCCGAAAGAACCGCCCATCGGGGGAATAATCAGCCGGATCTGCCCCGGTGACACACCGAAAGCCGCGGCAAGAACGTGGAGATCTTGGGCCGGCTGCTGCGTGTGGCCCCAGATCGTGAACGAATGCGTAACCGGCTCGTATTGCGCCATCACCCCAAAGGTCTCAAGCGGAGTAGAGCAGTAGCGGTGAATCGTCACGCGCTCGGTGACGATCGTATCCGCTGCCGCGAACGCCGCTTCCACATCACCGTAGGGAAACGTGTTGTGCCAGAGGACGTTGGAACCGATTTCTTCGAAAACTAACGGCGCATCCGGCTTGAGGGCCTCTTCGGGATCCAGGACGGGCGGCAAAGGCTCGTACTCCACTTGCACCAGTTCTGCGGCGTCCTCCGCCGTCGCCCGGTCGACCGCGGCGATGCCGACTACAGGCTCACCCACGTAGCGCACTTGCTCATAGGCGAGGGCATAAACCCTCGGCGAGTTGGGAAGCGGCACTCGGCCCCGCTGCGGACGGGTAGATTGCGCCGCATCTTCGCCGGTGATGACCGCGTATACTCCGGGGTGACCGAGGGCCTGGCTGGTGTCGATATGTCTTATCTGCGCACGGGCGTGGGGGCTGCGAACGTAGGCGGCATGGGCAACGCCGGGGAGGCTAAGATCATCGATGAAATGACCACCCGTAGTCAGCAGCGTTCGGTCTTCCGTGCGCTCGATCGCTTGGCCGACCCATTTTGCTTCCCTGCTCATCTCACCTGTCCTTCGGCCGCGGCGGCGCGCACCGCGCGCACGATATTGACGTAACCCGTACACATGCAGAGATTGCCACTCAGGCCCACACGTACCTCCTTGTCAGTCGGATCCGGGTTGTCGCGCAGCAGTTCTAAAGCGGCCAAAATCATCCCTGGCGTGCAAAATCCGCATTGCAGCGCATGGTGCCGTTGAAACGCTTGCTGCAACGGATGGAGATCTTCCCCTTTTGTCAGCCCTTCAACAGTAAGGATTTCTGCCCCGTCGGCCTGAGCCGCAAAAAGCAAACAGGACCGAACCGTGCGACCATTGAGCATCACCGTGCAAGCGCCGCACACGCCGTGCTCGCAGCCGACGTGGGTTCCGACTAAACCGAGATCGTGGCGCAGAAAATCCACCAGGGAGCGGCGCGCCTCAACTGCCGCCGTTTCTTCAAATCCGTTAACTTTCAGCGTAATCGAAATCCGTTCGACCATTACGCTTGTCCCTGGATCCGCCCTTCAGCAGTTGCCAACGCGCGGCGCACTAGCACGGCGGTAAGGTGGCGCCGATATGCGGACGACGCGTGGATGTCGGCCGGGGGCTCCACCGCCTGCTCCGCAGCATCGCCGGCCCGGCGAAAAAGTTCGCTGCCCGGCCGTTGGCCCAAGAGCACCTCTTCCGCCGCCGCCACGCGCAAAGGCGCTGGACCGACGCCGCCGAGCGCGACGCGCGCGAAGCTGACGCTTCGATCGCTCGCACGATCGAGCAGCACGGCGACGGCAACGATGGCAAAATCGCCTTGCCGGCGCGCAATCTCGGCACAGCACCAACCGGAATTCGCCGGCGGCAAATTAAAATCGATCTCAACCAAGAGTTCGTCCGCTGCGATATCGGTGATCAAATAGCCTTGATAAAAGTCCCGTGCCGCAACCGATCGACTCGCCCGCGCGCTGCGCAGATGGAAGGTCGCATCCAAAGCGATGGCGAGCAGGGGCAGCTCCGCGGACGGATCGGCGTGCACCAGACTGCCGCCGACGGTGCCGCGGTTGCGGATCGCCGGATGGGCGATTTGCTCGATCGCTTCACGGAGAATGGGCAGGCGCTCGGCAATCGCTGGCGAGCGCTCGACATCCCGCTGCCGTACCATTGCTCCTAGCGACAGGGCGTGATCGTTAAACTGAATTTGGTCCAGACCGCGGACCCCGTTGAGATCGATCAGATTACCTGGCTGTGCCAAACGAAAATTCATCAACGGCACGAGACTCTGGCCGCCGGCGAGGACTTTGGCGTCATCGCCGTGAGCTTGAAGCAGCGCCAAGGCTTCGTCGACGCTTCTGGGCCGGAGTAAATTGAATGGCGCCGGTTTCATGATTAGCCATAAGCCGAACTGGACATGCAGTGGAAGGCGACAGCCAATGCCGATTGTTCATCGCGTCGACTACCGCCGGATGCCCAATGCCGTTTTAGTTGAGTTCCCCCTTGAGGAATTCGACCGCGATCCGGTTGAACTCTTCGGGATGTTCGGTCTGGGCGTGAAGCCCGCAACTGGACATCGCATAAAGTTTGGCGCCCGGGGTCATGTTAAAGGCAATCAGCGCCTGCTCGATCGGCAAAACTTTATTCTCTTTACCCGTGACAAACAGAACCGGCACCGTCATCTTGGCCAAAAGCGGTCTTAGGTTTGGCACATCCATCGGGTAGCAGCCCAACTTGGCATAGGCGCCGTATTGACGCGCGCTCGCTTCGAGATATTGATCGAAGATCTGCGGCGGCGCCCATCGATCCACGTTGAAGTACGCCCTGTCGAGGTGGGCCTTAAGATTTTCTCGGGTCGCCGTGTAGTTGGCGTAGGGTGCCAGCGCTTTCTGCTCCAGCTCGGGAGGTATCCCGCCGCCCGCGTTGCCGATCAGAATCACTCGCCCGACCCTGTCCGGGTGCTCAGCCGCGAGCGAGATGCTGATCAATCCGCCTCGGCAGTTGCCGACCAGATGGGTCTTTTTCACGCCTAGCGCGTCGAGAAATTGCAGCATGTGCTCGACATAAGCGGGATGTCTCAGATCGCGCGTCGGCGCATCGGTTTTGCCGAAGCCAATAATATCCGGCGCCAGCACTCTAAAGTGTCTGCCCAGCGCTTCGAAGTTTTCCCGAAACTCCAGCCAACCCCCGGAGCCGGGGTCGGCGGAATGAAGCATAAGAACGTTCTCGCCTTCGCCAACTTCCCAATAATGCGTGCGATATTCACCCGCCTGAACGAATTTTTCTTGAATAGCCATCTTTCATTCCTCCTCGATTATTTGCCCGTCGGCATGCATAACCAATTACCTGAGGGGAAGCAATGCGTACTCGCCTACGCCGCCTTCGGCTCCAGCGCATGGAGCCGCGGAATCACTTCTTTGCCGAACAGACGGACATTGTTCAGCACCATCTCCTGGGGCATCGCGCCCATGCGAACGATCGCCATGAACGTGCCAAAGCCGCCGTACTCTTGATATTGCGCCATGAGATCTTGATATACCCGGTCCGGCGTTCCCATCAAAACAAAACCGTCATCGCGCATTTTTTCCATCGGCGTGACGTCATAAGGATACGGCGTCTTGACCGAATCGAAGGTCAGCTCGGGATTCATATCGAGGATTCTTTGGATCGCCGCGTTGTTAACTTTACCCAGGAGCTGTTGGAAGTAATATTCAAAATGCGTCTTACAGAGCTTCTCCGCCTCTTTCTGACTTTCCGCAACAAACACATGGCGCGCGATCAGAATGTCGTTCGGCGTGCAGGGCCGGCCAAACTCGGCGCAGGCATCACGGAATAACTGGAGTTGTTTTTTGATGGACGCGGTTGGTTGAAAAGTAGAGCAGAGCGTCACGCCCCGGCGCCTGGCCACGTTGCGCGTGGGCTCCGGACCGATGGCCCCGACCCAAATCGGCGGGTGTGGATCCTGGTAGGGCCGCGGCCACATGTCTACGTCTTTATAATGGTAATACTCGCCGTCATGGTTGAGCAGGTCATTAGTCCAGGCCTTGATGATGACATCGAGAGCTTCTTCAAATCGGGGCCGTCCTTCTCTCAGGGGGATACTGAGCGCCAGATACTCGCGCGGGATGCCGCGGACAAAGCCGGCGATGATGCGGCCGCGGGTGAGGTTGTCGAGCATGGCCAGTTCTTCGGCCACGCGCAATGGATGACCGTGTAGCGGCAGCAGATTTCCCGCCTTGGCGAGCTTGATGTGTTTCGTCTTGGCGGCAACGTATGCCAAAAAAAGGTTGGGCGAGTTGTCCAGGCTGTAGGGGCTGCCGTGATGTTCGTTGAGACAAACACCGTCAAAGCCGACCTCTTCCATGAGCTGGAACTGTTCCACATGGTTCTCGTAGGTCTTGGCGGCAACCTCGGACTCATAATTTTCCCTGCCAACGGGATATTTTAGCCGGCCTGTGAGATCTTTACCGTAGGGAACAAAATCGAACGTGAAAACCTTCATCCAATCTCCTCCTCGGGACGAGATGTCGAATTGCTTAGTGTTGTCATTTTTTTGATTGCGCGGTTTGTATCAACTGCCAGAGTCGTAAGGGCGACGCCGGAACAGTCGTGCATTGAACATCGAGGGGGAACAGTGCGTCGTTGATAGCGCTTAACATAACGGCTGGAGTCGCCAACACCGCGCTCTCTCCCGCGCCTTTGACTCCCATCGGCGATAGCGGAGACGGAGTTTCGGTATAGGTTCTTTCGGTCATCGGCACTTCCCAGATCGTCGGCATCAAGTAATCCATAAAGGTCGAAGTGAGGTACTGACCATTGTCGTCATAAACATGTTCTTCGAGAACGGTCTGTCCCACACCTTGTGCCACCGCGCCCTGGATCATGCCTTCCACCACCGCCGGATTCAGTCTGACGCCGCAGTCATCGGCGATGACATATTTGAGCACCTGCACCTGGCCGGTGTCGCGGTCCACGTCCACCATGACAACATGGGCGTTGTTGGCCGCCGTGAGATCGAAGCTGCCGCGCCCCTCCGCATCCGGCAATCTGCGATCGGGCGGGTTGTAGGTGTAGCTCGCTTCAGGATTGCCGTCGACGCCCGGGGGCAAGAGATCGGAGCGCGTCAGCATGACTGTGACGACCCGCTGCAGCGGCAGAGTTTTTTCCGGCGAGCCTTTCACTCTTAGTTGGCCATTGAAAAGTTCGATGTCGTCCGCGTTGGCTTCCAACATCACGCCGGCCACCTTGCGGAGTTTCTCCGCGATCCGATCGGCGGCGCCCAAAAGCGCGCCCGACAACATAACGGCTTGGCGGCTGCCGATGGGTCCAGTGCCCGGACCCGCGGAGAGGCTGTCCACAGCGATTACTTCCACGTCTTCTCGTTTGACGCCGAAGTAATCGGCCAAAAAATTGGTGGCAAACGTGTGCTGTCCCTGACCTTCCCAGGGAAAAGTCACTTCGCCGATGATTTTCCCGGTGGCGTCGATGCGCACCCGCGCGCTCTCCGGCATCGAGGTGCCGAACGGCGAGTCGGGCCCGAGTAAGGTAAACATGCTCATCGCCACGGCGCTGAGCTCGACACCGGTGTATACGCCGATACCCACCAGACGTCCCGCGGCGCGCGCGCGGGCTTGTTCTTCGCGCAGCGCCCGATAGCCGGCCATCTCCAGTGCCATGTCCAGAGTGCGCTCGTAGTCGCCGCTGTCGTAACGCGCGCCGTTGGGGGCCTCGTAGGGAAATTGTTCAGGACGAAGTAAATTACGCCGGCGAATCTCGACGGGGTCGAGTCCCAGTTTGCGCGCCGCCAGATCGACGCAGTGTTCCATTGCCAGGTTGTGAGCTGGCACGCCCCAGCCGCGGTAGGAACCCTGTGGACATTTGTTGGTCGCCACCACCGTGAGATCGTACTGCGCGTTGCGCATGCGGTAAGGCCCGGTGAACGCCGACAAAGGTTTTAGCGCTTTGCCGATCGCCACCGAGACTGCATGGGCACCGAGGTCGTCGAGCACTTTGACGCGAAAGCCGGTAATCTCGCCGTCGCGCGTCAGCGCCATTTCCGCCGAGTAGATGCGATCCGGCCCGTGCGTATAGCTGCTCAAGAGATGCTCGAGGCGATCCTCGATCCATTTGACGTGGCGCCCTCCGGCCTTGCGCGAAAGCAGGGCGATGCGGACGATAGCGTGCGGGAAAATCTTGGTGCCGAAAGAACCCCCGTGCGGCAACGGCGTGATGCGGATTTTGTGAGCGGGCAAGCGCAAACCACGAGCCACCGACGAAACATAGAACCCGGTGCCTTGAAAACCGCCCCAGGCGTTCAACGACTGATCGGCGCGCCACTGAACGATGCAGTTGCACGTCTCGATCGGGTTTCCGCTCGCCCGTAGCCAGCGAAAATCGTCTTTCACCACGATGTCCGCGTTGGCGAAAGCCTCGTCGACCGCGCCAAACGTAAACACTCGATGGTAAATGAGATTGGTCCCTTGATGTTCCCAGAGCACCGGGCTGTCCGGTTCCAGTGCTTTGCGAGCATCCACGACCGGCGGAAGAATCTCGTAGTCGACGTCGATCAGCTCCAGCGCATCTTCCGCAATATAACGGCTCGTCGCGGCAACCGCGGCAACCGGATCGCCGACGAACCTGACTTTATCATGCGCGAGGCAATGGCCCGCCCAACCGATCGGAAAGCCGTGCACAGGCTCAGACCAAGCCTTGGCGTCTTCACCGGTCACCACCGCGACCACGCCAGGAAGTTTCTCGGCCTTAGAAGTGTCGATGCGCTTGATGCGCGCGTGAGCATGCTGGCTGCGCAAGATCGCCGCGAACAGCATCCCTGGAAACGCGACATTATCGCCGAATTCTGCTCTGCCGGTGAGCAAAGTCGCATCCTCAATGCGCGCCGTGTCTTTGCCCAAGTAGCGCGGCTGGGACAGAGGCAGCTCACTCAGATCTCGTGGCACTTTCTGGCTCAAGTCGATCAACCTTTATTCATTCTGTCGTTTGATGGCTCGCCCTTAATGCCTGCCATATCCGCAGTGGAGTCATGGGCGCCTCGGTAATGCGCACGCCGAGAGGCTCCAGCGCGTCGTTCAGCGCGCACAGCACCGCAGCTGGAGTCGTGTGCAAAGCGCCTTCGCCGACTCCCTTAACGCCAAGGGGCGAGATCGGCGACGGCGTGCACATTTCATGCTCCTCGGCCGCCGGAACTTCCATGATTGTTGGCATCAAATAGTCCATGTAGGAGGACGTCAGCATCTGTCCCTTGTCGTCATACACATATTCTTCGAGCAAGGCGGTTCCCACACCATGCGCCATTCCGCCCATCAGCATGCCGCGCACGACGCTGGGATTGAGCCGCACGCCGCAGTCGTCGACCATGACGTATTTGAGAATTTTCACCTGTCCGGTCTCGCGGTCCACTTCAACCATGCAGAGATGCTGCGCTCCCGCCGCGGTGACGCTATAGCGGCCGAAGCCTTTTTCGTCTGGAATCGTGCGATCCGGTGGGTTCCACACGTAGGTCGCCTGCGGGTTGCCGTCGACGCCCTCCGGAAGCAAGTCGGGACGCGCCATCATGAACTGCGCCACCTGCGCCACCGCCAATGATTTTCCCGGCACGCCGCGCACGCGAAACTGCCCGTCGAACAGCTCGACGTCATCCGCGCTGGCTTCCAGCATTACGGCGGCGGCGCGCTTTAGTTTATCCGTCAGGCGCGAGGCCGCCCCAAGCACGGCGCCGCTCAGCGCGATCGCCATGGAGCTGGAGATCGGGCCGGTGCTCGGCTGCATGCTCAAACTGTCCACGGTGATCACTTGGACATCCTCCAACGCGACGCCGAGATAGTCGGCGAGAATCTGCCGCACGAAGCTGTGTTGGCTCTGCCCGCCCGGCGGAAAGCCCAGCTCGGCGATGACTTTTCCGAAGGCATCGATGCGCAGCAGAATCCCTTCCGGCGACGATGTCCGGCTGAAAATGCGCGGCGAGGCGAGCGCCAGCATCGGCGGCCCGGTGAGACCGGGCTCGATGCTGCTGACGACGCCGATGCCGAGCAACCGTCCTTGGGCGCGCGCTGCTTGCTGTTCGCGCCGCAGTTCATCGTAACCCGCCTTCGATAGGAGCAAGCTCAAACTCGCTTCGTAATCGCCGCTGTCGTAAACGTTGCCGGACGGCGACACATAGGGAAATTGATCTTTCTTGATGAAATTGCGCCGGCGAATTTCGTTGGACTCCAGCCCCAGCTTCTTGGCTGCGATCTCAATAAGCTGCTCGATGACCCAGAAGTGAGGCGGCAAGCCGAAGGCCCGCAGCGGCCCTTGCGGCGTCTTGTTGGTAATGACGCCCTTGCAGGAATAATCGACATTGGCGATGTGATAACAACTGCCGAGGCAGAGCAGCGGCTTTAGCAGCATGCCGATTGCGAGCCACTCGGCAAAGGCGCCGAGATCATCGACAAGTTGCATTTTCATGCCTGCGATCGTGCCGTCGCGCTTGAGCGCCAGCTCGCAGTCGTAGTGGCGGTCCCAGGCGTGGCTGCTGTTGCCGATTAAATGCTCGATGCGGTCTTCGGTCCATTTGACCGGGCGGCCGCCGAGCTTCTTGGCAATGAGAGCGATGAGCACCACATAGCGGGCAAAAGTCTTGACGCCGAAGCTGCCGCCCAACGGCGACTGGATGATGCGCACCTGCTGCGAGGAAACTCCCAGGGATATCACCAGCGCCGGTAATATAAGGTGCGGCGAGCGGTGACCGCCGCGTAAGGTCAGCATGCCGTTAGAAGGGTTCCAGTCGGCGATGCAGACGCAAGTTTCGATCGGATTGCCGCTGCTCCGATGCCAGCGGAACCGTTCCCGCACCACCAGGTCCGCGCTCGCGAAGGCGCTTTCAGCATCGCCGAAGGCAAACCGGCGATCATAAGCGACGTTGCTGTCTTTGCCCTCCAGGACATAAGGGGCTTTTCCCGCCGCTGCTTCGACCGCGTCGACCACCGGCTCCAGCGGCTCGTATTCCACGTCGATCAGCTCGAGGGCATCCTCTGCTATGTAACGATCGGTGGCCGCGACCACCGCGACAGGCTCACCCGCCCAGTGCGTTTTTTCTACCGCCAGCGCGTAGCCGGTCCAGCCTTCGGGTACACCAAACACCGGCCGCGACCAAGCTTTGACCTCTTTTCCGGTTAGGACGGCAGCGACGCCGGGCAGTTTTTCGGCGCGCGTCGTATCGACGGACTTGATTAACGCGTGTGCGTGCGGGCTCCTGAGAATGGCCGCGTGCAGCATGCCGAGAGTCCGTATGTCATTGCCGTACTCCACCCGCCCTGTAAGCAATAAGGGATCTTCCATCCGCGGGCTGTCTTTGCCCACGTGACGCGGTTGGCTGATGGGCAGTTCGCTGGGAAGCTTGGGCTCGGCGCTCGCCACGGCCATAACCTCGCTAGGAATTGCGCAGCCGAGACGCCGCCAATTTTACCGACTCCAGAATATCCTGGTAGCCTGTGCAACGGCAGAGGTGCCCCGAAAGCCATTCCTTGATTT
>Ga0268386_10004444_pt1 | contig 10317 bp, 10 predicted proteins | sample RVTome_15_FD_200260 | JGI IMG/M metagenome (GOLD analysis project Ga0268386, IMG submission 200260) | Soil microbial communities from uranium-contaminated site in the Upper Colorado River Basin, Wyoming, United States - RVT150D86... ... | reverse complement strand
ATCAACCGCCGGATCGGCGACCTGATTCTCACCGACGGCCGGGTGTTCGCCGGGACGACGGTGCACCGGGGGGACGTGGCTCTGAGGCCGGCCATCGTCAACTGGCGGACCGAGCGCGGCGACGTCGAGCTGTTCGTCAACGTGGTCCGCGAGCTGGGACGGACGGCGCTCCAGGAAGCGCGGCAAGTCAACGTCCGGTCGGACGTGTGAATCCGGTTGAGGTCGAGGCGATGCCCGACGACCCCGTCGATTTCGGAGCGCCGGTCGTGGTGGGGACCTTCCTGAACGTCCTCGAGGCCGAGCTCGCGCGAAGCGCGCTGGCAGCGGCGGGCATCGACGCGCTCGTGAGCCGAGACGACTGCGGAGGGATGCGGCCGCACCTCTGGATGGGCGGGATCAGGCTGCTCGTCCGCCCCGAGGAGGCCGCGCAGGCGGCGGAGCTGCTCGAGACGTCGGCGATTCGGGCCGTGGACCCCGAAGAACTGTAGCGCCGGACTCCCTGTCCCGCCGGCGAGGCCGGCGTCCGGCAGGCGATCGTCGGTCCGGCTTGGCGCCAGCGACGCGCGGGGAGAGTGACATGGACATCAACCGACGGGACCTGTTCAGGATCGTGGGCGCGAGCGCGCTCGCTGCCGGCGCACGGCCGCTTCGGGCGCGGGCGGCGAGCCGTCCGGCAGCTGTCGACGTCGCGGCCGTCCGGGCGGAGTTCCCGAGAGCGGCGCGCAAGCTGTGGCTCGCCAACGCGGAGACGCATCCTTACAGCGTGCACACGCTCGCAGCGCTCGAACGCTACGGACAGTATCGCGCCCTCGGCCGCGGCGACGGGCGGGAGGGCTTCACGGCCGACGACCAGGCCGAGCTGAAACAGCTGTTCGCCAGCCTGATCAACGCCTCGCCCGACGAGATCGCGTTCGTGCAGAGCACGACCGACGGCGAGAACATCGTGGTGGCCGGTCTCGAGCTCCAGCGAAGCGGCGGCAACGTCGTCATCGACGACCTCCATTTCGACGCGTCCAGGTACCTGTACGAGCGTCTCGAGCAGGACGCCGGCGTCGAGCTGCGGGTAGTGCCGCACCGCGACTGGCGGATCGCGCCAGAGGACATGGAGCAGGCGATCGATGCGAATACGCGCCTCGTTTCCATGGCTCTCGTGTCGAACATCAACGGCTACATGCACGACGCGGCCGCCGTCAGCAGCATCGCGCACGCTCACGGCGCTCACGTGTACGCCGACATCATCCAGGGCGCCGGGTGTACGCCGATCGACGTCGGGGCGATGGGCATCGATTCCTGTGCGTGCAGCACGTACAAGTGGCTGATGGGGGCGTTCGGTATCGGCTTCCTCTACGTGCGGCAGGATCTCCAGGGTGCGGTCGTCAAGCAGACGCGGTACGGTCTGCGTCAGGTGCGGCGCGGCGCCGACGGCGCGTTCGAGCCGGTCGAGACGGCGGTCCGCTACGAGGGCACGACGTCGATTTCGAATCTCGCCGGTGTCGCGGCGCTCGAAGGGCTCCGTCAGGTGACGCGGCTCGGCGTGGACGCGATCCGCGCGCACGCCGGCCAGCTCACCGACCGGCTGCACCGCGAGCTGCCGCCCCTCGGGTACGAGGCGATCACGCCACGCGACAACCCGACCCCGATCGTGAGCTTCCGCACTCCCGACCCGGACGCGACGCGGGCGCGTCTCGACCGCGTCTTCGGTGAGCCAGTGGTGTCGATCCGGCGCTGGCGGCGGACCCTGGCGTCGGGCGAGAGCGAGGACCTCGGCTACATGCGGATCGGCGTCTCCGTCTTCAACAACGACGACGACCTCGACGAGTTCATCGGGGCCCTCGGCGCCTCCTGAATCGCTGCCCGGGCCGAACGCTCGTTCCCGTCCCCTCACCGGTGTACTCCACCGGTTTTCCGGGGCACCGCCGGCGTCCGGCCCGACCGCCGACGGCCGTGCCTGACGCGGCCGATCCCTCCGCGGGGCCGCCCGGTGTACACCGGAGGCAGCTCAGTCGTTGATCTCCATATAGGCGCACGCGAGACGGGCGAGGTGTCTTCGTCCAGGCGTGGCGGCTTGCGAGGAAAAACGTGAGCTCCAGATCGCTCGACGAGACCGGACGCCTCCTGATCTCCACCGTCACGGCGGCAGCCCTGCTCGGGTTGTTCCTGCTGGATACACTGCTGCCGGCGGGTGCGTCCGTGGGGGCCTTGTACGTGGCGCTCGTGGCCACGGTCGGGAAGCCCTGAGCCGGATGGCGGCGGCTGTCACTGCCCTGGCCTCGGTGGTCTTCATCCTGGCCGGCTGGTGGCTGCCGGCGGCAACGGCGCCGTCCTTGCCGGAGTGCCCCGTCCGACTCATGGCGATGGCGGCCGTGGCCTGGGTCGGCGTGGTCACGCACCGGTCGCTCGCCGGTTCCGGGCCGGACGCGGCCGACCAGGACGCGGCAATCGAGGAAGACCAGGGGCTCGATGGGCTGCTGCCCATCTGCGCGCAGTGTCATAAGATCCGTAACGCCGTCGGCCAGTGGCAGCCGTTCGAGCAGTACATCCGTGAGCACTCCCGTGCGGAGTTCACGCACGGGCTGTGCGGGGTGTGCGTCGACGCCTTCGACCTGGAGGCTGACGAGATCGACCACGAGCGCTCGCGACTCGCGTGACGCGCAGGTGGCGGGGCCGGGAACTCAGCCCTCGCTGTCGGGGAAGGCGAACGTCAGGCCTTCGTTTCCCAGGCCGATGATGACCGTCCCGCCCTGTTCGAGACGGCCGAAGAGGATCTCGTCGGTCAGCGGGTCGCGCACCTCCCGCTGGATGACGCGGGCGAGCGGTCTGGCGCCGAAGACCGGGTCGTAGCCCTTCCCGGCGAGCCATGCGCGCGCCGCCGGCTCGAGCTGGAAGGCGACACGGCGCTCGGCGAGCTGGGCCTCGAGCTGCAGGACGAACTTCTCGACGATCGTCTCCATGACCTCCGGCGACAGCGCGCCGAACGTGACGATGGCGTCGAGCCGGTTGCGGAACTCGGGGCTGAACAAGCGCTCGATCGCCGCCTTGGACCGGCCGACCGCGCGGCTGTCACGCCCGCCGCTGTAGCCGATCGCGGCGGAGCTCATCTCGCGGGATCCGGCGTTGGACGTCATGATCAGCACGACCTGCCGGAAGTCGGCCTTGCGGCCAGTGTTGTCGGTCAAGGTCGCGTGATCCATCACCTGCAGCAGGATGTTGAAGAGATCGAAGTGGGCTTTCTCGATCTCGTCGAGCAGTACCACGCTGTAGGGGTGCGACCGGACGGCATCGACCAGCAGCCCGCCCTGTTCGAACCCGACGTAGCCCGGCGGCGCGCCGATCAGCCTGGCGACGGCGTGCTTCTCCATGTATTCGCTCATGTCGAAGCGGATGAACTCGTTGCCGAGGAGCAAGGCGAGCTGCCTGGCGAGCTCGGTCTTCCCGACACCCGTCGGGCCGGTGAAGAGGAACGAGCCCGCGGGCCTGTCGGGCTGACCGAGTCCGGCACGCGCCCGTTTGATGGACTGCGCCACCAGGTGCACGGCCTCGTCCTGGCCGAACACGACGCGCCCCAGCGACTCTTCGAGCGTGCGGAGGCGATCGCGATCGGAGGAGGTGGCCTGCTTCTCGGGGATGCGCGCCATGCGGGCGATCACCCGTTCGATGTCGGCCACCGTGACGGGCGTGGCGGTCTCGGCCGCAGCCTCGTCGCCCCCGCTGGCGCCCGCCTCGCCGACCGTGGCGGTGGCCGGCGTCTGGAGGCGCAGCATCGCGCCCGCCTCGTCCAGCACGTCGATCGCACTGTCTGGGAGCTTGTAGTCGCGCAGGTGTCGTGACGCCAGGCGCACGGCGGCGTCGATCGCACCCTCGCCGTAGCGGACGTGGTGAAATTCCTCGTAGCGCGACTGCAACCCCTTCAGAATCGTGACCGTCTCGTCGAGGGAGGGCTCGTCGATCACGACCTTCTGCAGACGGCGGGCGAGGGCGCGGTCCTTCTCGATGTGCTTGAACTCGTCGAAAGTCGTCGAGCCGATGATGCGCAGCTCTCCGGCCGTGAGCACGGGCTTGATCATCGTCGCGAGATCAAGCGTGCCGCCGGTGGTGGCGCCGGCGCCGACCGTCGAGTGGATCTCGTCGATGAAGAGGATCGGACGGGGCCGCCGCGCCAGGGCGTTGATGACGGCCTTGAAACGCTCCTCGAAATCGCCGCGAAAGCGCGTGCCCGCCAGCAGCGCCGACGTGTCGAGGGCGAACACCTCGGCTTCGCGGAGCAGCTGCGGCACGTCGGGCTCCATGAGCCGCTGGGCCAGCCCCTCGGCCATCGCCGTCTTGCCGACACCCGCGTCGCCGACGAACACCGGGTTGTTCTTCCGGCGCCGGCACAGGATCTCCATCGTGCGGTTCAGTTCCCGTGCACGGCCGATGAGGGGATCGAGAGACCCCTTGCGGGCCCTGTCCGTGAGGTTCAGGGCGAATGCCGCGAGGGGGTCACGGCCGGAAGGACGGCCTTCCTCGCCCGCACCGCCGAGGGCGGGTCCTTCGGCGTCGGCGTCCTCGGCGGGCGGCTCCGGCACCTTGGCGATGCCGTGACTGATGAAGTTCAGCACATCCAGCCGCGAGATGCCCTGGCGGGCGAGCAGCTCGGCCGCGAACGAGCGCGTCTGCTGCAGGAGGGCGGCGAGCAGATCGCCGGCCTCGACCTCGCCCTTGCCGGAGCTCTGGACGTGCAGCACGGCGGTCTGGAGCGTGCGCCTGAACGCGAGGGTCTGCTGCGGCTCGCCCTGCTTGCCGCGAGGGAAGCGCTCCACGGCCTTTTGGAGATACTCGTCGAGCGTCGAGCGCAGCTCCGGCAGCCGCGCGCCGCACGCCGCCAGCACACGCTCGCCCTCCGGATCGTGCGCGAGCACGTAGAGCAGGTGCTCGAGCGTCAGGTGCGTGTGGGCGTGCGACGTGGCCTCGCGGTACGCGATGCTGAGCAGGACCTCGACGGAAGCGCTGAACACGGCGTGACTACTCCTTCTCCATGCTGGCGCGAAGCGGAAAGCCGCTCTGCCGGGCGAGCTCGTGCACCTTGCTCACACGAGTCTCGGCCACGTCGTGGGGATAGGCGCCGCACACGCCCCGTTCCGTGGTGTGCACCTGCATCATGATCCGATACGCCTCGGCCGGGGACTTCAGGAAGACGGTCTCCAGAACCTGCACCACGAACTCCATCGTCGTGTAGTGGTCATTGTGCAGGATGACGCGGTAGAGTGGCGGCTCGCGCGCCTCATGCCGCGCCCGCTCCTTGAGCTCGCCATCCGTCTGGCGATGTTGGTCGGCCATGCTTCAGACGCCCCGGACGGGCGACGTGGTCGATCCCGGACGCTCCCCGGCGCCCTCTCCTCTCTAGTATAAGGAAGGCTCGAAGCCGGCGCAGAAGCTCTACCATGGTGCCGACCGGTCGCCGCGTCCCGGCAGCACTCTAGTGTTCCTGGACCGGTGTCCCTGAGCTGGTGAGAGAGACACATGATAGGAATCGCCGCATCGCCCCCGTCCCCCCTCGCTTTCCACCTCGCCTCGGTGGCGCCCTCGGCCCCCGGGAGGACCGGTCCCGGCCGGCAAGCCCCAAGTCACCAGGGGGCGGGCGCATGACGACCCTGGCCGCCGGAATACGGTTCGTGGACATCGGCTTTCGCGCGACGAGCGGGATCATCGCGACCGCGTTGCTCGATGGCGGGGACGGGCCGGCGCTCGTCGATCCAGGCCCGGCCTCCTGTCTGAGCACGCTCGAAGCCCGGCTCGGCAATCTCGGCATTGGCGTGGCGGATCTGAGAGCGGTGCTCCTGACGCACATACACCTCGACCACGCGGGCGCCACCGGCGCGCTGGCGGCGCGCAACCGCGACCTCCGCGTGTACGTGCACGAGCGCGGCGCCCCGCACGTGATCGACCCCACGAAGCTGATCGCGAGCGCGACCCGGCTCTACGGTCCCGCGATGGACGAGTTGTGGGGACCGGTCCTGCCGGTTCCGTCGGATCGCGTCACGTCGCTGCAGGGCGGCGAGCGGCTCCTGGTGGCGGGTCGTACGTTTCAGGTCGCCTACACTCCGGGCCACGCGTCGCATCACGTCGCGTTCTTCGACCCGGAGAGTCGAATCGCCTTCGTCGGCGACACCGCGGGGATGCGGCTTCGACCTGGCGGGGCGGTGGTGCCGCCGACGCCGCCGCCCGACATCGACGTCGAGTCCTGGGAGCGCTCGATCGACCTCCTTCGCGCGTGGCGGGCGGAGACCTTGTTCGTGACGCATTTCGGTCCGGTTCACGAGCCCGACGAGCATCTGTCGATGCTCATCGAGCGGCTGCAGTGGGTCGCCGGCGTCGCCCGCCGCGCGCTCGAGGCCGAGAGCGACGTCGAGGCGCAGCAGCATCTCTTCCTGGCAGAAGTGATGCGTGCCGCCCGGCGGGAGCTGACATCCGAGGACCTGCGGAAGTACGAGCTGGCCGGGCCGTTCGAGCACGGATTTCTCGGCCTTGCGCGGTATTGGCAGAAGAAGGGGGTATCGTGAGGCTGGCGTCTCCTGGTGTGCGACATGAGTGCGAACGCACGTGATCACGCCGGCGTCCTGTTGCCCCCGCCGCTCGTCTACCTGGGCGTGCTGGTGGCGGGCATCGCGCTGCAGTACTTCTCGCCGCTGGCCCCCTGGGCCGGACCGTTCTCCCGGGTGGCGGGGCTCGGCCTCGTCGTGGCCGGATTGGCGCTCGCCGCCACCGCCGCGCCGCGATTCCGCCGGGCCGGCACCGCCTTGCGGCCGAACCTGCCGACGACGGCTCTCGTGACGTCGGGGCCGTACCGGTACTCCCGCAATCCGCTGTACCTGTCGGCGACCATGGTGGTCATGGGCGCGGGCCTCGCGCTTAGCAACGCGTGGATCCTGCTCCTGCTCGTTCCAGCCATGGTCCTGGTTCAGCGCGGCATCGTGCAGCGCGAGGAGGAGTACCTCGAAGCGAAGTTCGGCGACACCTACCGCGAGTACAAGGCGCGGGTGAGGCGCTGGGTCTGACGCTCGTCCACCGTCGTGCGTTCCTGAGCGCACTGCTGGGCGGTGCGGCTCACGTCAGCCGGCTCGGCGCCGAGTCGGCACGGCAGTCGCCGTCCGTCGAGTGGGACGGGTCGTGGCGTCAGCCCTTGCCCGCTCAGTTGCGGGCGGCGCCGCACCCCGAGATCGACGACCGTCCGGAGTTCGACCTGGCGGCCGCCGGCGTCGTGCTGCGGCGCCGATTTCCCGATCTGCCGCGGCACTTCCTCTTCGAGTACTACCCCTGGTACGCGAACCGCCCCTTCCGCCACTGGGACCAGTGGGATCGACGGCCGCCGCTCGACCTCGCGTCGGCCTATGTGCCCCGTCTGGGGGCGTACGACTCCCGGTCGCTCCGCGTGATCGAACAGCACGCGCGCTGGATCCTCGAGACCGGTGTCGGGGCCGTCAACCTCAGCTGGTGGGGTCCGGACAGCTTCAGCGACAGGGCTGTCCCGCGGGTGATGGACGTCATGCGCGCGCACGGGATTCGGGTGGCGTTCCACCTGGAGCCGTACCGGCGCGATCACATCGCGCATTTCGTCGCCAACGTCGGCTACCTGCTCCGTCGTTACGGCGATCGGCGAGGGTGGGACGCGCTCCTGCGCCTGCGCGACGCCGACGGCACCGAACGTATCCTCTTCAAGGTCTTCCGCTCGATCCTGCCTGAAACGGTCGTCGATTGTCGCGGTATGACGCTGCCAGTGCGCGATTACGTGCCCGACGCGACGTGGCGCGGCCAGATCGAGGCGGCGCGCCGGGAGTACGAGCGTTCGATCGGGAAGATCACGGTGCTCGCCAATTCCACGAACCTGCCGCGCGCGCGGGACGCGGGGTTCGACGGTCTCGCCGTGCACGACAACTACTTCGACCCGCCCCGGTGGGCGCGCCTCGCGGCGGCGAGCCGCCGCTACGGTCTGCTCTTCTCGTTCAGTGTGAACCCAGGGCACGACGAGATCGTACGCCGGACTCTGCCAGCCGACGGTTGCTACGTGGCGCCGGCGTTCGAGCCGTCCGGACAGGTGCTGGACTGGCGGGATCCCGCCGCGCGGGAAGAGGCGCGGCGGTTGAGCGAGCGACGCGTGCGCGAGTCGCTCGAAGCGACCCTCGCGCTGCAGATGCACCCGCGTCTCGAGAACGGCACCCGCGGCTTCCTCGCGGTCTACATCAACTCGTTCAACGAGTGGCACGAGGGACACCAGTTCGAGCCGATGAAGGACCAGCGAGACCTGACTCCCGCCGAGCGGGCGCTGGGCTACCACAATCCCGCCGACGGGCGGTACCGTCTCCAGCGGCTTGAGGAGCTGCTCGGCGCGGTCGTCAGTCCGCCTCGCGTGGTGGAGAGCGGGAGCGACGCGGGGCTTCGACTGCGGTCGTGCGCCGAAGCGCCATGAAGGCGGCTGTTCAACTGGCGGGCCTCGCGGCTCTGGGTGCCGCCTGTTCGATCACTGGGTGTACCCTGCTGACTGAAGGCAACAGTGCCCTCGTCCAGGTGGGCTCTGCCTTCATCGTCGGCGCCGGCTTTGGCGCGGTTGTCTGGAGCCTGGGCAAGCTGCTGGCGAGGGCTCTTGGCAAGGCCTGGTGACTCACCAGCGCCGGCACGCGCTTGGGCAGGCGTTCGGGCGGCGCTATGCTGTCGTCGAGGGCCACGCCATCCTAAGTGCGGTCCTCCAGGAAAGGACAGCAGTGATGTCGACCCCTGTGGCCAGACCTGCCACATCATCTTCGTCCGGTGCGGTCGGGGAGCCGGTCGGCGCGCCGGCTGCGGCCCATGCCAGCGTCAGCGGCCGTCGGCACGTGCCCGAGCCGCGTAACGAACCGGTTCTGACGTACGCCCCGGGATCCCGGGAGCGTGACGAGCTGAAGATCCGTCTCGCCGCGATGGCGGCGGAGTGTATCGAGATTCCGCTCGTCATCGGCGGCCGGCACGTCACCACCGGGCGCACGGCTCAGGCGGTCATGCCGCACGACCACCGACACGTGCTGGCCGACTGGCACAAGGCCTCGGCCGCCGACGTCACCAGCGCGATCGAAGCAGCCAGGGCGGCATCATGCGAGTGGGCCAGCTGGCCGTGGGAGGATCGCGCCGCGGTGTTCCTCCGGGCCGCCGAGCTGCTCTCGACGACATGGCGCGCGACCCTCAACGCCGCGACCATGCTCGGGCAGTCGAAGACGGCGCACCAGGCGGAGATCGACGCCGCGTGCGAGCTCGCGGATTTCTGGCGGTTCAATGTCGCCTACGCGCAGGAGCTCTACAGCGAACAGCCGATCAGTTCGCCCGGCGTCTGGAATCAGCTCGATTACCGGCCGCTCGAAGGCTTCGTCTACGCCGTCACGCCCTTCAACTTCACGGCGATCGGCGGCAACCTGCCGACGGCGCCCGCGTTGATGGGCAACACGGTGATCTGGAAGCCCGCGTCGTCGGCCATGCTGAGCGCCTTTTCCATCATGCGCCTGCTCGAGGCCGCGGGTCTGCCGCCGGGCGTCGTCAATTTCGTGCCCGGCGACGCCGCGGAAGTGTCGCGCGTCGCACTGGGGCACCCTGACTTCGCCGGCGTGCACTTCACCGGCAGCACCAGCGTCTTCCAGTCCATGTGGCGAGCCATCGGCGAGCGCATCGGCTCGTACCGATCGTATCCGCGGATTGTCGGCGAGACCGGCGGCAAGGACTTCATCGTCGTGCACCCGTCGGCGGATCCCGACGCCGTGTCGGTCGCGATTGCCCGCGGGGGCTTCGAGTACCAGGGCCAGAAGTGCTCAGCCGCGAGCCGGGCCTACATTCCCCGCTCGTTGTGGGACGCGGTGCGCGACACGACGATCGGGTTCCTGGAGGAGATCCGCGTGGGCGACGTGCGCGACTTCCGGAACTTCATGGGAGCCGTCATCGACCGGAAGGCCTTCGACAACATCAGCGGGTACATCGAGGATGCGAAGCGGAACGCGAAGGTGCTGGCGGGTGGAGGCTCGCGCGCGGAGCACGGATACTTCATCGAGCCCACGCTCGTCGAGACCGACGACCCGGGATACCGGCTCCTGTGCGAAGAGATCTTCGGGCCGGTTGTCACCCTGTACGTCTATCCGGACGAGGCGTTCGACGCGACGCTCGACACGGTCGATCGCACGTCGCCTTACGCACTCACGGGCGCGATCTTCGCGCGCGATCGTGACGCGGTGCGTCGTGCGACCATCGCGTTGCGCCACGCTGCGGGGAACTTCTACATCAACGACAAGCCCACCGGAGCGGTCGTCGGGCAGCAGCCGTTCGGAG
>Ga0268386_10004443_pt1 | contig 10317 bp, 12 predicted proteins | sample RVTome_15_FD_200260 | JGI IMG/M metagenome (GOLD analysis project Ga0268386, IMG submission 200260) | Soil microbial communities from uranium-contaminated site in the Upper Colorado River Basin, Wyoming, United States - RVT150D86... ... | reverse complement strand
ACTTGCAGGCATGGAAATGCAGGGTTCATTCAACAATCAGCTGTTGATTGCCATGCCCGGGATGGCCGATCCCAACTTCAGCAGCACCGTGACGCTGATCTGCGAGCACAACTCGGACGGTGCGCTCGGCATCGTCATAAACCGGCCGATGAACCTCAATCTGGGCGGCCTGCTGGCGCAACTCGCCGTGCCCGAGGCCGGCGCCGCCGCATCTCGTATTCCGGTGCTCGACGGTGGTCCCGTCGCCAAGGAGCGCGGTTTCGTGCTGCACAATCCTGATGCCGAGTTCGAAAGCTCGGTCGCAGTCTCCCCGGATATCCAGCTCACGCTGTCGCGGGACATCCTGGAGGCGATCGCCGCAGGGCACGGCCCGCGCAAGGCGCTCGTTGCGCTCGGCTATGCGGGGTGGCAGCCGGGCCAGCTCGAAGCGGAAATGCTCGCCAACGCCTGGCTCAGCGTTCCGGCTACGCCGGAGATCATCTTCGACGTGCCCTTTTCCAGGCGCTGGATTACCGCCGCCGACATCCTGGGTGTCGACATCAGCCGCATGTCCTCGAATGCCGGCCACGCCTGATACTGCATCCCACGAAGCAATCCTGGCATTCGATTTCGGATTACGGCGCATCGGAGTCGCAGTCGGCCAGACCGTCACCGGTTCCGCGAGTCCGCTGGGCGTTGTCGCCAACGGCGCCGGGGGACCCGACTGGCGCCGCATCGAGCAGCTGATCAAGGAATGGGGCGCAGCGCGGCTGGTGGTCGGCATGCCACTGCGTTCCGACGGCAAACCGTCCAATATTGCTGGCGAGGTCGAGGCCTTCATCGACGGCCTCAGGCGCTTTTCGCTACCGGTCGAAGCAGTCGACGAACGCTACTCCTCCTCCGAAGCGCATCAGATTCTTGTGCAAGGGCGCAAATCCGGAGCCCGAGGCAGAATCCGCAAGGAAGCGATCGACGCTGCGGCCGCAACCCTCATCGCAGAGCGCTGGCTACGCAACGGGCGTTAGAGTTCGCATCGTTCATGGACGCCACGACGCTTCGCAAACCACCGAGTTCACCCGTTCATGAATAAATGCGAGCCACGGCCAGCGGAAGAACCCGCCAAAGAATGAGAGTAAACTCCCCACGCCATGTCAGTGACAGAGCTTTTCGAACGACCCACGGTCGACGACCAACCCGATCTCCAGTTGACGCCATCCGGGGCGCTGCGGCATTTGCTCACGCTGCGGGGACTTACCCGTGAACAGCTGACTTACCTGCTCGATCGCGCGGAAGCCTTCTTGAGCCCGGATGGGCAAAGGGCAGTGCGCACAGACGCCCTCAATGGCCGCACGGTGGCTAACCTGTTTTTCGAACCGAGCACCAGGACGCGCGCGTCGTTCGACCTCGCGGCCAAGCGCCTGGGCGCCGACGTCCTGAACCTCGACGTCAATACTTCGTCGCGGAAGAAGGGCGAGAGCATTCTCGACATGATCTACACGCTGCAGGCCATGCAGATCGACGTATTCGTGGTGCGCGATGCCAGCGCCGGCGTTCCGGCCTATATCGCTCGCCATGTGAACGACTATGTCAGCATCCTCAATGCAGGTGAATCCGATGCGTCGCATCCGACGCAGGGACTGCTGGATCTTCTAACCATCCGCCAGCACAAGCCGGACTTCGGGAATCTCACGGTGACCATCGTCGGGGATATCGCGCATTCGCGAGTCGCCCGTTCCGCGGTGCAGGCACTGACTACGATGGGCACGGGGGAGATTCGCCTCGTGTCTCCGCGAGCGCTGGCACCGGATCCCGATGAAATGCCGTCTGCGCGGATCCTGCACCGTATCGAAGACGGTGTACGCGGAGCCGACGTTGTAATGGCATTGCGCATCCAGCGCGAGCGCATCGGCAATCTGGATGGCATTCCCGGCATCGACGAATATTTCGCCAATTATGGCGTCAGCCACGAGCGAATGAAGCTGGCCGCGCCGGATGCCATCGTGATGCACCCGGGCCCGATGAATCGCGGCATCGAGATCGAATCCAGTCTCGCGGACAGCCGCCGCTCGGTGATTACGAAGCAGGTGACGAACGGCCTTGCCGTCCGAATGGCCATCCTGGGCACTGTGATCGAGACGCTGGAAGCTCAGTGACCCAGCGCACGCCGGAACAGGTCGCGGCTGAGCGAAACCGCGACACGATCTTTGTCGAGGAAGCACGCGTCACCGAAGTGCGGGCTTTTCCCGGCAATCAGTACATCCTGCGCCTGAACTCGCCAGAAACGGCCCGGCGCGCCGTTCCCGGGAGTTTCGTCCACATCCGCTGCGACGATGCGATCCCGATGCGCCGTCCGCTGTCGATCATGCGGGCGAATGCGGCCGCCGGCTGGATCGAAATACTCTTCAAGGTCGTGGGCAACGGCTTGCGCTCGCTCGGTCACAAGGAACCGGGAGACCGGATGAGCCTCGTGGGGCCTATCGGTCGAGGCTTCGAACCCTCGCGATCGAGGCCGCGGGCCTTGCTGGTGGGTGGCGGCGTCGGGATCCCCCCGATGATCTTCCTTGCGGAGAGAATGCAAACCGACGACTTCGAGTGGCAGGCGCTGGTGCTGATGGGATCCGAAATTCCGTTTCCCTTCGAGCCTGGCGAATCGATCATTGCGACGGAATGGCTGGGCAAGGAGTTTGTTGCGGCAATGCCGTTGATGGAAGACTGGCGCATTCCGAGCCGACTCGCGAGCCTGGCTGACCTCAACGGCGTGTTCCGCGGCTACGTCAGTGATCTCGCCCGGAAATGGCTCGAAGCGCAGACGCGCGAAGACCTCGAGCGCACGGAAATCTTTACCTGCGGACCCGGTGCAATGCTGGAGGCGGTTGCCGCCCTGGCTCGGAAATTCGAGGTTCCGTGCCAGGCGTCGCTCGAGGAGTACATGGCCTGCGCCGTGGGCGGGTGCGCGGGCTGCACCGTTCGGGTGACGACGCCCGACGGGCCGGCGATGAAGCGCGTCTGTGTCGACGGTCCCGTATTCGACGCCACCACGATATTCGCTGACCTCTGAATCGAACACTGGACGCCGTTATGGTCTTCGCTGACCTCTGAATTGAAGGTTGTAGGAGCCCACGCCGAAAGGAAACGCAGCGAACTCGATCGGGTGTTTGCTCGCGGACGGCGACTGCGGGCGACCCCCGATGAGCGACTGCGAGGTCGCCTGTGAGGCCGGCTCCTACAGCGCTCGATTCAGGGCTCGGCGGAGCCTAGTGTCGTGTCCCGCAAATAACTCACTTGATTCGCCGCGAATTAAGCAAGTTATTTACGGGACACGACACTAGCCGAAATTGACCTTCGCTTCGAGGTTGGAGCGCGAATCGGCGTGAGACATCGCCTCTTCCAGGGTAATGGTGCCCGCCTTGTACAGGTTCAGTAAGGCGTCGTCGAAGTTCTGCACGCCCTTCTCGCTGCTGCTCTTGATGGCTTCCTTCACTTCGGAGATGTCGCCTTTCAGGATAAGGTCCTTGATGTGCGGCGTGTTGAGCATGAGTTCCACCGCAGCAACGCGCCTGCCGGCCCTCGACCGTACGAGCCGTTGCGAGATGATCGCTCGCAGATAATGCGCCAGGTCCATGAAGATCTGTGCGTGCTGCTCCTGCGGGAACATGTTGATGATCCGGTCGAGCGTCTCCGGAGCGTTGTTCGAATGCAGGGTCGCAAGCACGAGATGCCCGGTTCCCGCCATATCTATCGCCGACTGCATGGACTCGCGATCGCGAATCTCGCCGATCTGGATGACGTCCGGCGCGGCACGCATCGCGCTCTTCAGCGCAGTGGCGTAGGACTTCGTGTCGAGGCCGACTTCGCGCTGGTTCACGATCGACTGTTTGTTCGGGTGCAGGAATTCGATCGGGTCCTCGACGGTAATGATATGAGAAGAGGTTTTTTCGTTGCGGTGATTGATCATTGCCGCAAGAGTGGTCGACTTACCGTTGCCGCTGGCCCCGACCATCAGAACGAGCCCCCGCCGCAACATCACAAGGTCCTTGAGCTGCTCGGGCATGCCGAGTTCGTCCAGAACCGGCATATCCGCGGTGATGTACCGCAGCACCATCGCGACGTTGCCGCGTTGATGAAATACGTTCACACGGAAGCGACCCAGCCCCGCCTCGGAAATCGCGAAGTCCACTTCGAGTTCGCGCGTAAAGATATCGAGCTGGTTTTCGTCCATGAGTTCGAGCGCAGCCTGCTTGACCATCTTGGGCGTCATCTCGAGCTTGTTGACGGGCATGATCTTGCCGTCGATCTTTATCTTTGCCGGAGCGTACGGGGCGAAGAAAAGATCCGATGCTCGCTTCTCTACCATGAGTTTAAATAGCGGTTTTACGTTCATACTGCGGCTGCCGGATCCGATGATGTTCAGAAAGTACGGGCGGTATCTTCTTCCACGATATTGAGGCTTTCCTGTTGCTGCTCCGCAATCGCGGAGTCGCGCTTGCTCTCGAGCTTGACGCGCAGGCGGAGTTCGTTCTTCGAATCTGCGTTACGCAGTGCTTCCTCGTAGGAGATGATGCTTTCCTCATAAAGCGCGAAAAGAGCCTGATCGAAGGTCTGCATACCGAGCCTCGTCGACTTCGCCATAATCTCCTTGATGTGCGCTACCTCGCCCTTGAAAATGAGGTCCGCAATCAGCGGGGAGTTCAGCATGATCTCCATCGCAGCAACGCGTCCGACTCCACTCTCGCGGGGGATGAGGCGCTGCGAAATGAACGCCTTGGTGTTCAGCGACAGGTCCATCAACAACTGTTGCCTGCGCTCCTCCGGGAAGAAGTTAATGATACGGTCGAGCGCCTGGTTGGCGCTGTTCGCGTGCAGGGTCGCAAGGCACAGGTGGCCCGTCTCGGCAAACTGTATGCCGTATTCCATTGTTTCCTTGTCGCGTATCTCGCCGATCAGGATCACATCCGGCGCCTGGCGCAGTGTGTTCTTGAGAGCGGCGTGCCACGATTCCGTGTCGACTCCGACCTCGCGCTGCGTGATGACGCAGCCCCTGTGAGGATGCACGTACTCGACAGGATCCTCGATTGAGATGATGTGACCCTTCGAATTCTCGTTGCGGTGTCCAATCATTGCGGCAAGCGTGGTCGATTTACCGGAGCCGGTGCCGCCGACCACCACTACCAGGCCCCGTTTGTTCATCACGACGTCTTTGAGTATCGGTGGCAGTTCCAGCTCACCCAAAGTCGGGATCTCGGTGGTGATGGTGCGCAGGACCGCGCCGATCATGCCCTGCTGGATAAATGCGCTTACGCGGAAGCGACCAATGCCTTGCGGACTGATGGCAAAGTTGCACTCCTTCGTTGCGTCGAATTCCTTGATCTGTTTGTCGTTCATGATCGAGCGGACCATCATTGCAGATTGCTCCGCGGATAACGGCGTGTCCGTCGCTTTGTGGATCTGTCCGTCGATCTTTATCGCAGGCGGAAAGCCCGTCGTAATAAAGAGGTCTGACCCTTCCTTTTCGACCATCTTGCGCAGCAGATTCTGCGTAAGGCGCACCGCTTGTTCGCGTTCCATTTACCTGTTCTCCCGTAGACCGTGGGCGAGCCTGCCGTCAGAAGTTCTCTTTGTTCACCGCCCGGAACCGTGCCTCTTCCTTATTAATGAGACCCTTCGCCATCAGCTCCGTCAGATTCTGGTCAAGCGTCTGCATCCCTGTTGAATGCCCGGTCTGAATCGCCGAATACATCTGCGCGATCTTGCCTTCACGAATCAGGTTTCGGATCGCAGGAGTTCCAATCATGATCTCGTGAGCGGCGATCCGCCCCCCCCCGATGCGCTTCAAAAGGGTCTGGGAAACGACCGCGCGCAGGGATTCGGACAACATCGCCCGCACCATTTCCTTCTCGGCCGCCGGAAACACGTCGACGATTCGGTCGATGGTCTTCGCCGCCGAGCTCGTGTGCAGAGTGCCGAACACCAGGTGGCCTGTCTCCGCAGCGGTCAGCGCGAGGCGAATCGTTTCCAGGTCCCGAAGCTCACCGACAAGGATGACATCGGGGTCCTCACGCAATGCCGAGCGCAGCGCTTCGTTGAAGCCGAGCGTATCGCGGTGCACTTCTCGCTGGTTTATCAGCGACTTCTTGCTCTCGTGCACGAATTCGATCGGGTCTTCGATCGTCAAAATGTGATCCGGCTTGTTGTCGTTGATGTAGTCCACCATGGCCGCGAGCGTCGTCGATTTTCCGGAACCCGTCGGACCGGTGACGAGGACGATGCCGCGCGGATGCATGGAGACGTCTTTGAAGATCTGCGGCGCGCCCAGATCGTCAAGCGACAGGATTTCGGACGGAATGGTTCGAAAAACCGCGGCCGAGCCGCGGTTCTGGTTGAAGGCGTTGACGCGAAAGCGCGCCAGTTTCGGAATCTCGAAGGAAAAGTCCGTCTCCAGGAATTCTTCGTAGTCCTTGCGCTGCTTGTCATTCATGATGTCGTACACCATGCTATTGACGTCTTTGTGGGTCAGCGCCGGCATGTTGATGCGCTTGATATCGCCGTCGACTCGAATCATGGGCGGGACGCCGCCGGACAAGTGCAGGTCGGATGCGTTGTTCTTGACGGTGAACGACAGTAGCTGCGCGACGTCGACGGCCATATTGCTCCCTCTGTAAGTGGAGGCCGGACTTACCATAACCCGGCCTAATGGCTGCCTAGTATAGCGAAGAGCCCTTTGCAAAACGTGATTAGAGTCACGGAAAACTTTCGAAAAATCCAAGATTTGCTGGCGCAGGCGACCTCCGAGGCGGGGCGCGCCGAAGGGTCGGTGCGCTTGCTTGCGGTCTCCAAGGGGCAGCCGCCGTCAGCCATCCTCGAGGCGGTATCGGTCGGGCAGATGGAGTACGGGGAAAACTTCGTTCAGGAAGCCCTCGGCAAGATTGCGGAGGTCGGTCGCGACGACCTGACCTGGCATTTCATCGGCCATCTGCAATCCAACAAGACAAGGCTGGTCGCGGAGCATTTTCACTGGGTCCACACGGTGGACCGTCTCAAGATCGCCGAGCGCCTGAGCCGCCAGCGGCCCTATTATGCAGACGACCTGAACGTCTGCATCCAGGTGATGATCGACGCGGAAGATGACAAGTCGGGTGTAACGCCGGACGGGCTGGCGGAGCTGGCAAGTGCGATCCTGGCGCTGCCGAAACTGAAGCTGCGGGGGCTCATGTGCATCCCGGCAGTCCGAGACGGTTTCGCGTCGCAGCGGGAACCGTTTCGCCGCATGCGCCTGCTTGCAGAACAATTGTCTTGGGCAGGAATCGAAACAGACACGCTTTCGATGGGGATGAGTGCCGATTACCTTGCCGCCATTCATGAAGGCTCGACCATGGTGCGCATTGGCACCGCCCTGTTCGGACCGCGACGCTGAAAGAGTGCCTGTAACGGCCGGGAAAGAGAGACTGAGGAATGAAGCGACAAACAGTTGGGTTCGTAGGCGGCGGAAACATGGCGCGGGCAATTGCCGGGGGGCTTGTCCGGAGTGGCTTCGGGGCGGAGAACATCCTGATGTCGACGCCGCGGGCCGAACAGCGCGCGTTGCTGCAGCGGGAGTTCCCCGGTGCCGTGATTACCGGCGACAACTGCGCGGTGGCGTCCGGCTCCGGCAATCTGCTGCTGGCCGTCAAGCCGCAGATCCTGCGATCCGTCTGTAGCGAACTGAAGGCAGCAGTGCAGAAGCAGAAGCCGCTGGTAATCTCGATTGCGGCCGGTCCGACCGTCACCGACATAGACGACTGGCTCGGCGGAAACCTGGAAATAGTGCGGGTAATGCCGAACCAGCCGGCGCTGGTCGACCAGGGCATCTCCGCGCTTTACGCCAATGACCGTACCGACGACTTCGGCAGGATACTTGCCGAAAAGGTGATGTCTGCGGTGGGAAAGGTCGTCTGGGTAGACGATGAGTCTCTGATGGACGCCGTCACCGCCGTCTCAGGCACGGGGCCCGCGTATGTATATCTGCTGATCGATATGATGATCGACTCTGCCGTTTCACTTGGCATTGCTCCGGATGTCGCACGATCGCTGGTCCTCGAGACGGCCCGGGGAGCCGCCACCCTGGCTATGGCGGAGAAGGAGTCGATGACCGTCCTGATAGAGCGCGTGCGGTCGCCTGGCGGGACAACTACGGCCGCCTTCGAGCGGCTCGAAGCGGCGGACGTTCGTGCTATCTTTGCTTCCGCAATAAGGGCCGCGCGCGACCGGGCACAGGCGCTTGCGGAAGAGGCCAGATCACCGCGAGACGGAAGCGCATGACACAGGCACTGTACTTTGTCGTCAAGACGCTGGCGCAGCTCTACGTGCTGCTGTTGCTGCTGCGATTCTGGCTGCCGTGGCTGCGGGCAGACTTTCGCAATCCAATCGCGCAGGGAATTTTGCGCTTTACGTCGCCGCTTATCGTGCCGTTGCGACGCTTCCTGCCGTCAATAGGGCGCCTCGATAGCGCCACCATACTGGTTGCGTTCCTCGTACAGTTCATCACCGTGCTCGTCCTGCTGGCGATCGCGCGGCGCTCGGTCGATACCCCGACTGTCGCATTCGTTTCGGTCATCGAACTGGCAATACTGAGCCTCAACCTGTTTTTCTTCGCTGTGTTGATACGCATCATCCTCAGCTGGGTCGCACCCGGGAATTACAATCCGATAACCGCCCTGCTGACGACCCTGTCCGAGCCGATCCTGCGCCCGTTCCGGCGACTCATACCAACCATCGGCGGACTCGATATTTCACCTATTTTCGCGATCGTGCTGCTGCAGGCCGGAGTGATCCTCTTGCAGTCGATCAAGCCGGTGCCGGTCTGACGGCAATGCCGCCACACCTGCCGGTGGATGAATTGGTGGTGCCTGTCCGGGTGCTCGCCCGTGGCAGCCGGAGCGAAATCAAGGGCGTCAGAGAGGGGCGGCTGCAGGTAAAGACAACCTCGCCTCCTGTCGGCGGCGCGGCGAACCAGGATGTCATACGACAGCTGGCGGCGGAATTCGGCGTTCCGCCCTCTCGTGTCGTGTTGCATGGCGGCGCGACGCAGCGCATGAAGACATTCCGGATCCTGAAGCCGCGACGAATGCCGGCGTACCTGGGCGACCTGCTGCCGCGGAAGGGGGCATAGGACAGGCGCCGCCAATCGGCTATAGTCTGAAGGTAGGCCGATTCCTGAGGCAGGGATCCGGAGGGGGATCAAGTAATATGAAACCGATAAGCACTACGGCGTCGCTGGCCTTTCTGGCTTTCCTTGCTGCCTGCGGTGACCCCAACGAAGCGGCAACCGTACCGCGCGCCGAACCCGCGGAAGCCACGTCCATCGACATCGGCGACTACCAGGTACATTTCAATGCGCAGCTGACCGGCGCGTTACCACCTGAGATCGCTCGGCTGTATAACATCGTTCGCAGCAAGAATCGCGCGATGCTCAACGTTTCGGTCATCGACGAAGAGTCGCGTGCTTCGGTCCCTGCCACCGTGTCTGTCAAGACGGTCAACCTCACCGGTCAGTTGAAGACCGTCAACATGCGCCGCATCGACGAGCAGGATGCTATTTACTACATCGGCGAAACCCCCGTCGCGAATCGTGAGACCCTGATATTCGACATCAGCGTCACGCCGGACGATGCGACAACACCGTCCGAAGTCCGTTTCAAGCGGCAGTTCTTCACCGACCAGTAGTTCGATAAATACGCAAAATACCGCAGAAAAACGGCGATAAACGCGCCTCCCGGCTTACGCGGGCGCGTTTCTTGTGTTATCGTCGCGCAGCATTTGCGCGGGCGCAGCCCGTCTTATTGCAATTTCCAGTTTCGATTTAACCACTCATTTTTCAGGAGACTCTCTACTCATGGCAGCAAATGACAAGGCTGGCGCGAACGGCAAGAAGGCACCTACCAAATCCGAAATCTACGCACAGATCGTCGAAGACACCGGCCTGTCGAAGAAGGACGTCGCTGCGGTATTCGATTCGCTCTCTGCCCAGATCAAGAAGAGTCTCGGCGGCCGCAACGGCAGCGGTTTCTTCACGGTTCCGGGCCTGCTGAAGATGCGCGTCGTAAAGAAACCGGCAACCAAAGCGCGCAAGGGTGTCAACCCATTCACCGGCGAAGAAATGATGTTCAAGGCCAAGCCAGCGTCGAAGACCGTCAAGGTCGCCGCCCTGAAGGGCCTCAAGGACATGGTCTGACGACTTTTCTTGACAAGGAATACGCCAAAAAACCGGGCTTGTCCCGGTTTTTTTAATGAACAATCAACCGGGCTTGTCCCGGTTTTTTTTAATGAACAATCAACCGGGCTTGTCCCGGTTTTTTAATGAAT
>Ga0268386_10004442_pt1 | contig 10319 bp, 6 predicted proteins | sample RVTome_15_FD_200260 | JGI IMG/M metagenome (GOLD analysis project Ga0268386, IMG submission 200260) | Soil microbial communities from uranium-contaminated site in the Upper Colorado River Basin, Wyoming, United States - RVT150D86... ... | reverse complement strand
ACCGGTGTCATGTTCGTTCGACTGTGCGGGCGTGCGTTTCCGGAGGAAGGATGGAACGACTTCCCCGTGGTGGTTCTTGGCTGGTGGATGCGGGCGATTCGGCAACTGACAACCACTCAAGGGAGCGGGCCGGCAAGGTGGTATTTCATGGACGGTCCCTACGCGATCGAGATGTCCCGCCCTCTGCAGGGACGCTGTCACATGAGATTGATCTCAAACGATGATGCGCAGCTATTCGGCGAGGGAGATACGAGCGTCGAGGATGTTGTCGACGCGGTAGGCAGCGCGGCGGCGCAGGTCTTGCGTCTTTGTGATGATCGGGGATGGACCGGGACGGATGTCAGTGACCTCCGTGCCCTTGTTGAGGAACCTCCCCGCAGGGGCGGCGAGACTTCCTGAAGAACCTCGCCGGCATGCACCCGGGATCACGCTGGCCCTACCCGCGGCAGGATTCTACCAGTCGGACTGCGCGCGGGTTCCCGGGGTCAGGGCCGGGGGCCCGCCGCCTCCCCGGTCGGGCACCGAGCCGGCCGGTGGCTCTTCACCCCCGCCGCTTCTCCGGTCCCAGCTTGTTGTACAGCGTCTTGGGGTCGATTCCGAGGGCGCGGGCGGCCTTGCCGCGGTGTCCGTCGAACCGGTCGAGGACGGCCTTGATGTAGGTGCGCTCCATCTCCGCCAGGGTGAGGTCGGTGCGCATGGCGCCGCCGGTCGCTCCCGAGGGGCGGGGGCCGGCGAGGCGCAGGTCGGCGGGGAGGATCCGGTCGCTGTTCGCGAGGATGGCCGCGCGCTCCATGACCATGCGCAGCTCGCGGACGTTGCCCGGCCAGGAGTAGGAATCGAGGGCGGCCCGGGTCTCGGGGGCGAGGGCCTCTCGGGAGCCCGTCGCGGAGAGGAAGTGGTGGGCGAGGACCCCGATGTCCCCCGGGCGGTCTCGCAGGGGGGGCACGGTCAGCACCACCCCGGCCAGTCGGAAGTAGAGGTCCTGCCGGAAGCGGCCCCCCTCCACCTCCCCGAGGAGGTCGCGGTTGACCGCGGACACCACCCGGGCCCCCAAGCGGACGGTCCGGGTGCCCCCGACCCGGAAGAACTCGCGGCTCTCGATCGCGCGCAGGAGCTTGGCCTGCACGGGGAAGGCCATCTCGCCCACCTCGTCCAGGAAGATGGTCCCCGCCCCCGCCACCTCGAACAGGCCCGGCTTGCGGTCCACCGCCCCGGTGAAGGCCCCCTTCTCGTGCCCGAACAGCTCGCTCTCGATCAGGTTCTCGGGCACCGCCGCGCAGTTGACCGCCACGAACGGGTGGGTGGCCTGGGCCGAGCCGCGGTGGATCGCCCGGGCCACCAGCTCCTTGCCGGTGCCGCTCTCCCCCTGCACGAGGATGGGCAGGCCGGACGCCGCCGTCCGGCGCATCGTCTCCAGCAGCGACCTCATCGCCGGGTCCTGGGTCACCAGGCCCTCCACCGGCTGGTGCCGCTCGAGACGGACGCGCAGCGAGGCGTTCTCTCCCCGCAGCCGGGCCTTCTCGCCCGCCTTGGCGGTGAGGGCCTCGATCTCCTCGACCCGGGGAGGCTTGACGAGGTAGTCGTAGGCCCCCAGCTTCATCGCCCCGATCGCGCTCTGGATGGCGGAGTCGCCGGTGAGGACGATCGCCTCGGTCGGGAGGGCCTCGTCCCGGACCAGCCGGAGGATGTCGAGGCCGCTTCCGTCGGGCAGGTTGAGGTCGAGGAGCACCACGTCCACCTCGACGCGGGCGAGGGTCTCCCGGGCGGCGGCCACGGTGGTGGCGGCGGTGGCCTCGAAGCCGGCGGTGTCGAGGGTCTCGACGAGCAGGCCGGAGAGCGACAGCTCGTCCTCGAGCACGAGGACCCGGAGGGGATCAGCCATTCCCGGGCCTCCTCTCCTCCCGCTCCTCGAGGGCCCGGCCCACCGCGCCCACCAGCTCGTCGATCTCGAAGGGCTTGGCCAGGACGGGGGCGCCGAGGACGCGGATGCGCTCGGCCGTCTCCGGGGAGAGGGTATCCCCGGTGACGAAGAGGAAGCCGGGGGGCGGGAGCAGCCGCTGCGCCTCCTCGCACAGGCGGAGGCCGTCGAGGCCGGGCATCCGCACGTCGCTGAGCACGAGGTCGTACCGCCCTCCGCGGAGCCGCTCCAGGGCGAGGGCCCCGGTCGAGACCGCGTCGGCGGCGTGGCCGGCCGCGACGAGCGCGTCGCGGATGAGGCCGGCGAGGTCGGCCTCGTCGTCCACCACGAGGACGGTGGCCGGGCGGCCGGGCGCGGCCGGCGGCTCGTCGGTCAAGGCGCGCGGGACGGCCTGGCCCGCCACGGGCAGCTCCACCACGAAGCGCGCCCCCTCCCCGGGGACGCTCTCCAGGAACAGGGACCCCCCGTGGTCCTGGGCGATCCCCCGGCAGAGGGGGAGCCCCAGGCCGGTCCCCTCGCCCTGGGGTCGGGTCGTGAAGAAGGGCTCGAAGACCCGGGACCGGATGGCGGCTGGGACCCCCGGACCGTTGTCGGCCACCGCCAGGCGGACGACCCCGGCCGCGGGGTCCGCCTCCGCGCTCACCACCAGCCGGCGCGGTCCCTCGATCCGGGCCAGGGCGTGCTGGGCGTTGATCACGAGGTTCACGAGGAGCTGGCGCAGCCGGTCGGGATGGGCCGCCTCGAGGGCGGGGAGCCCCTCGGCCAGCTCGGTCCGGAGCTCGATCCCCTGGGTGCGGAGGCCGTAGGCCAGGACCTCGAGGGTCTCGTCCACGAGCGCGCGGAGGTCGACGCGCCGCCGCTCGGGCGAGCGGCGGCGGGCCAGGGAGAGGAAGGAGCGCACGATCCGGGCGCACCGCTCCGCGGCCTGCATGATCTTGTCGGCCCGGTCGGCGAGGGGCCCGTCGGCCACCTTGCGCTTGAGGAGGGTGGCGTGCCCGACGAGGAGGGCGAGGGGGTTGTTCAGCTCGTGGGCGACCCCGCCGACGAGGGCGGCCACCGCCTCGAGGTGCTCGTTGCGCAGGAGCATCGCCCGCTGGAGGTCCGCCGCCTCCTCGGCCCTCCGCCGGGCCGCCCGCTCCCCGCCATCGCGCAGCGCTCGCTCCACCGCCGGGGCGAGGCGCCCCAGGCGGTCCTTGAGCACGTAGTCCCAGGCCCCCCGCTTGAGCATCTCGATGGCGTGCTCCTCCCCGATCGTCCCCGAGAGCACGACGAAGGGGACGTCGGGCCGGCGGGCGCAGGAGAGGGCGAGGGCCTCGGGGCTGTCGATGCCGGGGACCGCGTGGTCGGCGAGGATGACGTCGATCGCCCCCCGGTCGAGGGCGGCCGTGAAGTCCTCGCGGTTGTCGACGACCTGCATCTCGAGGACGAAGCCGGCGGCTTCGAGCGCCCGCCGGGCCAGCTCCGCGTCGTGGGCCACGTCCTCGAGGAGGAGGAGGCGGACGGTGTGCGCGGAATCCACCGGCTTCACCACCGTGGCGTCGTCGCCTCGCCGTCGGCCTCGACCCGGAGGAGCCGCTTGAGCCCGGGCTCGTTCAATCCCCCGTCCCCCGAAGTCGCGGCGGCTCCGGCACCACGCCGTCGTGGACGGACCGCCGGCCTTGTCTCGCGGGGAGCCGTGGGCCCAACGCGAGGGCTCGCCTGCCTTGACCAAGCCGCGGAGCGCCGGCACCGGTGGCGACGCCTCGGAGGGATCGAGGCGTCTCCGCGCATTCCGGACGGCAGGATACTCGAACTGGGCGGCACTATAGCACAGCCCCCCGGAGGCCATTCCAGACAAAACGACCGCGAGAAGCTCCCTCCTCGACCCGGAGCGGCGCGATCAACGGGTCCCGGCCAGGGCCTGCCGGAGGGCCCTCCGGACGTCGTCCAGCGAGAACGGCTTGCCCAAATAGGGGACTCGCGCGTCCTCGAGGAAGTCCTGGGTGCGTGCGGTCATGGTGTCTCCGGTGATGAACACGAAGCGAAGGCCGGGCCGGCGGCGGGTCGCCTCCGCGTAGAGTCCGGGCCCGTCGAGGCCCGGCATCCGGAGGTCGCTGATCACCAGGTCGAAGCCCCCGGCCTCGATCCTCGCGAGGGCGGCCCAGCCGTCGCCCGTGACCTCCACGCGGTGGCCGTCGTCCCGCAGGATCTCCGCGAGCACGTCGGCCACCGCCGCCTCGTCGTCCACGACCAGGATCGAGCAGGGGCCGGCGACGGGGGCGGGGGCCGCGTCCGCGGGCGGAGTGTCGGGGGCCGCCCCCACCGGCAGGTCGACTCGGAAGGTCGCCCCCGCCGTCGAATCCGCGAGGGAGATCGTCCCTCCGTGGCTGACCACGATCCCCCGGCACAGGGGGAGCCCGAGCCCGGTCCCCTCGCCGACGGGCTTGGTGGTGAAGAACGGGTCGAAGACCCGCTCGCGCAGCTCGGGAGAGATGCCGGGGCCGCTGTCCCCGACCTCGATCACCACCCGCTCTCCGGCCGCGCGGGTGGTCACGGTGATCCGCCGGGGCCCCGGGGCCTCGCGTACGGCGTGATGGGCGTTGGTCAGCAGGTTGATGAGCACCTGGGGGACCTGGTGCCCGTCTCCCCAGACGAGGGGCCCCGCCGGGTCCAGCTCGAGTCGCAGCTCGACCGCGTCGACGTGCAGCGGGTAGGCGAGGAGCTCGGTCGCCTCCCGGACCACCGCGTTCACGTCGAGGAGCCGCCGCTCGGAGGGCTGCCGGCGGGCGAGGGAGAGGAAGCTCTTCACGATGCGGCCGCAGCGCTCGGCCGAGCGCAGGACCTTCTCGGTCCGGGCCGCGGCCGGGCCGGCCGGGACGTCCCGGCGGAGGAGCGAGGCCTGGCCGATCACGACCGCGAGGGGGTTGTTCAGCTCGTGGGCGACCCCGGCGAGGAGCTCGCCCATCGCGGCCAGCTTCTCCGCCTGGAAGAGGGCCTCCCGCTGGCGCCGCAGCTCCTCGGCGTCCCGCCTCGTCTCGGTCACGTCCTGGACGAAGCCGTGGAGGAGGGGCAGGCCCCCCGCGGGGTCCCGGACGAAGCGGGCGAGGTCGCGCCACCAGACGACCTGGCCGTCCTTCCGGAGGAAGCGGTACTCGCAGGAGAACGGCTCCCGGGCCGACGCGGTGCGCTGGACCGCCTCGAGGACGCGGCCGCGGTCGTCCGGATGGAGCCGCCGCGACCACAGCTCCGGGTCGGCCGTCCACTCCTCGGCCGCGAAGCCGGTCATCTCCTCCACCTGGGGGCCCACGAACACCGTCCGGCGAAGGTCGTCCGCCCGGGCGATGTAGGCGAGGGCCGGCATGTGCTCGAGGAGGGCCCGGTACTTCTCCTCGGCGGCCCGCCGCTCCTCCTCGGCCTTCCGGCGGGCCCGGCGGTTCTCGACGTCCCGCAGCTCCCGGGCCACCGCCGGCCCGAGCCGGGCGAGGCGGGTCTTGGTCACGAAGTCGTGGGCCCCCAGGCGGAGCGACTCCACCGCCTGCTCCTCGCTGATCGAGCCCGAGACCATGACGAAGGGGACGTCGAGGCCGCGGCCCCGGCAGAGGGCGAGCGCGGCCGGCCCGCTGAAGCGGGGGAGGCTGTAGTCCGCCACCACGAGGTCCCACCCGCCGCGGTCGAGGGCGGCCGCCATCCCGTCGTACGTCTCCACCCGCTCGGAAGCGACCTCCCATCCCCCCCTGGCCAGCTCGCGCCCGATCAGCTCGGCGTCGCCCTCGTCGTCCTCGACGAAGAGGACGCGCAGGCCCGGCGCCCCGGTCATCGACCGTCCGCCGGGGGGGGCTCGTTCAGGACGAGCCAGTAGAGGCCGAGCTGGCGGACCGCCTCCACGAACTGGGCGAAGTCGACCGGCTTGCGCACGTAGCTGTTCGCCCCGAGGGCGTAGGCCTCGACGAGGTCGCGGTCCTCCCGCGAGGAGGTGAGCACCACCACCGCGAGCAGGCGGGTGCGGGGCTCCGCCCGGAGGCGGCGCAGGACCTCCAGGCCGTCCACCTTGGGCAGCTTGAGGTCGAGGAGGACGACCTCGGGGAGCGGAGGAGCGGCGTCCGGCCCGGTCCCCAGGAGCAGGCGGAGCGCCTCCTCGCCGTCCCGGGCCACCACCACCGCGTTCGCGATGCGGTTCTGGCGGAGCGCGCGAATGGTGAGGTCCTCGTCGTCCGGGTTGTCCTCCACGAGCAGGATCGTCCCCTCGCGCACCTCAGGCCTCCTTTCCCGCCGCCCCTTCGCCGAGGGTGAAGCGGAAGGTCGCCCCTTCTCCCACCGCCCCCTCGGCCCACACCCTCCCTCCGTGCCGGCGCACGATGCGGGCGACGGTCGCGAGCCCGATGCCCGTGCCCTCGAACTCCCGGGCCGAGTGGAGTCGCTGGAAGGCGCCGAAGAGCTTGCCCGCGTAGGCCATGTCGAAGCCGGCCCCGTTGTCCCGCACGAAGAAGGCGGTCGTTCCGTTCTCCCTCGCCGCCCCGAACTCGATCCGGGCTTCCGGCCGGTCGCGGGTGAACTTCCAGGCGTTGCCGAGCAGGTTGTCGAGGAGGACGCGGAGAAGGCGGGGATCGCCCCGGCCGGCCACGCCGTCCGCCACCTCCACCGCCACCCGCCGATCCGGGTGCGACTCGCGCAGGGTGCCCGCGACCTCCCGGGCGAGGGTGGAGAGGTCCACCGGCGACAGCCGCAGCTCGGCGCGGCTGATCCGCGAGAGCTCCAGGAGGTCGTCGATGAGCGCGGCCATGCGCTGGGCGGCGGCCCGGACGCGATGGAGGTGCGCGTGCCCCGCGGGGGAGAGGCCGGCCGCGCAGTCCTCGAGGAGGGCCTGGCTGAAGCCGTCGATGGCGCGGAGGGGGGCCCTGAGGTCGTGGGAGACCGAGTAGCTGAAAGCCTCCAGCTCCCGGTTCGCGGCCTCCGCCCGGTCGCGGGCCGCCTGGAGCGCGCGCTCCGCCCGGCGGCGCTCGCAGATGTCCACGACCACCGACCGGCTGCGGAGGAAGCGCCCGTCCTCCCCCCGCACGGCGGTGGCGCTGAGGAGCCCCACGAGGGTCGAGCCGTCCGCCCGCACCATCTCGAGCTCCAGGCCGTCCACCCGGCCGGCCTCCCGGAAACGGGGGAAGTGGGTCCGGAAGGCCTCGCGGCCCGCCGGGGTGAGGAAGTCGAGGAAGGGCCGGCCGAGCACCTCCTCCCGGCGGCGGCCCAGCCAGCCCAGCTCGGTCTCGTTGATGCGGACGACGCGTCCGTCTTCGTCGAGGGAGTGATAGCCGCAGGGGGCGCGGTCGTAGAGGTCGCTCACCTCGGTCGCGTAGGCGCGAAGGGCCTGCTCGGCCCGCACCCGGGAGCGGACCTCCAGCCAGACCGCGAGGAAGGCCGCGAGGAGCAGGAGGAGGCTGATCGCCGCCCCGGCCACGAGGGACCGGCCGGCGCGGGCGTTCGCCTCCGCCTCCGCCCGCTCGCGCGCGGCGAGCAGGCGCCGCTCCTCCGCCTCGACCTCGCCGAGCCGCCCCCGCACGTCGTCCATGAGCGCCTTGCCCCGCATCTCCCGGGCGGAGGCGGCGGCGTGGTCGAAGCCCTGGGCCTGCCGGGCCCGGACGGCCTCGACCACCGCCCCGAGCCGGGCGCGGACGACCGGCTCGAGGGCGTCGAGGCGGGCCTGCTGGGCCGGGTTGTCCGCGGTCAGCGCACGCAGCCGCGCGAGGCGGCCGTCGACCCGCGGACGCGCGCGGCGGTAGGCCTCGAGGAACCGCTCGTCCCCCGCGAGGACGAAGCCCCTCCCCCCCGTCTCGGCGTCGGCGAGGAGCGCGAGCAGGCCCTGCGCCTCGGCCAGGACCTCCTGGGTGTGCTGGCGGCGCTCCGCCGCCGCCTCGAGCCGGGCCGCGTTGCGCCAGGACAGGCCGAAGACGCCCGCCCAGAGGAGGAGGGCGAGCCCGAAGGCGGCGGTGGGGGCCCGGAGGGGGAAGGCCCCGGCGTTTCGGCTCGCTCCGCTGCGCAGTCCCGTCCTCCTCCGTTTGTCTCCCCGGCGGGGAGGGAGGCGAGTGCCGGGAAGTGGGCCACGGGGTCCCCAAGGTCCGCGATTATATTATCCCGTATTCGTCCGTGGATCCCGTCAATCCCGGCGCAATCCGTGTACCCTGAAAAGAGAACGCACGGAAAGCGTAGGGGCTACGCCCTCAGGAGTCCTCGCCGAGGGCGAGCAGGAGAAATCGATAGACGTCCGCCTTCTCGTCGATCAGCTTCGATATCGGCTTGCCCGCGCCGTGGCCGGCCTTCGTCTCCACCCTGATCAGCGCGGGCCGGGTCCCGTCGGTCGCGGCCTGGAGCCGCGCCGCCAGCTTCTTCGCCATGCCGGGGGCCACCCGGTCGTCGGTGTCGGCGGTGGTCACGAGGACCGGGGGATAGGCGACACCGTCCTTCACGTTGTGGAGCGGGGAGTAGCCGAGGAGGACCGGGAACATCACGGGGTCGTCGGCCGAGCCGTACTCGGGGATCCAGAACCGGCCGACGGTGAAGCGGTGGTAGCGGAGCATGTCGGCCACCGGGACCTCGCACACCACCGCCCCGAACAGCTCCGGGCGCTGGGTCATCGCCGCGGCGACGAGCAGGCCACCGTTGCTCCCCCCCTGGATGGCCAGCCGGAAGGGCTTCGTCCAGCCGCTCGCGACCAGCCACTCCGCCGCGGCCAGGAAGTCGTCGAAGACGTTCTGCTTCCTCTCGAGCATCCCCGCCCGGTGCCACTCCTCGCCGTACTCGCCGCCCCCCCGCAGGTTGGCCAGGGCGTAGACCCCGCCCCGCTCGAGCCAGACGAAGAGCGAGGAGCTGAAGGCGGGGGTCATGCTCACGTTGAAGCCCCCGTAGCCGTACAGGAGCGTCGGCCGCCGGCCGTCCCGGGGGAGGCCCTTCCTGCGCACCAGGAACATCGAGACCCGCGTCCCGTCCTTCGACGGGTAGAAGACCTGCTCCACCTCGTAGGCCGCGCCGTCGATCCGGCCGGCCGTCTTTTCGAAGGGGGCGAGCCGGCCGGTCGCGAAGTCGTAGCGGAAGGGGGTCGCGGGATGGGTGAAGGACGTGAAGCCGAGGAACATCTCGTCGTGGTCGGGCTCCCCGGTGAGGCCGGCTACCGAGCCGATCGCGGGCAGCTCCACCTCCCCCTTCGGGCGGCCGTCGAGGCCGTGAAGCTCCACCCGGCTGCTCGCGTCGCGGAGCCGGAGGGCCACGATCGTCCGGCCCACGACCGCCGCCGCCTCCAGCTTGTCCTTCCCCGCGCCCACCACCTCCACCGGCCTCGTCTCGCCCCGGCCGAGGTCCACCCCCACGATCCGGCCGAGGGGGGCGTCGCGGTCGGTCAGGAAGTAGAAGCGCCCGTCCAGCTCGTCCACGAAGCTCCACGCGTCGGCGAAGCCGGTGAAGACCGGCGTCCAGGGCGCGCCCGGCTTCCCGAGGTCGCGGACGTGGACCTCGCTCTTGTCGCTCGACCCGCGGTAGACGACCACGACCAGGAAGCGCCCGTCCCGGGTGACCGCGCCGCCGAAGAAGAGCTCCTTCTCCTCGGGCCGCTCGTAGACGAGGGTGTCCTCGGCCTGGGGCCCTCCCAGCCGGTGGTGGTAGAGCCTCGCGAAGTAGTTCTCGTCCCCCGGGGGGACGGTCCCCGGCTCGGGGAAGCGCGTGTAGTAGAAGCCCCGGTTGTCGGGGGTCCAGGCCATGCTCGTGAACTTGGCCCACCGCAGGTGGTCCGGCCGGTCCTCGCCGGTCGAGACGTCGCGCACGTGGATCTCCTGCCAGTCGCTCCCGCCGCGGGAGACCGAGTAGGCGAGGAGCGCGCCGTCGCGGGTGGCCGAGGTGGCGGTGAGGGCCACCGTGCCGTCGGGGGAGAGCGTGTTGGGGTCGAGGAGCACCCTTTCCGGCCCGTCCTTCTCCTCGCGCACGTAGAGCACCGACTGGTCCTGGAGGCCGGTGTTGCGCTGGTAGAAGTAGCGGCGGCCGTGCCGCTCGGGGACCGATACCCGCGGGTAGTCCACCAGCTCGCGGAGGCGCTTTCGGATCGCCTCGCGGCCGGCCCCCTCGAGGAAGGACGCGGTCAGGCGGTTCTCGGCCTCCACCCAGGCCGCGGTCTCGGCGGAGTCGGGGTCCTCCAGCCAGCGGTAGGGGTCGGCCACCTTCGTGCCGTGGTAGTCGTCCACCACGTCGGCCTTCCGCGCCGCGGGATACCGCAGGGGACCCCCGCCCTCGGCCACGTGGAGCGCGAGGAGCGCCACCGCCAGCGCGATGCAAGCGATCGCCGACCAGCCCATGGGGAAGGACCTCCTTCGGAGTCTCCGGCCGCCACCGGGAACGGCCTTCATCGGGGGATCCGCGCGCGGGCCACCCGGCCCTCGCCCTCGATCCGGTA
>Ga0268386_10004441_pt1 | contig 10319 bp, 10 predicted proteins | sample RVTome_15_FD_200260 | JGI IMG/M metagenome (GOLD analysis project Ga0268386, IMG submission 200260) | Soil microbial communities from uranium-contaminated site in the Upper Colorado River Basin, Wyoming, United States - RVT150D86... ... | reverse complement strand
CTCCCCGACCCCGGTGACGGACGGGTCGCTCGTCTACGCGTACTTCGGCTCCGAGGGCCTCTACGCCTACGATCTCGAGGGGGCGCTGGCCTGGAAGTACATGCCGGGGGTGGTCGCGACCATGGGGGTGGGGGTGGGGACGTCGCCGCTCCTCCACGGGGACCTCGTGATCCTCCTCGCCGACGAGGACAACGGCGACCGGTCGTTCGTGGCCGGCCTCGACAAGAAGACGGGCCGGGAGGTCTGGCGCGTCCCCCGCAAGGTCCAGCTGAGCTGGGCGACCCCGGTGATCGTGACCGCGGGGGGGCGGGACGAGCTGATCACCGCGGGCAACGAGGCGATCATCGCCTACGACCCGGCCACCGGCCGGGAGCTCTGGCGGACGAAGGGCCTCGCGAGCAACGCCGTCCCCTCGCCGGTGGCGGGAAAGGACGTGGTCGTGCTCTCCGCGGGCTACCCCGACAAGCTGGCGGTCGCGGTGCGGCCGGGGGGCTCGGGCGACGTCACCGGGTCCCACGTCCTCTGGCGGCACACGAAGGGGACGGCCTACGTCCCCTCGCCGATCCTCTACGAGGGCTACGTCTACCTCATGACGGACAGGGGGCTGCTGACCTGTCTCGACGCGCGGACCGGCGAGCTGAAGTACGAGGGAGGCCGGCCGCCGGTGCCCGCCTCCTTCATGGCCTCGCCGGTCGCGGTGGAGGGCCACCTCCTGCTCATGAGCCAGGACGGGGACACGTTCGTGGTCAAGGCGGGGCCCGCCCACGAGGTGGTCCGCACCAACCCCCTCGGGGAGCCGATCAGCGCCTCGGCCGCGGTCGTCCCCGGCCGCATCTACATCCGCGGCGAGCGGCACCTCTTCGCGATCGGGACGGCGGCGGGGTCGTAGCCCGGGCGGGAGGGCTACGGGCGCAGCGGACGGAGCAGCCCGTCGGCCCAGTCCGCGTCGTCGCCCTCGAGGGGCGGCGTCGCCGGCCGCCGGTAGTCGATCCGGAGGTCGTAGCCCGCGCGGTCGTAGGCGGCGTGCACCAGCGGCCCCATCTCCACCGCCGGCTCCTCCTCCCCCGGCCGCAGGGGAAGCGAGAACGCGGGGATCGCGTCCCGGACACCGAAGGGGACGAGGTCGGCCCGGGGCCGGTCCCCGGCCCGGCTGACGAGGATGCGGTAGTCCGACTCCACGTTCGGCCCCAGGGTGGACATCCGGGTGCCCGCTCGCAGCAGGTCGATCTCCACGAGGTTCGTCCGGGTGGCGAGGACGACCATCCGCTTCTCCACGTAGAGCTGGCGGCCCGTTCCCGGCCGCTTGTTGCTCGGGGAGAGCAGCTCGATCACCGTCACCACGTCCCCCTCCCCGACGGTGCGGACCTCGAGGTAGGTCTCGCGCACCGTGTCGGGCATCGGGGTCCGGACCTCGACGGCCCGCGTGGTGGACGAAGCCCGCGCCGCCGGCGAGGCCCCGACCGCCCCCGTCCCGACCAGGGCCACGTCGGGCCGTCCGACCAGCGCGAGGTCGGCCCCCTCGTCGAGGTACGTCCGCTCCTCGAGGGCGACGTAGTAGCGCGGTCGGAGGACCGGCGCGAGGTGATCGCCGAGGTGGGCGACGACGCGGTTGTGGACGTCCGGCCACAGGCCGGGGTGCTCGAGGTACGGGTCCATGCCCGGGAACGGTGACGGCATGACGGACTCGATCCTACACCCCGGCCGGCCGCCGGCTCAGCCCTTGAGCGTCGCCTTGAGCGTGATCTCGGTCGCGGCCAGCGCCTTCGATACCGGGCAGCCCTTCTTGGCCCCCTCGGCCTGCTCCTGGAACGCGGCGGCGCCGATCCCCGGGACCTCGGCCTCGGTCTCCAGCTCGATCCTCGTGATCCCGAAGCCCTCGCCCACCTTCTCGAGGTGGACCCGGGCCACGGTGTGGATCCGGGTGGGGGTGAACCCCGCCTTGCCCAGCCCGGCCGAGAGCGCCATCGAGTAGCAGCCCGCGTGGGCGGCCCCGATCAGCTCCTCGGGGTTCGTCCCCGCCCCGCTCTCGAAGCGCGACGGGAAGGAGTAGCTCCCCTCGAACGCGCCGCTCCCCAGCTTCATCCGGCCCGCGCCCTCGCGCAGGCTGCCCTTCCACTCCGCCTCGGCCGATCGCACCGCCATGCTCGTCCTCCTGTGGTGTCTCCGGGGCCCCCCGTCCGCCCAGTATACTTGCCGTTCGATGGGATCGTCGCCGGGGAAGCGGCCGCGCCGACGCCCCCCGCGGACCTCTCGATGCCCAGCCGGTGAGGCACCACCTCCGGTGGAGACCGGGGGCCTGCCGGCGGCGCGACGAGGCCCTCGCCGCCTACCGGGAGGTGGGGGGCGAGCGCCTGCTCGGGGTCTGACCGCCTATCCCTTCTGCCGCAGCTCGATCCCGCCGTTCACCGTCTCCAGCTCGAGCTTGCGGCCGCCCGCGCCGATCGTCCCCGAGACCCGCCGCTTGGAGAAGCGGCCGCGCACGGTCAGCGGGAAGTCGGTCGAGATGTCGCCGTTCACCGTGCGGGCGTCCAGCTCGGCGTCGAGGCCGGCGGGCACCACCAGCTCGATCCCCCCGTTGACCGTCTTCAGCGACAGCTCGCCCTGCCAGTCGGCCCGCCCCAGGCTGGCGTGGATGCCGCCGTTCACCGTCTCTCCCCGGGCCACTCCCGCCGACTCGAGGCGGATCCCCCCGTTGACCGTGTAGGCCTCGGCGTCCGCCGGGAGGTCCCGGGCCTCGATCCCGCCGTTCACCGTCCGGCCGACGAAGCGGACCCCCGCGGGGACCCTCACGGTGAACTTCACGTTGACGTCGTTGTCCCGGGTGTTCATGCGGCCGCCCGCTCCCGGGGCGCACTCGTTGGGCCGGTCCGCGTCCCGCGAGGGGTAGACCGCGCACACGGTCACCCCCCCCGCGTGCTCGACCACCTTGATCTCGACCTCGTCGGGGTCGCTCTTGCGGGCCCGCTTCACCGCGGTCACCTCGACCTCGGCGCCGCCGGCCGGCTCGGCGTCGATGCCGCCGTTGACCCCCTTGACCTCCACGGCCTGGCCGGGGGCGACCCGCCCCTGCCACCGGAAGTCCTCGCCCGCGGCCGCGGAAGCGGCGAGGGCCAGGCCGAGGGCGGCCAGTCCGGCGTGGTGTCTCTTCATCGATCGTCCCTCCTCAATTGCGCCAGCCCGGAGCGCCGCTCAGGGCCGCTTGCGCAGCCGCACGTCGCCCGAGAGCGTCTGGACGTTCACCTTGGCCCCCCCGCCCCCGGAGCTGAAGCTCAGCTCCTTCTCGTGGGTCCACCGGCTCTGGCGGGGGGGGGCGGGTCCGAGATCGTTCACGATGTCCCCGCTGAACGAGGAGATCGAGAAGTCGGCGGCGACGTCGGCGGGGACGAGGAGGTCCACCGAGCCGCTCACCGTCTCCGCCTCGAGGGTGCTCCGCTTCGAGAGCGCGCTCTCGAAGCGGAGGCTCCCCGAGACCGTCTCGATCCGGATGCTCTCGAAGGCCCCCCCGGTCACGAGGAGGGGGCCGTTGACGGTGGAGGCCTCGAGGTCGCCGGTGCAGTCCCGGACGGTGACCGAGCCGTTCACCGACTCGGCGCTGATCCGGCCGCTCGCCTTCACCACCTCGATCCCCCCGTTCACCGCCTGGAGGTTGACGTCCTTCGCCCCCCCGGTGACGGTGATGGACCCGTTCACCGTCTCCGCCTGCACCGCCCCCGTGACCCCGGTGACGGTGATCGTGGCGTCGAAGCCCTCGATGCGGAGCCGGCTCCCCGCCGGGACCTTGATGTCGAGGTCGGACCGCGCGTCGTGGGGGTTGCCCTCCACCTCCACCTCGATGTGGGTGCGGTTGGGCCCCCCGGACATCTCGAGGCCGCTCGCCCGGCGCCCGAGGGTGCCGGTGACGGCGATCTCGGCCTGGTCCCACCCGGTCACCCGGATGGACCCCGCCATGTTCTCGACGTCGACGACCCCGTCGGGGGCGGCCGGCCGGCGCTGGTCGACCGTGGTCTGGGCCTGGAGCGGCGCGGCCAGGAGCGCCGCGAACAGGAGGACTGCCGGTCTCATGATCCTCATCCTTCCTCGCCGTCCCCCGCTCCCTGGAGGGGCGTGGACAGCCTCACGACGCGCCGGAGGGTGTCCACCTTCTTGCGGTGGGTGGACACCAGCATCCGGGTCAGCTCCTTGTTGCCGGGGTCGCGCTCGAGGGCGGCCCGCACCTCGGCGAGGGCCCGGTCCATGACCTCGAGGTTCCTCTCGACGCTCGCGATCGTCTCGGGGGACAGCCGGTCGCGCCGCTCCTGGAGGGCGCCCATCAGCGCGGTCGCGGCCCGCTCGTAGTCCCGCTCGGCCCCCCCGAGGGCTTCCTCGTAGGCGGCGGGGGCGAGGCCGGGCGGGTCCCCGGGAGGCGCGTTCGTCCCCGGGCCGCCGTCCCGCAGGACGGACACCGCCAGCCCGGCGGCCAGCACGGCCGCGGCGGCGAGGCCCGCCGGGAGCCACCACCCGGGGCGCGCCCGCGGGCCGGCCTCGATGCGGCCGGCGATGCCCGCCCACAGGTCGCGCGCGGGGGCCACCTCCCGGGGCAGGGCCCGGGCCTGGGCGAGGATCGACCTCGTCCGCCGCTCCTGCTCCCGGCAGGCCTCGCAGGAGGCGAGGTGCAGCTCCACCTCCTGGAACTCGCCCTCGCCCAGGGCTCCGTCCACGTAGTCGTCGAGCCGGTCGTCGGCTTCCGGGCACGTCATGACTCGAGCGCCTCCCGCAGGAGCTTGCGGGCCCGGTGGAGCTGCGCCTTCGACGTCCCCACCGCCATGCCCAGGAGCCCCGCGATCTCCCCGTGCTTGTAGCCCTCCACGTCGTGCAGCACGAACACCGCCCGCGCCCCCGGAGGGAGCGCGGCCATGGCCTTCTCCAGGTCGAAGCCGGCCTCGGGTCCTCCCGCGGGCTTCTCCGGCGGACGGTCGAACGGGGTCAGGTCGTCGGTCGTGAAGAAGCGCGCGGTGCGCCGCCGCCGGGTGCGCCGCTCCGAGAGGGCCACGTTCACCGTCAGCGGATAGAGCCACGACGAGAACGCGCTCTCCCCGCGGAAGGACCCGAGCTTCTGCCAGGCCCGCACGAACACGTCCTGGGTCAGCTCCTCGGCGAGGGCGGCGTCCGACGACAACCTCAGGCAGAGCGCGAACACTTTCCTCTCGTTCTCCCGGTACAGCCGCTCGAAGGCGGACAGGTCCCCGGACTGGGCGAGGCGCACGAGGCGCCCCTCCTCGGCCCGCCGGTCCGCGTCGATTCGGGCCTGGATGAGCCCTCCCCCGATGGCGCCGGCTCCCGCGATCTGGGCCTCCATCACCCTCACGCATCCATTGAGATGGCCCGCCCGGGGCGATGGTTTGAAGGCGCCCGGCCCGCCTGAACTTAGACGAATCCGCGGCTTTCGGGAAGGGCGGGCGCCCGCTCAACCTCGAAACGGCCGTTTCGGTCAGAATGGGTCGATGGGCCCCACGCTGGTCGGGATCGTCGCGGGCTTCCTCCTCGTCGCCGCGGTGGTCTGGCCCCTGGAGCGCCTCTTCCCGTCGATCCGCGGCCAGCGGGTCTGGCGGACCGGGATCAGGACCGACCTCGCCTACTGGTTCTTCACTCCCCTCGTGACGAGGGGACTGACCCGGGCCACCGTCCTGGTGGCCGCGGTGCTGGTGGCGCTCGCAGCCGGGGTGCCCCTCGACCGGGAGCACGTCCAGGCGTTCTTCGCCGATCCCGGCCGCCTGGTCCGCCGACAGCCCGCCGCCCTCCAGGTGCTCGAGGTCCTGCTCCTTGGTGACTTCCTCGGCTACTGGACCCATCGGCTCTTCCACGGCCGGTGGCTGTGGCCCTTCCACGCGGTCCACCACGGCTCGACCGAGGTGGACTGGCTCTCCTCGGTGCGGCTCCACCCCGTCAACGACGTCGTGTCGCGGCTCGTGGCCGCCCTCCCCGTCCTCCTCCTCGGCTTCTCGCCCCTCGTCCTCGCCGGCTACGTCCCCTTCCTGAGCTTCTACGCGATCCTCCTCCACGCGAACGTGGACTGGACGTTCGGGCGGCTGCGCTACGTCCTCGCGAGCCCGGTCTTCCACCGCTGGCACCACACCTCGGAGCGGGAAGGCCTCGACAAGAACTTCGCCGGCCTCTTCCCCTTCTGGGACCTGCTCTTCGGCACCTTCTACATGCCGGAGGGCCGGCGTCCCGAGCGCTTCGGCCTCGCGGGCGAGCGGGTCCCCGAGGGGCTGCTCGGCCAGCTCGCCTACCCGTTCCGGCGCCGCGCTCCCGCGGCCTGAACCCGGCCGGGGCGACCGGCTCGTTTCCCGGCCGGTGTACCCTGATGGGCCGGGAGGCTCCCGGTCCATGCCCGTGACCGACGTCCACCGCCGCCAGCTCCACGAGCAGGGATGGACGACGCTCCCCGGCTTCCTGGATGCCGCCCGCCGGCGGCGCCTGGCGGACCGGATCGAGGCGCTCTTCGCCGCGGAGGGCGCCTCCGCGGGGGGCGAGTTCAAGCAGGAGCCGGGGGCCCGGCGCCTCGCCAACCTCGTGGACAAGGGCGCGGTCTTCGTGGAGTGCATCCTCGAGCCGGAGGTGCTCGCCCACGTGGCCGAGGTGCTCGGGCCGCGGTTCAAGCTCTCCAGCCTCAACGCGCGCTCCGCGGATCCCCGCAGCGAGGAGGCGCAGCCGCTCCACGTGGACGCGGGCGCCCTGCCCGACGAGCGGGGCTCCTGGGTCTGCAACACCCTCTGGATGCTCGACGACTTCACGGCCGAGAACGGCCCCCTCCGGGCGGTCCCGGGCACGCATCGCTCGGGCCGCCGGCCCGCCGACGTCCTCGCCGACCCGCGGGCGCCCCACCCGGACGAGGTGCTCGTGACCGGCCGGGCGGGCGACGTGGTGGTGATGAACGCCCACCTCTGGCACGGGGGGACCGCGAACCGGACGGACCGGCCCCGGCTCGCCCTCCACGCCTTCTACTGCCGCGGGGACAAGCCCCAGCAGCAGTACCAGAAGGGACTGCTCCGGCCGGAGACCCGGGCCGCGCTCTCGCCGGCCGCCCGCGCGCTCCTCGCCCTGGACGACCCGGAGAACGACGCGCTCGGCGCCCAGGCCGGCCAGAGCGGCTTCATGCGCTAGAGGAACGCCCGCGGGAAGCCGAGGTGGTGCGAGAGGCTCTTTCCGAACGTGTGATCCTCCCTCCGTCCGCCGGTCGGCGTACCATCCCCCTCTCGATTGGACTCCCGGGACGGGGCCGGCTCATCGGTCCCCGCCGGGTCAGGGCGTCTTCAGGAGGTCGAGGGCGCCCGCGAGCGCGCCCTTGATCGCGGGCAGCTTGTCCGCGGAGCACCAGATCTCCCGCAGTCCGCTCCCCACCATGAGGTTCTGGCTCACCTGGCCGCGTTGGAGGCGGAGGCGGAACCCGCCGGGGGTGGCGTAGGCGACCTCGGTCGTGCCGCTCCCCGCGGCGGGGAGCGCCGAGGCCACCGCCTTCTCGAACTGGGCGAAGGCCCGGAGGAGGGCCTCCGCGTGCTCGAGGTCGAGGTAGACGGTCTGGGAGGCCTCGCTCTGCCCCTGGACCCACACCGCGGCCGCGAGGCCCCGTGCCGCCTGGGCCTCCGCCCCGGGAGCGTGGACCGTCATGGCCTTGACGCTCAGGCGGCTGCCCCGGTTGTCCAGCTCGACCGTCCGGGCGGAGCTCCAGCTCGTCAGCCTCACTTCCCCCCGGGCGGAACGGAGCTTCTCCAGCGAGGTCGCCCCCTCCTCTCCCGCCGCGCCCGTCCCGATCGCGAGGAGGGCGGCGGCCGGGCCGGCACCCACCCATCCCCACGCGCCCCGCCGCCTCCCGCTCGCCTGCATGACCGCCTCCGACCGCGGATGATACGCCCGGCGGAGACGCGCGCGGCAGCGGCTTGCCATCCGTCGGGAGGCCGGGCGATGGATAATCCCCGCCGGAGGTCCGGATGAAGGGACGGCTGCGAATGGCGGGGGGGCTCGCCGTCCTCCTGGCGGCGGCGGGCGCGGCCCGGGGGGAGACGTCGCTCCACCGGGACGTGCGTCTGTGGATCGGGAGGCACGAGGCGGCCGTCCTCCGGGAGCTGGCCGAGCTCCTCGCGATCCCGAACCTCGCGTCCGACGGACCCGGCATCCGCCGCAACGCCGAGCACATCGCGCGGATGCTCGAGCGGCGGGGCATCGCCGCCCGCCTCCTCGACGGGGAGGGCGGCCCTCCCGTGGTCTACGGGGAGCGGCGGGCGGCGGGGGCCGGGCGCACGATCGTTTTCTACGCGCACTACGACGGCCAGCCGGTCGATCCCGCCCGGTGGACGAGCCCGCCCTGGACCCCCGTGCTGCGGGACGGACCGCTCGAGGCCGGGGGACGGGAGGTGCCGCTCGGCGCCCTCGGCCTCTCCCCCGGCCCGGACTGGCGCCTCTACGCGCGCTCGTCCGGCGACGACAAGGCGCCGATCGTGGCCGTGCTCGCCGCCCTGGACGCCCTCGCGGCGGCGGGCCGGGCTCCCTCGGTCAACCTCAAGCTCTTCTTCGAGGGGGAGGAAGAGGCGGGCTCGCCCCATCTCGCGGCGGTGCTCGCCCGCAACCGCGACCTCCTCGTCGCCGACGCCTGGCTCCTCTGCGACGGCCCCGTCCACCAGACCCGCCGGCCCCAGGTCTACTTCGGCGCCCGCGGGGTGATCGGCCTCGAGGTCACCGCCTACGGGGCGGCCCGCGCCCTCCACAGCGGCCACTACGGCAACTGGGCCCCCAACCCCGCGGCCGCCCTCGCCCACCTTCTCGCCGGGCTGCGCGATCCCGACGGGAGGATCCGCGTCCCGGGCTTCTCCGACGACGTGCGGCCTCCCACCGCCGCCGAGCGGGAGGCCCTCGCGTCGGTCCCCGACGTGGACGCGGCACTGCGCCACGAGCTGGCCCTCCCGGCTTCCGAGGGGGGCGACGCGAGGCTGGCCGAGCGCATCCTCCTCCCCGCCCTCAACCTGCGCGGCCTCGCCGCGGGGGCGGTGGGGGAGGGCGCGGCCAACGCGATCCCGGCCGAGGCCCGGGCCTCGATCGACTTCCGCCTCGTCCCCGACCAGACGCCCGCCCGGGTGCGCGAGCGGGTCGAGGCCCACCTCGTCTCGCTCGGGTACGCGATCACCCGCGAGGCGCCCTCGATCGAGACGCGCCGCTCGGTGCCGCGGCTCGTGAGGCTGGAATGGGAGGCCGGCTACCCGCCGGCCCGCGCCGACATGGACTCGCCCTTCGCCCGGGCGCTCCTCGCCGCGGTGGACGAGGCGGCCGGCCAGCCGGTGGTCCGGATGCCGACCCTGGGGGGCAGCATCCCGATGCACCTCTTCGCCGAGACCTTCTCCGTGCCGGTCGTGGGACTTCCCATCGCAAACCACGACAACAACCAGCACGCGGCCGACGAGAACATCCGCGTCCAGAACCTGCGGGACGGCGTCTCTCTCTTCGCGGGCGTCCTCGCCCGTCTCGGGGAGGAGTGGCGATGAGCGAGCGCGGGAAGGTGCACGTCGGCATCCTGGGGGCGGGCAACATCAGCGACACCCACGCCCGGGCCGTCCTCGCGGTGCCCGGGGGAGCGGTCGCGGCCGTCCACGGCGCCAACCCCGAGAAGGCCCGCCGGCTCGCGGAGGCCCACGGGGGGACCGCCCGTCCCGACCTCGCCTCGTTCCTCGCCCACCGCCCGATGGACCTCGTCGCGATCGGCAGCCCCTCGGGCCGCCACGCGGAGGAGGTGGTGGCCTGCGCCCGGGCCGGCCTCCACGTCCTCTGCGAGAAGCCCCTCGGCCTCACCCCCGCCGAGGTCGACCGGATGACCGCGGAGTGCGAGCGGGCGGGGGTGCGCCTCGCCGTCTTCTTCCAGGACCGCTGCCAGCCCGACTTCGTCCGCCTCAAGTCCTTCCTCGACGCGGGAGGCCTCGGCCGTGTCCACCTCGCGACCGCCCACGTCAAGTGGTACCGGCCTCCCGAGTACTACTCGGGCTCGCGCTGGCGCGGCACCTGGGCCATGGACGGCGGGGGAGCGGTCATGAACCAGGGGATCCACACCCTCGACCTGCTGCTCTGGCTCCTCGGTGACGTGCGCCGGGTGCAGGCGGCGGTCCGGACGGCCGCCCACGCGATCGAGGTGGAGGACACCGCGGCGGCCGTCCTCGAGCTGGCGAGCGGGGCCCTCGCCACCTACGAGGCCACCACCGCGGCCTGGCCCGGCTATCGGCGCCGGGTGGAGATCTCGGGCGAGCGGGGGACGGTCGTGCTCGAGCACGACCGGGTGGTCGCGGCCGACCTCCGGCCGG
>Ga0268386_10004439_pt1 | contig 10321 bp, 9 predicted proteins | sample RVTome_15_FD_200260 | JGI IMG/M metagenome (GOLD analysis project Ga0268386, IMG submission 200260) | Soil microbial communities from uranium-contaminated site in the Upper Colorado River Basin, Wyoming, United States - RVT150D86... ... | reverse complement strand
CATGCTGACCGCCCGGGGCCAGGAGATCGACAAGGTCGTGGGCCTCGAGCTCGGGGCGGACGACTACGTCACCAAGCCCTTCTCGATCCGGGAGCTCCTCGCCCGGGTGCGGGCCATCCTGCGGCGCACCGAGGGGAAGAAGAAGCGCCTCAGCCGCTACCGCTTCTCCGACCTCGAGCTGGACTTCGAGGCCTACCGGGCCACCAAGGGAGGCGAGCCCCTCGACCTCTCCCCCCGGGAGTTCGAGCTGCTGCGCTACCTGATCGAGCGCAAGGGGGAGACTGTCTCCCGGGATCGCCTCCTCGAGGACGTGTGGGGCTACGAGAGCTACCCCTCCACCCGCACGGTGGACACCCACATCGCCAAGCTCCGGGCCAAGATCGGTGACAGCGGCTCCGAGCCGCGGTGGATCCTGACCATCCACGGCGCGGGCTACAAGTTCGTCGATCCCACATGATCCCGGAAGCCGGACCGCCGGTCCTCTCCGATCCCGCGGCCCCCGAGGGGGGGCGGGCCCGCGCGGTGGTGGTGGGGGAGCTCGGGGGGTGGACCGACGGCGCCGTCGCGGCCGCGCTCGACATCCGGCGGCTCGGCCCGGCCGAGCTGGTGCCCTCCCTGGGCGACCAGGCTCCCGACCTCGTCTTCCTCGACGGGCGGCTCCCCGGGGGGACCCTCACCCAGGCCCTGGAGGCGCTGGGCCGGCCGGGCCGGTCCGGGCGTCCCGGGGTGATCGTGGTGACCGAGGACGGCCGGGGGACCCACGTCGAGCAGCGGCTGATCGACCATGCCGACGACTTCGTCAACGGCTCGCTCGGCGAGGAGGTGCTCCTCGCCCGGGTCCGGGTCGTCCTCCGCATGCGGGCGGCCCTCGACGAGCTGGCCCGCAAGAACGACGAGCTGGAGGGGCTCTACGCCCGGGTGGACACCATGGCCCGGCGCATGGCCGAGGAGCTCCGCCTGGCCTCCCACGTCCAGCGGAGCCTCCTCCCCCCGCCCATGCAGCACCCGCACCTCGAGGTCGCCGGGGAGTTCATTCCCGTCCGGGAGATCGGCGGGGACTACTACGACGTGATCGCGATGGACGGCGGCCGGCTGGCGGTGGCGATCGGCGACGTGATGGGCAAGGGTGTGCCCGCCGCGCTCCTCGCGGCCAACCTGAAGGCCTGCCTCCGCGCGCAGGCGCTGGGCTCCCCGGGGGGACCCGAGGAGACGATCACCCGGGTCAACCGCCTCTTCTGGGAGGTCACCCCCAGGGGGCTGTTCGCCAGCCTCTTCTTCGGGGTGCTCGACCGGGAGGCCGGGGTCGTCGAGTACGTCAACGCGGGCCACGAGCACCCGTTCGTCGTCCGCCCGGACGGGGAGCTGGTGGAGCTGGGGGAGGGCGGGACGGTGCTCGGGCTGCTCGAGGGGAGCGAGTACCGCCGCGGGCGGGCCGACCTCCGGCGCGGCGACATGACGGTCTTCTTCAGCGACGGCCTCACCGACCGGACGAGCCCCGGCGGCGAGATGTACGGGGTCGAGCGGCTGAAGGCGGCCGCGCTCCGGTCCCGGGGAGACCCAGCCCGCATCGCCCTCTACTCGCTCCTCGGGGACGTCCAGGGCTTTTCCGGCGGCCTTTCCGCCGACGACGACGTCACACTGATCGTCACCCGGGCCCGCTAGGCGCATCCCCCCCGCGCGGATCCCGGGCCGGAGCCCGTCCAGCTTGCATAAGTCGTTCAGGACTTGAACCTTAAGGGCCCGGCTGGTAGAGTGGTATTTTGAGGCTCGGGCCTTGGACTACGTCTGCAAGGTAGGGACGCCGGCCGGAGAGGTGGTGGAGCGCACGTTCAACGCTCCCGACGAGGGCGCCCTGCGCGCCGACCTCGCCCAGCAGGGGTACTACCTCTTCGCGATCAAGCGGGGAGCCGGCCTGGGCGGCCTCGGCTTCGGAAGGGCGCGGGTCGCCCCGGGGATCCTGCTCATCTTCGCCCAGGAGCTGGCCGCGCTCCTGAAGGCGGGCCTCCCGCTCCTCCAGTCCCTCGACGTGATGCTCGAGCGGCAGAAGGACCCCCTCTTCCGCCGCTCGCTGGGAACGGTCCGGGAGAAGGTCAAGAGCGGGACCGCGCTCTCCGAGGCGTTCCGGACCGAGGGGGAGCTCTACCCCCCGATCTTCCCGGCGAGCCTGGTGGCCGGCGAGAGGAGCGGGGCCCTCGAGGGGGTCCTCCGCCGCTTCTCCCAGCACCTGCGCCTCAACGAGTCGCTCAAGAAGAAGGCGGTCTCGGCCTCGATCTACCCCCTGGTGCTCCTCAGCACTATGGTGGTGATGATCGGGGTGATGCTGGTCTACGTCATCCCCCAGTTCAAGAGCTTCTACGAGGGCCTCGGGGCGGAGCTGCCTCTCCCCACCCAGATCATGCTCGCGGTCGCGGTCGGGGTGCGGGACAATATCGTCTGGATCCTCCTCTTCCTCGCCGCCCTCGTCCTCGCGTTCCTCCTGTGGCGGCAGCGGGAGGGGTCCGGGGTCGCGATCGACGGGGCGCTCCTCCGGCTGCCCTACTTCGGCGGCCTGATCCGGATGTACGCCACCAGCCAGCTCATGCGCACGCTCTCCACCCTCCTCGCGGGGGGCCTCCCCCTCCTCAACTCCCTCGAGACCGCCGCCTCCTCGATCGGGAACCGGGCGATGGGGAGGGCGGTGGCCGGCTGCACCGGCCGGATCCGGGAGGGGGCGAGCCTGACCGCCGCCCTCGAGTCCACCGGGATGCTCGAGACCCTCCCCCTGGAGATGGTCAAGGTCGGGGAGCAGACGGGCGCCCTCGCCGACATGCTGAACGCGGTGGCCGAGTTCTACGACGAGGAGCTGGACGTCCGCATCGCCACCGTCCTTTCCCTGGTCGAGCCCGTCTTACTGGTCATGATGGCGGTAGTGGTGGCCGGGATGCTCCTCGCCTTCTACCTGCCGATGTTCGAGGCGATCTCGACCATCCAGTCGAGGATCCACTAGGTGGCCGGGGCCCCCCCGCCGATCGCCCCGGACCCCATGGGGGTCCTCTCCTCCTCGACCGAGGAGGAGGCGGCCCGGAGCCTGGCCGGGCGCTACCGCCTCGAGTACGTGGACGTCACCTCCTTCGCCCCCGACCCCGACATCCTGAAGTCCGTGCCGGTGGAGCTGATGTTCCGCTACAACTTCCTCCCGTACCGGCGGGAGGGAGGGCGGCTCATCCTGGTGATGGCCGACCCCACGGACATCCCGGTGGTGGACGAGCTGTCGCTGCTCCTCCAGACCCCGGTGCAGCCCGCGGTGGGGACCCCCTCCGCGATCCAGGAGGCGCTCAAGCGCGGCCAGGGCACGACCCGGGTCCTCGAGCAGGCCTCCGAGTCGTTCAAGATCCAGCTCCTCCGCGACGACGACAACGGCGACGAGGTCCTCTCGATCGACAAGATCCAGCAGGACCAGTCCCCGATCATCCGCCTCGTGGACTCCACGGTCTTCGACGCCCTGAACCGCCGGGCCTCGGACATCCACATCGAGACCCGGGACACCGAGGTCGTGATCAAGTACCGCATCGACGGCGTGCTCCAGCCGGCCATGAAGCCCATCGCCAAGGAGCACCACGCCACGATCATCAGCCGCATCAAGGTCATGGCCGAGCTGGACATCGCCGAGAAGCGGGTCCCCCAGGACGGGCGCTTCCGGGTGAAGATCCGCGGGCGCTCCATCGACTTCCGCGTCTCGGTGATGCCCTCCGTCCACGGGGAGGACGCGGTCATCCGCATCCTCGACAAGGAGAGCCTCTCCAAGCAGTTCGCCTCCCTGCGCCTCGACGTGCTCGGGCTCGACGAGGAGGAGCTGCGGCGGTTCCGCCGCTTCATCAAGGAGCCCTACGGGATGGTGCTCGTGACCGGCCCCACCGGCTCGGGCAAGACCACCACCCTCTACGCGGCCCTCTCCGAGATCCAGACCGAGGAGGACAAGATCATCACCATCGAGGACCCCGTCGAGTACCAGCTCAGGGGCATCACCCAGATCCCGGTGAACGAGAAGAAGGGCCTCACCTTCGCCCGGGGGCTGCGCTCGATCCTCCGCCACGACCCCGACAAGATCATGGTGGGGGAGATCCGCGACGCGGAGACCGCCGACATCGCGATCCAGTCGGCCCTCACCGGGCACCTCGTCTTCACCACCGTCCACGCCAACAACGTGATCGACGTGCTCGGGCGCTTCCTCAACATGAAGATCGAGCCCTACAACTTCGTCTCCGCCCTGAACTGCGTCCAGGCCCAGCGCCTCGTCCGGACGATCTGCGCCCACTGCAAGCGGGAGATCCGGGCCTCGGAGGAGCTGCTCGTGGAGTCGGGGCTGGACGTGACGGCCTACCGGGAGGTGCCCTTCTACGAGGGGGCCGGCTGCATCGAGTGCGGGGGGACCGGCTACGTGGGACGGACCGCGATCTGCGAGCTCCTCGACGTGTCCGACAGCATCCGCGAGCTGATCCTGGACCGGCGCTCCAGCGCGGACATCAAGCGGGCGGCCCGGGCGGAGGGGATGGTGTTCCTGCGGGAGTCCGCGGTGAACAAGGCCCTCGCCGGGAAGACGACCCTCCACGAGATCAACAAGGTGACCTTCGTGGAGGTCACGTGAGGGTGCCTCCCGCGGCGGCCGGCCTCGCCGCCGCCCTCCGCCAGGGCGGGGCCTGGGTCCGCCGGCGCCTCCTGGTGCCGGACTGGCCGACGGTGGCGGTCGAGGTGCGGCCCCGCTCCCTCTCGGTGGTGCGGCTCGTGCGGGAGGGGGGCCGGCTGCGCCTGGGCGCCGCCGCCTCCCTCGACCTCCCCGAGGGCGTCCTCGACGTGTCGCTCACCCGGCCCAACGTGACGGACGGGCCCGCCCTCCGGCGCGCCCTCGAGAGCGCCTGCGAGCGGGCGGGGGCCCTCTCGGGCGGTCCGGCCGCCCTCGTGCTCCCCGACCCGTCGGTGCGGGTCTCCCTCCTCGCCGCCGCCGACGTGCGGGCCCGCCGGCGCGCCGAGGTCGAGCAGCTCATCCGCTTCCGGCTCAACAAGACCGTCCCCTTCGACGTCCAGGCGGCCCGGGTGGCCTGGGCGGGGCCGGTGGCCGGGCACGTGCTCGTGGCCGCGGTCTACCAGCCGGTGCTCGAGGGCTACGAGTCCGCGTTCCGCGACCTGGGCTTCGAGCCGGGGGTGGTCGAGCCGGCGAGCCTCGCCCTCGTGGGGACCCTCGAGCACGCCGGGGCCCCCGGGGACCGCATGCTCGTGAACTGGGACGTGGGCTACGTCTCCCTCGTGCTCACCCGGGCGGGGTGGCCCATCCTGATCCGCACCCTGGTCGGCGACCTGGGGACGGAGGCGGTGCTCCGGGAGGCGGCGAACACGGTCCTCTACTACCGCGAGCGGCTCGGCGGCCAGGGGTTCGCGGGCGTCGCGATCCGATCCGGCCTGCTTCCCCCCGAGGAGGCGGCGATGCTGCTCCGGGAGCCGCTGGGCCAGGAGCCGGACGTGCTCGATCCCTGGGCCCCCCTCGGGGGCGGGGACCGCAGTCCGGCCGCCCAGGCCATGGCGGGAGCGGTGGCGTGCCTCGTGCGACAGGTGGCGTGACGGCATGATCCGCGTCCCCAACCTCGCGACCCGGCCGCTGCGGAACGAGCGGCTCCCCGCGGTCCTGCTCGGGGTCGCCCTCGCGGGTCTCCTCGGCCTGGGCGTGAGGCACGCCTTCGTGCTGCGGGAGCTCCTGCCGTCGCGCACGGCCGCGGTGGAGGGCGAGGTCCGGGCCATCCAGGGAGAGCTGGAGGCCCTGCGGGCGGAGGCGGCGGCGCTTCCCCCGGCCCGGCCCGACCCCAAGGCGCTCGCGGAGTGGCGGGTGATCCGCTCCCTCGTGGACCGCCGGGTCTTCTCGTGGAGCCGGCTGCTCGCCCGCCTCGAGGAGCTGATGCCTCCGGGGGTGAGGCTGGCCTCGGTCGCTCCCACGGTCGAGGACGGCCGGATCGGGCTCGAGATCGCCGCCCTCGGCCGCACGGTGGCCGACGGCTTCGGCCTCCTGAAGGTGCTCCACCAGTCGGGCGATTTCGACGAGGTCGTCCCCTCGAGCGTCGGGGGAGTCCCCCAGGGAGACGAGCCGATCCGGTACTCGATGAAGTACCACCCCTCGCGGGCTCCTCTCACCCCCTCCGCGGCGTCGGCCGCGGAGGGGGCAGCAGAACCCGGCGACGGCGCGGCGGACGAGGAGGGGGGGGGAGGACCCGGCGAGGCCGCGGACGGGGAGGAGGCGGCCCGGTGAGCGCCCTCCGCGACGCCCCGCGGCCGTTCTGGCGCCGGGTGCTCCTCCCCGCGGTGGCGCTCCTCCTCGGCCTCAACGGCCTCGCGTTCTTCGCCTACACCCTCCCCCGCACCCTGCAGGTGCGGAACGCCACCGCCCGGGCGGCCGCCCTCCGGGAGGAGATCGCGGGGGAGCGCGCGATGTTCGAGGCTCGCCGAAGCGAGGTGGAGGCGGTCCGGGCCAACGCGGCGGACTCCGCGCGCTTCTACCGGGAGGTGGTGCGGGGGGAGCGGGCGGACCTCCTCGCCCTCCTCGAGGACGTCGAGGCCCTCGCCGCCCAGCCCGCCCTCACGGCGAGCGCCCGCAGCTACGGGCTGGAAGAGGTGCCGGGAGCGCCCCTCACCCGCGTCGCGGTGAACCTCTCCCTCAAGGCCTCCTACGAGGAGCTCGTGGACTTCCTCGACCGGGTGGAGCGCTCGCCGCGCTTCCTCACGGTGGACCGGATCTCCCTGAGCGGGGGGGGGGCGGAGGGGCAGGCGAACCTCCGGGTGGAGATGTCCGCCTACCTCAACGGCGCCCCGCCGAAGGTGGAGGGAGGCGGCCGGCGTGGATGACCAGGGGTACCGCGGCGTCACCTACCTCGAGCTGATCGCGACCGCGACCATCCTCGTCATCCTCGCCTCGGCGATCCTCCCCATGGGGAGGGTCGCGGTGAAGCGCCAGCGCGAGCTGGAGCTGCGGCGCTCCCTCCGCGAGCTCCGGGGGGCGATCGACCGGTACAAGCTCGCGGTGGACCAGGGCCAGATCGGGGGGACCGACGTCAAGCTGGGCAGCGAGGGCTACCCGCCGGACCTCGAGACCCTCGTCAAGGGCGTCAACCGCGTGGGGGCCCTCGACCGCAAGATCAAGTTCCTGCGGCGCATCCCCAAGGACCCGATGACCAACGAGGACGAGTGGGGTATGAGATGCTACCAGGACGAGCCCGGCGAGTCCTCGTGGTGCGGTGAGAACGTGTACGACGTCTTCTCCAACAGCAAGGGCAAGGGGCTCGATGGCACGACCTACGACACCTGGTGAGCGCCCGCCGGGCCGGGGGACGGCCGGTTTCACCCTGATCGAGCTGATCACGGTGGTCGCCATCGTGGGGATCCTCGCCGGGGTGGCCCTGCCCCAGTTCAAGGTCGCGATCATCCAGTCGCGGGAGGCGGTGCTGCGCGAGAACCTGTTCCAGCTCCGGGACATCATCGACCAGTACTACGTCGACAAGGGCAAGTACCCGCCGACCCTCGAGTCGCTGGTGGAGGAGGGCTACCTGAGGAAGATCCCCGTGGACCCCATCACCCGGGCGGCCGACTGGGTCGCCGTCCCCGCCGAGCCCGAAGGAGACCTGCCGGGGGAGGAGCCCGGCGTCTTCGACGTGAAGAGCGCCTCCACGGAGCTGTCCCTCTCGGGCGCGGCCTACGGCGAATGGTGATCCGCCCCCGGCGCCTCGTGGCGCTCCTCCTCGTCCTGGCCACGGGCCCCGGCTGCGCGACCGCCCACCGGCAGGGCCGGCAGGAGGCGGAGCGGGGCAACTGGGACCTCGCGGTGGCCCGGTTCACGAGGGCGCTCCAGGGCGACCCCGACAACATCCGCTACAAGCTCGACCTGGAGAACGCCAAGGTCCAGGCGAGCCGCTTCCACTACGCGGAGGCGAAGAAGCACCTCGCGGCCGACGACCTGGACCGGGCGGCCGACGAGCTGGACATCGCGACGAAGTACGACCCCGCGAACCGCTCGGCCTCCGACGACCTCCTCCTCGTCCGGGAGAGGATCCGCAAGCGCGAGGCCGAGCGGCAGGAGCGGGCGGACTTCGACGCCCTGAAGGCCCGGGCCCAGGCGACCCGGATCCCGGTGCCCGTGCTCTCCCCGCGGAGCCCGGTCCCCGTGGTCATCAAGTACACCGACGCGAGCCTGGAGAAGATCCTGGAGAGCCTGGGCAAGCTCGCCGGGGTGAACATCCTGTTCGACGAGGGGTACCGCGACAAGAAGGACACCGTGAACCTCACCGGGGTGACCTTCCAGGAGGCCCTCGACCAGATCACGTTCACGAACCGCCTCTTCTACAAGGTGCTCGACCAGAACACGCTCATCGTCGTCCCCGAGTCGCGGCAGAAGCGGAACGCCTACGAGGAGCTGATGCTCCAGACCTTCTACCTGCAGAACGCGGAGGTGACGGAGACCGCGAACCTGGTCAAGGGCCTCGCGGCGATCCAGAAGGTCCAGCCCAACCAGGCCCTGGGGGCGATCACGGTCGTCGGCTCCTCCGACCAGCTCGCGATCGCCCAGCGCATCATCGAGTCCAACGACAAGGCCCGGGGCGAGGTCGTGATCGAGGTGCAGATCCTCAACGTGAACCGGACCCGGGCGAAGGAGTACGGCCTCCGCCTCTCCAACTACGGGGCGAGCGTCGAGTTCTCCCCGAGCGGCAACCCCGACGAGATCTCGGGCGGCCTCACCCGGGTCCGGGCCCACCTGCTGTCCTCGATCAACCTGGCCGACTTCGTCGTCAAGATCCCGTCGGAGATCTTCGCCCGCTTCCTGCAGAGCGAGTCGAGCACCCGGATCCTGGCCTCGCCGCGCCTGCGCGCCGCCGAGGGCAAGAAGGCCACCCTCCGGATCGGCGAGGAGGTGCCGGTCCCCGTCACCACCTTCAGCACGGTCAACACCGGGGGATCCACCTTCGCGCCGGCGACCTCGTTCCAGTATCGCAACGTGGGGGTGAACCTGGACGTGACCCCGCGGGTGAGCGCGAGCGGCGACATCACCCTCGAGGTGACCGCGGAGTTCAGCCTCATCGGAGAGGGCACGAGCGTGGGGGACAGCGGCACCCTGCCGACGTTCCTCACCCGCAACGTCAGCGGCACCCTGCGCCTGCGGGACGGGGAGACCACCCTGATCGGGGGCCTGCTCCAGCAGAGCGAGACCGACTCGCTGACCGGCGTCCTCGGTCTCCAGAGCATCCCCGTCCTGAACAAGGTGTTCACGAACCGCTCGAAGGAGGCGGTGGACACCGAGATCCTCATCTCGATCACCCCCCACATCGTGCGGTCGCCCAAGCTGACCGAGGAAGACATGGTCCCGCTCGGCATCGGCACCCAGGAGATCCCGAGGGTCAGGGGGGCCCGGCCCCCGCTCTTCGGGCCCGAGCCGCCCCCGGAGCCGGAGCCCCCGGAGCCGGGGCCCCCGGCCGCGGCGCCGGCGGCACCGGAGGAGACGCCCCCGGAGGCGCTCCCCCCGGCCAGCCCTCGCCAGGCGCGGCCCGCCCCCTCGTCGGCGCCGGCAAGGGGGACGACCCCTCGTCCACCGGCGGAGGCGCCCGCCGCGCCCGACGAGGCGGCAGCTCCCGCGGAAGCCCCGGCCGTCCCGCCGCCCGCGGCTCCGGCGCCCCGGCCGTCCCCCCCGCCGCCGGCGGAGGGCCGTCCGGTCACCGTGCTCTTCAGCCCCCCCGAGGCGGCGATGAAGGTGGGGGAGCGAGGAGGCCTGGGCATCGTGGTCGTGGGTGCGCGGGACCTGCAGAGCGTGGAAGTGGTCCTGGCGTTCGACCCCGCGCTCGTCGAGGTCGTCGAGGTGGCCCCGGGGTCGCTCCTGACCCTTGACGGCCAGCCGGTCGGGAGCGAGAAGACGATGGAGGCCGGTCGCGCCCGGGCGCGCTTCAGCCGCGCGGTGGGAGCCACCGGGTCGGGGGCCATCGTCAGCGTGAGCCTGAAGGGCCTCAAGCCCGGGAACGGGCTGATCGCGATCGAGTCCCTGGTCCTCTCGCGGGCCGGGGGGACGGACCGGCCGGCGCCCCCCGCGCCCGGCCGGGTGGTGGTGGGGCCGTGAGACGGAGGTCGACGATGCGGAGAGCCACGATCGCCGGGATGGGACTGCTCGTCCTGGCCCTGAGCCTGCCCATGTGCACGGGGGTCCCCCTGACCGCCCCCTCCAACACGACGATCACCCTGATCGCCAACCCGACGTTCGTGCCCGCCCACGGCGGAGTGTCGGTGGTGACCGCGATCCTCGTGGAACGGGCCGGCACCCCGGTCC
>Ga0268386_10004438_pt1 | contig 10323 bp, 10 predicted proteins | sample RVTome_15_FD_200260 | JGI IMG/M metagenome (GOLD analysis project Ga0268386, IMG submission 200260) | Soil microbial communities from uranium-contaminated site in the Upper Colorado River Basin, Wyoming, United States - RVT150D86... ... | reverse complement strand
GCGGATCGAGACCTCTTCCCCGTCGAACCGGAACTCCTTCGGCAGCCGGACCGCCTGGCTGCGGCCGTTGCGGAAGATCTTGGCCGTGGCCACCCTTCACCCCCTTGGTCTATATCAGTATAGATCCTCCAGTGGCCGCCGAGGGCGCGATCCCGGGGGCGGGACGAGGGTCCGTGGCTCGGCCGCGCCGGGGCGGCCGCGTCAGGCGGGCCGGGTGGAGACGGGCAGGGGGATCGCCCGGGGGCCGATCGCGACCATCATCTCGCGCTCGGGGCGCAGGAGGCTCTGCAGGGTGAGCCGGCCGAGGACCAGGTCGACCGCCTCCTGGACGTGGCGGAGGACGGGCCGGATCGAGCAGTCGGAGTCGTTGAGGCACAGGCGCTCCCTCCCGGAGTGGCGGTCGCAGAAGGTCGCGTCGAAGAGGCGCCCCCCGAGGGCGCCCAGGACCTCGCCCACCGGGATCTCCACCGCGGGCCGGGCCAGGGTGTAGCCGCCCGCCTTGCCGCGGGTGCTGGTCACGAGCCCGGCCCGGCGGAGGAGCCGCATGATCTTGGCCACGTTGGGGGCGGAGATCCCCTCCCGCTGGCTCATCTCGCCGATCGTGAGGCTCCCCCCCTCCCCCTGCCGGCCGATCTGGAGGAGGCACCGGAGCCCGTACTCCTCCTGCGAGGTCAGCTTCATCGATTTCGTCCGGCCGGGAGCTTCACATCAGCCCCAGCTGCAGCCGGGCCACGTCGGACATCATGGTCTGGCTCCAGGGCGGGTCGAGGACGACCTGCACGTCGGCCTCCTTCACCCCGGGAAGGCCGAGGAGCTTCCGCTCCACGTCCTGCTTGAGGTAGTCGCCCATCCCGCAGCCGGGGGCGGTCAGGGTGAAGTGGACCACGACCTTCTCGCCGCCCTCGGGCGCCGGCTCCGTCTCGCACTTGTAGACGAGCCCGAGGTCCACGATGTTGACGGGGATCTCCGGGTCGTAGCAGGTCTTGAGCTGCTCCCAGGCGAGATCCTGGACGGACCGCCCGGCGAGGTCGCTCGCCTCGAGGGGCTTCACGGGCTCCTCGCCGATCGCGTCGCCGTCCCCGCCGTCGATCCGGACCATGTAGCCGCGGTCCGTCATCGCGGTGAAGGAGCCCCCGAGGGCCTGGGTGAGGTAGACGGTGGTGCCCGCGGTCAGGGTGATCTTGTCGCCGTAGGGGACGGCCGCGACCTCGACGTCCCGGGACAGGGTTCGGGCTTCTCGCATGCGGGACTACTCCGTGGTGGCCCGGCCCTCGCCGGCGAGGGCGGCCTTCAGGGTGTGCCAGGGCAGGGAGGCGCACTTCACGCGCACCGGGAACTCCGAGACCCCGGCGAAGGCGGCGAGCTTGCCCAGGCCGGGGGCCGCGTCCTCCCCCGCGCGGGCCGGGTCGCCGGTGACCATGCGGTGGAAGCCCTCGAAGAGCGCCTCCACCTCGGCCCGGGTCCGGCCCCCCACCGCCTCGGTCATCATCGAGGCCGAGGCGGTGGAGATCGAGCAGCCCACCCCCCGGAAGCTGACGTCCTCCAGGACGTCCCCCGCGAGGCGCACGAACACGGTGGCCCGGTCCCCGCACAGCGGGTTCACCCCGTCGGCCCGGCCGGTCGCCTCGGGCATCTCCCGGAAGTTCCGGGGGCGCTTCGAGTGGTCGAGGATCGTCTCCTGGTACAGCTCGCGCAGCTCGGTCGCGCCCGTCATCAGCGGAACATCTCCTTGACCTTGGCGATCCCCCGCACGAGCGCGTCCAGGTCCTCCCGGGTGTTGAAGCAGGCGAGGGAGGCCCGGGCGGTCCCCGGCAGGCCGTAGCGGTCCATCACCGGCTGGGCGCAATGGTGGCCGGTCCGCACCGCCACCCCCTCGTAGTCGAGGATCGTCCCCACGTCGTGGGGGTGGATGCCCTCGAGGACGAAGGACAGCACCCCCGCCTTCCGCCGGGCCGTCCCCACGAGGCGCAGGCCGGGGACGCCGGACAACGCCTCCGTCCCGTAGCGCAGGAGGTCGTCCTCGTGGGCGGCGATCGCGTCGAGCCCGAGGCCGTTCACGTAGTCGAGGGCGGCTCCCAGCCCGATCCCCCCGGCGATGTTGGGCGTCCCCGCCTCGAGCTTGTAGGGGAGGACGTTGTAGGTCGTCTTCTCGAAGGTGACCGAGGCGATCATGTCGCCCCCGCCCTGCCAGGGCGGCATCTCCTCGAGGAGGGCCGCCCGGCCGTAGAGCGCGCCGATCCCCGAGGGCCCGTAGACCTTGTGGCCGGAGAAGGCGTAGAAGTCGCAGCCGAGGGCCTGCACGTCGATCGCGACGTGGGGGGCGGCCTGGGCGCCGTCCACCAACACCACCGCCCCCGCCGCGTGGGCGAGCGCGGTCATCCTCTCCACCGGGTTGACGGTGCCGAGGGCGTTCGAGACGTGGGAGAACGCGGCGATCTTCGTGCGGGGGGACAGGAGCCGCTCCCAGGCGTCCAGCTCGACGTCGCCCCGCTCGTCGATCGGGGCCACCCGGAGCACGGCCCCCGTCTGCTCGCAGAGCATCTGCCAGGGGACGATGTTCGAGTGGTGCTCGAGGGCGGAGAGGAGCACCTCGTCGCCCGGGCGGAGCTTCGGGCGGCCCCAGGACTGGGCCACCAGGTTGATCGCCTCGGTGGTCCCCCGGGTGAAGACGATCTCCCGGCTCTCCCGGGCCCCCAGGAACGCCTGGACCCTGGCCCGGGCCGACTCGTAGGCGTCGGTGGCCTGGACCGAGAGCTGGTGCACCCCCCGGTGGATGTTCGAGTAGTAGCGCTCGTAGAGGTCCCGCTCGGCGTCGATCACCGCCCGGGGCTTCTGGGCGCTCGCCGCGCTGTCCAGGTAGACGAGGGGCTTGCCGTGCACGGTGGTCCGGAGGATCGGGAAGTCCCGCCGCACCGCGGCCACGTCGTAGGCCGCCCTGGTCCGTCCCCGGGTCGCGCTCACGGCAGCGCCTCCTCGACTTCCCGGGCTCCCGCGAGGTGGGACCGGAGGTGCGCCTCCACCGCCCGCCGCAGCGACTCCACCCGGAGGCGGTGGACGAGGTCGCTCGCGAAGGCGTAGATGAGCAGGCTGCGGGCGGCCGCCTCGGAGATCCCCCGCGAGCGCAGGTAGAAGAGAGCCCCCGGGTCGAGCTGGCCGGTGGTGGACCCGTGCCGGCACTTGACGTCGTCGGCGAGGATCTCCAGCCGGGGGGTGCTGTCCACGAGGGCCTGGCGGGACAGCAGGAGGTTCTTGTTGGTCTGCCAGGCGTCGGTCTTCTGCGCCCCCTTGCGGACCACGATCAGCCCGTCGAAGACCCCCCGGGCCGAGCCGTCGAGGACGCCCTTGTACAGCTCCCGGCTCGCGCAATGGGGGACCGCGTGGTCGATCCGGGTGTGAGTGTCGGTGTGGCGGGTCCCGTCGGCGAGGAAGAGGCCGTTCAGGGTGCACTCTCCGCCTTCGCCGGCGAAGACCTGGTCGAGGTCGTGCCGGGAGAGGGCCGCCCCCAGGCTGATCGAGTGGTCGGTGAAGCCGGTGTCGCGCCCCTGGCGGACCGCGAAGGTGGAGACGTGGAACGCGGCATCGCCCTCGTCCTGGAGGCGGTAGTGGTCGAGGCGGGCCCCGTCCTCGAGGAGCGCCTCGCTCACGGGGACGGTGAGGTAGGCGGCGCCCCCGGGACCGCGGTAGCTCTCGACGACGGTGGCCTCGCTCCCCCGGCCCGCCACCACCAGGGTGCGCGGGAACGAGGCCGCGGGCTCGCCGTCCCCGCCCGTCGAGACGTGGACGAGGTGCACGGGGACGGCGGGGGCGGCTCCCGGCGCCACGAGCACCGCCGCCCCGTCCTCGAAGAGCGCGGTGTTGAGGTCGGCGAAGACGTGGCCCCGGTCCCCCAGCACCTCCCCGAGCAGGGGAGAGAGGCGGTCGGGGTCGCGCGCGAGCAGCCCCCGCAGGCTCAGCGCCTCCACTCCCGCGGGGGCCGGGCTCGACAGCTCGGGGACGTGACGCCCGTTCACGAACACGATCCGCGCCTCCCCGGAGCCGGGGAGAGAGGCGGCCGCGACGGCGGCCCCCGCGTCCCGCGGCGCGTCCGCGGGCCGGAAGGCGGTGCGGGCGATCGGGGCGACGCTCGTCTTGCGCCAGGCCTCCTCGCGGGTGGTCGGGAAGCCCCGCTCCTCGAAGCGGGCGAGGGCGGCCGCGCGCCGGCGGCCCAGCCAGCCGGGGGCGCTCTCCGCGAGCCGGCGGGCCCGCTCGCCCAGGCCCGCCCGGAGGAGGAGGCGCTCCTCGGCGACCGCCATCATCGGGCCGCCGGGGCCGCCGCGGGAGCAGGCTCCTTCTCGAGCCAGGAGTAGCCCCGCTCCTCGAGCTCGAGGGCCATCTCCTTCCCCCCGGAGCGGACGATCCGCCCCTCGACGAGGACGTGGACGAAGTCGGGGACGATGTGGTTGAGCAGACGCTGGTAGTGGGTCACCACCACCATCGACCGCTCGGGGCCGCGGAGCTGGTTCACCCCGCTCGCCACGATGCGCAGGGCGTCGATGTCGAGGCCGGAGTCGGTCTCGTCGAGGACGGCGAGGGTGGGCTCGAGCACCGCCATCTGGAAGATCTCGTTGCGCTTCTTCTCTCCCCCGGAGAAGCCCTCGTTGACCGCCCGCTTCACGAGGGTCTCGTCGATCTCCACGAGCTTCGCCTTCTCCTTCACGAGGGCCAGGAAGTCCATGGCGTCCATCTCGGGGAGCCCGCGGTGCCTGAGGATCGCGTTCTTGGCCGCCTTGAGGAAGTAGACGTTGCTCACCCCGGGGATCTCCACCGGGTACTGGAAGGCGAGGAAGACCCCCTCGCGGGCCCGCTCCTCCGGCGGGAGGGCCAGGAGGTCGCGCCCCCGGTAGAGGACCGTCCCCGCGGTGACCGTGTAGCCGGGCCGGCCGGCGAGGACGTGGGCGAGCGTGCTCTTGCCGGAGCCGTTGGGCCCCATGATCGCGTGGACCTCCCCCTTCCCGACGGCGAGGTCGAGCCCGTTGAGGATGTCCTTGTCGCCGACCCTGGCGTGGAGGTTCTTGATCTCGAGCATGGCTTCCCCTCAACGATAGGCAATCCATACGAAAAAGTCAATGTTCGTAAGAGGCTGCTGATACGCGAGTTAAGCGACGCGGAGATCAGGACTGCGTGCTGCTGCGGATGGCCTTCTCGTAGATGGCCTGGAGGCGGAGGCGGCGGGCGGCAGAAAGCTTGAGGACCGCCGTCTTCATGAGGAGGCACATCTCGCGGTCCTCCCCGGGCGCGGTGGTGTCGCGCGCCCGCACCCGGTCGAAGTAGGCGGCGAGCCGGCTCCGCTCCTTCCGGTCGAGGGTCGCGTAGGTCGCCGAGGTCAGCGACGCCAGCTCCTGGGTCTCCGCCCGGCTGAAGCCGGGGAGCGCGCGGGAAAGGGCGTCGATCGACCGGCGGAAGGCCTGCTCCGGGTCGAGGACCTTCGCCTCGCTCTGGCCCATGAGCGCCTCCGCCGCGGGGACCGAGAGCTGCGGCACGTCCTCGGTCACCTTCTGGAGGGCCTTCTGCATGCGGTCCGCGAGGAGTCCCTGGGAGGAGAAGGCGGCGGCGAGGGCCTCGAGGCCCTGGGCGCGCTGGGCCCGCTCCTCGGGGATCCAGGACACGAGGCCGAAGTAGACCCAGCCGTCCCGCCAGGCCACGATCGCGTCCTGCTGCCTCACGCCCCCGTCCTGCCACGCCCCCACCGCCCGGCGCCCGCTGAGGCGGCCCACGAGGACGTCGGAGCGCCCGCGCTCGGCGAGCGACGGCACGGCCTGCCGGCGGGCGGCCACCAGGCGGTCCAGGTACTGGTCGAGGGTCCCCACCCCGCGGGGGGCCGCCTCGGCCACCAGGTAGCCGAAGCCGCCGGTGCGGGGCTGGGCCACCACGAGCCGGGCCTCGGCCGGGGCCCTCACGAGCGGGTTCTCGTTCTTGAGGATCAGCCAGCCCGGAGGGGCCTGGAAGGCGAGGCCGAGGGAGTCGTCGGAGAAGCGGCGGTCGGCGGTGGCCCACTCCCGCACCTCCTGCTCCGCCGCTCCGCCCGGCGCGTAGCCGAAGCGCCAGGCGCCGTAGGCGCCGGCGAGGACCGGGAGGAGGCACAGCGCGGCCCGCATCCCGGAGAGGGACGGGGCGAGGAACGCGAAGAGGCCGGAGGCGACCAGCCAGGCCGCCCCCACCGCGACGAGGCCGGCCCCCCGCACCCCCTGGGCGAACAGGATGCCGAGGACCGGGAAGATCGCGAGGGCGAGGAGGGCCATCGCCGCCCGCACGCCCTTGCGCGCGAGCTCCCAGCCGGGGAGGAGGGCGAGGCCGAGGACGAGGAGCCCGAGGGCGATCTCAATCCACGGCGCCCCGTCGAGGTCGGGGAGGGCGTTCTCGGGGCGGAGGGCGAGGAAGCCGACCGCCCCCGCGCCGAGCAGGAGCGTCCCTCCCGCGAGGCGGACCCGCCACGTGTCGAGGTCGAAGCCCTCGCCGCCCTCGTCGTACCGGGGCTCGGGGCGGGCGGTGCCCGCGGCCGTCCGCGCGCCGGCGGGCTTGCCGCCGGAGGACGGGCGCGGGGCCGCGCCGAGGGTCTTCAGCTCGATGACCTGGCCCAGGGTGGACCACCGCTTGGAGCCGGGCTTCAGGACGGGGCTGCTCTTGTCGATGAGCCCCTGGGAGTACCAGGTCTTCAGGGCCGCGAGGTCCATGGGCCCGATCTCGCTGCCGTCCGTGATGCGCACCTTGTAGCCGCTGGCCATCCGCGAGTCCCCGTCGCTCGTCACCGCCGCCACGGCCTCTCGCCCGGCCGTTCGATCGTCCGGGCGCGCCGCGGGAGGAACGCCGGCGCGCCGGCGCCTCCCGGAAAGGTCCCGAGTATAAGCCCCGGACCCGCGGGCGCGCCACGGTCCCGACGTTCCCGTTCGTGGGACAATCCTCGCCCTCCCATGTGCGCCCGCACGCGCCGCCGGCCGTGAACCGCGAGACCGTGCGCCTGCTGCGGGACAACCGCAGCTTCCGCCTCCTCTGGCTCGCCCAGGCGGTCAGCCTCGGCGGAGACTGGTTCACCCTCATCGCCCTCGCCGTCCTCGTCTCCCGCGACTCCGGGGGCTCCGGGCTCGCGGTGGGCGGCATCGTGGTCGCCCAGGTGCTGCCCATGGTGGTGGTGGGTCCGTTCGGGGGCGTCCTCGCCGACCGCTTCGACCGCCGGCGACTCCTCGTGGCCAGCGACCTCCTGCGGGCGCTGGTGGTGCTCCTCCTCGTCCCGGTCGCGTCCTCCGGCCGGCTGCCCTGGATCTACGCCCTCGCCCTCCTCCACTTCACGGTCTCCACCGTGTTCGAGCCCACCCGCTCGGCCCTCATCCCGCGCCTCGTGGAGCCGCCGCGGCTGGTGGCCGCCTATACCCTGGGCGCGGTGACGTGGTCGACGATGACGGCGGCGGGGGGCATCGCGGGGGGGACGCTCTTGAGCCTCCTCGGGGTGACCGGCGCCTTCGTGGTGGACGCGCTGACGTTCTTCGTCTCGGCGGGCCTGATCGCGGCCATCCCCCCGCTCCCCCGGGAGAAGGGCGAGCCGGCGGCAGGGCCGGACCCGGCGGCCGCCCCCGGCCCGGGCGTGCGCCTCCGCGACGGGCTCGCCTGGGCGGCCGCCCATCCCGCGGACGCCTCCGGGCTCTTCATCAAGGCCATCGCCGGGGTGGCGATCGTGGACGGCTTCCTGGTGATCTACGGGACGCGGGTCTTCCCCCACGGCCCCGACGGGGCCCGCTCGGTGGGCCTGCTCTGGGCCTGCTTCGGCCTGGGGGCGCTCCTCGGACCGACCCTCCTCAACCTCGCCAACGACGGCACGGTGGGCCGGATGCGGCGGCTCGTGGTCGCGGGGGCCGCGTTCGTGGTGACGGGGGTCTTCCTCCTCGCCGCCGCCCCCAGCCTCGCGGTGGCCGGCCTCGCCATCGTCGTCCGGGGGATGGGCGGGTCGGCCAACTGGACCTACAGCACGATCCTCCTCCAGAAGCGCGTCCCCGACCGGATGCTCGGACGCCTCTTCGCCCTCGACCTCGCGAACACCCACCTGGTGTCCATGGTGTTCACGCTGCTGTGGGGCTGGTGCATCGACCGGATCGGGGTGCGGGGGGCGGCGTGGACGGCGGCGGCGGCGAGCCTCGTCCCGTTCGCGGCCTGGACGGTGGCGGTGCGGCTCATGGAGCGGGCCGGCGGGGAACGAGCCTGATCGGCGGCCGGCGCGCGGGCGACGCCGGAGCGGGCGCCTCGGAGGGGACCGCGTCCCTCATCAGCAGGCCCCATTGGTACATCGTGCCGACCACGATCTTCAGCCCTTCGCCGGACGGGGTGAGGGCGTACTCCAGCGGGGCGCCGGGCACGACCCGGCGCTCCACGATGCCCCGGCCCTCGAGGGCTTCGAGCTCCCGGGCGACCACCGCTCGGCCGGGGAAGCCGAGGTCGCGCTCGAGGGCCGAGAAGGACTTGCCGCCCCAGAAGAGCCGCCAGACGATCCGGGCCGCCCAGGGCCCGTCGAGGGCTTCGGCGGCGATCTGCACCGGCAGGCGCGGCCGCGCCCGCCGGATCTTCCTCAGAGCCGGTCGTCTCACTCCAGAAGACGATGGGCCGGCCGCGGGTAAAACGCAGCCCGCGGCCGTAATCAAGATGTAAATACTTCCGGTGACACGGATCGGCGTCCGAAGGACGTCCGTACTGCGAGGTGGAGTACTACGCGCTCGCGGTCGGCCCCTTCTTCTCCGACGCGCACCTCGTGATGAGGGGAGACGCGGACGGGCCGGCCTCCCGGGTCAGCTCCAGCTTCCGCCTGAGCCTGCTCCTGTCCGCGCTCGCCGCCGCCGGCCTCGTGGCCGGGCTCTCCCTGGCCCTCCGCGGCGCGTCCCAGGCGGTCCGCCTGTCCAGGGCCCGCACCGACTTCGTGTCCAACGTCTCCCACGAGCTGCGCACGCCCCTCAGCTCGATCCGTGTCCTCGCGGAGTTCCTCGCGGGGGGGCGGGTCGGCGACCCGGCCAAGGTGGTCGAGTACGGCCGGCTCATCGAGACCGAGGCCCGGCGGATGATGGGCCTCGTGGAGACCGTGCTCGACTTCGCGCGGCTCGAGGCGGACCGCCGGCCTCCCGCCCTCGAGGCCGGCCGCCTGGAGGAGGTGGTGGCCGAGACGGTGGCCGCGTTCGCCCCCCGGGCCCGGGAGGCCGGCTTCGACCTGGTCCTGGACGGGGGAGACGGGCGGCTGCCCGGCGTGCTCCTCGACCGCCGCCAGCTCGGCGAGGCGGTGGCCAACCTGGTGGACAACGCGATCAAGTACTCGGGCGAGGCGCGCCGGGTGGTGGTCCGCCTCGCCGGGGACGATCGGGAGGCCCGGGTCTCGGTGGAGGACCGGGGGATCGGCATCCCCACCCCCGAGCAGCGGCGCATCTTCGAGAAGTTCTACCGGGTCGGCGGGGGCCCGGTCCACGACGTGAAGGGGGCCGGCCTGGGCCTCGCCCGGGTCGAGCACGTGGTGAAGGGCCACCGGGGCCGGGTCACCGTGCGGAGCCAGCCCGGGGAGGGGAGCACCTTCACCATCCACCTCCCGGCGGCGGAGGCGGGACGATGAGCGCGTCCTGGCCGGCCGCCGGAGGGGCGCCCCGGGCCCGCCTCCTCGTCGTCGAGGACGACGAGTCGCTCGGGGTGGCCCTCCGCGACGGCTTCTCGTTCGAGGGCTACGCGGTCTCCCTCGCCCGGGACGGCGAGGCGGGGCGCCGGATGGCCGCCGCCGAGAAGCCGGACCTCATCGTCCTCGACGTGATGCTCCCCAGGCTGAGCGGGCTCGCCCTCTGCCGCGAGCTGCGCGCCCGGGGGGACCGCACTCCCCTGCTGCTCCTCACCGCCCTCGGCCAGGAGATCGACAAGGTGCTCGGCCTCAAGTCGGGGGCCGACGACTACGTGACCAAGCCGTTCGGCTTCCTCGAGCTGCTCGCCCGGGTGGAGGCGCTCCTCCGCCGGGCCGCCCCGGGGCGCGCCGCCCTCGACCGCCTCCGCTTCGGGGACGTCGAGGTGGACTTCCGCTCCCTCGAGGCCTGGCGCGCCGGGGAGCCCCTCGACCTCTCCCCCCGGGAGTTTCGGCTCCTCCAGTACCTCGCCGCCCACCGGGGCGAGGTGGTCACCCGCGAGCGGCTCCTCGACGCGGTCTGGGGGTACACCCACCTCCCGCTGACCCGAACCGTGGACATGCACGTGGCCAAGCTGCGCCACAAGCTCGGCGACGACCCCGCGAGCGCGCGGTACATCCTCACCGTGCACCGGGTGGGGTACCGGTTCGTGGGG
>Ga0268386_10004436_pt1 | contig 10324 bp, 5 predicted proteins | sample RVTome_15_FD_200260 | JGI IMG/M metagenome (GOLD analysis project Ga0268386, IMG submission 200260) | Soil microbial communities from uranium-contaminated site in the Upper Colorado River Basin, Wyoming, United States - RVT150D86... ... | reverse complement strand
GAGCAGTTTCTGCACATTGACGAGGATCTTGACCTCGGCCCCAATCTTGCCCATCCCCTGGATGTAGCTGCCTTCCGCCTTGCGGGTCCGAGGGGGCGGTTCGATCTGGTCGTCGGGGATGTCGGCGACCTCGTTCACCTGGTCCACCACCAGCCCGACAGACTGGTCGTCGATGTTGACCACGACGATGCAGGTGCGCTCGTCGTAGTCACGGGGCGGCATGCGGAAACGGGTGCGCACGTCCATCACCGGGATCACCTTGCCGCGCAGGTTGATGACGCCCCGGACATAATCGGGCATGTCCGGGACTTCGGTGATCTTCTGAATGCCGATGATCTCGGTGACATGGCGGATTTCGATACCGTAGTCCTCTTTGGCCAGGTGAAAAGTCAGGAATTTGCCTTTCTGGGTATCTTCCTCGCCGGCAAAGGCATCCTCCGCCATGATCAGGTTACCGCTGTTTTTGGTCATAAATCCTCCATTTGCTATCGTTTAGAAAATGAAAACCCCGACTTCGGACCGAAGACGGGGAGAAAGGCACGCACCGGTACCCTCGCTCTCTTCGGCAACCCGGCTGTCCCTACTCCTTCCCTCTGAGGAAAGAATCGAGGATCCGTGGCTTTGCGTCACCGGATTGCTCCGGCTTTGCTTTTATCGGAGATGTGACTGTCAGAGACTGCTTGTCGACCGGTACGGTAAAAACTTTAGCCATTTTTCGAGAAGACCGTTTTTCCCGGGTACGCTTTCAGTAGCGGCCGAATTCCGCCGCGTCGAGGGCGATGACCGCCTCGGGACGGATCGAGGCGATTCTCGGCGCACTCTCCGTTCTGCGGACCACGGCCGCCGCCGGAGCCATTTTCGGGCTTTGAACAACGCTCTGTGCCGCATGGCCGTGCTTGAGCTTGAACCTCCCCAGCATCTGCCGCAGCTGTCCGGCCTGCCCTGAGAGCTCTTCGGCCGCCGCCGCGCTTTGCTCGGCCGCGGCCGTGTTCTGCTGCGTCACCTGGTCGATCTGACCCAGACCCTGGCTCACCTGGGCGATCCCCTGCGCCTGCTCGTTGGAGGCCGCCGCGATCTCCGCTACCAGGTCCGAGACCTTGGTGATGCCGGCGACGATCTCGCCCAGAGCGCCGGCCGTGCGGTCGGCGATCCGCGCTCCGTTCTCCGCCTTTTTCACCGAACCTTCGATCAGCTCCGCCGTCTCCCGCGCCGCCTTGGCGCTTCTGGCCGCCAGGTTGCGCACCTCCTCGGCCACCACCGCAAACCCCTTACCGTGCTGTCCGGCCCGGGCCGCCTCGACGGCGGCGTTCAGGGCCAGCAGGTTGGTCTGGAAGGCGATCTCGTCGATGGTCTTGATGATCCTGGAGATATTCTGCCCCGACTCGTTGATCTCGCCCATCGCCTGCACCATCTGCTGCATCTGCGCGTTGCCCCCTTCGGCGGCTTCGCGGGCGGTAGACGAGAGGGTGTTGGCCTGGGCGGCGTTTTCGGCATTCTGCCGGGTCTGGCCGCCCATCTCGGTCATTGAGGCAGTGATCTGTTCCAGGGAGGCGGCCTGCTCGGTGGCCCCTTGTGAAAGGGCCTGACTGCCATCGGCCACCTGTCCCGAGCCCGAGGCGATCTGCTCGCCGGCCACCTGGATCTGGGCGACCAGTGCACCGAGGTCCGCGCCGAGCTTCTTCAGGGCGCCGCGCACCACGTCCTGCCCGTCGCGGGGCGCGACCTGGAAGGTGAGATCGCCGGCGGCCAGTTTTTGCAGGGAGCCCACCACCTCCTGCTCCAGGGAGTCGGCAAAGCGGTCCATGGCGTCGGCCATCCGGCCGATCTCGTCCTGACGCGACAAGTTCAACCGGCTTTCCAGGCGACCGCTTTCCATCTCTTCAATCATCTGCACGGTCTTGCGCAGGGGGGCGGAAAGGCTTCGGGTGAACAGATAAATGGCCCCGATGGAAACCAGAATGATGAAGGTGCTGATTCCGCCTATTTTGTAGAGCAGTCCGAGAAACTGCTGGCGAATGTCGTCGGTGTAGAGGCCGGATCCTACAACCCAGCCCCAGTCCGGCTGCAGCTTGACGAAGGAAATCTTGGGTTGTGGTTTGCTGCTCCCGGGTTTGGGCCATTCATAGTCGACGAAGCCGCCGTCGCTGCTGGCCAGGGCTACCTTGACCATCTCGCGGAACAGTTTTTTTCCGTTCGGGTCGGCGGATTCGGAGAGGTCGGCGCCGTCCATTTCCGGCTTGAACGGGTGCATGAGCATGCGTGGATGTTTGTCGTTGATCCAGAAATATTCGGAATTGCCGTAACGGAGGTTTTTTACCGCTTCCCGTGCCAGAGCCATGGCCTGCTCGGTGGGCAAAACCCCCGATTTTTCCTGTTTGACATAATGCTGGATCAGGCTCCAGGCGGTTTCCACCTGCTGCCGGACTTGCTGCTGACGGGATTCCAACAGGTCTCTGCGGGAGTTCTCCAAGAAAAAGAGGGTGAACAGGGAAAAGACGGCCATGGCCAGGCCGCACAGGAGAAAGATTTTCGTGGCGATTTTCAGGTCATTCATTTTGAACATACTGCGGGTGCTCCAATCATGCGTGAATTGTTGTGCGGACCAAAGGTTCGATGCTCGGCCCCCTTGTTGGCGGGGGCCGTATCTGACATTGATCGAGCGTCTACCAGATGCCTTTTTGGTTGAGGAAAGGACCGTAGGCTTTGTCCTCCTCCTTGATGTGCTGGAGGAGCCATGACTTCAGAAAATTGAAGAGGTCGCTGGAAAATGTCTCCTGTCCCTGGCGCAATTTCTGCTGAAATTCCGAGACCCGCTGGACCAACTGCCGGTGGGCGGATTGTTGATCGGCCAGGCCGGGATAGCCATGGGCCTCCATCATGCGCTCTTCCTCGGCGAAATGCTGACAGGTGTAGGAGACCAGGGAATCCAGGATCGGCGCCAGCATTTCATTTCCTCTGCCGGCCCGCAGGGCGGCGAAGAGTTCGTTGATCATATCGACCAGCTTTCGGTGCTGGCGATCGATCAGCTGAATGTTGACACTCAGCGAATCATCCCATGCGATCAGCGCTCCTGGGGATGACTTTTCCCCCGCCGACGCCGGGAGCCGCACCGTGGAGGGGCTGGGGGAGGAATATCCGGTTGTGGCGGCACCCTGCCTGAGCTTGAACCGCTGCAGCATCTGCCGCAGCTGTCCGGCCTGGCTGGAGAGTTCTTCAGCCGCCGCCGCGCTCTGCTCGGCGCTGGCGGTATTCTGCTGCGTCACCTGGTCGATCTGCCCCAAACCCTGGCTCACCTGGGCGATCCCCTGCGCCTGCTCGTTGGAGGCCGCCGCGATCTCCGCCACCAGGTCCGAGACCTTGGTGATGCCGGTGACGATCTCGCCCAAAGCGCCGGCCGTGCGGTCGGCAATCTGCGCCCCGTTCTCCGCCTTCTTCACCGACCCCTCGATCAGCTCCGCCGTCTCCCGCGCCGCCTTGGCGCTTCTGGCCGCCAGGTTGCGCACCTCTTCGGCGACCACGGCGAAGCCCTTGCCGTGCTGGCCCGCCCGGGCCGCCTCGACGGCGGCGTTCAGCGCCAGCAGGTTGGTCTGGAAGGCGATCTCGTCGATGGTCTTGATGATCTTGGAGATATTCTGGCCGGCGTCGTTGATCTCGCCCATCGCCTGTACCATCTGCTGCATCTGCGCGTTGCCGCGCTCGGCGGCTTCACGGGCGCTGGCCGACAGGGTGTTGGCCTGGGCGGCATTCTCGGCGCTCTGCCGCACCTGCGAGCCCATCTCGGTCATCGAGGCGGTGATCTGCTCGAGCGAGGCGGCCTGCTCGGTGGCGCCCTGGGAGAGGGACTGGCTGCCGTCGGCGACCTGTCCGCTACCCGAGGCGATCTGCTCGCCGGCCACCTGGATCTGGGCCACCAGCGCCCCGAGGTCCGCGCCGAGCTTCTTCAGGGCGCCGCGCACGGCGTCCTGTCCGTCGCGGGGGGTGACCTGGAAGGTGAGATCGCCGGCAGCCAGTTTCTGTAAGGAACCCACCACTTCCTGGTCCAGGGAGTCGGCGAAGCGGTCCATGGCGTCGGCCATTCGGCCGATCTCGTCCTTGCGCGCCAGGCGCAGGCGCTGCCCCAGCCGGCCGTTTTCCAGCTCCGCCATCATCGCTTCCACCTGGACGATCGGTCGCCGGACCAGTGAGCCCAGCAGAAAGTAGATGCCCAAGGCAGCCGCGACGAGACCGCCGAAGCCTGCCATGGCTCCCGTCCCTGCATTTCGTTTCAACCCCCCGGCGAGCGTGGCCGCCATGGCTGCATCCGCCTCCTTCAGGTCTTCCAGGCTGTAGCGGGCATAGAGGATTCCCAAGAGGTCTCCGACTTTCCCGTCATGGCATTCCAGACAGGTTTGCTGGAGCAGCAGAGGGCGGAACATGAGCAGGGAGTTCCCCGACTCGACATCCAGGACCTTTTCGCCGCCGCCCGCCGCTTTGGCCATGATCTCCCGATCCAGCGACCGGCCCCGGATTTCAGGCCGGTTAACATAGCCGATTTTTCCTGTCGGTCCGGCCAGCCCGATTTCCTCGATGTGCGGAATCTCGCCGAGATGCAACAGCAAATCCTGGAAAAGTTCCATCTCCCCCCGCTGCATCGTCCCCCGGGTCCCGGTCTCCAGGCTGATGAAAACGCTTTGCGCCTTCTCCCACACCGACTCCTTCAGTGCAGCTCTGGCTTTATCTCCGGACTCCCGCAGGGAGCGGCCGGCCTGCCAGGTTGAAATGGCGATAGTCAACCCGAAAACCGCCACCAGCACGACGATCAGAAAGCCCGTTACCTTTTGCTGGATGTTCATCTGGATCTGCCCTTTCTGCACCGGATCGTCCGCCGGGCGCGGTTTTGCCGTTCAACCGCAAGGAGGAAATCAGGCTTCCTCCGGTTCCTTCATCGCGACGAGATGTCCCACGTCCAGGATGATGCAGACCTCGCCGTCGCCGAGGATCGTGCATCCCGATGCGGCGCGAACCTGTCCCAGATAATCCGGAAGTCCCTTGATGACCGTCTGCTGCTGACCCAGGATTTCGTCCGCAAAGAGGCAGACGCGGTTTTCCTGGTGTTCGAGAACGATGAGGACCCCATCCTCCAGGCGGGTCGAGTCCGGTTCGTTCTTTATGATTTCGTGCAACCTGAGAATGGGAAAGAAACTTTCCCTGACCCGAACGATTTCCCCGCCGTCCGGGGTCATGGTGATGAGGCGTTCTTCGGGGCGGAATATCTCTCGCACGGCCAGCAGAGGGACAATGCATTTCGCGCGGCCGGAACGGATGAGCATGCCGTCGATGATCCCCAGAGTCAGCGGAATGCGGAGTGTGATGCGGGTGCCATGCCCCGGTCGGCTCAGCACGTCGATGCTTCCCTTGATCTTTTCCAGATTCTGCTTGACCACGTCCATGCCGACCCCGCGCCCCGAAATGTCGGTGATCCGGTCGGCGGTGGAAAATCCCGGCTGGAAGATCAGGTTGTAGACCACCTTGTCCGAGAGTTCGGCGCCGTCACCCTGGATCATCCCCTTTTCCCTCGCCTTGGTCAGGATCTTCTCCCGGTTCAGGCCCCGTCCGTCGTCCTCGATAGTGATCCAGACTTCCCCTTCCTCATGCCGGGCGGAAAGCTCGATCGTTCCCTTCTCCGTCTTGCCGGCGGCCCGGCGCTCATCCGGGGGTTCCAGGCCGTGATCCATGGAATTGCGCAGCAGATGCACCAGGGGATCGGTGATGGTTTCGATGACCGTCTTGTCCACCTCCGTCTCTTCCCCGAAGAGCTTCAGCTCGATCTTTTTCCCCGATTTGTTCGATAGATCATGAACCAGCCGGATCATCCGGCGAAACAGCCCGGAGATGGGGATCATCCGGATGACCATGGCCATCTCCTGCAGTTCGCGGACGATCTTGTTCATCTGCTGACCGGCTTTGTGGAAATTCTCCAGTTCCAGACCGTGCAGGTCGGGGTTGTGCAGGAGCATGTTTTCGGCAATGACCATCTCGCCGATCAGATCGATCAGCTTGTCGAGCTTGTCCAGGTCGACCCGGATATCCTGGCGAGCGACGGGCGCCGTCTTTTCCTTGCTGCCGTTCGTCCTGGCATCCTTGAATTTTTGTTTCTGTTGCTCCGCCACCGTCTGGTCGACCTGCGCCTGCGTGACTTTGCCCATTTCGACCAGAATCTGGCCGAGGGGCCTCTCCTGGGCCTGGAGAGCCGCCTCCAGCGTTGCCGGATCGACCAGCCCCTGATCCACCATCAGTTCCCCCAGGCGCGGCACGAGCAGGGCGTCCAGAGTGGCGATGTGCTGTTCAACCCCTTCGAGGCGGCCATCGCCTCCCCGGGAAATGTTGGCAATGCCGTCTTTGAGCACGTCCACCATGGTCAGCAGTACTTCGGCCGGATTGACGGTCCCCGTCAATTCCCTTCCCGATTTAGCCTCATCGAGAATTGTTTCCATCCGGTGACTCAGCGTCTCCGGGTCGCCGTAGCCGAAAAAACCGCAATTCCCCTTCAGGCTGTGGATGTCGCGAAAGAGGGCACGGACCGTTTCCAGGTCTTCCGGCACATCGATCCATCTCAGCAGCCCTTGTTCGATGTTCTGCAGCAGTTCGTCGGCCTCCAGGCAAAACCGCTCGGCCAATTCCGGGGTAATGAGATCCTCCAGGGCGGGGAGGGCGACGGGAGGTGTGCCGTCCACCGGCAGCGTATCGCTCATTCCGGAGGAGTTTTCCGCCCGGAAGCGGGCCATCCCGATGGCCCCCTCCAGCGCGGCGGCCATGGTTTCCGCCGGCCCCCGCATGTCCTGATCGTGAAAGTGGGTGTCGACGTTGTCGAGGGCTTCGCGGGCGAAGTCACAACTTTGACACAAAAGGTTGACATGCTCCGGCTCAAGCCGGATTTTCCCGGAGCGTATCAGGTCCAGAAGACTCTCCGCTGCATGGGCGACATGGGAAATATTGTTGAGTTCGAGGAAGCCGGCGCTCCCCTTCATGGAGTGAAAGAGACGGAAGATGGCATTCATCGTCCCCGGGTCGCCATTGATGGTGTGGAACGCCGCGCAGGCCTTGCAATCCTGCTCTGAAGCGGCAAATCCGCAGCTCCTGTCGCCGCCGGCTATAAAGCCTTTGTGCAGCCAGCAGGGCTGCTCGTCCTGCTGGCCGAACCTGGCGCACCCCTGATCCGGACAATTCAGCATCGACCAGCAGTCGGCGTGTTGGCAACTTTGGCCAAGCTCAATGATGATCGGTTCCAGCCGATCCAGCATGTCCCGGCTTTCGTGGACAAATTCCCGCATAATTTCCAATTGTTCGGACGATACATCATTGTTCATTCAGGTTTCTCCGCCATGGGTTCGCTCTTTCATCTCGGCACTGCAGAGCAAATTCTTTAGTGCCAAATCAAAAAAATAAGATTAAGGCCACGCTTGCATTTCATGGTTTGCGCCAAATCCTTGCCGAGGCCGGGAAGAGGTGAATACGAGTGGCCAGGAGCCCGCCTGCCGGCCGGGAGCGACAGCGGCTGCGTGCTGTCAAAATCGTGACCAGAGCCGCCCGCTGGGTGCCGCCTAAAATAAAAAACATCGCTTTTGCAGTGGGTTAGGCATTGGCATGCAAATGGCAAAAGGTGAGCTGAACCCATTGCAAGGAAGAAGGCGTGCCGAGAGCCGGACTCACTTTAATTTTGCTGCTGCTCATGCCTTTCGTCCTTGGCGCCCGGACGGCTGCCGAGGTTCGCCTGGAAGGGTTGACGACGCATGAGAGTCCCGGGCAGAGCCGTCTCGTGCTGGATTTCACCGCCATTCCGGCCTATCGGGTGGAAAACTCCGGACAACGTGTCGACCTCATCCTTCCCGGAACGACCGTCTCTTCCACCTGGCGTGGGCAGACCGAGGATGGCCGGGTCATCAAGGTCCTGTTTGCCAAAAAAAGGGATGATCTAATCGTTTCCTTCCTGTTGCGGCAGCCGCCCGCCAGAATTTTGGCTACGACTGAAAGCCCGCGCCGGCTGGTACTCGATCTCTTCTGGCAGCAGCCTCCAACCCGCACCGCCATCGCCTTTCAGGTTCCCGGCCTGCCGACCATGCAGAAGGACCGGACGAGCGCCACCGTCAAACCCGCATCGAAATATTCCGGAAACTGGGAGCAATTCTTCCGGGAGTACCGCACGCCCCTGGTTCTCCAGGTCCCTTTGCGTTATTCCCTGCCGTCCCTGCCGACGAGCGCGGCGGCGAGTCCGGCGGGAACGGCCTATCTGGAAAGTCACGCCGTGGCGACGGCGGGTGATCCTTACCAGGCCAAAATTATTCTTCAGGAAGTTCTGGCCGATCTCGATGAACGCCACCCCCTGCTGCCGTATTGCCGGCTGCTTCGGGCGGAGATCGCTCTGACGACCGGAGCGTTCAATGAGGCAGCGACCCTCCTGGAAAAGGGCAGCAACTCATGGCCGGCGGCCATCGGGAACCTGCGCCGTGCTCGCCTGGCCACCGCCCTGGCCAAAACCGGCAGAACCGAGGAGGCCATCCAGGCTTTTCGCGCCTTGGGTAATCCGTTGGCCGCCCTGGTCGGGCACCCCTTTTCCCTGGAAAGTGCCGCCGCCCTCTTTTTCGCCAGGGGCGAATATGTCACTGCGGCGGACCTTTACCGGGCACTGGCAGGAGAACTCGCCGATCCGGCGCAGGCGGCGCTGGCCCGTTTTGCCTGGGCGGTTTCTGCCGACCTGGGTGGGGCGCACAACCTGGCGACGGAAGGACTGAAGCAACTCAAGGCGACCTCTTCGCAGGAAGCCGGCCAGCGTGCCTGGCTGAAGCTTCTCGATCATGGCGTTCTGACCGGTCGCGAGGCGGAGTATCCGGCAGCCATCACCGGCTACGGTGACTTGGCCCGGCAGGCTGCCCTGAAAGGACTGCGGGAGGAAGCAGCCTTCAAACAGGTGCTGGTTCTGGCGTGGTCGGGACAGCAGGAGCGCAGTGTCCAACACCTCCAGGAGTTTCTGCGGAATTTCCGGGGAGGAGTTCTGCGTGCCGACGCCGAGGCGCTGCTGGTGGAACTCCTGCCGCCGGTGATCCGGAATCTGGTGGCCCGGGGGGAGGACCTGCAGGCGGTGGTTCTGGTGGAGCAGAACCGTCAGTTGCTGATGAACGGCGAATTGGGCTGGAATTTTCTGCTTGATCTGGCCAGTGCCTTCGACCGTCTGGGGCTGCCGGAAAGAGCCAGCCGGATCTACCTCTTCATGCTGGACGGTCCCCGACGGGATGCCGACAAGGAAATGCTCTATCTTCCCCTGGTACAACGCTTCTGGGAACGGGAGGAATATCTTCAGGCCGGCCACTACGCCGGCCAATACCTGGAGCGCTATCCCCAGGGCAAGGACCGGGCGCAGGTCTTCCGCTGGCGTCTCCGGGCTCTTCGGGAAACCGGCCGGCTGCCCGAGGCGGCCGGACTGCTGAAATCGTCGGGAGTGCCCTGGGACAGGGACGTGGAACTCGAGGCGGCTCGCATCCTGACTGCCGTTGAGGACTACCGCCTGTTGTCCGAAATAGCCGGACGTCGGGAAGGCAGATGGGAACCGGCCCCCGAAGCGCTGCTGCTGCAGGCCGAGGCTCTGCGGGAAACCGGCCGCGAAGCCCGCGCGCTTCCGTTTTACCGGCGCCTGATGGAGGATGAGGCCTTTGCCGACCAGGCCTCCTTCCGCTATGCGCAGATCCAACTGGCTCAGGGTGAAAAAAAAGAGGCGCTTAAGATTTTGACCCGTCTGGTCGAGACAGGAAAGAACCAGCTCTGGCGCAAGCTGGCCGAAGAAACGCTGCGCGCGGCGGCAGTCTGACGGGCTGCCGGCAGGGAGGAATGCAAATGACTGAAATTGCGATGTTCGGCCGCACCGTGGGACTGCTGAAAAAGGTGCTGGATCTGCGGGTGCAAAACCAGCAGGTGATTGCCTCCAATATTGCCAACGCGGATACGCCGGGCTATGCCCCCGCCCGCCTGGAGTTCGAGAAGGATCTGCAAAGGGCTCTCGGCGACCCGGGAAGCTCCGTCCGCACCGGGCACCCGAATCCTTTTCCCCCGAGCGGCGGGGGCGTCGCCAGGGTCGAGGGGAGGGTCGTTCGCTCCCCCGATGCCAGCGGTATCGGCGACCGCAACGGCGTCGAGGTCGACCAGGAAATGATCGCCCTGGCCGAAAACCAGATCATGTATGAAGCGGCCACCCAGATGCTCAGCAAGAAGCTGGGCCTGTTGAAATACGTCATCCAGGATGGACGATAAAAACTGTCCGTTGTCCGTGGTCCGCTGTTATTAGCTTTTAAGGTTT
>Ga0268386_10004435_pt1 | contig 10329 bp, 5 predicted proteins | sample RVTome_15_FD_200260 | JGI IMG/M metagenome (GOLD analysis project Ga0268386, IMG submission 200260) | Soil microbial communities from uranium-contaminated site in the Upper Colorado River Basin, Wyoming, United States - RVT150D86... ... | reverse complement strand
GAACCGCTGACCGCTGAAAGCTGATCGCTGACTGCTGATCGCTACCACAGTGAAATCTGAGAGACAAATCCTCAGACCGGCGGCGCTAGGTTCCTAGCAGCCCGTCATTCCGTTGCCGCCGCCGGTCTGGCCGGCTCCACCGTGTAACGTCGTGGAACCGCCACCTCGATGCCGTCCTTCAGCTCGGATCCGAGGCGCAGGGCGTCCTGTCCCGAGCCGTCGCGGACCCGGTACAGGGTGTTCTCGTCCACGGTGAACCACTCCGGCCATTCGTTCAGCCGGACGTAGTTGCGGTCGAAGTTGAGGACCCGCCGATGGCGGGCGTGGTCGAAGCGGAGCCTTCCCGTCCAGCCCGCCGGCCCCTCGAGGGAGACGAAGAGACGGTCGCCCTCGCGGACGGCGCCCAGCCGCACCCCCTCCCGCCAGCCGTCCAGGAAGCAGCCCTGGGTCTTCCACATCGCGTAGAGGAGCAGCGTGCGGGCCCAGTTGCCGTCCCCGTGCCATCCCTCGACGACCCCGTCCTCGCGCTGGAAGCCGAGCAGCGTCTTCACCTCGGTCTCGATCCAGTCGAAGGCCTCCGGGACCGGCTCCCGGTTGGCGAGGTACAGGGCGCTCTCGATCGAGTCGGCGTAGCCGTCCTGGCTGCCGTTCTCCCAGTCGTGCCCGCGGTAGCGCGGTAGGCCCGCGAGCACCCTCCGCACCGCGTCCCGGTAGCGGGCCTCTCCGGTGACCATGAAGTGCGTGTAGACGGCGCCGTAGACGTAGCCCCAGTTGTCCGAGAGCCGCCGCTGCAGCGGCTGCAGATCGGAGGTGCGCACTTCGTCGTAGAGGAGGCCGTCCGGGTTCGCGGAGGCGAGGACCCGGTCCAGCATGCGGCCGACCGCGGCGCGGTAGGCGGGCGCACGCTCGGTCCCGCGGCTCTCCTCCAGGGCGTGGAGCAGCGCCAGGCCCACCACGATCTCGTTGCCGTGGTCGCGCAGGCGCATCCGGTCCGGCCCCTCGTGCTTCTCGAAGTCCCAGGTGTAGCCGGGGAGGCCGTGGTTCCGCGGGAGGACCTCCTCGATGTAGGCGTCGCCGATGCGCTCCGCCCACTCCAGGAAGCGGCGGTCGCCGGTCATGGTGGCGAGCCGGACGAGCACCTGCAGGACGTCCCCGTTCAGCTCGGCCCCGGTGTCGGGCAGCGCCCCGAAGTCGCTCTTCACCGGGGCGTGCTCCATCACCGCCGCGGTCATGTCCGCCATTCGGTAGAACCAGGGCGTGCGGCCGAGCAGCTCGGTGATCGCGATGAGGCCGTCCTTCGCGTATTCGGCGGCCCCGAAGAGGCTGGGAGGGCCGAGCTGCCCCGAGTCGAGCGCCAGGTTCCCGGGGATGCCGCCGCCGGTATCCGTGTGCCGGATCTCGCTGCGCAGCATCTCCCGCAGCCGGCCGTCGTAGAGAGCCCGGTCGGTGAAGAAGGCGGTCCCGACCAGGTAGGGGTAGTTGTCCGCACCGGAGTTGTGGGGCGTGTACAGGTGGAGCGTGCGGTTCCCGCGCCGCGCGAGCGGCAGGGTGTCGGGGAGGAGCAGCGTGCGAGCGTCCGCATGCTCGAGCCAGGCGTGGAGCATGCGGCGCGTCTTGCGAAAGACCTCCTCCACCCGGACGCCGTTCTCCGCCGCCCTTCGGAAGGCGGCGTCCTGCGCCGGCTCCGCGGCCGGCGCACGTGCGGGTAGGAGCAGGATCATCAGGGCCGCCAGCGAAGGGCACATGGCGTGAATCGTGGCGGGACCTGCGCGTCGGGGTCAAGAGTGAACTGGCGCCATCTCTTTGACATACCTCACCCCGGTATATAGACTATACCCAGGGGGGGTATAATCCCCAGGAAGGCAACGCGGTGGTGGATCGGGATCGCGACCTGGAGACGTCGGCGGGCTCGGGCTGCGCCTGCGACCCGGAGGCCGGCGGTCGCAAGGCGGCGGGCGTCGACCCGGAGATCAAGGCGTCGAGCCTGACCCGCCTGCGCCGGATCGAAGGCCAGGTTCGCGGGTTGCAGAGGATGGTGGAGGAGGAGCGGTACTGCCCCGACATCCTGACCCAGATGGCCTCCGTCCAGGAGGCGCTCCGGGCGGTGGCGAGGGGGTTGATGCGGAACCACCTGAAGCATTGCGTGGCCCAGGCGCAGGGGACGGATCGGGCGGACGCGGTCTACGACGAGCTGCTCGATCTGGTCTTCAGGCAGTCGCGATGATCCGGCAGGGAGGTGATCGATTGGAGCGCGATCCCGTGTGCGGCATGAACGTGGACCCGGCGAAGGCGGCGGGCAGCAGCCAGTACGAGGGCCGGGCCTATTACTTCTGCGCTCCCGGATGCAAGACCCGGTTCGACGCCAAGCCGGAGCAGTACGTCGGGAAGTCCTGACCGGCAGCACTCCACCGCTGGTCTCGGCGCATGGCCAGGGCACGACCAGGTCCCGACCCATGGGCGACCAGGTCCTGACCCATGGACGAGGACCGTTCCATGACTGGCCCCACGAAGACGTCGCCGGCCGAGACCGAGGTCACCGACCCCGTCTGTGGGATGACCATCCCGCGCGCCGAGGCGGTCGGCTCCGTCGACCATCGCGGCCGGACGTACTACTTCTGCGCTCAGCAGTGCCTCGAGCGGTTCCGCGAGGGTCCCGAGACGTTCCTCGCCCGGGCGCCCGACACGCGTGCCCCCGGCCCGCGGCCCGGCACCGCGGCCGAGTACACCTGCCCGATGCACCCGGAGGTCGTCCGCAACGGTCCCGGCTCGTGCCCGATCTGCGGAATGGCGCTAGAGCCCCGTACGGTCGCGGCCGCCGACGAGCGCAACCCGGAGCTGGAGGCGATGACCCACCGCCTCTGGGCCTCGACCCTGCTCACCGTGCCCTTCCTGGCGTTCATGGTCTCCGAGGTGCTGCCCGGGAATGCGCTCCACCGGCTCCTGGGGGGAACGCTCGTGACGTGGGTCCAGTTCGCCCTGGCGACGCCCGTGGTGCTCTGGGGCGGCTGGCCCTTCTTCGAGCGGGGCTTCCACTCGGTGGTCAACCGCAGCCCCAACATGTTCACGTTGATCGCCCTCGGCACCGGGGCGGCGTACGCCTACAGTGTCGCCGCGACCCTCGCGCCCGGGCTCTTCCCCGCCTCGTTCCGCGGGCACGGCGGAATGCTCGCAGTGTACTTCGAGCCGGCCGCCGTCATCGTCACGCTGGTGCTGCTCGGCCAGGTGCTGGAGCTGAGAGCCCGAGCGCGGACGAGCAGCGCGATCAGGGCCCTCCTCGGCCTGGCGCCGCGGACGGCCCGCCGGCTCCGGGACGGCGGTGACGAGGAGGTCCCGGTCGATCGGGTCCAGCCCGGCGACCGGCTGAGGGTGCGTCCCGGCGAGAAGGTCCCGGTGGACGGGGCCGTCACGGAGGGCAGGAGCTTCGTGGACGAGTCCATGGTGTCGGGCGAGCCGATGCCGGTGGAGAAGTCGCCGGGCAGCCCCGTCGTCGGCGGGACCGTCAACGGCACGGGGACGCTCGTCGTCGAGGCCCAGCGCGTGGGCGCGGACACGCTGCTCGCCCAGATCGTGCGGCTGGTCTCGCAGGCCCAGCGCTCACGCGCACCCATCCAGAGGCTCGCCGACCGGGTCGCGGGGTGGTTCGTCCCGGCCGTCCTGGCGGTGGCAGCGGCGACCTTCGCGGTGTGGGCGGCCTACGGCCCGGAGCCGCGGCTGGCGCACGCCCTGCTGAACGCCATCGCCGTCCTGATCATCGCCTGCCCGTGCGCCCTCGGGCTCGCGACGCCGATGTCGATCATGGTCGGCACCGGGCGCGGAGCCCAGGCCGGCGTGCTGTTCCGGAACGCCGAGGCCCTCGAACGGATGGAAACGATCGACCTCTTCCTGGTGGACAAGACCGGCACGCTCACCGAGGGACGTCCCGCCCTGGTCGACCTGGAGGCGTTCGGGCTCGACGAAGGGGAAGCACTGCGGCTGGCCGCCAGCCTGGAGCGGGGCAGTGAACATCCTCTCGCCACCGCGATCGTGAGCGCCGCGCAGGGCCGCGGGCTGCGGCTCGCCGAGCCCTCGGGATTCGAGGCCCTCACCGGACGCGGGGCTCGGGGAGTCGTCGAGGGGCACGAGGTGGCGGTCGGGAACGCGCGGCTGCTCGAGGAGCGTGGCGTCGACGCGCCGGAGCTGAAGGCGCAGGCGGCGGGGCTGCGCGAACGGGGGCAGACCGTCGTGTTCGCGCTGGTGGACGGCAGGGCGGTCGCGGTCATGGGCGTCAGCGACCCCGTCCGGCCCACCAGCCGGGAGGCGGTGGAAGCGCTCCAGGCCGCGGGCATCCGGCTCGTGATGATCACGGGCGACCACGAGACCTCCGCGCGCGCGGTGGCGAAGACGGTCGGGATCGAGGAGGTCCTGGCCGGGGTCCTGCCCCACGAGAAGGCGCAGGCCGTGAGGCGGTACCAGGCGGAAGGCCGGAAGGTCGCCATGGCCGGGGACGGCATCAACGACGCCCCCGCCCTGGCCCAGGCCGACGTCGGCATCGCCATGGGGACCGGCACCGACGTGGCCATCGAGAGCGCCGACGTGACGCTGGTCAAGGGCGACCTGCGGGGAGCCGTCCGTGCCTGGCGCCTGAGCCGGGCCACCCTGCGCAACGTCCGGCAGAACCTCTTCTTCGCCTTCGTCTACAACAGCGTCGGCGTGCCGGTCGCGGCGGGAGTGCTCTACCCTTTCTTCGGCCTGCTCCTGAGCCCGATGATCGCGGCCGCGGCCATGACCTTCAGCTCGGTCTCCGTGATCGCCAACGCCCTGCGGCTGCGGCGCGTCGGCCTGTGAGCCCTCAGCCGCGTCGGGTGGCCGCCGTGTCCAAGGGACGTCCCCCTTGCGAGGCGTGGAAGGCGAAGCCCACGACCGCGGCGGCGAACAGGAGCGCGGCGACCGTGGGCCCGCTCGCCCAGCTCCCGAAGTCGGTGGTGAACGGGAAGCTGAAGACCGAGTTCACGAACGTCACGCCCACGACCGCGGAGAGCAGCCCGAAGCGAAGCAGCAGGAACGTGAACGAGCTCATGATCACGACCGCCTGGGCGGCGTTGAGCCAGGCGGGCGTCTCGCTGGCACCGGACTGGCCCAGCGCCTGCACGAGGGTGAGGACCGCCACCAGCGCCGCCGCGGCCAGCCTCTCCCTGCGGAGGAGCAGCTTCAGCAACAGCAGGATCAGCAGAGCCGACACCGCCAGGGAGATGGCATGGTGGGGGTAGGCGAGGAGGCTGGCCACGACGTCCGTCGGCCCCAGGAGGGCGTCGAGGTCCTTGGTCGGAGGGGCAGGCGTGGGGTGGCCCAGCCGGCCCTGGAGAAGCTCGAACCCGTAGAAGACAAGCGGCAGGGCGGCGCCCCACACCGCGCCCACCAGCGCGTCCCGTCCGACGAGGGGATCGCGGATCCCCCCGGACAGCAGGCGGGTCCAAGAGATGATGGTGTGGGGCCAGGACCGCCGCACGTACGGCTCCAGGGCCAGGTAGAACAGCCACAGGATGGACGCGAACAGCAGCACCGCGCCGGCGCCGCGGCGCACCAGGCTCAGCTCGCCGTTCTGGTCGGCGACGTGGTGCGCCGACAGGAGCCACTCGCCGAGGCCCAGCACCGCGATCACCGCCGCGAGCCGGAACGCGCCCCGGCGGTCTCCGCGTCCGGCGCGGAGGTTGTGTCGCGCGAGCAGCGCCCCTCCCCCGATGAGCAGCACCAGCAGCGTCACGAACACGACCTGCCCGGCCTTCTGGGTCGCGGTGGGCACGTAGGGCTGCATCCGCTCCGGCCGCGTCCACGGCGCCACGAGCAGGAACGAGACCGGGCGCCCGCGGTAGGCCGCGGCTTCGATCCGCAGCGGGATCTCGGGGCGGAGGGGGTAGCTTCCCTCCCATGCCGCACGGGTGTCGCAGTAGAAGGGCGGGGTCCACCTGGGCTCGACCTCCTCGAAGCTGGCGGGATCGAGCCGGGCTTCCGCGAACAGGGGCGACCAGTCGGGCGGTGACGAGGGGGACGCCTGATCCTCGAGCTGGGGCGGGACCGCGTAGAACCCGAGGAGCCTTCCACCCAGGTCGAGCCGCACGCCGGCCATGCCGGACAGCGTGAGCGGCGGGTTGTACGAGAAGACCTCGCCCGAGCTGGCGTGCGAGACCAGCGGGCGCGGGCTCTGCCGGTACCAGAAGTACGCCAGGGCGGGCTCCCCGGTCGAGAGGCCGTCCCACCGTGTCCGCGGATCGCCACTCCGGTTCGTCCGCGCCCATCTGAGGTAGTCGCCGTCCACTCCGTAGCCGACCGCGTGGTCGGCGGGGGCCCCGACGTATCCCAGCCGCCTGAGCAGCTCGCGTCCCCGGTCCTCGAGGACCGGGGGTGGCTTCATCTCCGGCAGCCGCCCGATCAGCTCGCGGCCGGGGGCGAACACGAGCACGAACGCCACGCAGGCCACGACGGCCGCCACGCAGGCCCACGCCTGGCCCGGCGGCATCACCTCGGACCTTCCGGCCGCAGCCACCATCTCCGGAGACGGGGTCTCGCCCGCGGCCAGGGCGAGGGCCAGGGGATCTCCTCCCGGCAGCATGGCCGCGACGGCGAGCGCTCCCGGCGGGCGCCGCGCCGGGTCGCGCTCGAGGCAGCGCAGGATCGCCCTCTCCGCCTCCGGTGCCATGTCCGGCACCAGGCTCGAGGGAGGTGCGATGGGCTCCTCGTGCTGCTTGCGGATCTCGGCCAGGCCGCGGCCCGGGTACGCGCGCTGCCCGGTGAAGACCTCGTAGAGAACGAGCCCCAGAGCGTAGATGTCGCTCTTGGGGGTGACCTCCCGCCCGGCGAGCTGCTCCGGAGACATGTACGCCGGCGTGCCGGAGCGCACGTCGTCGTCGAGGATCGTCTCGGCCAGCCCGGCCAGCCCGAAGTCGGTGATCCGCACCTTCCCGCGGCCGTCGAGCATCACGTTCTGCGGCTTGAGGTCGCGGTGGAGGACGCCCTTGTCGTGCGCGGCGGCGAGGCCCGCGCAGAGCTGGCGGGCGACGTCGATGGCCTTGTCCCCGGGCAGCCGGCCGATGCGCCGGACCAGCGTCGCCAGGTCCTCGCCGTCCACGCACTCCATCGACAGGAAGTGCTGTCCGTCCAGGTCGCCGACGTCGTGGACACGGCAGACGGCCGGGTGCGAGACCTCGCGGGCCATGCGCGCCTCGTTGTAGAAGCGCTCGAGCCTCTCGGCGTCGCCTTGCAGCGCGGCGGGGAGGAACTTCAGCGCCACCGGCTGACCGAGCTTCAGGTCGTCGGCGCGATAGACCTCGCCCATGCCGCCTCGCCCGAGGAGGCCCACGATGCGGTAGCGGTCGAGCAGCAGGTCGCCCGGGGCGAAGCGCTCGGCGGACGATCCCGACGTCGTGACCCTGCCGACCCCGGACGAGCCGAAGGAAGTGCTTCGGCGAGAGGTGCCGGATGCCGGCCGCACCGGTGGCGTCGAGCGATGGCCCCGGCTTCCCGACGCCGGCGTGGGGTCCGCCGACGCGGGCGTGGGCGCCCGGAGGGGGCGGGGCGCGGTCCCCGTAATGGCGTCCGTATCGAGCGGCGTGCCACAGCGCGGGCAGAACTGCTGGGGATCGGCCACCGCGTCGGAGCAGGAGGGACACTGGGCGACTCGCGACATGCCGAGATAGCCTAACTCCGGCTCACCAGAAAGTAGAGTTCGGTGTAGAAGCGCCATTTTGGGGTTGACAAGACCCCGGTGGATGTGGCTTGATCAGGCGAAACAGTTGAAATCTCAGTGGGAGAGGTATCAGCGCCCTATATCATATATAATATCAAAAATATCCTATCGGGGGCCTGAGGGGGTGAAAGCGGCTGAAAGCGCATGCGCGCTTGTCCAGCGGCGGCGATGTCGAACGGCGACATCCCTGAGGCGGGAGGCGCGCCGGACATCATGAGGTGGGTGACGGACTAGACCGGTGCGCGACGCACCGGTGTGATCAGGAGGAGCCGATGCTGATCCGCAAGGCGCTCTGGGTGGCGGGCGCCATGGCCGTGGCCATGAGCCTCGCCCCCGGCAGCGCGTGGGCGCAGTTCGCCAGCGCCATCGAAGGAACGGTGTCCGACCCCAGCGGCGGGGTCACGCCGGGCGCAACCGTGACGATCACCAACGAGGCGACCGGGGTCTCGCAGAACACGCAGACGACCTCGGCCGGGTACTACCGTTTCCCGGCTCTTCCCGGGGGCGTCTACACCGTCAAGGTATCGCTGCAGGGCTTCAAGAACTGGACGCGGGAGCACATCCGGGTGGAGTCCACGCAGACGAGGGCGGTCAACGCCGCGCTGGAGATCGGTGAGGCGGCCTCGGAGGAGGTGAACGTCACCGCCGATGCTCCCTTGGTCGAAACCTCCCAGGGCCGCGTCTCCGGCCTCATCGAGGAGGACGAGATCAAGGACCTGCCGCTCATCGGCCGGAACTTCTTCAACCTCGTGGTGCTGACCCCCGGCGTGACCGGGCGCGTGACGGGCGGCGCACAGTCCTACGCCCAGTCCAACGCCGACCTCTACAACAACGAGTTCGGGGTCGGCATGAACGCCAACGGAGCCCGCACCGAGTCCAACAACTTCCAGGTGGACTCGGCCACCGTCAGCTCCAGCCAGCGCAACGGCGTCGCCAACATCAACCCCAACGCCGAAAGCGTCGAGGAAATCCGCGTGCTGGTGAACAACTTCGCCGCCGAGTACGGCCGCAACGGCTCGGTGCTGGTGAACGTGATCACCAAGAGCGGCGCCAACGACTTCCACGGCAGCTTCGGCGCTTACTACACCAACGACTCCATGCAGTCGAAGAACCACTTCCAGGAGCAGACCCCGAACTTCTCGATCCCGGACTTCGGGCGCAAGGAGTTCTCCTGGGGCCTGGGCGGGCCGATCCGGAAGGACCAGACGTTCTTCTTCGTGTCGGGTGACGTGCTGCGCTCCGACGTCGCGGTGAGCGGAGACCTGTCGATCCTGACGCCGCAGTTCATCCAGTTCATGCAGCAGGCGCGGCCGAACAACATCTCGACCGGGATCGCGCGGGACTTCCCGGCCTCGTTCGCGCCGGACCGGAGCTTCCGCACCGCCGGGCAGATCCTGGGTGCCAACTGCGCCGGCGCCACGCCGATCGACTCGCCAATCGGAGCCATCCCCTGCAACTTCCCGGTGACCGGCGTCGGGACCTGGAACGAGACCTCACCACGTAACGGCTTCCAGTGGACGGCGCGCGTGGACCACCACTTCAACGAGGGCCGGGACCGCCTCTACGCCTCGTTCAACCGCACGACCACCGACAAGGTCGGCTTCGGAGCGCCGGAGCCCTACCCGGCCTTCACCGCGTTCTCGCCCACGAGCAGCCTGCAGCTCAACACCAACTACACCAAGGTCGTCTCGTCGAACCTCGTCAACGAGATGCAGTTCTCCTGGGTGCGGCCCTACGGCGAGCTGGAGAATCCACACGTGGAGATCCCGGGCATCAGCGTCACCGGCATCCGCGGGTACCAGGTGGGCTGGGGTCCGAACACGTTCGTGCAGAACAGCTTCGTCTGGTCGGACGTCGTCACCTGGACGCGCGGCGCCCACAGCATGAAGTTCGGGCTGGGCTACACCCGCGAGCACGCCGACAACGATTCCGCCCAGGCGGTCACCCGGCCGGTGTTCAACTTCGACGGCGTCTTCGACTTCGCCGCCGACCGGCCCAGCTCGCAGGGCCAGATCGCGATCGACCCGCGCACGGGCGGCCCGCCCGAGTCGATCAAGCGCTTCCACCGGACCCAGTCGGTGTCGGCGTTCGTGCAAGACGAGTGGAAGCTGCGGCCCAACCTCACCGTCAGCGCGGGCCTGCGCTACGAGGGCTTCCTGAACATCACCGACGCCTCCGACGACCTCACGAGCAACCTGGTCTTCTCGTCCGAGACGGGCAACCTCCGCAACGACCTCCTGAGCTCTCGGATGGTGGAGAACCAGTACTACCTGGATGGCGGCGCCTGGGGAGGCCAGCACACGCTGGCTCCGCGCGTCAGCTTCGCCTGGGATCCCACCCACCAAGGGCGGATGTCGATCCGCGGCGGCGTGGGGCGCTTCTACGAACGCATGTCCAACCAGATCTGGGACGGCGAGCACCAGAACCTGCCGGGTTACGGCAGCACCTCGGTCAGCATCTTCCAGGCGGTCCAGCCTCGGTTCGCCCTCGGCACGACACCGACGCCTCCCTACGGCTACCCGTACCCGGTCGGCCTCACGTCAGGGGTGAACGAGTACGGGGGGCTCTTGACGGGTACCGGCGCCGTCCAGGTCGTGGACCGGGACATC
>Ga0268386_10004434_pt1 | contig 10330 bp, 10 predicted proteins | sample RVTome_15_FD_200260 | JGI IMG/M metagenome (GOLD analysis project Ga0268386, IMG submission 200260) | Soil microbial communities from uranium-contaminated site in the Upper Colorado River Basin, Wyoming, United States - RVT150D86... ... | reverse complement strand
GCCACTCGCGGCTGTAGGACGGGTGCTCTTCCTGGATCCGCGCGCTGATCACGGCGAGCTCGGCGCGCGCCTTCTCCAGCGTGGCGCCGGGAGCCAGACGGGCGACGCCGGAGAGGTTTCCTCCAGCGTCCCCGGGAACCAGGCTGAACGGGATCCAGACCTCGGCGCGCGACTCGGCGAGCTCGAGGGTGCGCACCGCAAAGCCTTCGGGCATCACACCGACGATCGTCAGGCTCTCGCCGTCGAGCGTCACCGCCTGTCCGACGACCGCCGGATCTCCTCCGAAGCGCCGCCGCCAGAACCCGTGGCTCAAGACCACTTCTGGCTCCACGTCTCGCAGGTCCTCTCCGGACGTGAACGTGCGGCCCATGAGAGCGGGGGTGCCGAGCACGTCGAAGAAGTTCGACGTCACGCGGTCCGCCAGCACCTGGAGCGGCTCCTCCCCGCCGGTGAGGTTCACGCGGACGTCGTACCAGCCGGCCATGTCCTCGAGCGTTCGGCTCTCGAGACGCCAGTCGTGAAGGTAGGCCGGCGAGATGCGGGCGCAGCAGTGGCCAGGGCCCAGCCGCATCCAGACCGCGGCCAGCCTCTGCGGCTCCGGGAAGCTGAGCGGGCGTACCAGCACCGAATCGACGATGCTGAAGAGGGCCGTGGTGGCTCCAATCCCCAGAGCGAGCGTGGCCACGGCGACCGCGGTGAACCCCGGAGCTTTCGCCAGGGTCCGCACGGTGTAGCGCAGGTCGTGTTGAAGACCGGTCGTGCCCACGTGCCCCAGATCTCGCCGCAGCGAGCCGTCACCTCGGCAAAATGCGCCGCCAGCGACGTCTTGCCCTGGGTATGTTACGAAAGTCCATGCACGAGCGCGACATCGAGCCCGAGAATCTCTTCGTCACACCGGACGGACGGGTGAAGATCCTGGACTTCGGTCTCGCCCGCTACCACGCCGGAGCGGGACCCGTTTCCGAGGACACGAGCGCTCCCACGCAGGCGAGCCCGACCGAGCCCGGACGGGTCATGGGCACCGTCGGCTTACATGTCGCCCGAGCAGGTGCGGGGCAGCGAGGTCGACCACCGCTCGGATCTCCTCTCGCTGGGCTGCGTGCTCTACGAGCTGCTCACCGGGTGGGAGGGCTCCGGCCGGGCCCTCTACCAACGGCGGGAGGCGTGTCGGGAACAGGCCGCCCTCCGTCTCCGAATGGCCTACGGCGCCGCCCGGTCGCTCAGGAAGTCCTCGACAACCCTCACCCACGCCTCCGGCTCCTCGAAGAAGGGCAGGTGGCCGCTTCTCTCGAAGACGACGAAGCGCGAGCCCGGCACGGCCTGGTGGATCCTCCACGCCGTGCTGGGCGCCACGTTGATGTCGAAGCGGCCCGTCACGACCAGCGTCGGCATGCCGAACGTGGCGAGGGCCGGCCCCAGGTCGTGCTGGGCGAGATCGGCATTGAGCATCTCGTTGATTCTGCGCGAATACGCGAAGGCCGCGCTGGCCGCGACCAGCTCGTCGCTTCTGGCCCTGGACACGCAGAGCATGCTCATGTACTCGCGCAGGCTTCGGGAGTGAGCGGTCGCGTCGCCGACCGCGTCCAGGGCATCGTACACGCCCTTTCGCTGTACGGTTTCCGGGTAGACGTAGCTGAAGATGAACTCGGTGTCGGTCCACTTCGGGGCGGCCGAGTCGGCGATGACGAGGTGGGCCACGCGATCCGGATGACGGGCCGTGTAGGCCATCGCGAGCAGCCCGCCCCACGAATGGCCCAGCAGGTCGATGGTCTCCTGATCGAGCTCGGCCCGCAGCGCCTCGAGGTCGTCGACCTGGTCCACGAGGGTGCAGGACGTGCCTTCGGCCAGCGGCCCGGATCGGCCGTTGCCACGCTGGTCGTACATGACCACGGGACGCGTGCGGGCGATCCGGTCCCAGGCGTCGGAAACGCGAAGGTAGGCGTGGTCGAACCCCGGCCCCCCGTTGACGACCACGAGAGGTCGGCCGGTGCTGGCTCCCAGGACCTCGTACCAGAGGGTCACGCCACCGCGAGTGAAGGTCCGCCCCTCCCCCGCCGGCCGGCCCGGCGCGGCAAGACCCAAAGACGTCCATGAGACCGCCGCAAGCGTCGTCATGACGACGGAAACCGCAATCCTCTTCATTCCGTCCTCCCTCGAATGCGAGCGTCACGTCGCCCGCGGCGGCGGGAACCCTACCACCCCCCGCGCCCACCTGGAAAGCGGCGCCGCGGCAGCCGGTGACGAGAGCCGGTCTTGAGTCGAGTGAAGGACCGGGGGAGTCGGAACGCCCCTCGGGAACGCGCTCCAGGACCAGGGCCCGAACGGCTGAAGACCGGCAGCGGGCCTTCGAGCCAGACGAGAGCGGGAATCAGGGCGAGGACCATCGCTGCAGCCGGGGCCTGGAGGGTATAAGACGCGCCGTCCGCTCACCAAGCCGTGCAGTGATATCTTCCTCGGCAAGCCGCCAAAGGAGGGAGCGATGCCACAGCTGCGCCGGACGATCGCGATCGCGACTCTGATCCTCGCGAGTCAAGCCCCGGCTCCGGCCACCGCCGAGCCGAGGGCCGCCTCGGAAGTCCGGCCGCTCGCTCGCGTCGCCGGTGCCGTGCCGAGGAACGTCGTCTTCATCCTGAGCGACGACCACCGCTACGACGCGATGAGCTTCATGGGGCACCCGATCGTCCGGACGCCGGGCATCGACCGCATCGCCGCGCGCGGCGTCCACCTACGGAACGCCTTCGTCACCACCTCGCTCTGCTCCCCGAGCCGGGCGACGATCCTGACCGGCCTCTACGCCCACCAGCACAAGGTGGTGGACAACAACACGCCCGTGCCGGCGGGGACGACGTTCTTCCCGCAGTACCTCCAGAGCGCCGGCTACCAGACGGCACTCGTCGGCAAGTGGCACATGGGCGGCGACGACGGCGGACCGCAGCCGGGATTCGACCACTGGGTGAGCTTCGCGGGACAGGGAAGCTACCTGCCGTCGGCGGCCGGCCTGAACGTCAACGGGAAGCCGGTCCCCCAGAAGGGCTACATCAGCGACGAGCTCACTGACTACGCGCTCGAGTGGCTGCGGGCCCGCGACCGGTCGCGGCCGTTCTTCCTCTACCTCTCGCACAAGGGCGTCCACAACGACTACATCCCGGCCACGCGCAGCTCGGACTTCATCCCCGCCGAGCGGCACCAGGGGCGGTTCGAGAGCGCCGTTTTCACGCCGCCGAAGAGCATGAGCTACGCGTCCGAGCAGGAGGCGCTGCGGCCGCGCTGGGTGCGGGACCAGCGGAACAGCTGGCACGGCGTCGACTTCCCGTACCACAGCACGCTCGACGTGGGGCGCTTCTTCAAGCGCTACGCGGAGACGCTCCTCGGCGTGGACGACAGCGTCGGCCGGGTGCTCGACTACCTGGAGCAGGAGAAGCTGCTCGACCAGACGCTCGTCGTCTACATGGGGGACAACGGCTTCGCCTTCGGCGAGCACGGCCTGATCGACAAGCGCACCGCCTACGAGGAGTCGATGCGGGTGCCGATGGTGATGCAGTGCCCGGAGCTCTTTCCGGGCGGCCGCGCGGTAGACGAGGTCGTCGCGAACCTGGACGTGGCGCCCACGATCCTCTCGGCCGCCGGCCTCACGCCCCCCGCCGAGATGCTGGGGGCGAGCCTCCTCCCCCTCGCGCGCGGCGAGCGGGTGCCGTGGCGCACGGAGCTGCTCTACGAGTACTACTGGGAGCGCAACTTCCCGCAGACGCCCACCGTCTTCGCATTGCGGGCGGACCGCTACAAGTTCATCCGCTACCACGGCCTGTGGGACGTGGACGAGCTGTTCGACCTCCAGGCCGACCCGCTCGAGATGACGAACCTCGCCTACGAGAAGGAGCACGCGCAGCGCGTGCGGCAGATGAGCGACCGGATGTTCGCGCTGCTCGCCGAGACGGACGGCACGGCGATCCCGCTCTACCCGGACCGCGGGATGGTGATCGGGCTCCGCGCGCCCGGCGCCGAGGGCGCCGCGCCGTTCCCGCCGGTCTTCATCTCGAAGCCGGACCGCTGAACAGGGAGATCCTCGTCGCTTGGGCGAGGGGCGCCCTTCCCATGTCGACGCTTTGTTTCGGTGGTCTGCGTGACCGAACTCCGCGTGCTGCAGGGAGACTGCAACACGGTTCTCCTCGATACAGTCTTCCCGAAACTGAGATGGGAGGACTACCGGCGGGGTCTTTGTCTCCTCGACCCGTACGGTCTCCACCTCGACTGGAGGCTGATCGAGACCGCAGGCCGGATGAAGACGATCGACCTCTTCCTGAACTTCCCGATCGCAGACGCTAACCGGAACGCACTCTGGCGGGATCCCGAGCGGGTTTCGACGGAACAGGCGGACCGCATGACGCGGTATTGGGGCGACGACTCCTGGCGAGAAGTGGCGTATCGCCCGAGCCCGCAGCGCGGCTTGTTCGGAGATGATGTGGAGAAGGTCGGGAACAGGGAGATCGCACAGGCATTCGCTGAGCGCCTGCGGCGTGTCGCGGGCTTCCCCAACGTTCCCGAGCCTCTACCAATGCGAAACTCGCACGGAGCTGTGGTCTACTACCTGTACTTCGCGAGTCAGAAGGATGTCGCAAACCGGATCGTGAAGGACATCTTCCGGAAGCACGCGTCGCGGAAGGGTTGACATGGCCCGATCGGCAATCGAGTGGACCGAGTCCACCTGGAACCCGGTGACCGGCTGCGACAAGATCAGCCCCGGCTGCAAGCACTGCTACGCGGAGGTAATGGCGCGCCGGCTGCAGGGGATGGGCCAGGCGAACTACCACCGCGGCTTCCAGCTCACGCTCCAGCCCGCGATGCTGGAGAGACCACTCGCCTGGCGTAAGCCGCAGATGATCTTTGTCAACTCCATGTCGGACCTCTTCCACAACGACGTCCCATTGACCTTCATCAGGCGGGTCTTCGGCGTGATGAAAGAGGCGACCTGGCACACGTTCCAGGTCCTCACCAAGCGGGCTGACAGACTGGAGGCCCTCGCTGGCGACCTGCCCTGGCCGCCGAACGTCTGGATGGGGGTGAGCGTCGAGCGCCAGGACTACACGTTCCGCATCGGTCACCTCAGGCAGACACCGGCGGCGGTGAAGTTCCTGTCGCTCGAGCCCCTGCTGGGGCCCCTCCCCAGCCTCGATCTGAGGGGCATCGACTGGGTGATTGTTGGCGGGGAATCAGGTCCTCGAGCGCGACCCATGGACGGCCGCTGGGCCCTGGACATCCGGGACCAGTGCCGCCAAGCGGGTGTGCCCTTCTTCTTCAAACAGTGGGGTGGAAGGAACAAGAAGGCGGCCGGCAGGCTCCTCGCCGGCCGTACGTGGGACGAGATGCCGCTCGGCACGGAAAAACCTGGTGAGCCATTCACCGCGGGCCTGAGCACTGGATTCCCTTGACGTCACTTGGTGTTCGCCGAGCCGTACCGCCTTCGGAGGCACGCCACCCCCGCGTGCTGGATGACCCGAATCCCGGCTCCTGATCGCACCGGACCAGCCACCTCTTCGCCACGCAGTACAGCGCGCACGGGCCGCCCGCGATTGCCCGCATTTCCGAGTTGACGACACTCGAGCTCTCAGACTCGAAGACCGCTGACCCCAAGCCCCGGCCGGCCAACAGCGTGCCCCTACCCGTGCCCTTCTGTTCCGTGAGCCCTCTAGGATCGCTCCTCAACCTCCAGTGCACCCGATTGGATGGCATGAGTCAGGAGGCGACTCGGGCCCTGGCTGGCAGTGCCTACGAGTATCACGCGATAGCGCGCCCGCGTGATCGCGACGTACAGCCGGCTCAGTGCGGCGAACGTAAGGAAGTTGTCTCGCTCCTGAGCGCCACTCCCAGCGGTCGGTGGAACTCGCTCCCCATCGACGCCTACAAGGAAGCACACTCTCAAACTCGAGGCCACCGACGCAATCTGGTGTCGTCAGTATGAGTCGCCTGCTCCGCTGCGCTCTCTTCACGGCCTCATAGTCGCCTCGTCTACTCACAACCTCAATGGGCAATGGATAGGAACTTGGTTTTCCGGGTGCCCGCGACACGGCCCGCTGCGACCGGCGTGGGGGCCGAGGCGAGCCCCTGGCGCGGCGGCCGGCGGCGTGGCGGCCAGTTGGCACACAGAGCGGTGAGCACCCAAGGCCCCGTCCTGCGGAGGGGCGGATCTCACGCGGGGCTGGCCAGGGGAGGGGCTGCGGCGAGTGCGGAGGCGGGCGAGGGATCCTGTAGCGCTTTCGGAGGTGATCGAGGATGCGGTCGATGAGGGCGGGTTCGGTGCCTCGGCGGGCTCCCCGGTCCGGTGTCACCCCCCGCCCGTCGCGCCGAAGTCACCCCGCCGCTTGAGCTGGCAGGCCTCTCCCGCGAGGCGGACGAGGTCGTCGAACGTCCAGGCGCCGCGGTCGTTCACGCGGCGGGCGTGGTCCGCGGGAATGCCGGCGAGCCCCACGTGGGCGCCGCCGAGGGCGCCCGCCATCGCGGCCGTGGCGACGTCGCCCCCGACCGCGATCGCGGTGCAGATCGTCTCCCAGTAGTCCTCGGGCGTCCGGAGGAAGCTGTAGAGGCTCCACAGCACGCTCGGCACCACGAAGGGCGAGATCCCGCGCCAGCCGTCGTCGAACCCCGCCTCCTTGCCGGCGTCGGCGATCGCTCCGATCGCCTCTGCGGGCGGACGCGCGACGAGGTCCCCGAGGAGTCTCACCGCGGAGCCCACCGAGTGGTCGACGGTCGAGGTCCACTGGCTGACCGCCTCCAGGAACCCGGCGACGTCGAGGGGCACGGGACGCAGCGCCAGCGCGACCCCTCCCGCCACCGCCACGGCGCCGGCCGAGCAGCGTGGGTCGGCATGGGTCGCTCGTCCCTGGTCGCGCACCGCGGCGACCATCTCGTCGGGCCGGTCGAAGGGTATCAGGCCGATGGGCGCGGCGCGCACGGCGCTGCCGTTGCCGGCCGCGGGGGACGGAGTGCCCGCCTCGTCCCCGCCCCGCGATACGCTTCGGCCGTCCGGCGCACGCCTTCGTCGAGGTCGACCTTCGGCGAGAAGCCCAGGCACGTCCGTGCACGCTCGATGGAGAAGGCCCGGCACTTCGTCCAGAAGTCGACGCGGCGCCGGTGGAGCAGCGGCTCGATGCCGAAGGGCACGCACAGTCTCTCGCACAGCGAGCCCGCCCACTGGATCGGCCAGGCCGGGACGTGAAACGGCAGGACGTGGCCTCGCGTGTGGCGGGCCACCGTGGCCGCCAGCTCCGTGTGCGTCACGTAGCGCGAGCCGCCGAGGATGAAGGTCCCGCCGAGAGCCTGGGGCCTCTCCAGCGCGAGGAGAAAGCCGTCGACGAGGTCGTCGATGAAGACGGGATGGTAGAAGGTCGTGCCCGATCCGACGATTGCGTATCGCCCCCGAGCCACGGCACGGAAGAGCTTGAGGTGGCGCCGGTCGCCGGGTCCGTAGATGCCCGCCGGCCTGAGCACCACGGTGGGAAGTCCCGTGAGGCGCGCGACCTCCCGCGCGGCCCGCTCGCCCTCGAGCTTGGAGCGCTGGTAGACGTCGGTCGGGGCCGGCGGCGTCGCCTCCGTCGCCGGCGGCAGCTCGACGTGGCCGTGGACGCCCACCGTCGAGGTGTGGACGAAGCGCAAGGCGCCGGCTCTGGCCGCCGCTTCTGCCAGGAGCCGCGTCCCCTCCACGTTGACGGCGCGGTAGTAGGCCTCGGAGTGGGCGGCGGTGCGGTAGACGGCGGCCACGTGAACGACCGCGTCAGCGCCCCCGACGAGAGCGGCGATCGCCGAGGCCTCCTGAAGGTCGCCCCTCACGAGGCGCGCGCCGGTCGCGGCGAGCGCGGGAGTGACCGACCGCGGCCGCACCAGGGCCGAGACGGGGTGGCCGCGCTCGAGCAAGGCGCTCAGCAGCCGCCCGCCCGTGTAGCCGCTCGCTCCGGTGAGTCGCCGGGCGAGTCGGGTGCGGCCCCGGGCGTTGAAGGAGAGACGAGCCCTGGAACCCGTCCCGCGGCCGCCCACACGACGGGGTGCGGACGATGACGCCTACTCGCACCTCAGCGCCGCGACAGGATCCAGGCGGGCGGCACGACGCGCGGGAAGCCAGGTGGCAAGCGTCGCGACGGCCGCCAGAAAGACAGCGGCCCCCACCAGAGTGGCGGGATCGGTGGGAGTCACATCGTACAGAAGGGCCGCCACGAAGCGCCCTGACGCGAGCGCCGCTGCGGTCCCGATCGTGATGCCGGTGAGAGACAGCAGGACGCCGCGCTTCATGACCAGTCGCAGCACGTCGCGACGCTGCGCGCCGAGCGCGACGCGCACGCCAATCTCGCGCGTGCGCTGTGCGACGCCGGAGGCGATGACCCCGTAGAGCCCGATCGTCGCCAGGAGCAGTTGAATCCGCCCCGACCGACGGGGGGGCCGCCCGTGAGGGGCTTTTCCCCCGTCCAACCCTCCCGCTGGCCGTGCGAAGCTGTCCGCCGGGGAGCTCAGGCGGCGACTCTCGCTGCGTCGAGTGGGGGGAGATCGCCTGGGCTGACTCTGACGCCGTGGCCAGCCTCGCCTGAGAGCCGGCGTCTACGCCCCTCTACACTGCCGTGCCAGGGGGGAGTTTTGTCGACTGGAGCCGTGTGCCAGACACCTCGAGCCCCCACCTCGGAACTGGCTCAACCCGATCACCGCCTCGCCACCACCCCGCAGGCCGCCGAGAGGGACTCGCGGTGCCGCCGTCAACCCACGCCAGGGCGGCACCCACGGGATTCAAGCTCCTATGAATCGAGGGCGCCCCGTCCAGCTCGTGATCGGGGAGCGGATCCCGGCCGAGCCCCTTCGACGGGTGGATCACGAGCGGCGCCCTATAATGGCACTTGTCATGCACGAGGCGAGCCTTGCCGAGGAGGCCCGGAAGGTCCTCGAGGGGGCCCCCGCCGAGATTCTGGCGGTTTATCTCTACGGGAGCCGGGCCCGGGGAACGAGCCTGGCCCGGAGCGACATGGATCTGGGAATCCTCCTGCGGGACGATCCTCAGCCCACGCTCAGAAACGCCGCGCGGAGAATCGAGGATGAAGTCGAGCGGGCGCTGCGCGTCCCCGTGCAGGCGGTCGTCCTGAACTCCGCCTCTCCCGATCTCATCCACCGCGTCCTTCGTGACGGCATCCTCCTGCTCGATCGCGACCGGGCGACGCGAATCCGGTTCGAGGTGCGGGCTCGAAACGAGTACTTCGACCTCGCTCCGGCGAGACGGCTCTACCGCCGCGTCCCCGCGTGATCGACTCCGATCTCGTCGCCAAGAAGCTCGCCCTCATCGAGACCTGCGTTCAGCAGCTGAGCACCCTGGCCAGGCCCGAGGCCCTCCGGACCGACATCCGGGAGCAGCGCTTCGTCGAGCACACCCTGCAGATCGCCATCCAGTCCGCGCTCGATGTCGCCTCCCACATCGTCTCCGACGAGCGGCTCGGCGAGCCGGAGACGAACCGCGAGCTCTTCGACCTCCTCGTTCGCGCGGGCCGGCTGCCCGAAACCCTCGCCTCTTCTCTGCGCGACATGGCCGGCTTTCGCAACGTCCTGGTGCACGGCTACCAGGAGGTCGATCTCGGGATCGTCGAGGACGTCCTCGCCCACCACCTGGACGATCTGCTCGCCTTCGCGGCAGCCGTTCGGCGCCCCTGAACCGTTTCCAGGCCCCGACAGCCACACCGAAGATGGTGTCCCATGACACCATACGGCGGATTCTCCGGGAGCGCCCGTTTCGCGCACAACGAGGGCGGGCTCGTACCTCCGGCGGGCTCTCCGGACCCGGTGTCACCACCCGCCCGTCGCGCCGAAGTCGCCGCTCCGCTTGAGCTCGAAGGCCTCTCCCGCGAGGCGGACGAGGTCGTCGGACGTCCAGGCGCCGCGGTCGTTCACGCGGCGGGCGTGGTCCGCGGGAATGCCGGCGAGCCCCACGTGCGCACCGGCGAGGGCGCCCGCCATCGCGGCCGTGGTGTCGACGTCGCCCCCGCCCGCGATCGCGGTGCAGATCGTCTCCCAGTAGTCCTCGGGCGTCCGCAAAGCTGTAGAGGCTCCACAGCACGCTCTGCGTGCGCGACCGCCTGGTTCGTGTCCTCGAAAAGCGGACGGGGAAGAGCTACGGCCACGACCTGCGGCGCTGGCGGCAGTGGGAGAGCGGCTGGCGGCACCTGCTCGAGCATCGACATCCGGTGGACGCGAGCGGTCGCTTCTTTATCGTCCTCTACGACTCGTTCTTCGGTGAGTTGCGGGCGTGTATGGACACGGTGGTGTCGCCGTAAGCAGCCAGCCCGGAACAGAATCCCTGATCTCCCACCGA
>Ga0268386_10004433_pt1 | contig 10330 bp, 9 predicted proteins | sample RVTome_15_FD_200260 | JGI IMG/M metagenome (GOLD analysis project Ga0268386, IMG submission 200260) | Soil microbial communities from uranium-contaminated site in the Upper Colorado River Basin, Wyoming, United States - RVT150D86... ... | reverse complement strand
TTCTGCGAACCTTGCCACGATCGCATCGAACGACGCCGGGTCCTCGGCCATTCGCCTCGCCTGCTCGACGACCGACACGACCTGACGCCTCGCCACGACGGTCCCGTGCGCCACGCCCGTCTCCAGGAGCTCCCGGTACTGCGCCAGAGGCCGGTCGACGGTGCGAAGCCGGGCCACGACATTGTCTCTGGCACCCTCGGTGGTGGCAGGCATGACGTCGAAGATCGACCGGATGCGCTGAAACGAAGAAGCCATATGGCGCAGGTCTCGAAAGTGGTCACCGGATCCGTACTCGGCTTCCATCTCGTCGAACACACCGAGCACGACCCGAGCCGCCAACGCCTCCCGGTGCTGATCGCTCTCGAGAAACGGGACGACGAGGGGTCTATAGGCCTGGCGAACAGCTCGGCGTTCCTCGAGGCCGTCGAGACCGAATTCGTTGCCCCAAAGATGGTCCGAGCCGGAGATGCCGAGTTGGGTCGAGAGGAGAGGGCTGATCGAGCAAAGGTCGTCGACCAGGTCATCAGCGATCTCGAATGCCGTCCTCACCCTGCCGACGGTATAGCGTCCAATGAATGGATCACAAAGAGAGAGCCACCGCCGCGTTCGACGGCGTCGAAGAAGAGCTCCGCGCCATATCCAGATGGATGTACGAGAACCCGGAGCTGGGCTACGAGGAGCATCAGGCTTCGCGTCGTCTCACCGAGTTCCTCACCCGGAAGGGATTCGATGTCACGTTTCCCGCCTATGGGCTGGAGACCGCGTTCGAGGCCACAGTCGGGCCCACCGGCCCCAAGGTGGTCATCTGTGCCGAGTACGACGCGCTCCCCCAAGTAGGTCATGCCTGCGGCCACAACGTGATCGCCACCTCATCGATGGGCGCCGCCGCCGCCCTCGCCGACATCGCCACCGAGCTCGGGATTCGGGTGACGGTGCTGGGCACGCCGGCGGAGGAAGGTGGTGGGGGCAAGATCGATCTCCTCGCAGCGGGCGCCTTCGAAGACGCCGTTGCCTCCATGCTCATCCATCCCAGCCCTCGTGACCTCGCCAATCCCCAACTTCTGGCTGCGCAGGGCATCACCGTGACTTTCACCGGCAAGACCGCTCACGCCGCCGCCACCCCCGAGCAAGGGATCAATGCACTCGATGCCTTCGTCCAGGCCTACAACAACATCTCGACCCTTCGCCAACAGTTCGAGCCAACCGATCGGGTCCATGGCGTCATCCGCGAAGGGGGCGCGGCCCCCAACGTGATCCCCGAGAGGACAGTGTCACAGTGGATCGTCCGCGCCGCCACCGCCGGGCGGTTCGAGACCCTGCGCACACGGGTCTTGGCTTGTTTCCAGGCGGCGGCAACCGCCACCGGCTGCTCGCTGGACATCGCCTATGAGGGCGACCCCTACATCGATCTGGTGAGCAACCCGCTGATGGTCGGCTTGTTCGCCGCCAACTCGATCGCGCTGGGGCGGGCCATGCCTACCTATGCCGAGTGCGGATTCGAAACATCGGCCTCGTCCGACATGGGGAACGTCAGCCACGTCATCCCCTCGATCCATCCGTCTGTGGCCATCGAGACCTCAGCCGTCAATCACCAACCCGAATTCGCCGCGGCGACGATCACCCCGAGCGGCGAGAAGGCCATGCGAGACGGTGCCCTGGCCATGGCGCACACCATCATCGACATGGCCGTTCAGGACGTGTGGGATCGGCTCTGACAGGTCAGGTACGGTTTGGACACCATGACTCGAAAAGAAACCGCCGAAGCTGACTTCTCGGCCGTCGAGGACGACCTTCGTGGATTGTCCCGCTGGCTTTACGACAACCCCGAGATCCAATACCAGGAGCACGAGTCATCGGCGAGGCTGGCTGGATTCCTATCTAGCCATGGCTTTGCGGTCAACCACCCGACCCACGGGCTCGACACCGCGTTCGAGGCCACCGTGGGCTCGACGGGCCCGAGAGTGGTGATCTGCTGTGAGTACGACGCCCTGCCGGAGATCGGCCAGGCATGCGGCCACAACATCATCGCCACGGCCGCGGCCGGCGCCGGGATCGCGGTGGCGGGGCTAGCCGAGGAGCTCGGGATCAGGGTGACCGTGCTGGGAACCCCGGCCGAGGAAGGCGGGGGTGGCAAGGTGGACCTCATCGACGCTCGCGCGTTCGAGGACGCCGCCGCCTCCATGATGGTCCATCCCAGCACTCGCGACATGCTCGATCCATCTTTCCAGGCGAGGACATCGTTCACGGTGGAGTACTTCGGTAAGGAATCGCATGCTGCTTTCGCTCCTCAGCAGGGAGTGAACGCTCTCGACGCTTTCGTGCAGGCCTACATGAATGTGGCGACATTGCGCCAGCAGATCCTCCCCACCGACAGGGTCCATTGCATAATCGATCATGGCGGGGACGCCAGCAACATCATCCCCAAGTACACCAAGTCGACGTGGGGGATACGGTCGGCCAGCTCGGAGCGCCTCGCCGATCTGATCCCCAAAGTCCATGCCTGTTTCGACGCCGCGGCGTCGGCGACCGGTTGCCGGGTCGAGGTCAACCAACTCGGGCACCCATATCTGAACATGGTCAACAACGAGGTGATGACCGAGCTCTACCAAGCCAACTCGACAGCTCTCGGCCGGCCGCTCCCCACCGAGGCAGAGCTCGGTGCTTCCGGTGGCTCCTCTGACATGGGCAACGTCTCTCAGGTAGTGCCGTCCATCCACCCGATGCTGGCCATCGAGGCCAACGGCGCGGTCAACCATCAGGCGGAGTTCGCCGCGGCGACGGTCACCGACAGCGGGGATCAGGCGATCCGCGACGGTGCCCTCGCCATGGCATACACGATCATCGATCTCGCAGAGCAAGATCTCTGGGCTCGTCTCTAGCAACTTTCCGGCCCCGAACGCGAAACTTGCAGTTACTCTGCCCAGCAATCAACACGATGGGCAGCGTGTGACGCAGACTCAGGTGCAAACCGTCCTCGAGGTCAAGGATCTCAGGACTCAATTCGACACCCAGGACGGAATGGTCCACGCGGTGAACGGGGTCAGCTTCGAGCTGAAGACGGGCGAGTTTCTCGGGGTGGTCGGCGAGTCAGGGTCGGGCAAGAGCGTCACCATGATGTCGCTGCTGAGGCTGATCCCCATGCCCCCCGGTGAGATCGTCTCCGGTGAAGCCGACTTCGGTGGTGCCGACCTCCTGACCATCGACGACGAAGCGCTACGCGACATTCGTGGCGGCCGCATCGGATTCATCTTCCAGGACCCAATGACTTCGTTGAACCCGGTGCTCACGGTTGGGTACCAGATCATCGAGTCGCTGCGTCTGCACACCGACCTCACGGATGCGGAGCGAAGGCCGCGCGCCAGAGAGCTGCTGCACCTCGTTGGAATTCCCGACGCCGAAGCCCGACTCAAGAACTATCCCCATGAGCTTTCCGGGGGCATGCGCCAGAGGGTGATGATCGCCATGGCCCTTGCATGTGACCCCGAGATCCTGATCGCCGACGAGCCGACCACCGCCCTCGACGTGACGATCCAGGCCCAGATCATCCAGATCGTCCGCGATCTCCGGGAGAAGTTGGGGACGGCCGTCATCTGGATAACCCACGACCTCGCCGTCGTCGCCGGCCTTGCCGACCGGGTCCTGGTCATGTACGGCGGCCAGATCGTCGAAGAGGCGCCGGTCAACGGCCTCTACGCCAACCCGCAGCACCCCTACACCGAGGGTCTCCTGGGCGCCCTGCCCCGGCTCGATCAGAAGGGTCAGGACCTCGTCAACATCAAGGGCCAGCCCCCAAATCTCTATGCGTATCCCACGAGTTGCCCGTTCTCACCACGCTGTCCCTACGTGATGGACAAATGCCTCGCCGAGAACCCACCGCTGCTCGACATCGGCAACGGCAGGAAAACCGCCTGCTGGTGGGACATGGACAACAATCGGCCACGCTATGGCAGCTGAGACCGTGCCCGCCTCGGAGACCGCGATCGCCCCGAATGGCGATGTGCTCGTCAGTGTCCGCGACCTGAAGAAGCACTTCCCGATCATGAAGGGCGTCTTCAGACGTCAGGTGGGCTCGGTTCGCGCCGTGGACGGGATCAGCTTCGACATCTACAAAGGCGAGACTCTCGGTTTGGTCGGGGAGTCGGGCTCGGGCAAATCGACGACAGGGCGGGTGATACTGCAACTCGAATTGGCCACACAGGGGCAGGTCAAGTTCGAAGACGTCGAGTTGACCGAGACCACCGGAGACCGCCTTCGCTCCTTGAGGCCACGGATGCAGATGATCTTTCAAGACCCGCATGCCTCACTGAACCCGCGGATGACCGTCTCCCGCATCGTGGGTGAGCCGCTGACCGAGCACAACAGATCCAAAGGAGAGGACCGGCGGAAACGGATCGATGAGCTGCTCTCTCTCGTCGGCCTCGAGCCGAAGCACGCCAACAGATATCCCCACGAGTTCTCCGGCGGTCAGAGACAACGCATCGGCATCGCCCGGGCCATCGCTCTAAATCCCGACTTCATTGTCGCCGACGAGCCGATCGCAGCCCTCGACGTCTCCATCCAGGCCCAGGTGGTGAATCTTCTCGAGGACCTCCAGGAGGTCCTCGGGCTCACCTACCTGTTCATCAGCCACGACCTGTCGATGGTCCGCCACATCGCCGATCGGGTAGCGGTCATGTATCTGGGCAAGATCATGGAACTGGCCGATGTCGACACCCTGTACACCAACCCCCAACATCCCTACACCCAGGCACTCCTGTCGGCGGTGCCCGTGCCCGACCCGGTGATCGAGTCGACGAGAGAGAGGGTGATCCTCGAGGGAGACATCCCGTCTCCGGCCAACCCACCACCCGGCTGTCCGTTCAACACACGTTGTCCAGCTGCGGTGGAACGCTGCGTCACCGAGGTCCCCGAGTGGCGTGAGTTGGAGCCTGGCCACTGGGTTGCCTGCCACTTCGCCGAGAACATCCATCTGGTCTCGATTCCCACTGGTTGACGACGAACTAGGTGGTTGCCAGGGACCCCGTCAAAAGCCACCTTTCCAGCCCTGAAAGTAGCGAACGGTGTTACCGTCTTCCCCAATGTCGGACGATCGTTCCGACACATGGAGGAAATAAGCAATGAAGAGAACCAGATTGCTGGCGCTCCTCGCCGTACTGGCCATGCTGGTCGCGGCGTGTGGCGGCGGCGACGGTGAGTCGACCACCACCGCCGACGGCGGCGGCGAGAGTCCGACCACCACATCTGACTCGACAGAGCCGACCGAGCCGCCAACTGGTGGCGAGGCCGGTTCGGGCGGAGAGCTCCTGCTGCTCCAATGGCAGGCAGTGACCCACCTCAACCCCTATACGGGTACCGGTACCAAGGACATCCAGGGAGCCTCCCTGGTCATCGAGCCTTTGGTCGAGTACAACTCGGACGGAGAGCTCGTGCCCTCGTTGGTCACGGAGATCCCGTCGATCGAAAACGGTGGCATTTCGGAGGATCTGACCCAGATCACCTACAACCTGCTGCCCGACGTCACCTGGTCGGACGGGACACCGTTCACTGCCGATGACGTCGTGTTCACCTGGGAGTACTGCACCGGAAGCGAGGGCTGCGCCTCGGCGGCGTGGGCAGACGTCACCACTGTCGAGGCCGTTGACGACCTCACCGTGACCATCACGTTCTCAGCGCCCAAGCCCTGGCCCTTCGTGCCGTACGCCGGTGCGATCGAGCCCGTCCTGCAGAGGGCGCAGTTCGAGTCCTGTGTTGGTGAGGCGTTCGTCGCATGTGAGGCGAACCTGAACCCGATCGGGACCGGTCCTTACATGGTCTCCGAGATGAGGGTGGATGACACCGTCCTCTACGAGATGAACCCGAGTTACCGCGGCATCGCCGATGGCAAGCCGTTCTTCGGAACGGTGCAGCTCAAGGGTGGCGGAACCGCCGATGACACCGCACGCTCCGTGCTCTCCACCGGTGAGGCCCACTACGCGTGGAACCTCCAGGTGGCGCCGGACATCCTCGCCCAGATGGAGGCTGAGGGCAACGGTGTGGTCGATGTCGGATTCAACACCTCGGTCGAGGCGATCCGTCTCAACCAGACCAACCCGGACAATCCGGACAATCCCTCCGACTACCTCGAAGGGGCCAACCCGAACCCGTTCTTCTTCGAGAACGCGGATCTGGCTCGTGCCCTGTCGTTGGCAATCAACCGTGACGAGATGGCCGCGGTGGCCTACGGCGCTGCCGGTGAGCCCACCTGCAACGTCTGGCCTGTCGAAGGACCGGCCCTGTCGACCACCAACGACTGGTGTCTGACCCAGGACATCGAAGAGGCCAACCGGATCCTCGAAGAGGACCTCGGCTACGTCGACAGCGATGGCGACGGCATCCGCGAGTTGCCCGACGGCACCCCATTGGTGTGGGACTTCAAGACCTCCACCAACCAGGTCCGTCAGGACACTCAGGCTCTCGTCGAGGTCTACTGGGCCGAGATCGGTGTCCAGGCCAACATGCTCAACGAAGACGCTGGTGTGTTCTTCGACGGAGCATCCGACCTGGGTATCTGGAAGTTCTTCACGGACATCCAGATGTACACCAACTCCGCAGTCGGAGCTGACGCTCAGGGTTACCTCGGTGACTACCGGATCTCCCAGATCCCGGAGTCGAGCAACGACTGGGGTGGCGGCAATATCGAACGTTGTGCCCGTGAGGACTTCGATGCGACCTGGACACAACTGTCGGAGACCACCCTGGAGGACCCGGCCCGGAACGAGCTGATCATCCAGCTCAACGACATGGTCGTCGAGTACTGCGCGATCCCGCTCATCAACCGTGGTTCTGTGTCTGCCTTCAGCAACGAGCTCGAAGGCTACGGAGCAGTCAACGGCTGGGATACGGAGTTGTGGAACATCGAAGAGTGGAGACTCAGCGGCTAAAAAGCCGTAGACTCCATTTATTGACCAAGAGAGCCTTTCGGGCCCCGCCCGAGAGGCTCTCTTGACTCAGAGACCTGGGCAGGTACGAGAGATGGGCCGATACATCATCCGGCGGACCCTGTTCGCCATACCGACGCTGATCGTGATCAGCCTGATCATCTTCGCCATTCTCGACCTGGCCCCTGGCGATCCCACTTCTCAACTCCCGTTGAACGTCCCGACCGAGGTCAGGGAGCGCATCCGGGAGGCTCTGGGGCTGGGTGACCCGTTTCTCGTCAGTTGGCTGAAGTGGTTGAAGCTGATGTTCATCACCGAGCCGATCAACGCTTTCAACGCCATCTTCGGCACCTGTATCGGCGACTGCACCGACCCCGACCGGATCATCTCCTGGTCGTCACGCACTCCCGCTTTCAACATCATCATCGAGCGCATCCCCCAGACTCTTTGGGTCCTGGGAATCGCTTTCATCATCGGGATCCTGATCGCCATCCCGGTCGGCGTCATCTCCGCCTACAAGCAGTACTCGGCATTCGACAATGTGGGCACCTTCGTCACCATGGTGGGGTTCTCGCTGCCGGTGTTCTTCACCGGGCTGCTGTCGATCATCATCTTCAGCGTCTGGCTGGGGTGGTTCCCCTCCTTCTACTCGACCACCCATGTCGTCGACTGGACCAGCTGGGAGAGCATCTGGTTCCAGATCAAACAGATGATCATGCCGGTTGCCGTGCTCTCCTTGTTCAACGCCGCCGCTCTGAGCCGTTTCACCCGGGCATCGATGCTGGACAACCTCAACCAGGATTACGTCCGCACCGCCCGCTCCAAAGGCCTGAGCGAGAACACCGTCGTCACCACCCACGTGATGCGTAACAGCATGATCCCGGTGGTGACGCTCATCGCCCTCCAGGTCCCGGGGATCTTCGCCGGAGCCATCATCACCGAACAGATCTTCCGGATCAACGGCCTGGGCCAACTCCTCATCGCATCCCTGCAGTCGGCTGACATCCCCATGGTGCAGACCCTCACCTTCCTCTTTGCCTTCCTAATCGTGGTGTTCAACCTGGTGGCCGATGTCACCTACGGCGTCTTGGACCCACGTATCAGATACGACTGATCGGACAGAAGAGATGGCGACCACACAGGAGCAACTCGAGCAGCAGACCGGCATACAGGAGCCGGGTGGACGCGAACGGCACCGTTCGCTGCGTCAGGACGTCTGGCGTCAGTTCAAGAAACACAAAGGAGCCGTGGTCGGGCTCGTCCTGCTCACCCTCATCGTCTTCGCCACCATCTTCGGTCCCATCCTCTGGCCCCTCGACCCCTACGCCATCGACACCGCCAACGCATCGGCCGGCCCGTCCGCAGACCACCCGCTGGGCACCGACAACCTGGGCCGGGACGTCATGGCCCGTCTCCTCGTTGGGGGACGCATCTCACTGTCGGTCGGGTTCGCCGCCATGATCTTCGGGCTCTTCATCGGCACCGCCATCGGAGTGGTCTCCGGGTTCTTCCGCAAACTCGACGGACCCCTCATGCGGATAACCGACCTCTTCTTGGCCCTGCCCATCCTCCCCCTCCTCCTCGTCGTCATCCTCCTCTTCCGCGACCCCCTCCAAGACAGATTCGGCGAAGAGCTCGGCATCTTCCTACTCGTCGTGTTCGTCATCGGCGTCACCAGTTGGATGCAAACCGCTCGTGTCGTCCGCGGCGACGTGCTCTCCCTCAAAGAAGAAGAATTCGTACTCGCCGCCAACAGCATCGGCACCCGACGCCGCAACGTCATCATGCGTCACATCATCCCCAACACCCTCAGCCCGGTCATGGTCTCCGCATCCCTCGGTGTCGCCGTCGCCATCATCACCGAATCAGCCCTCTCCTTCCTCGGGCTCGGCTTCCCCGCCAGCTTCCCCACCTGGGGACGTCTCCTCTTCGACGCCAACCAATACATCCAGATCTCCCCCATGCGCGTCATCGCTCCCGGAATCATGATCTCACTCACAGTCCTCTGCGTGAACTACATCGGAGACGGCCTCCGCGACGCACTCGACCCCCGACTGCGCAGCTAGCTTCGGTTCATGACCGGACAATCCCCGCGGGACATCGACTGGCCCACTCGCCGCTGGCTGCTCTGGGGTTTTCTCGCTGTGCTTGCTGTGACCGCGATCGTCTTGTTCTTCGTCTTCTTGGGCAACGCCGAAAACGAACAGGAAGGCGATGCAGCACCCGATGACACCGAGCAGATGGAGTGGTCGATCACACTGTCCGACATGACCGGCGACGAGGTCACATTGAAGGGCGACCTGCCGCTCGGTGTCCCCACCGAGACCTGGCAGAACGACTTCCAGGTGTCCCGAACCGCCACTGGCTCCTTCGAGTGGGACCTCGACCGGGAGCTGCCGGCAATGGTGGTCGCCATCGACGATGCCCCCGATTGTGAGGCACTGAACTCGTTGGTCGCCGACATCGTCTCCGGGGCCGACTCGGCACTCGAGCCGGGAGTGTGGCAGGCCCGAGCCTTCACCCAGCATGCCGTCAACACCATGCGTGACCAGGGCTGTGAGATCGACGAAGCCGACTTCGCCGGAATCTGAGCCGTCGCTCAGACCGTGTAGGAATCTCCCCAGTCGAGATCGACCACGTCGATCCCGTCGGCCTGCAACACGTTCTTGACCAGGCCGCGCAACCAAGTTCGCCCGTCTTGGTTCAGGTAGAAGTCGTGGATAGGGACCACCTGGCTGGGGCCAAGCCGACGAGCGTGGTCCACGGCGCCGGTGGCGGAATCCCAGGGGACCATGAGGGGCAGAGCAAGGACCGGAGCGGTCCTGGTTGGCTCCCGACTGTCACCGGGGTGTGTGATGAGCCCATCGATGGTGTACGCCCTGTTCGGTGGTTGGGCGCCGGTGGGGAGCATTCCATGGAGGACGTCCTCGACGGAGACGCCTGGGGGCGACCCGGTCTGAGCATCCACACCCGCCTCGGAGAGCAGATCGGTCACTTTCTGGTTGGAGTAGACCGTGACGTCTTCACCACGATCGACGAGCCATTTCACGAAGTCGGGGTGCATGTGGTCCCTGTGCTCGTGGCTGATCAGGACGCGGGTCACATCACCTATCGATTCGAGGTCGATCTCGCCCCCGAGGTAGGTGTGAAACCCGGGATCGAACAGTGTGGCCGCATCATCGGCCATGACATGGAGACAGGAGTCGGTCAAGCGTCTGATCTGTGCCATGCCGAGAAACCTACGCATGTCACGGACCCGGAAGGTCGCCCTACTCTGTCCTCATGCTGAAGCGGCCGCTCGTGGGTGTGATCGCACTGGCAATCCTGGCTACTGGTTGTAGCTCCGAGCTGACCACCGGCCAGCATCTTCTCGGGAACCACACCGTCGACCGAAACCGGGAAATGCCCTTCCT
>Ga0268386_10004432_pt1 | contig 10333 bp, 5 predicted proteins | sample RVTome_15_FD_200260 | JGI IMG/M metagenome (GOLD analysis project Ga0268386, IMG submission 200260) | Soil microbial communities from uranium-contaminated site in the Upper Colorado River Basin, Wyoming, United States - RVT150D86... ... | reverse complement strand
GCCCAGCCGGACCGTCCGGCTCAAGGTGGTCATGAGGACGGCCAATGCCACGCCGATGACCATGGTGACGGCCGCGTTGACGAGGCAGAAGGCGATGGAGCGGGCGACGACCTGCCACAGGTACGGGTCGGTGACCAGCTGCCGGTAGTTGTCCAGGCCCACCCAGACCGGTTCCGCCCCGAACTGCTGCGCCAGCCCGTACTCCTGGAAGGACATGACGACCTGGCGCACCAGTGGGTAGCCCAGCGCCAGGGCGAGGACGGCGAGGGCCGGCGCCAACAGCACGTACGGGAGCGGCTGACGGCGTCGGGCCGATGGCGCGGCCGGGGGTGCCGCGGCCGCGGGCGCCGTCGGCGTGGTGGCGACCATCGGTCCTCCTCCGGGTCTCGTCGGGGCAGCCCCCTCCGTGATCATGAAGGGTGGTCCGTGCCGGGACACGCAACCCCTCATGATCACGGTGGGGTGGTGGGGCGGACGACCCCCCGCCGGGGTCAGTTGAGGTCGGCGGTGATCCTCGCGTCGGCCTCGGCGGCGAGCTGCGGGACGTCTCCTCCGTTGGCGATCGCCACGAAGAGGTCCTCGAGCACGCGGCTGCCCTCGACGACGGCCCACTTCTCGGCCGGCGGGGTCAGCTTGGCGTTGCTCGCGGCCTCGATGGCGGCTGTGGCGAACTCGTCGTCACCGAGCAGCGGCGCCAGCGACTCCTTGGCGGGGGTGAGGCCGTTCTCGGCGAACATCGTCTGGTACTCGTCGCTGAGCATCAGGGCGAGCAGGCTCGTGGCCAGCTCGGGGTGCTGGGAGTTGGCCGACACCGCGATGTTGGAGCCGCCGAGCAGGACCGGCGCTGGCTCCCCCTCGGAACCGGGGAGGGCGAAGACGCCGACGTTCTCCATCATCTCCGGGCAGCCGATGTCCGCGTTGTCGATGCTCCACCGGACCCAGCCGGGGGCGGAGAGCATGCCGACCTCGCCGGCGCAGAAGGGCACCTGCGGGTCGGCCTCGTTGGCGTCCTTCGGGGCCGCGGACGCGTCGGTGAAGAGGCCTTGCACGGCCTCCAGGCCGGCCACCGACTCCGGGGTGGACAGGGTGCCCTGCCACTCGTCGCCCTCCTGGACGGCGAGGTCGCCGCCGGCGTCCCAGATCCACGCGACGCCGTTGCGCCAGTCCTGACCGGGCAGCCAGAACCCGGAGAACGCAGCGTTGTCGGCGTTGGCCTGCTTGAGCGCCACCGCTGTGTCGGCGAACTCCTGGAGCGTGGTCGGGACCTCGAGACCGGCCGCCTCGAAGAGGTCGGTGCGGTAGAAGACGTACTTGGAGCCGGCGTAGTAAGGCACCGCATAGAGCGTGTCGTCGACGCTGCCCGCCTCGACGAAGCCGGGCAGGAGGTCGTCGCCGCCGAGGTCCTCGTACATGTCGCTGATGTCGAGGAAGGCGCCGACGTTGGTGAAGGTCGGCGCCTGGGTGTTGCCCACCTCGACGACGTCGGGGGTCTCGGACTCGCTGGCCAGCGAGGTCGTGAGCCGTTCGACCAGCCCCTCCCACTGCTGCTCCTCGATGGTCAGCGTCGACCCTGGGTTGGCCTCCTCGAACTCGGTGACCAGCCAGTCCCGCATGGCCTGCGGCGTGTCGGCGCCGTTGATCCACAGGCGGATATCGGCGGCTTCGGGGGTCTCCTGGCCCTCCCCGGCGGCCGGCTCGGCGTCGCCGTCGGACTCGGAGCCACATGCGGCCAGGGCCAGTGCCGCGGCCAGGCCCACGGCGAGGAAGCGAGCGCTCTTCACAGTGACGTCCTCTCGGTGAGGTCGGGACGGCAACCCCGACTGTTAAGAACCTTTCCGAATAGTGCCGCACCGGAAGGACTCTTTCCAGAGACTTTGGTCACGATCCCGTCACGGTTCACCCCGGCCCGGCCCGAATGACCACGTTCACCACCCTCGTCGGGCCACCACAAGGCGTCTGCGCCTGGTGCTGACCCGATCAGCCTGGTGGTGGCCGGGATGCTGGGCGACCACGGGCGCGGGCCGGGACATGAGCCGCACGCTGATCATCAACGCCAGGGCCGGCACAAACGCTCGAGCCGCTCGAGATCACCGTGCGGGGCGGGTGCCGGGGCGCGGGACCTGCACCCCACGGTGATCAGCGCTGGCACGAGCCACGTCGGGGCGGAGATCACCGTGTGGGGACTATCCCGCCCTGCGGCACCGGAGGCACAGCGATCACTCCGGCCTGCGGGCCACTGCGCCGGGCCAAGATCACCGGTCACCCGCCGGCGCGATCGGGCTCGGTCGCGACACCCGGCCACCCGACCACTACCCGGCTCATCGGGCCATCACGAGGCTCCAGCGCCTGGTGATGACCCGACGAGGGTGGTGAACGTGTCATTCGGAGCCCAGCAGGTCAGGACGCGACGGCGGGCGCGTCCAGCAGCACGTGGTCCACCACCTGCCGGGCCCAGGCGAGCAGCTCGACGTCACGCAGCGGTTGCCCGCCCACCGGGGCCGTCGACGGCCGGGGCACCAGGATCGTCCGCACCTGCTCCTTGACCAGCGAACGCGGGTGAAGCCGCTGCAGCCGGACCCGTTGCCAGTCCCGCAGCTCCACTGGCCCGAACCGGACGTGGTTGCCCTGCAGCGTCACGTCCCGCAGCCCCGCGGCACGCGCGTGCGCCCGGAAGCGCGCCACCTCGAGGATGTTCTCGACCGGGCGCGGCGGCTCGCCGTAGCGATCCACCAGCTCCGCCCGTACGGCCTGGACGTCGGCCTCGGACGACGCCTCCGACAGGCGGCGGTAGGCCTCGAGGCGCAGGCGCTCGCTCGGCACGTACTCGTGCGGCAGGTGAGCGTCGACCGGCAGCTCCACCCGCACCTCCGGCTGGGCCTCCGGCGCGTCGCCGCGGTACTCCGCGACCGCCTCCCCCACCAGCCGTACGTAGAGGTCGAAGCCCACATCGGCGATGTGGCCCGACTGCTCACCGCCCAGCAGGTTGCCCGCTCCCCGGATCTCCAGGTCCTTCATGGCGACCTGCATGCCGGCCCCGAGGTCGGAGTGCTGGGCGATGGTCGCCAGCCGCTCGTGCGCCTCCTCGGTAATCGGGGCCTCGCGGGGGTAGAGGAAGTACGCGTAGGCGCGCTCCCGGCCGCGCCCGACGCGCCCCCGCAGCTGGTGCAGCTGTGACAGCCCGAGCCGCTCCGCGTGGTCGACGACCAGCGTGTTGGCGTTGGAGATGTCCAACCCCGTCTCCACGATCGTGGTGCAGACGAGCACGTCGGCCTGCTTCTCCCAGAAGTCCTCGATCACGCGCTCCAACGTGTGCTCCCCCATCTGCCCGTGCGCCGTCGCGACCCGCGCCTCGGGCACCAGCTCGCGGAGCCGGGCCGCCACCTTCTCGATGGTGTCCACGCGGTTGTGGACGAAGAAGACCTGGCCCTCACGCAACAGCTCCCGCCGGATCGCTGCGGCGATCTGCTTCTCGTCGTAGGTGCCGACGTAAGTCAGCACGGGGTGGCGCTCCTCGGGTGGCGTGGTGATCACCGACATGTCGCGGATCCCGGTGATCGACATCTCCAGCGTCCGCGGGATGGGGGTGGCCGACATCGTCAGCACGTCCACATCGGCGCGCAGCTGCTTGATGCGCTCCTTGTGCTCGACCCCGAAGCGCTGCTCCTCGTCCACGACCAGCAGCCCCAGGTCCTTGAACCGCACATCGCCCGTGAGCAGGCGGTGGGTGCCGATGACCACGTCCACCGTCCCGGCGGCCAGCCCCGCGAGCACATCGGCCGCCTCGCGGTCGGACTGGAAGCGCGAGAGCGCCCGTACGTTGACCGGGAACTGCGCATAGCGCTCGGAGAAGGTCACGAGGTGCTGCTGCACCAGCAGCGTGGTGGGGACCAGGACGGCGGCCTGCTTGCCCTCCTGGACGGCCTTGAAGGCGGCCCGCACGGCGATCTCGGTCTTGCCGTAGCCGACGTCGCCACAGATCACGCGGTCCATGGGCACCGTCCGCTCCATGTCGCGCTTGACCTCGTCGATGGTCGAGAGCTGGTCCGGGGTCTCGACGTAGGTGAAGGCGTCCTCGAGCTCGCGCTGCCACGGTGTGTCCTGGGCGAAGGCGTGGCCAGGCGCGGCCTGCCGCGCCGCGTACAGCTTGATGAGCTCGGCGGCGATCTCGCGCACCGCCCGGCGGGCGCGGCCCTTGCGCTTGGCCCAGTCGCTGCCGCCGATCCGGTCCAGCGACGGGCTGTCCCCGCCGACGTAGCGCGTGACTTGCTCGAGCTGATCGGTCGGGACGTAGAGGCGGTCACCGGGCTGGCCCCGCCTGGACGGGGCGTACTCGAGCACCAAGTACTCCCGCATCGCCCCCTGGATCGTGCGGCTGGTCATCTCGACGTAGCGCCCCACGCCGTGCTGGTCGTGGACGACGAAGTCGCCCGGCTGCAGCTGCAGCGGGTCGACCTGGTTGCGCCGCCGGCTGGGCATCCGGCGCATGTCCCGGGTGCTCGGGCCGGAGCGGCCGGTGACGTCGTCCTCGGTGAGCACGACGAGCCCGGCCGCGGCTGCGACGAAGCCTCCGGGCAGCTCCGCCGTCGCGACGTGCACGACGCCGGGCTCGGGCGGTTCCGGCAGGTCCTCGTCGAGCCTGGCCGGGATGTCGGCGTCGCCAAGGACCTCGACCGCACGCCTGGCCGTTCCGTGCCCGCTGGAGACCAGCACCGCGCGGCGCCCCGTGGCCAGCCAGGCCCGCAGGTCGCCGAGCGCGCGCGCTGTGTCGCCGCGGTAGGAGTCGGCTGGCGAGGCGTCGACCGTACGGCTCTCCACGCCACCCACGTCGCCCGCGGCGGCGCCCGTGGTCTCCTCGTCGACGGCGTACGGGCTCACGCTCCACCAAGCCCGGCCGATCGCCAGGGTGTGAGTTCGGACCTCGCCCAACGTGCGGTACGCGGCGGCGCCGAGGTCGATCGGGGCACGGCCCCCGGTCGCGGCGGCCGCCCACGAGGCCTCGAGGAACTCCTGGCTGGTGGCGACGAGGTCGTGGGCGCGGCCGTGCACCCGCTCGGGGTCGCAGACGAGGACGTGCGTGCCCTCGGGCAGCAGGTCGACCAGCAGCTCCATCTCGTCGACGAGCACAGGGGCGAGCGACTCCATGCCCTCGACGGCGACGCCGTGGCCAAGCTTCTCGAACATCTCCGCGAGCTGCGGCTGCTCGGTCGCGAGCCGGGCTGCCCGCGCCCGTATCTCGTCGGTCAGCAGCAGCTCCCGGCACGGCGGCGCCCACAGCCCGTGCTCGGCGACCTCGAGGCTGCGCTGGTCGGCGACGGCGAATGACCGGATCTCCTCCACCGTGTCGCCCCAGAAGTCCACCCGGAGCGGGTGCTCCTCGGTCGGCGGGAAGACGTCGACGATCCCGCCGCGCACGGCGAACTCGCCGCGCCGCTCCACGAGGTCGACCCGCGTGTACGCGGCGGCGGCGAGGCCGGCCACGAGGTCGTCGAGCGCGATGTCGTCGCCCGCCCGGACCCGGACCGGTCGCAGGTCGGCCAGGCCCTTGACCTGCGGCTGCAGCACGCTACGGACCGGCGCCACCACCACTCGTACCGGGCCGGTGGAGGGGTCGTCTGCGCTGGGGTGGACCAGACGCCGCAGCACCGCCAGGCGGCGGCCGACCGTGTCGCTTCGGGGGGAGAGCCGTTCGTGGGGCAGGGTCTCCCAGGCCGGGTAGTGCACGACCTCGTCGGCCGGGAGCAAGCACCGCAGGGCGCCCGTGAGGTCCTCGGCCTCGCGCTGGGTCGCCGTGACGGCGAGAACCGGGCGCCCGGCGCCTCCGGCGGGATCGCGGTCGGCGGCCAGAGCCGCGACGACGAAGGGGCGCATGGTCCGGGGTGCAGTGAGGTCGAGCTCGGTGACCGCCCCTGTCCTCGCGTCGGCGACGGCCGAGCGGAACGCCGGGTCGCCACCCTCGCCCAGCAGCGCGGGCAGCAGGCCGGTGAGACTCACTCATCGATCCCTTCGTTGCGGGAACGCACGCACAGGCGCCCCCGATCCAGGACGGACGGGGGGAACCCTTCTCTCCAGAGTAGGCAAGGAGCTCGCCGGGCAGCCGGCGGCCTCCCGGCGTGGACCACCCGCCGGTCAGGAGACAGGGCCGAACCCGCAGGACCCGTCGAGCTGGACGTGGGCACACCCCCAGGCGCTCCCGGGCCGCAGCAAGCCTGCGAAACCGGCCCGCCTCAGGGATACCGAAGCTACCCTCAACGAGAGTGCACCACCGATCCGCTCGTTCAGCCGTTGGTCCAGCGACCGGTCGGTTCAGGCAAGGGGCAACGGACATCCGCCGATCGGCAGCCGTAGGGAGACGGTCGTGCCTTGGAGATCCAAGACTCCGGCTGCGCTGTGGCTCTCGCTGGCTTTTGCGGCGATGCTGGTCCTCGTGGCGGGAACGGCTGTTGCCTGGCGGTCCGGTCTCTTCTCACCCAACGACGACGGGCAGCGGCTCGCGATCCCGGCCAGCGGGCCGGAGACGGATACACCATCGCCGCTCACCACCGCTCCGGCGCCGACCATGACAGGGGAGGCACGATATGTGACCGCCGTGAGCGCTGGCGGTCGCTTCTTCGTCGATCAGCACGGTGAACCGATCCTCGTGCGGGGCGATGCCCCATGGTCACTCATGGTGGACGTCTCCCCCGAGGACGCCGAGCGGTACCTGTCCACGCGTGCAGCCCAAGGCTTCAACGCTGCCTTGGTCTCACTCATCGGCGCAGTCGCAAACGGAGGGCCATCCGACGGCGGCGCGACCTACGACGGGCTCCTGCCCTTCGTCTCCGGGGACGTTCTGTCATGGAACGAGGACTACTGGCGACGCGTGCACAGCTACCTGGTCAAGGCAGCGAATCACGGGATCACGGTCTTTCTGTACCCGATCGATGGCTGGACGATTGGTAACTCTTTCGTTCCGGCCAGCCTTTCGGTCTGTCACGAATACGGAATGAGGGTCGCCACGTACTTTGCTGCGCTGCCCAACATCGTATGGATGACAGGTGGCGACTACTTCCCGGCAACTGACGACCTGGCCGCCGGCAGCGACGTGGACCACTGCATGGACGCAGCACTGCGGGGGATCCGCGCCGCCGGCGATTCCCGGCCCTTCTCGATACAGTTGAACTACGACCGTTCCTGGTCGACGCAGAACCCGTTCTGGGCTCCTCGCGTCGACTGGAACTTTGTGTACACCTACCACCCCACCTACGAGGCGGTGCTCGAGGCCTACCGGGCCCAGCCAGCGCTCCCGGCGCTGTTCGGCGAGGGAAACTACGAGGGCGAGAACAACCAGGACCAGAGCCCGCCTACGACCGCCGAGACGCTTCGCCGACAGATGCTCTGGGCTTTGACATCCGGCTCACCAGGGGACATCTTCGGCACCGACGACTGGGAGTTCTTACCGGGATGGCAGGGCCGGCTCGACTCGGACGCCATCCGTCAGGTCTCCGGGTTACGCGCCCTGGTCGAGGAACTCACCTGGTGGGAGTTGGTGCCCGATGACAGTGAGCCGATCGTCACAGCCGGTCGTGGCGAGCAGGTGACGGATGACGCGTTTCGTGACGTCCTCGAGAGCGACTACGTCACGGCGGCGAGCACGCCAGATGGGACGACCGCCCTGGTGTACGTCCCCACGTCACGGGAGATCACCGTCGACATCAGTCGGTTCCCCGAGGAAGCCGAGGTCTATTGGATCGACCCAACCACCACCGAACGAATTCCTACTCGGCTCGCGACTAGTATGAACAGCCCGGGCCGAAACTCCGGCGGCGACACGGACTGGCTGCTCCTGGTCCGATCCCCCTGATACTGCAGGTCCACCCTGGGACCACGAGACTGTTATGGGCTCTTCACCACCTCCGACGTGTCAGGAATGCGCCTATACGGCAACCGCAATTTGTGATCATTGATGTGTGGCTGCTTGTCGGCGGTAGTGGCTGGCTACATGAACAACCCCAAAACAGCTGTCCGGAATTCGCAGGGCCGCCGAGGCTGCGCTGGCGGCTGGGCACCGGGCTGCACCTGGAGGTCGCCCGCCGCGGGTTACGCACGCTGACCCGCTTTCCCGCTTCTGCGACCGGGTCGGTGTCACCTGCCTCGCCGGCGTCGACCGCACGCTGATCGAGGCCTATCTCGCCGACCTGCACGCCGAACTCGCCGGCAGGCAGCGCCACAACGACCACATCGGCGGGGCTCAGCGCGTTCTTGCAGGCGGTGCGCCGGCACCGCTGGGCCGACATGCCGCCAGCCACCGCGCTGATCTTCACCGAAGACCATCCCAAGCGCCGACCGGCGGCCACGGGCGCTCGCCGAGCACGTCATGGCCGAGTCGAACACCCGGACAACCTGGACCGGTGGACCAACCCCGCCTACCGGCTGGCCACCGTGATTCTGATCCGCGCCGGGCTGCGGGTCACCGACGCGCTGCGCCTGGAGCACGACTGCGTGGTCACCGACCCGGCCGGCGCCCCTACCTGCGCTACGTCAACCACAAGATGAAGCGCCAGGCGCTGGTGCCGATCGACGAGCAACTACATCAACTGATCGACGAGCAGCAGCGCCGCGTCGCCGACACCCTGACCAACCCGGCATGGCTGTTCCCCCGGCCAACGAAGAACCTCGACGGCGCAGCCCCGATCGCCGCCGCCACCTACCGGTTGGCGCTCTACCGCTGGCTGCAGCGCCGCGACGTCCGCGACGAGCACGGCCGTCCGGTGCACTTCACGCCGCACCAGTGGCGGCACACGTTGGGCGCCCGACGGATCAACCGCGACGTTCAGCAGGAAGTCGTCCGCCGCATCCTCGACCACGACTCGGCGCAGAGACCGCCCTTTACTCGCAACCGCACGACGAGACCGTCCGCCGACACTGGGGAGCCGCCCGCAAGGTCGACATCGCCGGGCAGCCGGTTCTCATCGACCCGGACGGCCCGCTCGCCGACGCCGCCTGGGCCACCCAGCGGCTCGGCCGGGCCACCCAGGCCCTGCCCAACGGCTACTGCGGGCTGCCGGTGCAGCAGAGCTGCCCGCACGCCAACGCCTGCCTGACCTGTCCGATGTTCCTGACCACCGCCGAGTTCCTGCCCCACCACCGCGCCCAGCGCCAGCAGACCGTGCAGATCATCAGCGCCGCCGAGGCCCACGGCCAAGCCCGGCTGGTCGAGATGAACCGGCACGTGCTCGCCAACCTCGACCGGATCATCACCGCCCTCGACCAGCCCGCCCCGGACACCGAGGAGACCGCCGATGCCGGCTGACAACTCCGCTCACCTCAGCGCCGCCGCCCAGCGACGCTCCCAGACCACCCGCCAGCGAGCCACCGCCGCGCTGCGACGACTCGACGCGTCCGGCCAACCGGTCAGCTTCGACTCCCTCGCCCGCGAGGCGGACGTCTCCCGTTCCTGGCTGTACTCCCAGCCTGACCTGCGCGCAGAGATCCAGCGGCTACGCGGCCAACTGCCAACGCATCGCCGCAACCGCATCCCCGAACACCAGCGCGCCAGCGACGCCTCGCTGCAACGCCGCCTCGACGTTGCCACCGAGCGCATCCGCCACCTGGAGGGCGACAACCAGCGGCTGCGGCAAGCCCTCGCCGAAGCCCTCGGCGAACGCCGCCGTGATCGCGACACGCCGACCCGACGACGAACTTCCACGGTCATAGGACCGTGCTGAACGACAGCGTCTCGGACACCGTCCGCCAAACAAACCCGCAGGCCATCCCCATGATCGTCCGACGACCCCGAGAACGATCGACTCGACCTTCGCCACCGTGAGGTCGCGGCAGCGGGTCACCAAGGGACCCGGCTCGAGTGCAGCCTGCGTGGCGATGGCGTTCAAGCTCATCGAGTCCGACAGGCCCGCTGGCGTGCTCTCAACGCCCCGCACCTGGTCGCTGGTCCGTGCTGGCGCCCAATTCGAGACGACAGACTCGTCAAACGGCCCGACGAATCAGGAGGTGATCAGCAAGTCGCACGACACGCCGATCCACAGGTCTTGACTATTCCTCGGCTCAATCTGCGGATTCCCGCTCCCTCGCCCGACCGGGGAGGTTAGCGTCTGGCTGTGCACTGGTCAGACGTCAAGGGCAAGAGCGCGCGGGCTCGAGCCAAGAGGACCCTCTGTCTCGCCCTCTTCGGGGTCATGCTGCTCGCGGTCTCCACGCCGCGCGCGAATGCAGACGAGGGCGATGGGCAGGGCTCGTCGGTGCTGGCGACTTGGAGCTGCACGGGGACTCCGTGTCCGTGGGGCGACCGGACGAGTAGCCAGGCCGCGGTCTGGCCGACCGAGGCCGAGCCGACCCG
>Ga0268386_10004431_pt1 | contig 10333 bp, 11 predicted proteins | sample RVTome_15_FD_200260 | JGI IMG/M metagenome (GOLD analysis project Ga0268386, IMG submission 200260) | Soil microbial communities from uranium-contaminated site in the Upper Colorado River Basin, Wyoming, United States - RVT150D86... ... | reverse complement strand
GCCCGCATCGACCAGAGGCTCAGCGAGGCCGAGATGCTGAAGGCGGTCGACCCGGCGCTCGCGGCCCAGCTCCAGGCCGAGCAGGCCCAGCTCGCCGCCGCCCTCAACGCGCTCGACGAGGAGGTGGTGGCGGAGCTCGCTCGGCAGCGGGCCGTCGAGCTTTCGGCCCAGGCGGAGACCAACAAGGCGGCCGGCGTCCAGGCTCCGCCCGGCGGCGTGGTGTCGGTGCCGTGCCCCTCCGGTGGCAGCATCCAGGTGGCCGGTGACATCAGCGAGCCGGTCGAGCGCCTGCTCACGGCCGCGGCCGAGGCCGGCATCTCCATGTGCGGGAACGGCTACCGCGACCCGGCCGACCAGATCGCCGTCCGCCGGTCCAACTGCGGGACCAGCCAATATGCCATCTGGCAGATGCCGGCGTCGTACTGCAGCCCACCCACCGCTCGCCCGGGTGCCTCGATGCACGAGCAGGGCCTGGCGATCGACTTCACCATCGGGGGCGGCACGATCGGTTACGGGGGCGATGCCTACAACTGGCTGAAGGCGCACGCCGCCGATTACGGACTGTCCAACCTGCCAGGCGAACCGTGGCACTGGTCGACCAACGGCAACTGACGACGGGCGCCTGGTCGCGCCGCGTCTTGGCCGTGGTCCTGGCGGTGGCGGCGTTGACGCCATCGGTCAGCGCCGCGCAGGAGCCGGATCCGGCTGCGACGGAGCAGGAGCGCGACGACGTGCGTTCCCGCCAGGCAGAGGTCGTGCTCGAGGTCGATGCCCTGGAGGCGGAGGACGCCGAGGTGAGGGCGGCGCTCGTCGAGATCGAGCGCAATGTCGCCAGGCAGCGATCCGAGCTCCAGCAGGCAGAGGGTGTCCAGGCCCAGGGCGAGGCCGAGCTCGTCCAAGCCACCGCGGCTGTCGCCGATGCGGAGCGGCGGATCGCCGAGCTGAACGAGCAGGCCGACCGGCTGGTGGTCGATTCGTTCGTCCATCCCCCGTCCGACAACGTCCTCGAGCCACTCCGGGCCGGGTCCATGACCGACGCCGCGGTCATGCATGCGGTCCTGGAGATGCAGGGCGACCGTGACGCCCAGGTGCTCGAGCGCCTGGCGCAGGCGCAGGACGCGCTGGCCGCCGAGCAGGCGAAGAAGGAGGACGCGGCCGCCGAGGCGGAGCGTGCCCGGCAGGCCGCCACCGAGGAACTCGACGACGTCGAGGCCGCACTCGGCCAGCAGCAGGCCTTCGCGGCCGACCTCGAGGAACGCCTGAACGCCAAGCTGGCCGAGGCGGAGTCGCTGCGGACGCTCGACGCCACCCTGTCCGATCGGCTGGCGCGAGAACAGGCCGAGCTGGCGGCCCAGCTTGCGGCCGCCCAGGGCGCCGCGGCCCAGGCACCGGCGCCGACCGAGGATGTGGCGCCGTCGCAGATCGCGCCCGCTCCCGGCGGGCTGGCGACCGTCACCTGCCCCGTCGGCGGGTCCATAACCGTCGCCGGCTCGATCAGCGGGAACGTCCAGGCGCTGCTCGACGCCGCTGCGGCCGATGGTGTGATGCTGTGCGGCGGCGGTTATCGGAATCCCGAGGAGCAGATCGAGCTGCGCAGAGCGCACTGCGGCACGTCGAACTACGCCATCTACGAGATGCCGGCGTCGCAGTGCAGCCCACCGACGGCAATTCCCGGGACGTCCATGCATGAGCAGGGACTGGCCATCGACTTCACGTGCATCGGCGGCGGTATCGTCAACACCGGCGACGAATGCTGGGACTGGTTACAGGCCAATGCCGTGGGCTTCGGCCTTTACAACCTGCCGAGCGAGCCGTGGCATTGGTCGACCAATGGCAACTGACATTGGCGCCGTAGGGCCGCGCGCTCGCTGGCTCGAAGAGACGGTCGATTAGCCGCAGACGGTCGCGTCGATACCGCCATTACCTGGGAAGACGTGCCACCGATGTATCGCGTTGGTGACACCGGCGACCCGGTCCGTTACATTCACGGCCACTTTGTCCGCTCATGGGATGAGCAGCAAGGAGCAGGGAAGAGCCGTGCAATCCGCATTCCGCCGCCTCGCGCGCATCGGCGCCGTGGTCGCCCTCGGTTCGGTGGTGGCCGTGTGGTCGCCGGTGGCGAGCGGAGCCGACGATCCCGACCCGGCCAAGACCGAGCGGGAGCGGGACGCCGTCCGGTCGCAACGCGCCGACGTCGACCTGCAGGTCGATGCGCTCCAGGCCGAGGACGCCGAGGTCCAGGCGGCGCTGGCCGACCTCCAGACCAATGTGGCCACCCAGCAGGCCGAGTTGGAGGAGGCCGAGCGGGCGCACAGCGAGGCCGAGGCCGAGCTGGCGGCGGCGATCCACGCGGTCGCCGACGCCCAGCAGCGGATCGACGACCTGAACCGCAGGGCCGACGAGCTGGTCGTGCAGGCGTTCGTCAGCCCGCAGACCGACAACGCCCTCGATGCGTTCCGTGCCGACTCGCTCTCGGACGCCGCGGTCAAGCAGGCGGTGATCGAGATCCAGGCCGACACCGATGCCGACGTCCTCGACCAGCTCGACGAGGCCCACGAGGACATGGAGGTCGAGCAGGCCAACAAGACCGCAGCCGAGGCGGCGGCGGAGGCCCGCAACGACGAGGCCGCCCAGGCGCTCGTCGACGTGGAGGCCGCGCTGGCCCAGCAGGAGGCCTTTGCCGCCGACCTCGAGGAGCGGCTCAACGCCAAGCTGGCCGAGGCCGAGTCGCTGAAGGAGTTCGACAGGGCCCTGTCGGACCGGCTCGTACACGAGCAGGCCGAGGTCGCCCGCCGGATTCGCGCGATGCAGGAAGCCGCCGAACGGCAGCGCCGGGCGCAAGAGGCGGCGGCCGCGGCGGCCGCAGCGCAGGCGGCGGCGGTGGCCGCCGACCAGCCTCCGCCGCCGGCACCGCGAACGGCACCGCCGGTGTCCGACTCACCGCCACGCAGCCGCGCGGCGTCGCCCCCGGCATCGGTCGTCAGGCCCGCGCCCGGGGGGCTGGCCACGGTGACCTGCCCCCACGGCGGATCGATCACGATTGCCGGTTCGATCGCCGGCAACGTCCAGGCCCTCCTCGACGCCGCCGCCCGCGACGGCGTGTCGTTGTGCGCCAGAAGCGGCTGGCGGAGCCCCGAGAAGCAGATCGAGCTGCGCCGCGCGCACTGCGGTTCCTCGACCTATGCCATCTACTACATGCCGGCGTCGCAGTGCTCCCCGCCCACGGCGCGCCCCGGCTCGTCGATGCACGAGCGGGGCCTGGCCATCGATTTCAGCTGCAACGGTGGCGGCGCCATCCGCCGTGGCAATGAGTGCTGGAACTGGCTGGCCGCCCACGCGGACGAGTACGGCCTCTACAACCTGCCCAGCGAGCCCTGGCACTGGTCGACCAGCGGCAGGTAGCCCGCGGGTGCCGTCACCCCCGCTGCTCGCGGACGACGGCGGGGGAGTGGCGGAAGAAGTCCTCGACGTCGCGCTCGTAGTGGTAGGGAGGCCGATCGGCGCGGCCGAGGGCCCCGCGCAACCGGGCGGCCTCGGCGAACGAGCGCACCGCACCCGCCGACGTCGTCTGGTACTCGAACCCGGCCCGCTTGAGTCGCCGGTTGTCGACGCCTCGCCCGTAGGTCAGCAGCTCGATCAGCTCGGGGGGCAGATCCACACCCAGCCTGGCCAGGGGGCGCGCGTACAGGCGGCTGCCGAACGGCGGGAGCGGTGCCAGGCGCTTGGCGCAGATGGCGGCCACCTCGCTCCAGGGCAACAGGCCGTCACCGGCCACGTTGAAGACGCCCCCCAGCCGCCGGTCGAGCACGAACATGATGGCGCGCACCACGTCGTCCTCGTGCACGAACTGCAGCCGGGGATCGAAGCCGAAGACCGCCGGGACCAGCGGCAGGGTCAGCGCCCGGGTGATGGGGGTGACGATGTCGGACCCGAGCACGTTGGAGAACCGCAGTGTCGAGACCGCCACCTGGGGGTTGTCGAGGGCGTAGTCGCGCACGTAGGCCTCGACCTCGATGAGGGAACGCTCGACCCGGTGGCGGGGCGACGACGAGCGGGGGGTGTCCTCGGCGAACCACACGGGATCGCGGTACGTCGAGCCGTACACGAGCGTCGAGGACTTCACGACCACGTCGGTCACGCGGCTCTCGGGCTGGCTGGCGGCGGCGAACAGGTTCATGGTGCCGATGACGTTGATCTCGTGCACGTGCCGGCTGCTCGCCAGCGACGAGTCGACCACCAGGAAGGTGTGCACGATCGTGTCGACCTGGGTGGCGCGCACGATGCGCGACAGGATGGAGTACCCCTCGTCGGTGCGGACGAACTCCGTCCGTTCGAGCTCGACGGTGGGCTCGCGGGTGTCGAGCCCCACGATCACGTCGACGCTGGGGTCGGATTCCAGGGCCTGGGCCACGCGGCCCCCCCAGAAGCTGCCGAGCCCGGTGACGAGCACGCGCCGTCCCATACCGCTCGCCGTTCCCTCGCCCTCGGCCCCTACCCCGACCAGACGCCGCGGCGCCGGCGGAGCATGTCGTGGAGGGAGTCCTGGATGGTCTGGCGGATCTGCTCGGACGCATCCATGACCCGGCTGCGCGAGTACCGGGGCTGATCGGGCGGCACGTCGAACCTGACCGGCTCGAGCACCCGGATGTGCAGCTTGGCCGGGAACGGCACGAGGATGCCCAGCGGTCCGAGGGCCAGCATGTTGGCGGTGACCGGGAAGTAGGGGACGCCCAGCGCCCGGGCGAGCAGGGGCAGCTTGAACAGGATGGGCATCGTCTCTTCGCTGCCGACGATGGACAAGGGGATGATCGGCACGCCCGATCGCATGGCGATCTGCACGAACCCGCCCCGCCCGAAGCGACGAAGCTGGTAGCGCTCGGAGTAGGTCTTGCCCGGGCCCTTGGAACCCTCGGGGAAGACCATCACCAGTTGCTGCTGCTCGCGCAGCAGGCGGTACGCGTTGTCGGGGTGCGCCTGCACGCCGCCGAGCCGGGACCAGGCCAGGTTGACCACCGGGATCCGCTTGAAGATCTCGTCGGCCAAGCCGTAAACGGGTCGCCCGAGGTCGCGCTCGATGCCGTGCATGATCGAGGGAGCGTCGGCGGGAATGGCCCCGGCATGGTTGGCCACCATGAGGGCCCCACCCTCGGTGGGGATCCTGCCGAACCCGTCCCATTCGACCCGGAACCAGTGCTCGTAGACCGGGTCGTAGATGCGGCGGACGAGCTCGCGGAGCTGCTCGGAGCGGCCCCACTCGTCCACGTCGGACATCCGGGGGTCGTCCAGCCCGGAGGTTGTCGGCGCGGCCTCGCTCGGCCGGGTCTTGGCGGTGCTGCCCTCCGTGGGCTCCTGCTCCGCGGCCGCGCGCTCCGAGCCTTTGCCTTGGCTCACCTTGCGATCACCGGCCCGGCGCTCGGCGGCCGAGGGCACGGCCACGAGCCTGCCGGTGTTCCGGGTCGTGCGGGCCTTGCGCCTCGACGACGAGGACGTCTGGCTCCGCGGCATGAGGGGCATGGTAGGCCCTTGTTTGTCATATGGCGCGGGGATGATGGGCGGTGTGGAACCGACGTCGCTGCGCTTCGCCCGGATCGCCCGGTCGCTCACCCAAGCAGCCCGGCGCCAGGGCGTGCGCACACCGACGTTCCGCAGCCCACCCCGGCGGGTGGGGCTGACGCGGACGATCCAGCGCCGGCGCGACGGCGGCGCCACGGTGGCGGTGGTACTGCGGGGCCGCCCCTGGCCGGCGGTGGTGGCCGACATGATCGAGGGGGTCGTCGCCTACAACGGCTTGGCGGGCGCAGGAGCCGACCGGTTGCGGACCGCCCTCTGGGCCTCGGTGGCCGATGCACTCGACAGGGCGGCGTGAGCCCGGCCCGGCAGTCGTACTCTGCGACGGTGCGGTCGACGCGGATGCTGGTGGGAAGGTTGCTCGTGGACGGTGACCTCGTCAGCCTGGGGTACGCCGACGTGTTCGTGGTCGTGCGGGAGGGCGAGTCCGGCCCCGGTCCCGACGACTGGGAGGTCACGGTGCGCTCGCCGTCGGCCCACCCACTGGAGCCGGGGCTGCACGTCCTCGAGCTCGACGCCCTCGACGGCTCCCGGCTCTCGGGCCGGGCGCTGCTGCGGTTCAGCGACGGCCGGCGCCACCTGTTCCGCGGCGATGGCGATCTGGTGGGGTACGCCGGGTCGTAGCCTGCTGGTACCACCCGCCCGGGTGGCGGAACTGGCAGACGCGGAGGGCTTAAACCTCTCTGGCCGCAAGGCCGTGCGGGTTCGAATCCCGCCCCGGGCACGGTATCTAGCAGGGATTTTGCGGTCGGGCTTGATCCGACGTCATCCGGCGGGATGGGCGTTTGCTAACAGATTGCTAACAGACCGCGTCAGCGGCGGTACCATTTCGCCCGTGGCTCGAGGATCGGTGATGAAGCGGGGGTCGACGTGGTCGGTCGTGCTCGACGTCGGTCCCGACCCCGCGACCGGCCGTCGCCGGCAGAAGTGGAAGGGCGGGTTTCGCACGCGGAAGGCGGCCGAGGCCGCGCTCCGTGAGCTGACAACTAGCGTCGATTCGGGCCGGTACGTGGAGCGCTCGACGACGAGCATCGGCGACTACCTGGGCGAGTGGCTGGAGGTTGTCAGACCCCGGCTGCGGCCGACGAGCTGGAACAGCTACCGCATGGCAGTCGAGCGCATCAAGGGCCGAGTGGGAGCGGTCCCGCTGCAGTCCCTCACACCCCTCGACATCGAGAGTCTCTACAAGGAGCTGCTTTCGACCGGTCGAGAAGGGGGCCGGCCCCTAAGTCCGAAGACGGTCCGCAACACGCACATCGCGCTGCGCAAGGCGCTGGCCGATGCCGAACGGCTGGGGCTGGTCGTCCGGAACGCAGCAGCGGCCGCGAGGCCGCCGGTGCCATCGAAGCGCGACCACACCACCTGGACTCCCGAGGAGCTCGCACGGTTTCTCGGCTCGATCGAGGGTGAGCGTCTGGCTGCGGCGTTCGTCGTCTTGGCGACGACGGGCATGCGTCGGGGTGAGGCCTTGGGCCTGCGGTGGAGCGATGTCAATTTCAAGGCCGGGCGCCTGTCGATCGTCCAGACGGTCACGACGGTCAGCGACAAGATCGTCATCACACCGCCGAAGACGGCACGGAGCCGTCGGTCGGTGTCACTCGACCCGGAGACAGTGGCGGCGCTGCGGGAGCACCGGCGTCGCCAGAACGAGGAGCGTCTACTGGCAGGAGCGCTATGGGCCGGCGAGGGCGACTTCGTCTTCACGGACGAGCTGGGCCGACCAGTGCATCCGAGCGCACTGTCGCGGCTGTTCGCCACGTACGTACGGCGGGCGGTGCTGCCCGTGATTCGCCTGCACGACCTTCGCCACACCTACGCGACCGTGGCGCTTGGTGCCGGCGTTCATCCGAAGATCGTTTCCGAGCGCCTCGGTCACGCGACAACCGCCGTCACGCTTGACCTCTACTCCCACGTGACGCCGACCATCGACGCTGAGGCCGCAGCATTGGTCGCGAGCCGGATCTTCGACGGCCGTGGTGGCGCCGGAGAGACCGAGCGCTGAGCGCCGGGTGCCGCTGTGAAGGCTGGCGGAGAGGCGCACAGGGGTTCCAGCAGAGCGGATGGGAACCACGGCCTCGGTGACCTCCCGTATCGAGAGCGGCAAGCACCGCACCAGCACCGAGTCCCTGCGTCGCCTCGCCGAGGCCCTCGAAGGACACGCAGTGCTCGGGTTCGAGTTCGACACTGCAGGCCGGCCGGAGCGGGAGCTGGTGAGGCTCTGAATGTGGAGGGGATCTGGCGTCCGCCACTCATCACGTCAGCAGCTCCGCGACCACGGGTGGTTCGTGCTGCTTGAATGGGGTCGGCAAGGAGGTGTGCGCTGAAGGCGACCGACCGGCTCCGGTTCGAAGTGCCCCTGTACACGGTGGCTGAGGCGGCGCGCATCGTCGATGTGCCGCCCACGACCTTGGCCACGTGGGCCAAGGGCTACCTGCGGCGACCTCCGGGTCGTTCCGAGGTCACTGGTGGGCCCGTGATCACGTACGTGACGCCAGATCGCCAGGGCGAGCCATCCATCCCCTTCGTCGGCCTCGCGGAGACGCTCGTGTTGGCCGCCGTGCGACGGAGTGGGGTTCCGATGCGACGCATCCGACCCGCACTGCTCGAGCTGCAGCGTGAGCTCGGCCTCGAGCACGCGCTCGCATCTCGCAAGCTCTACACCGACGGTGCAGATCTCCTGTTCGACTACGGGGAGAGTCGGCGGGACACGCCCGAAGGGCGATCCGTGCTGAACCTCGTGGTGATCCGCAGTGGGCAGCGGGTATTCATCGAGGTGATCGAGGCGTACCTGCGCCGCATCGAGTACGCCGAGGACGGCTACCCGAGGCTGATCCCCGTGCCCGCCTACGAGCACGCCGAGGTCGTTGTCGACCCGACGCGGGCCTTCGGGGCTCCGGTCTTCGAGCGAGGCGGCGCCCGTGTCGAGGACGTACTGGGACGGTTCTGGGCCGGCGAGTCGCTCGACGAGCTCCCCGACGAGTTTGGCGTCCCCGCGGGGCAGCTTGAGGACGTCGTGCGTGTCGCATCCCGACGGGCTGCCTGACCTCTTCCTCGACCGCAGCCTGGGGCGCATCAAGGTTCCTCGCTGCTGCGGGCTGCCGGGCTGCGCCTCACCACCCTGGCAGAGCACTACGGCATCCCGGCCGACGAGAGCGTCGCGGATGACGACTGGCTCCGACTTGCTGGCAGCCGTGGCTGGGTCGTGTTCATGAAGGACACCAGGGTTCGCTACAACCGGCCCGAGCGCGAGGCGGTGAAGGCCCGTGGTGTTCGCTACTTCTGCCTGGCGAACCAGAACCTCACCGGAAATGAGATGGCGGGCAGGTTCCTGAACAATCTCGACGCGATCGTGAGGGCCTGCAACGAACGCGGGCCCTTCATCTACGCAGTCCATCAGACCCGCATCGAAAGGCTGTCCATCGGCGACACGTAGCCGAACGCGCAACACCCGGCTGCTCACTGTCCGGAGAGCGCACCGGTTGCACTTCCCTCGGCTACTGCTGAGGGAAGTTCAGTATCGACCGCAACAACATCGGAGGGCGGCCGGGGCGGTCGGACATTCCGGATTGAGGATCGGGGCTCAGGCCGCGTCGTCTGGCAGGTCCAGCAAGCGATCGAGCGCACGACGCGGGACGACGATGCGACGGCCGAGCCGGACGCTTGGGATGTCGCCTCGGTTGACAAGCTCGTACGCGAGGCCGCGGGAGATGCCCAAAACACGGCCGGCCTCCTCGACCGAGATCGCGAGTCGCTGGTCGGCCTTCGTCGACGTCTGCTGGATACGCGGCTCGTCGTCAGAAGCGTTGGGTTGGTGGTCATCGATCAGCATCGTGCGCTCCCATGCTCCGCTACAGCGGGAGGCCTCGGTCTGGTCCCTGGTGACTAAGGGCGTCGAGTCGGTGGTGCCGCTCCGTGTTGGCTGTCAGTTGCAGGACGTGCTCGGACCAGGCGGTGAGCCGGTGGGCGACGGCCCGGGCCGCGAGGAGACGGTGGTCGGCGAGCTCGGCGGTCTCTTCGCGGAGGTTGTCGACGAGCTCCGTGATTCGAGCGGGCACGGCGACGGCAAGCAACGGGCTGGCATGCACGTGCTCCCACTGGTCCTCGGCGGCGGTGCGGCTGGCTTCGGTGGGTGGATGCTGGTGGCTGCCGGTCCAGCCGCAGTTGCAGGCGTCGAACGCGGCGGTGTCCTGGGTCCAGGTGGAGGTGAGGGTGCCGCCGGGTAGGCGCCGGGCGGCGTAGCCCTCGTGGTCTTCCAGGTCCTCGATGGTCATGCCCATGGCTGGGTCCTTCCGTGTCAGGGGTCGGTGAGGTCGCCGTGGTCCGCGGCGAGGGTCTCGTAGGCGATGAACAGGGCGACGGGCGGCCAGGCGGCGATGAGCCGGCCGACGGGGGTTGGGTGAGCGGCGGCGACGTTGGCGGCGACCGAGGCCACGAAGCCGAGGGTGAACCCGAACCACGAGAGCGATGGCGTGGGGAGGCCAGCTCGGCGGCGACGCAGGATGGATCTGCCGGTGGCGAGCATCATGCCGTCGACGCTCACGGGGAGCGCCCAGGCGAGCCAGCCTTCGCCGGCGAGTGCGGCGAGGCTGCGCTGGTGCTGGTAGGACGCAGCGGCGGCAACAAGCGCAACCACGGCGACGACAAGGGTGTCGAGGCGCTGCGCGGTGCTGCTGACCGGCGGTTGGCTCGCAGCGGGCTGGCTGGCGAAGGGTGCGTGGCCGGCACCATCGCTGCCGTTGCCGCTGAGCGGCAGGAGGGTGCTGCG
>Ga0268386_10004430_pt1 | contig 10334 bp, 8 predicted proteins | sample RVTome_15_FD_200260 | JGI IMG/M metagenome (GOLD analysis project Ga0268386, IMG submission 200260) | Soil microbial communities from uranium-contaminated site in the Upper Colorado River Basin, Wyoming, United States - RVT150D86... ... | reverse complement strand
GGTCCTTGCCGAGCCCCTGCGACTCGAGCCAGCGGCGCCATTTCTTCCGCTTCTCCCCGAGCGACTCCTCGGCAAGCCGGTGTTGCTCCCATAGCGTGGTCTCGCGGTCGGCGGCGGCGAGGCGGTCGTTGTCGATCTGCTGGCGGCCGCGGTAGCGCAGCCAGGAGACGACGACGCCGGCGATGAACCCGGCGGCGGCCACCGCGCCGGTGGCCACCAGACGGAGGGGCAGCGGCATGAAAAAGGAGGAGAACAGGGTCAGCAGCACGGCGACCCCCCAGGTGAGCATGACCGCTTCGCGGCTGATCGGGTCGCGGCGGTTGACGATCGCCTCGTAGGTATCGTGGGCCTCGGCGGCGCGGGCGGCGATGCTGTCGATCTCGGCCTCGACCTCGCGGAGCTCGGTCGCCTGATCGCGCGCCGCCTCCCTTTGCTCGAGGCCTGCTTCGGTGGCCAGTATGCGCCCGACATCCCACCCGGAGCCCAGGTCCTGGAGGTGAGAGCGCAGCGCCACGTCCGCGGCGTCGGCGTCGCTGCCGTGCTTGTCGGCCGCGGCCCGCAGCTCGCGCAAACGGGGGACGGTGGCGAGAGCCGTGCGGATCCGCCCGGCGTCGCGCAAGAGGGCGTTCTGCCGGCCGCTCAACAGATCGGCCGGCGCGGCGTCGCCGGCAAGGGCTTTCGGCACCCCCAGGGCCTCGAGCGATGATTCGGCGGCCAGCAGCTCCTCGTAATCGGCCCAGCAGCTACGGGCGCGGCGCGCCGCGTCGAGCTCGCCCTGGCGTACCGCCAGCTCCGCGTTGAGCTCCAGCAGGCGGGCGTGCAGGGCGTCGCTTTGCTGCAGGAGCTTGGCGTGCTCCTCGGGGCGCTGCTGCAGGGGCTCGAGGCTGCGCTGCAGGGCCTTGAGCTCGTCGAGGCGCCTGGAGACCCGCTGGTTGCGTCCGCGGGGCAGGTAATACTCGCGACGGCGCGCCTCGAGGCTCTCCCGGAAGCCGATGGGGTCGGTGCCGGCGGCGGCCATACCGGCGCTGTAGATGTGGGTGGCGATCTGCTCGTTGTGCAGGCTGTCGATCTTCTGCAGCTCCGTGAGCCCGAAGGCGAAGACGTTCTCGTAGAGCTCGCGGGTGGTGCCGCCGAGGAGCCGCGACAGCGTCCGCTCGGGGAGCGTCTCGCCATCGGCGCCGCTGATCCGCAGGGCGCCCGGCGAGCTGCGATCGTCGATGCGGACGATCCGGTAGCTCTTGCCCTTGGAGTCGATCTCCAGGTAGCCACCGTGCTTGCCGCCGCGCAGCGGCTCGTAGCGCTCGGGGTGGTTGCGCTGCCGGAAACCGTACAAGACGGCGCGCGCGAAGCTCATCAGCGTCGTCTTGCCGCCCTCATTGGGGGCCAGGAACACGTTCAACCCCGGGTCGAGGTCGTCGAGGGTGAGGTCGCGCCAGATCCCGAAGCCGTCGATGTGGAAGCGGCGGAAGATCATGGCTCCTCGCCGTGGTCGGCGAGCAGGCCCTCGATCGCCAGGATCTGGGCGCGGCGCAAGAGCTTCGGCCACTCGATGGTCTGCCAGGGGTCGCTGCCGAGCATCGCCGTCAGCTCGGGGTCGTCGAGCAGCTTGGCGAGGCCGTCACGGACCGCGACGCTGACCTCGTCGGGCGCCTGCAGCTCGAGCTCGCCGCCGATCTCCGCATGACCGAGTCGCGGTGGGGCCTGGCGTGCCCTTTCGGCGAGCCGCAGGAGGTCGCCGAGAAGGTCCTGCTGCTGCAGGAGCTGCTCGAGGTCGCGCTGTGGCCGGGTCGCGACCTCGACGCGCTGCAGCCAGACGGCGCCGGTGACCGGCTCCGGGGCGTGCTCCTTGCGGAGAGATTCGGTCAGCTCGGCGACCAGGCCGGGGCGGCGGAGCTGCTCGTGCAGCGGGCCGCTTCCCCCCAGCGTCCACAGCACGATGTGCAGCCGATCGGGGGCTTCCGCCGCGATCTCGGCGCTGATCGTGGCGAAGCTCGCCATCAGGTCGTCGATCGAGACGGCCTCGTCGATCGGCGTCCGGGCGCGCTGCCAGCGCACCGTGTCGGTCCATACCGGCTTCAGAGAGACGGCGCCCGCGGCCGATACCTCGACGAGAGTGGCGCCGCGCGGCCCCAGCTCCCTCATGTGCAGCCCCTGGATGTTGCCGGGGTAGTGGACCCGCGGCCGCTCGCCACGCAGCGTCTCGCGCTTGTGGACGTGCCCCAGGGCCCAGTAGTCGAAGCTCCGCGCCGCCAGATCGTCGAGCGAGCAGGGCGCGTAGGCGCGATGCCCCGGACGGCGGCCGACGTTGGCGTGCAGCACGGCGATCGAGAACGGGCCGCGTGGCTGGCGCGGGAACCGCTCGGCCAGGTTGTCGACGACCTCGGGGGAGCCGTAGGAGATCCCGTAGACGTGGGCGAGGACCTGATCGCCGCGCATCAGCGGCAGCACCTCGGCTTCGGAGGCGAAGAAATGCACCGATTCCGGGTAGACGATGCTGGCGACGGCGCTTCCCAGCGGGTCGTGGTTGCCGGCGGCGATCAACGTCGGGATGCCGGCCTCGTGGAGCCGTTGCAGGCGGTCGCGGAGCTGGATCTGGGCGCGCAAGTTGCGGTCGGCGGCGTCGAAGACGTCGCCGGCCATGATGACCGCGGCAACGCGGCGCTCGATGGCCGTCGAGACGATGCGGTCGAGCGCCCGGACCGGGGCCTCGCGGAGCTTCTCGCCGAGCTCGTCGGGAAGGTCGGCAAGCCCTTGAAACGGGGCCCCCAGATGGAGATCGGCACAGTGAAGAAAGGAAAACGCCGGCATCAGGTCGCCAATCGAGGAGACCGACCGAGCGCAACGCCGGAGGCGCCGGCCTCCCCGCGCCCGGAGCGTGGGGGCGGCGGGGGACACGGGCTAACGCAGGGCGCCAGACCCATCACACTTCCACCACGGACCGTCAGGATTCTTTGTTCTTCTGCTTGAGCTGCGAAGGCTTCGGGCCGTGCCTCTGGCGGGCCCGAGTCTGCTCTTGGCTCCGCGAGCGCGGCTTGCCGTGCGTCTGGCGCCAGATCTTGCCGCGTCGCGTCCGTCGATCACCTTTGCCCACGGATCTCTCGAAATCGATAGGGTTGGATGCCTGGAAACGTCCGAGACTCTCGCACGCGGGCCGCATTCGGAGCAAGCGGTCAGGTCATCGACGGCGCTCGCGGAGCGTGGCCAGGATGTCATCGAGGCGAACGCCCGTCGGACGGCAGGCGACGAGAGCATGGTAGAGCAGATCGGCGGCTTCCTCCGCCACCCGGGCCGGGTCGTCGTCGGCGCAGGCGACGGCCAGCTCGCCGGCTTCTTCGGTGAGCTTCTTGAGGCGCAGGTTGCGGTCGTCCAGCAGCCGCGCCGTGTAGCTGCCGGAGGCCGCCTGGCCGGTCACTCCGGCGGCCCGCTCCTCGGTCCGGCCGTCCGCTCCGGCGGCTCTTTCGTCGGTCCGGCCGCTCGCTCCGGTGGCTCTTTCCTCGGTCCGGCCGTCCTCGACGCCGGCGGCGGGCTCGGTTCGGCGCGCTCCTGCGGCTGCTCGTTCCTCGATCACGCCGGCGAGCTCGACGAGCAGGGGAGGGGCCGCGAAGCAGCTGTCGGCGCCTGTGTGGCACGTCGGCCCCGCCGGCAGCACCAGCGCCAGCGCCGCGTCGCGGTCGCAATCGACGTGCAGCGAGACCAGCTTCAACCGGTTGCCGCTGGTCGCGCCCTTGCGCCACAGCGCCTTGCGCCGGCGCGAAAAGAAATGAACCTCGCCGGTCTCGAGGGTCGCTTCCAGCGCCTTGCGGTCGGCGAAGCCGAGCATGCGCACCTCGCCGCTGTCGGCGTGCTGGGCGAGCAACGGGACGAGCCCGCCGCCCTTGGAAAAATCGATCGCTTCGAGCTGCTCACGGCTGTCGATGATCATGAGGCCGATGGGGGTTCTCCGGCGCCGAGGATCTCGCGGACCTCGGCGGCCAGCAGGGAGTTGGTGGAGATGCCGCTGTCGGAATGCTGCGTCGCCGCCCCGGACCAGTCGGTGTAGACGCCGCCGGCTTCCTCGACGATCGGCTTGAGCGGCGCGGCATCCCAGCGGGCGAGCACCGGATCGATCATCGCCTCCGCCCGGCCGGTGGCCACCAGGGCGTGACCGTAGCAATCGCCCCAGGTGCGCACCACGCCGGCGCGATCGCGCAGCGCCCGCCAGCTGGCGGCGTTGCCACGGCGCTCGATCTCACGGGCGTCGGTGCAGGTGATCAGCGCGTCGTTCAGCCGGGAAACGGTCGAGACTGCGGCGCGCGAGCCGTTCCAGAAGCAGCCGGCGGAGCGGGCGGCGGCCACCGTCTCGCCGAGGGCCGGGAAGTGGAGGACGCCGACGATCGCCTCGTCGCCCTCCTCGACGGCGATCATGACCCCGTAGAGAGGCACGCCGTGGATGAACGAGATCGTCCCGTCGATGGGGTCGAGGATCCAGCGGCGGCGGGCCTCGGAGCGCTCGGTGCCGAGCTCCTCGCCGATGATGCCGTCGCCCGGGTAGCGCCTGGAGATCAGCTCACGGGCGAGGGTCTCGGCGGCGCGATCGGCGATGGTGACCGGCGAGGCGTCGGCCTTGATCTCCACCTGCAGGCGGCGCTGGAAATGGGTCAGCGTGGTGGCGCCCGCCTGGCGCGCCACCTCGAGGGCGAACTCCAGCAGCAGCTCGGGGGTTTCGGGCTTCACACTGCCTCCTCCTGGATCCGAACCGGGAGGCCGGCACCGGCGAGGGCCCGTTTGACCTCGCCGATACTGACGAGGCGATCATGAAAGATGCCGGCCGCCAGGGCGGCGTCGGCCCCGGCGATCAGGAAGGCGTCGCACAGGTGGGCCGCGTCTCCGGCGCCGCCGCTGGCGACCACCGGGACCAAGACCGCGTCGACGACCATGCGGGTCAGCTCCAGGTCGTAGCCATCGCGGCCGCCGTCGCGGTCGATGGCCGTCAATAGGATCTCGCCGGCGCCGCGGGCAGCGCACTCGCGGGCCCAGGCGACGGCGTCCAGATCGGTCGGGGTGCGGCCGCCGTGGGTGTAGACGCGGTAGCCGCTGGCCACCGGCGCCCGGCCGCCGGCGACGGGCGTCGGGCGGGCAGCGCCGGCTTCTCCCGGAATCGCCCGGCCGCGCTCGAGCTTGGCGTCGATGCTGGCGACGATACACTGGCGGCCGAAGCGCTCGGCCGCCTCCTCGAGCAGCGCCGGGTTGCGAACCGCCGCAGTATTGATGCTGACCTTGTCGGCGCCGGCCCGCAAGGCCAGGCCGATGTCGTCGACGGAATCGATCCCGCCTCCCACCGTCAGCGGCACGAAGAGCTGCTCCGCGGTGCGGCGGACCACCTCGTGCATGGTCTTGCGCCCCTCGTGAGAGGCCGAGATGTCGAGGAACACGACCTCGTCGGCGCCCTCTTGCTGGTAGCGAGCGGCGAGCTCGGCGGGATCGCCGACCTGCCGCAGGTCGACGAACTTGACCCCCTTGACGACCTCGCCGTCGCGCACGTCGAGGCAGACGATGACGCGCTTGCAGAGCATTTAGTGCTCCGTACCGTAAGTACGATGATGTTTGCAGGTCGTCCGCACTTAGTCCTCCAGCCGTTCGAGCTGGACGGCGCCCTTGGTGCTGAAGACCGCGTCGGTCTGGCGCAGTGCCTCCCGTAACGCCAGGCCGAGCGCCTTGAACGCCGCCTCGACGACGTGGTGGCGATCGTTGCCGCGCAGCACCCTGACGTGCAGGGTGGTCGCCGCCGCGGCCGCCAGCGAGCGCATGAAGTGATCGTAGTGGCGGTCGGGCAGGGGGCCCTCGTACCAGCTCCTGCCGCCGGCGTCGAGCACCACCTGCACCACGGCGTCGTCCATCGGCACGGTGGCCTCGCCGTAGCGCCCGCACGCCGCCGGAATCTCGTCGAGCAGCGCCGCGCCGACGGTGATCGCCACGTCCTCGATCAGGTGGTGGGGCAGGTCGCCGCTCGCCCGGACGTCGATCTCCAGCCCGGCGTAGCGGGCGAGGGTGATCAGCATGTGGTCGAGAAAAGCGTCGGTCGTCTGCGCGTTCGACTCGCCGCCGCCGGGGCGGAGGTCGACGGTGACGTCGGTTTCTCGCGTCTTCCTGCGTATCTTGCTCATGATTGGAACTCCTCGGCGACGGCGCCGGGATCGACGGCGCCGGTGTACAGGGCGGTGCCCACGACCGCAGCGGGGATGCCCGCGGCGGCCAGGTTGCGGAGGTCTTGGATGGACCCGACACCGCCGGCGGCGATGACCGGGATGGGGGTCGCGGTGGCGACGCGGCCGAAGAGGGCGGCGTCGATCCCCGAGAGGCTGCCCTCGCGGCCGACGTCGGTAACCAGCAGGCCGGCGAGCGGGAGGCGGATGAGGCGTTGCAGGAAATCGGCCACGGGGACGCCGGTATCGCGCCGCCAGCCGTGGCTTACGACCGTCTCGTCGCGCAGGTCGGCGGCGACGACGAGGCGCCCGGGATGGCGGGCGGCGGCGGCCGCCATCCAGTCGGGGTCACTGACCGCGCGGGTGCCGACGATGACCCGAGCGGCGCCGGCGTCGAGCCAAGCGTCGATGTCCTGGTCGGTGCGGATGCCGCCGCCGATCTGCACCGGTATGTCGACGGCGGCGAGGATTCGCCGGGCCTCGTCGCGGTTCGAGCCGCTGTCGAGGGCGCCGTCGAGGTCGACCACGTGCAAGGCGCGGAACCCCAACGACGCGAAACGGAGGGCGATGGCAACGGGATCGTCCGCAAGCCGGAGGCGCTCCTGCTCGGGCCGGCCACCGATGAGCTGGACCACCCGTCCTTCCCGCAGGTCGATGGCGGCGTAGGCGATCATCGGGCCGCCTCCGCCAGCCAGTTGCCGAGAATTTGCAGGCCTTCGCTGGAGCTCTTCTCCGGGTGGAACTGGACCCCCCAGGTCCGCCTGCGACGGACGGCGGCGGCGAAGCGATCGCAGTCGTAGGTCGTCCAGGCGATCACGTCGCGGTCGTCGTCGGGCTCGCCGACGTAGGTGTTGGCGTAGTAGACGGTGGGCGCGGAGGAGGCCGCGAAGATCGGGTCGGGGGCGGGCGGTTCGTTGGAGGGTGCGCCGGTGGCGGGCTCGACGGCGTTCCAGCCCATCTGGGGGACGCGCTCGGCGCGCAGGCGGCGGACCTTCCCGGGGATGAAGCCGAGGCCCTCGCCGGGAGATTCTTCGCTGCGATCGAACAGCAGCTGCATCCCCAGGCAGATGCCGAGGCAGGGGAAGCCCGCCTCCAGCGCGTCGAGGATCGCGGCGCGACCGGGGACCAGGCGGGCGGCCGCGGCACCGAAGGCGCCGACGCCGGGCAGCACCATGGCGTCGGCCTCGAGCAGCCGCGCCGGGTCGTCGTCGATGCGCACGCTGGCGCCGTGCGCCTGCAAAGCCTTGGTCAGCGAGTGCAGGTTGCCGGTCCCATAGTCGCAAAGCGCGATCCTCATGAGGGCACCAACTCGCCGACGGCCGCCAGGAACCGCTCCATCAACGGCCAGGGCCCGACGGTGACCCGCAGGCAGTCGCCGGCTTGCGCCAGCCCGGGGAAGGGGCGCACGCCGACGCCGGCGGCGAGCAGGTCGCGGGCGCCGCCGGCGGCGTCGCCGCCGGGCGCCGCCACCAGCACGAAGTTCGCCGCCGACGGCCAGCTGCGGAGGCCGAGGGCAGCGAGCTCGCCGCGCCGCCGCTCGCGGACCGTGACAGCCTCGGCGGCGGTGGCCGCGACCCAGGCGGCGTCCTCGCGGAGCGCGGCGCCGGCCGCCGCCTCGGCCGCGACGCCCACCTTGTAGGGCCCCCGCGACTTCTCGATCTCGGCGATCAGGTCGGGCGGCCCGATCGCCAGCCCGACGCGCAGGCCGGCGAGGCCGAAGGCCTTGGACATCGTGCGCAGCACCACCACGCGATCGGTCTGCGGCGCCCAGGCGGCCAGCGGCTCGTCGCAGAAGTCGCCGTACGCCTCGTCGATCAGCACCAGGCCGGCGGCGGCGGCGGCCAGCCCCTCGACGGCCTCGCGGGCGAAGAGGGTTCCGGTGGGGTTGTTCGGCCGGCAGACGTAGCTGATGCGGCCGCCGGCGGCGACCAGCGCGTCGGCGTCGAGCTCGAAGCGGTCGGCGAGCCTCACCCCCACCGGGACCGCGGCGTTCATGCGCGCGAACGGTTCGATCATCGAGAAGGTCGGCTCCGGATAGGCCACCCGATCGCCGGGGGCGCAGAAGGCGCGGATCGTCGAGTCGATCAGGTCGTCGGAGCCGCAGCCGGTGGCGATGCAGTCGGCGGCGACGCCAAAGTACGCCGCCGCGGCCCGTTTCAGCTCGGCGGCGTACACCGAGGGGTAGCGGCTCATCGCCGCGGCCCCCATCTCCGCCAGCGTCCGGGCCGCCGCCGGCGCCTGGCCGAACAGGTTGGTGTTGTCGGACAGGTCGATCTCGCAGCCCCGCCGCCCGGGCTCGTAGAGGCGCAGCTCGGCGTACTCGGGCCGCTTGCGCGGTGGCTGCGCACGGGCGCTGGGGTTGGTCTCGGCCCGCTGTTGGAGGTCGCCGGCGCCGGCCCGTGCTGGGGCGGGGCCCGCTTCGGCTTGTCTCCTCAGCTGCGCCCGGGCCGCCGCCGCGTGGGCCGGGAGGCCCTCGGCCTCGGCCAGGCAGGCGGTTGCCTCGGCGAGGCGGTCGGCGGCCGCGTCGCTGAGCTCCTGGTAGCTGCTGAAGCGCACGAAATCGGTGACCGAGAGCCCGGACTGGCGGCGCGCCTGGCCGCCGGTCGGCAGCACGTGGTTGGTGCCGGTCATGTAGTCGCCGAACACCACCGAGCTGGCCGGCCCCAGAAACACCGCCCCCGCCGAGCGGACCCGGCTGAGCGCCTCCCGCGGCTCGGCAACGAGCAGCAGCAGGTGCTCGGGGGCGAAATCGGCGGCGAAGGCGAGGGCGTCGTCGAGGCCGTCGCATACCAGCAGGCCGCCCCGATCGGCGAGCGCCCGGCGGATGGTCTGGCGGCGGGGCTGCTCGGCCGTCAGGGCCGCGAGCGACACGGCCACCGGCTCCTCCAGGTCGGGATCGGTGAGCAGGGCCAGGGCCACCGCGGCGGGGTCGTGCTCCGCCTGGGCGACCATCTCGCGGGCGACGAGCAGCGGATTGGCGCCGGGACCGGCGATCACCAGCAGCTCCGACGGGCCGGCGAGGCAGTCGCTGGCGATCCTGCCGGCGAGCTGGCGCTTGGCCTCGGTGACGTAGGCGTTGCCGGGGCCGACCACCTTCTCGGCGCGCGGCACCGAGTCCGTCCCGTAGGCCAGGGCGGCGACGGCGGCGGCGCCGCCGACCGCGAAGAGGCGGTCGGCGCCCGCCAGCTCGCAGGCGGCGAGAACGACCTCGGCGGGCAGCCCGCCCGGTTGCGGCGGCGAGCAGACGATGACCTCGGCGACGCCGGCGAGCTTGGCCGGCACCACGCACATCAAGACGCTGCTCGGGTAGGCGGCGCGACCGCCAGGGGCGTAGGCGCCGACGCGGGCGAGCGGCTCGGGCCGGCGGCCCAGCCGCACCCCCGGGGCCGGCTCGATCTCCTGCGCCACCGGCAGCTGCTCGCGGTGAAACGCGGTGATCGCCGCGCGGGCGGCGCGCAGCGCGTCGGTTACGGGTGCCGGAATGGCGGCCAGGGCCCGCCGCCACTCGGATCGGGGCACCTCGATCGCCTCCAGGTCGGCGCCGTCGAAGCGCCGGGCGAGCTCGCGGATCGCCTCGTCGCCGCGCTCCGCGACCGCTTCGATGATCTTCGCGACCCCGGCGACGAGCTCGGCCGGCGGCTCCGCCGCGCGCTCCAGCAGATGCCTCCGTCGCGCGGCACTCAGCTCCGCCAGGCGCCCTCGCGCGAACAGGTCGAGCGGCGGCGGGCTCACGGCATCAGCCTCTCGATCTTGGTCACCAGGATGCCGGTGGCGCCGAGGTCCTTGAGGTCGGCGATGACCCGGTAGATGTCGGCGCTGTCGACCACCGCATGGGCCGCCACCCAGTCGTCGGCGTCGATGATGTCGACCACCGTCGGCCCCGAGATGCCCGGCAGCAGCCGGGCGACGGCGTCGAGGGCGCGGCGCGGCACGTTGGCCATCAGGTAGCGCTTGCCGCGGGCCCGCAGCACCGACTCGAGCGCCGCGACCAGCTCGCGGAGGTCGCGGGAGGCCTCCTCGCCGGGCTCGGCGCGGGCCACTAGGACGGCGCTCGATTCGAGCACCGTGGCGATCTCGCGCAGGCCGTTGACCTTGAGCGTCGAGCCGGTGGAGACGAGGTCGACGATGACGTCGGCGACCCCCAGATGAGGG
>Ga0268386_10004429_pt1 | contig 10335 bp, 10 predicted proteins | sample RVTome_15_FD_200260 | JGI IMG/M metagenome (GOLD analysis project Ga0268386, IMG submission 200260) | Soil microbial communities from uranium-contaminated site in the Upper Colorado River Basin, Wyoming, United States - RVT150D86... ... | reverse complement strand
CTCGCGGGAATCGGCTTCACCGTGTCCCTCTTCATCGCCGATCTCTCGTTCACGGGCGTGAGGCTCGACGATGCGAAGGTCGGTGTGTTCGTCTCATCGTTGGGAGCTGGTGTCGCAGGCGCGCTGTACCTGGGGATGCTCGGGCGGGCCCGGCGGCTCCGATGAGGGTCGTGGCGATCGTCACCGAGCTGATGGACCGGTCGCGCATCACCGGGGCGGTACCGGGCACCGAGCTGGCGCGCGACGCGGCGGCCGCCGCAGGGGCCGACGTCGTGATCGTGGACCTCGGCCGCTTCGGCGACGACGTCGCCACGGTGCGCATGGCCGCGCCGACGGCGCGCATCGTCGCGTACGGGTCACACGTGGACGAGTCCGCGCTGGCGCGAGCCCGGGCCGACGGTGCCGACGTGGTGCTCCCCCGGTCCCGCTTCTTCCGTGACCCGGCGGCGGCTGTGGAGACCACCGACTGAGTCTTTGGCCCCGAGGCGACCGGCATGGAAGCCTGGTCGCCTCGGACATGGGGGCTGCAGGCGATGGTCGATCCGGGGTTCGCGTGCTGGGTAACGGCGCCGTGGCGCGTGGAGTCGAATCCGCTGTGACGACCCTGCTCACCCGCATCGAGGATGCGGCGACCACGGAGTCCGCCATCACGTTCCTCGGCTCCGCGGCCGCCGACCGCCGCGCGGAGCGAGTCTCGTGGGCCGAGCTCCACGAAGACGCCCGAGGGGTGGCCGCCGCGCTCCAGGCGGCCGGGGTCGCGCCCTCAGACCGGGTCGCGATCATCGGCCCCACGTCCCGGCCGCTGGTCACCGCCATCCAGGCCACGTGGCTCGCGGGGGCAACGGTCGTGTGCCTGCCGCTCCCCATGCGACTGGGCTCGATCGAGGCCTTCGCGGCGCAGACCCGCGCCCGCATCGCCAATGCGGGAGCGCGCGTCGTTCTCGTCGACCCCGAGCTCGAGCCGTTCCTCGTCACCGAGCCCGGCGACCCGCCCGTGCTGCGCATCACCGAGCTTGCCGGCGCCGCGGCTCCATGGGAGCGCCCGCTCGAGGATCCGGATTCGCTCGCGCTCTTGCAGTTCACCAGCGGCTCGACCGACGACCCGAAGGGAGTGATGCTTCCCCACCGCTGCATCGTGAGCAACATCGACGCGATCGTCGAGGGCGCCGAGCTCGGCCCCGACGACGTCGGCGTGTCGTGGCTCCCGCTGTACCACGACATGGGTCTCATCGGGATGCTCACGACGCCGATGACCACCGGGTTCGATCTCGGCATCGCGCCGCCCCAGGACTTCCTCGCCGCGCCGGCCGACTGGATGCACTGGATGTCCGACCTGCGCGCGACACTCGCCTGCGGGCCCAACTTCGCGTATGCGCTCGCAGCGCGTGCGTTGCGGCGCGTGGACGGCCTCGACCTGTCGCGGTGGCGCCTCGCGCTCAACGGTGCCGAGCCGATCGACCCGGGCGCGGTCGAGTCGTTCCTCGACACCGGCGCCGCGCACGGCCTCGACCCCAAGTCCGCGTTCTGCGTGTACGGGATGGCCGAGGCCACCCTGGCCATCTCCTTCCCGTTGCCCGGGACCGGGATGGCCGTCGACACCGTCGACCGCGTGGCGCTCGAGCACCAGCGGTACGCGGCGCCACCGCGGCCGGGCGCTGACACCCGCCGCCTGGCGCTGCTCGGAAGCCCGCTGCGCGGTCTCGAAGTGCGCGTGTGCGACCCCGACACCGGCGCGCCCGTCGGTAACCGCGAGGTGGGTGAGCTCGAGTTGCGCGGGACCTCCGTGACACCGGGCTACTGGCAGCGCGACGACGTGACCCGCACGACCTTCCGCGACGAGTGGCTCCGCACGGGTGACCTGGGATACCTCGTCGATGGCGAGGTCGTCGTGTGCGGGCGAATCAAGGACGTGATCATCGTGGGCGGGCGCAACGTCTTCCCCGAGGAGATCGAGCGCGCCGCGGCCGCGGTGGAAGGCGTCCGCGCCGGCAACGTCATCGCGTTCGGCACCCACGGTCGCCGGGGCAAAGAGGGAATCGTCGTGGTCGCCGAGACGCGCGCCGACGAGCCTCGCCGCCTGCACGACGAGGTCCTCGAACACGTATGTGACGTCGTGGGCATCCCGCCGCTCGAGGTGATTCTCGTGCAGCCCGGCAGCCTGCCGAAGACGTCCTCGGGCAAGCTGCAGCGCTCGCTGTGCCGGGCGCAGTACCTCGACGACGAGCTCCTGCCGGCCTCGATGTAGATCGCCCTCCCCGGCAGTTACACCATGGGCCAGGGGACGGAGTGGTAACCGGGATCGGGGTGCGGGAGGTGACCGTCGCGGAGCAGATCGGCGGCGCGGGTGGAGAGGGCGGCGAGCTCCGGCGGTGACAGGAGGTCCGCGAGGCGCTCACCGATCGGTCCCTGGGCGAGGTCGCGGTCGAGACGGCACACGGCGTCGGTGAGCTCGGGCGTGAGCGGCTCGCCGGCGAAGTCCCAGATCACCGTGCGCAGCTTCCACATCGAGTGGAACGTGAGCCCGTGATCGATGCCCACGATCACGTCGTTGACCTCGTCATAGAGGCAGTGACCACCCTTGCGGTCGGCATTGTTCGCGAGCACGTCGAACACCGCGAACTTGTGGAACCGGTCGGGGTGCTGGTTCACGAGCGTGAAGTAGTGCTCCTCGGGGTCGTGCTCCACGAAGTGCTGCACGGCACCGGGGCCGAGGGGTCCATCGTCGCGCAGCACGGTGACGGGCACGATCCCCCACCCGAGCGCGCGGGAGACCTCGTAGGAGGCGACCTCGCGGCGGCACAGCGTGCCGTCGGCGAAGTCCCAGAGCGGGCGCTCACCACGACGGGGCTTGTACACCGCGCTGAGGTCGACACCGTCGCTCGACGCCTGCACGAGGAACGTGCCGTTGGACGCGTACCGCATGCGTCCCACGACTTCGAGCTCTGCCCGCCCGAGGAGCTCGGCGAGCTCATCCGCCTCCATTGATCGCTCTCGCATTCGCTCGGCTCATCCCGCATCGGACGGCAAAGCCGCCGATGCGGGGCTCAATTCCAGCGAGGGCACCGGTGCCCAGCGGGGTCGAGCGGCTGGTCGCAGAGCGGGCAGAGCGGCCGGCCAGCGGAGACGGCCTCGGCACCGCGCGCCGCCATCGCCCGAACCTGCGGCCGCGTCGCGTAGATCCGGGCGACGTAGCCGTCACCTTCCTCGTCGTCGAGGTCGTCGACGTCGAGGGCCTCCGCGGCGTCCCCTTCTTCCTCGTCGTCGGAGGTCGTGCGCTCGCGCAGCTCGATGAGCACGAGCTCGCGTTCCGGGTCGAAGCCGAGGCCGATAAGCCGGGCCCGGAACAGCGGCACCGTCGGCTCGTGCAACTCGGCCGCAGTCACCGGCAGGGAGATCGCATCCTCGGGGTAGTCGTCGGCGATGCGATCGAGGAACGCGACGGCTTCCGTGGCGAGCAGCGCGACCTGCTCCTTCTCGACGAGCACGGTGAGCTGGGCGTCGGCCGCGCGCGCTTGCAGGTAGAAGGCGCGCTGGCCGAGCTCACCGACCGCGCCCGCGCCGAGCGCGTCCACGTTGTCGAGCTCGATGGGATCGGGCATGGGCTCTATGACAATCCGCTCTCGTTCGCGGGCTTCGGTTCGGGCGCCTCCAGCTCGTCGAGGCCTCCGGTGTCGTTGCACTTCAGCATGGCCACGCCGTGATGGCCGAACTCGAAGGCGGTGACCGACGCGGGCGAGACGACAATGCGTTGGAACAAGTCGAGGTGGACCCCGGTGTAGTGCGCGATCGCCGCCTTGATCGGATCCGCGTGCGAGACCACGACGACGAGGTCGCCAGGATGCTCGAGCACGAGCGTGTCGAGCGCCAGGACCATCCGTGCTTGCATCGCCGCCAGCGACTCGCCCCCGGGGAACGACGCGCGCGACGGCATCCGCTGCACGACCTTCCAGAGGTCGGTCTTGGCGAGATCGGCGAGCGACTGGCCCGTCCACTCGCCGTAGTCGGCTTCGATCACGCCGGGGAGTGGGAGCACGTCGAGTCCGTGACGCTGCGCAACCGCTTCGGCCGTCTGGGTGGTGCGCTCGATCGGACTGGCGTACACCGCGGCGACCTGGAGCCCGGTCAGGCGGTCGGCGAGCGCGTCGGCTTGGCGCCGTCCGTCGTCGGAGAGCTCGATTCCGGGAGCACGGCCTGAGAGCAACGGCCCGGTCTGGGCGGTCACTGCGTGGCGCGCGAGCAACAGCCGCGTCGATCGTGGCGACGAATCAGCCGGAGGTTCGGCCGGCGCCGGAGGCTCGAGCGCCTCTGCAGTATCGGTCATCGTCGACCGATCGTACCGGCGGTCCTGACCCCCATTCCTGCGGGCTACGGTCCCGCGCGTGACGGACATCCCGGTCTCGATGTCGGCGGCGCCCGACGAGGTGGTGCTCGACCCCGAGCCGGCCGACGCGCTCGCGGCACTCGACCACGCGCTGGGCGCGCCCACCGGCGCACGCCGCGACGCGGTCTCGGACGTGGTGGCCCACTGGCCCGCCTTCCTCGACGCGTGGGCCCGCCTCAGCGAGCTCGCGCGCGACGACGTCGAGGCCTACGCCTGCGCCCGAGTTGGCTACCACCGCGGGCTCGACCGGCTGCGGCAGGTGGGCTGGCGGGGAGCGCAGTACGTGCGCTGGGAGCATCCCGAGAACCGGGGCTTCCTCCGGGCACTGGCCGGTCTCCAGCGGGCCGCGGCCGCCATCGGCGAGGTCGAGGAGGCAGACCGCTGCGAGCAGTTCCTCCACCAGCTCGAGCCGGCCTGGAGCCGGGTGAAGCTGGAGCCCGAGGCGCCAGGTGGGCGGGGCGCCCCGTAGGATCAGCCCGCATGAAACGGGCTCTGATCACCGGCATCACCGGCCAAGACGGCCGTCACATGTCGGAGTTCCTCACCGACAAGGGCTATCAGGTGTTCGGCCTCGTGCGGGGCCAGGCGAACCCCAAGGCCAAGCTCGTGCTCGACGAGAACCCCGCGCTCGAGCTCGTCGAAGGCGACCTGCGTGACCTCTCGTCCCTGATCGCCGCGGTCGAGCAAGTCCAACCCGACGAGGTCTACAACCTGGGCGCGATGAGCTTCGTGGCGCTCTCCTTCCGCCAACCCGAGCTCACCGCCGACATCACGGGCCTGGGCGTGCTGCGAATGCTCGAGGCGATCCGGATCGTCGGCGGCACCGAGCACAACCCCATCCGCTTCTATCAAGCGTCCTCGTCGGAGATGTTCGGCAAGGTGCGCGAGACGCCGCAGAACGAGGGGACCCCGTTCCACCCTCGTTCGCCCTACGGCGTGGCCAAGGTGTTCGGTCACTCGATGACGGTGAACTACCGCGAGTCGTACGCGCTGCACGCGTCGTCAGGCATCTGCTTCAACCACGAGGGGCCCCGTCGTGGTCTCGAGTTCGTGACGCGCAAGATCACGAACGGCATCGCACGCATCAAGCTCGGCCTCCAGGACTCGATCACGCTCGGCAACCTCGACGCGGCGCGCGACTGGGGCTTCGCCGGCGACTACGTCGAGGCGATGTGGCTCATGCTCCAGGAAGACGACCCGGGCGACTACGTGATCGCAACCGGCGAGACACACACCGTCAAGGAGCTCATCGACGTGGCGTTCCGATGCGCGGGGATCGACGACTGGGAACGCTATGTGCGCAAGGACCCGCGGTTCGAGCGCCCCGCCGAGGTGGACCTCCTCATGGGCGACGCGTCCAACGCGCACGCCCGCCTCGGATGGAAGCCGAAGGTCACCTTCGACGACCTCGTCCGCATGATGTACGAGACCGACCTCGCCGAGGAGACCAAGAAGGCCGAGCTCGAGCGCTAGACAGCTAGCGCGACCGGGCCGGCGCGCCCGCCAGCGCGCGCTCGGCTTCTTCGACGAACTGGTGAACGAGGTCGGCGGCGGGGACGAGCTCATCGATCGCTCCCACACCTTGGCCGGCCGGGTAGCACTCGCGATCGGCGTCCACGTTCTTGGCGTCGTCGCCCTCGGGGAGGTGCAGGAAGCCTCCACTCGTCGACACCATCAGCTGCTCGGGGAACGGCTTGAGCTCCTCGGGGTGCTCCTCGAAGTACTGGGTGGTCTGGTTGCGCACGACGCGCATCGGCTTGCCACTGAACGCCTTGCTCACGACCGTGCCGTCTTCACCGGTGCCAAGGAGCTTGTCCTTGTATCCAGGTGCAGAGCGCGCTTCGGGGGTGGCGATGAAGCGGGTGCCTACCCACACGCCGTCGGCGCCGAGCATGAGCGCGGCGGCGAGGCCGCGCCCGTCGAAGATCCCACCCGCGGCCACCACGGGCACGCGTGCGCCGACCGCATCCACGATCTGGGGAACGAGCGGCATGGTCGCCACGGTTCCCGTGTGGCCACCGGCCTCGGTGCCCTGCGCCACCACCAGGTCGCAGCCGGCCTCGACCGCGGCGAGGGCGTGGCGGACCTTCCCGCACATGTTCACCACCAGCACGTTGTTCGCATGGCAGAGGTCGATGACCTCACTCGGCACACCGAGCGCGGCCACGAACACCGGCGCGCCCTCGGCGATGAGCAGCTCGACGTTGCGCAGCATCTGGTCGGGCAGCGCGGTGAGCAGGTCGACGCCGAACGGTTTGCTCGTGAGCTCCTTGGTCTTGCGGATCTCGTCGACCATCTCGTCGCTGGTCATCGCGCCGGCGCCGAGGCAGCCGAAGCCACCCGCCTCCGACACTGCGGCGGCCAGCCGGTGGTACGAGACGCCACCCATGCCCGCGAGCATCACCGGGTGCTCGATGTCCAACATCTCTGTCAGTCGAGTCTTCAACATGGGACGCGAGGCTAACGTCGGCGTGTGGCTGCTGATGGTGCACCGCTGGTCGGCGTAATCATGGGGAGCGACTCCGACCTGAAGGTCATGCAGGCCGCGATCGACACGCTCGACGAGTTCGGCGTCGCCCATGAGATGCGCATCGTGTCCGCGCATCGCACGCCCGACGTGATGACCGAGTACGCCCACAGCGCGGCGGGTCGCGGCGTGCGCGTGATCATCGCCGGCGCTGGCGGTGCGGCCCACCTGCCCGGCATGACGGCATCGATGACCCCGCTTCCCGTGATCGGCGTGCCGGTGAAGGCCACGCCGCTTGACGGGCTCGACGCGCTGCTCTCGATCGTGCAGATGCCCGCCGGCGTCCCCGTGGCGACGGTCGCCGTCGACAACGCCCGCAACGCCGCGCTGCTCGCCGTTCGGATCCTGGCCACCTCGGATCCCGCGCTGTTGAAGAAGATGGAGAAGTTCCAAGCCGACCTCGCCGAGACCGTCCGCGAGAAGGACGCCAAGCTCCAGGGCGGGTAACGAGAGCGAGGATGCGCGCCGCACGTACCGTGGGGCGCCCGAGCGTGGCCCGAGCGGCCCGGCCCGCAAGGGCCGAGAGCGGGAGAGGTGAAAATCGCTAGCCTCTTCGCCGATGTGGCCCCGCCCGCATGCCGAGAAGAACCCCGACAAGGCCGCCTACATCATGGCGAGCAGTGGCCTGGTGGTGACGAACCGCGAGCTCGACGAGGGCTCGAACCGGCTCGCCCACCTGCTCAAGGATCGTGGCCTCGAGTTCGGCGACCACATCGCGATCTTCATGGACAACAATGCCCACTACCTCCAGGTGGCGTGGGCGGCGCAGCGATCGGGCCTGTACTTCACTCCGATCAACTTCCACTTCACGGCCGATGAGGTCGCGTACATCCTCGAGAACTCCGACTCGCAGGCCGTGATCGTGTCGGCCGCGCTGGGTCGCGTGGTCACCGAGCTGCTCGACGTGATGCCAGAGCGGGTGCACACGCGACTCGTTGTCGGCGGCGACGTCGACGGGTACGAGCGCTACGAAACGGCTGTCGCCGCGTTCCCGGCCGAGCCCCTCGACGAGGAGCTCGAGGGCCACGGGATGTTCTACTCATCGGGTACGACTGGGCGGCCCAAGGGCATCAAGTACCCACTCGTGCGCAAGCCGGCAGGCACCCCTGAGCCCATGCTCGCGGGCTTTGGCCCGCTCTACGGCATCGACGAGCACAGCACGTACCTCTCTCCCGCGCCCTTGTACCACGCCGCGCCGCTGCAGTTCTGCATCGCGATGAGCCGCATCGGCGCCACGAGCGTCATCCTCGAGCGCTTCGACCCCGAGTCGTTGTTGCAGGCGATCGAGAAGTACAGCGTGACGCACGCGCAGTTCGTCCCGACGATGTTCGTGCGCATGCTCAAGCTCCCCGAAGAGGTTCGCAACAAGTACGACATCTCGTCGCTCCAGCTCGCGATCCACGCGGCGGCGCCATGCCCGGTGAGCGTGAAGCACGAGATGATCGAGTGGTGGGGCCCGATCATCTTCGAGTACTACTCGGCGACCGAGGGCACCGGCTCCACGATGATCACGAGCGAGGAGTGGCTCGCGCACCCGGGCTCCGTCGGGCGCCCATACACCGGCACGCTGCACATCCTCGACGAGGAAGACAGCCCCGTGCCGACCGGCGAGTCCGGCGTGGTGTGGTTCGAGCCGGACGCGCGCAGTATCACGTTCGAGTACCACAAGGATCCCGACAAGACCGCGTCCGCGCACAACCGCGAGGGATGGGCGACGGTCGGCGACATGGGGTACCTCGACGATGAGGGCTACCTCTACCTCACCGACCGGCGCGACTTCATGATCGTCTCCGGTGGCGTGAACATCTACCCGCAGGAAGCCGAGAACGTGCTCATCGGCCACCCGAAGGTGCTGGATGTCGCGGTCTTCGGCGTGCCCAACGAGGAGATGGGCGAAGAGGTCAAAGCCGTCGTGCAGCCCATCGACATGGCCGACGCCGGGCCCGAGCTCGAGCGTGAGCTCATCGAGCACTGTCGCGGCCAGCTCGCGCACTACAAGTGCCCGCGCACCGTCGACTTCTCCGACGACCTCCCCCGCCAGCCCACCGGCAAGCTCTACAAGCGTCTCCTGCGCGACCGCTACTGGGGCGACCAGAAGTCCAAGATCGTCTGATCTCGCTGGCGAGCGCCTCCGCTTCGCTCCGGCGCCGCGCGCCTCACCGTTCGGGAGCGGGCCGGGCGGGTTCCTCGTAATGTGAACCGCTGTGAACCCGCCGGCTGGGAACCTGCCGTACGGGAAGCGGCCGGCGACCGTGCTCGTCTCGGTGAACTTCCTCGACGGGCTCGACTGGGGCATCCTCATCGGTGCGCTGTCGCTCCTCCAGAAGGAATGGGGGTTCAGCGACTCCTGGGGCGGCGCCATCGCGACCGCGGCCACGGTCGCCGGGCTCCTCGCGCTGCTGCCGGCGGGATGGATGGCGGATCACCTGCCGCGCGCGCGGGTGCTGGCGCTCGTGGTTGCGAGCTGGGCGCTGTTCCAGGGGCTGAGTGCTGGTTCGGTGGCGTTCTGGATGTTCGTGCTCACGCGCGTGCTCCTCGGTGCGGCTGCGCACGTGGACAACCCGCTCGCGTCGAGCCTGCTCGCCGACTACTACCCGCCCGCCGTGCGGGGGCGGGTGTACGCGTATCAACGCCTCGCACACATCCTCGGCACCGCGGCCGGGATCGGCGTGGGAGGCGCAGTCGGTGACGTGCTCGGGTGGCGCGCCGCCTTCCTGGTCACCATCCCGCCGAGCCTGTTGGTCGCCGGCCTCGCGTTCATGTTGCGCGAGCCACCACGCGGCGCGCTCGATCATGCCCCTGGCACTGCGGAGGCGCTGTCGGCCGCTGATGGCGTCCACGTGCCGCGCCCCGACGGTGTGGCCGACTTCCTCCGGCAGTTCCGCGCCACGTTGCACATCCCGACGGTGCGACGGCTTTATGCGGGGCTGACCGTCGCCTTCCTCGGGTTCAACGGGATCGCGTACTGGCTCCCGAGCTTCTGGGAGCGCCAGCACGGGCTCAGTGAGGGCGAGGCGGGCGCGCTCACCGCCGGTGTCGCCGTCGTCTCCGCGATCGGCGGATCGGTCCTCGGCGGCGTGATCGGCGACCGCTGGAACGCTCGCCGCGCCGGTGGGCGCATCGACCTCGTGGTCATCAGCCTGATCAGCGGCGCCGCGGCGCTCATGATCGCGTTGCTGCTCCCTGGGCTGGGGCCACAAGCCGCGATGCTGGGGTTGGCTGCGTTCCTGCTCACGATCTCGTTCCCGAACTTCGCCGCGGCGGCAGCCGACGTGCTCCCGGCCGCGCGTCGGGGCACGGGCTTCGCGCTCTTCACCTTCCTGCTCCAAGCTGGCGGCGCGCTCGGGCCGCTCGTGGTCGGCATCGCTTCCGACGCGTCCGGTGACCTCGGGCTCGCACTCGGCGTCTCGGTGGTCCCTGCGATACC
>Ga0268386_10004425_pt1 | contig 10342 bp, 8 predicted proteins | sample RVTome_15_FD_200260 | JGI IMG/M metagenome (GOLD analysis project Ga0268386, IMG submission 200260) | Soil microbial communities from uranium-contaminated site in the Upper Colorado River Basin, Wyoming, United States - RVT150D86... ... | reverse complement strand
GTCGTATCGACCGTGCCGTTCGGCTCCTCGTAGCGCACCGTCAGCTCGCGCTGGAATCCGCCCGGCCGGACGTAGAGGGTGACGACCTTGCGAGCGCCGGCCGGCATCTCGACGTAGCGGCGCACGGTCCCGGCATCGCTCTCCGCGATCAGGTAGCCGTCGGTCGGCGAGGATTCGTTGACGAGGGTGACCGCCACGGCCGCCCAGCCACCGGCCTCGTAGCGGCCGCCGAGGAGGACGCGGGCATCGATCGCCACCGCGCTGGCCGCCCGGACAGGGCCGATCCCGAGGCTCGCGGCGACGAGCGCCACGAGGGCGGCCGCGAGTGCAGCGCGCAGGATCGGAGGCCGGATCGTCGTCATCGTCCTCGCTTCGAGCTGGTGGTGCGGGGGAGGTTGCCGGGTAGGACGCCGCCCCGCCGCCACGAGTTGCACGGTGGCTGACCATTGGGCCACGAGCGCGCCGCACTGCCGATGCTAGAGTGCTGGCCCAGCCCATGGAAGCATCCCCCGACGGCCCCCGCGAGCTCGAGCGTCATCTCGAGCACCAGATGAGGGCCCAGGAGCGTCAGCTCGCCTGGGCACGCCTCGGATTGTCCGCGCTTGCCGCGGTGGCGCTCCTCGCCCTGGCGCCGGGACTCGACGGCCTCGGCGTCCTCCTCGCCATCCTCGGGATCCTGGCCGTGCTCAGCCTGGCGGTGCCACTGCTCCTGCGGCGTTTCCCGGCCCGCGAGGTGGGGATCGTGAGCACCGGCCTCGAGATGGCGGCCGTGACAGTGGCCGTGTACGTGGCCGCCGGCGCCCTGGACGCATACCTGTTCTACGGCCTGGTCATCCTGGGCGTGGCGCTGCGGTTCGGTCTCGCCGCGTCGACCTGGGCGTCGCTGGTGATGAGCGGGCTCTACCTGGCGGTCACGCTGCTGGCCTCGGGCCCGGATGCCGCGGTGCGCGACCTGTTGCCGGCGCGGGTGTTCTACCTCATCGGCTTCGGCGTCGCGGCCGGGCTCTTCAGCCGAGTCATGCTCGGGCGCGCCACCGAGGTCGCCAGGCTCCAGGCGCGCCTGTCCGACGAGGCCCGTGAGCGCGAGCGGCAGCGGGAGCAGCAGCTGGTGAGCCAGCTGGGACGCGACTTCGGCGCGACGCTCGACCGCGGCGCGACCCGCCGCGTGGTGGTCGAAGCGGCGGCGCAGCTGCTGGGGGACGCCGTCCTCCTGCTCACCCCGACCGATGGCGACGGCCGGCTCGAGGCGTCCGCGAGCGACGGCACCGACCCGGACCTGGCGGCCCGTTGGCAGGCCTTCGTGGCGGAACGCCGCCCGAAGGTGGGGGAGGGCGTGCTCGGCGGGGTGGCCGCCACCGTGACCGAACGGACCGCGACCGACGACGAGATCGCGACCGGCGACCCGGACGGCTTCCGCGAGCTCGGGGTCGGGTGGATCCACGCCGTCCCGATCATCTCCGGCGGGCGGCTGCTGGGCGTGCTCGCCGCGGCGGGCCACCGGGAGCGGCCGCTCGACGAGCGGACACGCCGGCTGGCCGCGGCCGTCGCGGATCGGGCGGGTCCGGCGATGCAGAACGCGCAACTGTGGTCCGACCTCCAGGATCGGATGTCCCGCGAGCAGGCCGCGCAGCGCATCAAGGACGACTTCCTCTCGATCGTCAGCCACGAGCTGCGTACGCCGCTCACCAGCATCCAGGGCTACTCGCAGCTCCTGGAGGGACGGCTGCGTGGCGGCGTCGCCGGCGAGAGCAAGGAGATGGCTCACCTGGGCGTCATCCGCTCGCAGGTCGGGCGCATGCGGCGGCTGGTGGACGACCTGCTTGACGTCAGCCGGATCGACCGGCGCGGCGGCGTGAGCGTCGAGCCGGCCGACTTCGACCTCGCCGAGGAGGTCCGTGGCGCCGCTGCCCGCATCGGCCGCGAGCACGCGGACCGGACGATCGCGGTCGAGGCACCCGATCGCATGCCGGTGCACGCCGATCGGGATCGGATCGACCAGGTGCTCACCAACCTCATCGAGAACGCGGTGAAGTACTCGCCGGAGGGCGGGCCGGTGCGCGTCATCGCCGAGCGGCGAGGCGGCGAGGTGGAGGTGCGGGTCGCCGACGTCGGCGTGGGCATCCCGCCCCAGCACCGGGACCATGTCTTCGAGCGCTTCTACCAGGCCGATGGCGACGCCGGCCGGCGTCGCTTCGGTGGGCTCGGCCTGGGCCTGTACATCAGCCGGGCGATCATCGACGCGCACGGCGGACGCATCTGGGCCGCACCGAACACCGAGGACGGCGCGGGCTCCGTCTTCGGCTTCCGGATCCCGCGCGTGGCGATGCCGCTCGCGCCGGCCGAGGTGGTTCCCACCGGTGAGCCACCGCCCTTCGTCGTGCGCCGCCGCGACGGGCCCGAGTAGCGGGGGCTCCACGGTGTCGGATTCCCGCCGACGGATCGCTGTTATTGCGGCACGCCATGGCCTGGAGCTGGCCGGCGTGACCGATGCTGCGCCGATGCCGGACGATCGAGCGCGCATGGCGGAGAGCGTCGCCGCCGGCCGCATGGGGCGCATGGGCTGGATGGGCGGTGAGCGGCCGTCCATCGCCACCGACCCGCGGTCGCTGGATGAGCACGCGCGCTCCGTCATCGTGGTGGCGGCACCGTACGCGGGCGCCGATCGCGCCGCCTGGGATCCCGACCGCGGTGCGCTGCAGGCCGCACTGGCGCCGGTGCTCGCGGCGTCACCCGCCGTCCCGGCCGGGCGAATCGCGCGCTACGCGCTCGGCACCGACTACCACGTCGCCCTGCGGTCGCGGCTCGAGGCGCTCGCCGCCGACCTCCGCGCCGAGGGCCTGCCGGCCGGCGAGGTCGCCTACGTCGACGACCGGCCGCTGGCGGAGCGGGCGCTGGCCGCGCGCGCGGGACTCGGCTGGATCGGCAAGAACACGAACCTGCTCACGCACGCGCGGGCGGGCTCGTGGGTCTTCCTCGGCGCGATCCTCTCGTCGGCGGAGGTCGAGGCCGATGCGCCGGTGCGCACGACCTGCGGCTCCTGCACGCGCTGCCTCATCGGCTGCCCGACCGGCGCGCTCGTGGCGGAGCGCACGATCGACGCGCGGCGCTGCATCAGCTACCTGACGATCGAGCATCCCGGGACGCTGGACGCGTGGGAGGCCGCGGCCATCGGCGACTGGATCTTCGGCTGCGACGTCTGCCAGGAGGTCTGCCCGGTGAACGCCGACGCTGACGACGACGGGGCGCTGGCCGTGCCGCTGCTGCCGCTGATCGAGTGGCTGCTGCCGCTCGGTGCCCGGGCATTCGAGCGAGCGGTGGGGGAGTCCGCGCTGCGTCGGGCGGGGCGCCACCGGCTGCTGCGCAATGCCGTGGCGGCCCTCGGCAATGCCGGTCCGCTCTCGCAGGATGGCCGATCGCTCGTCGAGCGTGCCACGCACGACCGGCGAGATGAGGTCCGAGAGCAGGCGCGCGCCCTCCTGTCCTCTGCATCGGTCGATGTGCCCCAGAGCCGGCCGCCGGGCGTCGAATGACCAACCAATCGGTCCGCGGAGCGCCCGGACCGGGTACTCCGGGCCGATCCGGTGTCAGCGCGCCTCATACAGAGGACATCCAGCACCAGAAGACGCCCTGCGGTGCGGTTTGACCGATACGGGGAACGCGCGGAGGGCCCGCTAGACTGGAATCGTGCCCCGCATCGCGCCCCTCCCGGGCATCCACTACCCGATCGAGCGCTTCGGCACCGATGCCGTGCCCGACCGCGTCCGCACCCCGGACGACGACGAGGCGGCTCCAAACCGGCTCGCCGACCTGACGGACCTGGTCTGCCCGCCCTACGACGTGATCGGCGACGAGCAGCGGCAGGAGCTCCTCGCCCGGCACGAGCGCAATGCCGTGCGGCTCGAGTTCAGCGCCGAGCCCGATCCGCACGCCGCGGCCGCCGAGACGCTGGCCGCGTGGCTGGACGACGGCACGCTCGCGCGGCGCCGGGACCCGGCGGCGTACTACTACCGCCACGCCACGGCATCGGCGCCCGACGAGCTCACGGTGGAGGGGATCGTGGTCCGCGTCCAGCTCGAGGCGTGGGGCGACGGCGTGCGGCCGCACGAGCACACCATGCCCGGTCCCAAGGCGGATCGATTGGCCCTGCTCCACGCCACCGGCACCCAGCTCAGCCCGATCCTGGCGGTCTACTTCGACCGCGCGGAGCGCTACCACCACGTCATGGGGCGCGCCTGGACCGATGAGTGGCGTGCGCGCGACGGCGACGGCATCCTGCACCAGCTCACCTCCGTCGAGGCCGACGATCGGCTCATCGGCTACCTGGCGAAGCAGACCCTGTACATCGCCGACGGCCACCATCGGTACGAGACCGCCCTGGCCTACCAGGCGGAGGTCCGGGCGGATCCGCAATGGGCCGATGCGCCCGCCGGCTCGCTGGCGGCGGACTGGATCATGATGATGCTCGTCAACGCCGAGCTCGCAGAGCTGGAGATCCGGCCGACCCATCGGCTGCTGCTGGATGCCGATCCCGAGGCCCTGCGGGCCCTGGTCGCCGGCGACGATCCGCTCTTCGAATCCATCCCGGTCGCGCCCGATGCTCTGGCAGCGGCGCTCGACGAGCGCCGTCACGACGAAACGCCGGTCTTCGGCCTCGTGCTGCCGGGGGACGACGGGCACCTGCTGGTCGGCGACCCGGACGGCCTGGCCGATCGGCTTCGACGCGAGCGGATGAGCGCCGCGGTGCGAGCCCTCGACCTCGCCGCGCTCCACGTGGCGGTGCTCGGCGATCGGCTTGGCATCTCGGAGGCCGATGTCGCCGGGGGGCGACGCCTGGCCTACACTAGGGACGAGGCCGACGCCCGCGAGCGGGTGGCGCGGGGCGAGGCCGCCGCCGCCGTCCTCGTGCGACCGACGCCGCTCGAGCAGCTGGCCGAGGTGGCGAGCGCCGGCGACGTCATGCCGCAGAAGTCGACCTATTTCTATCCGAAGCTGTTGACCGGCATGGTCTTCAACCCCGTATCCGACCACTGGGAGGACTGACGAGCCCGATGGTGCAGGCGATCAAGCGCGACGAGGCGTTCATCGAGCCGGAGGGCATCCACGTCGAGACCCACCAGCCGGAGCGACGATCCCGCAAGCCCCCGTTGCTGCTCGTCCACGGAGCGCTCACCGGGTCGTGGCTGTGGACGGAGTTCGCCGCCTTCCTGGCCGAGCGGGGCTGGGAGGCGCACGCCATGAACCTGCGCGGGCACTTCACCAGCGATCTCGCCGAGCTCGACGAGACGACCATGCGCGACTACGCCGATGACGTCGGCGTGGCGATGCGCCACCTCGGCCGGCCGGCGGTGCTCGTGGGCTGGGGGATCGGGGCGCTGGCCGCCCTCATGCACGCCGAGCGCAACCCGGTGCTGGGCCTCGTCCTGCTCGCTCCGTCCCCGCCCGCCGCCGCGCTGCCGCGCCACCCTGAGGCGCACGAGCTGCGCACGGTGCCCGCCGTCTACGATGCCGCCTGGTGGGGCTGGACCGGCACCCCGGAGGAGCTGCGCGAGAAGATGCCGGACATGGACGAGGCTGACATCGAGAAGATGACCGAGCTGCTCGCCGGCGCCCGCGAGTCGGGACGCGCCCGCCGCGAGCGGATGCAGGGCGTCCCGATCGACATGAGCCGGCTGGTGGACGTGCCGAGCCTCGTCATCGGCGCCGGGCTCGACGACGTCATCACTCCGTCGGAGGCGCGACGCACCGCCGACCTGCTGGGCGCGGGCTACGAGTACTTCCCGTCGGCGTCGCACTTCGGGTTGGTGATGGGGGAGCACACCTGGCCCGACGTGGCCCAGAACGTCCTCGGCTGGCTGGAGGAGCGCCGCCACGCCATGACCGCCGCCGCAGCCGCGCTCGCCCCGGTCGGCGCGCGCCGCTGACCCGCCTGGCGGTCAGCCGGGATCAGTCATCCACTGCGCGAGCTGGATGATCACGCCGCTCGGATCGGTGACCTGGAAGTAGCGCTCGCCCCACGGCTCGGTCTCGATCGGCGTCGTGAACGCCAGCCCCGCTTCGGTGAGCCGATCGGCCTCGGCATCCACGTCCTCGACCACGAATACGAGGAGCAGGCCGTCCGCGCTGTGACCGGCCATGCTCGCCGGCTTGAAGGTCGCGAGACCCGTGCGGAGGTAGATGACGTTGAACCCGGCGTCAGGTCGGGTCAGCGAGACGAAGCCATCGGCGCTCATCTCCTCGACGAATCCGAAATGGTCGCGAAGAAAGGCCGCCGATGCCCGCTCATCGGCGACGTTCAGGCTCACGGCGGACGAAGTGATCCGCATCGGCCGATGCTATCGGCCCGGGCGCCCGTTTGCATCGGCTTCGAGGCTCTTGGTAGACTCCGCCCGTCCCTGGACACGTGCCGCATTCGTCTAGAGGCCTAGGACACCGCCCTCTCAAGGCGGAGATCACCGGTTCGAATCCGGTATGCGGTACCAAGTCTCATCTAGGCCGATTCTGAGCACGAACTGGCATTCTCGCTCCGGCTGTACCCCCATTCGTACCCTCAGGGCTGCCATCACCGCCTCGGTCTGCGGAGGCATGACTCGGTAAAGCTGGCCCGGCCCCCCTATCGACCGCTGACAGCTCCGGCTAGGGCTCGATCTGAATCGAGTCGATGACGGCGCGCATCTCCGCGACGTCTTCCGGCGAGGAGTCGGGGACCCAGCTGGCCACGACCACCAGACGGCTGCCCTGGACATCGAGGATTGTGAACTCCTCGATCAAGCGAGGTAGGTATCCGTGGAACGGATACGAGAGCACGGGAGCATCCCAGCTGATGAGCTCGCCGTTGACACACTGAGAGAAGTCCATTTCGGGCACCGATAGCTCCAGGCGCACGCCGCTGTAGCCGTCGAGTGTCACGGCCTTGGGAGGCGACGTCACGACGAAAGGGGGGAGAGCGGCGAGCGCGGTGGCAAGGTCGTCCACGGTGGGTCCGACTGGTGGATCGGCGAGGGTGTGGTCAGCGCAGCCATCCACCACCAAGTTGGTCACGCTGACGATGCTGACCCCGACGCGTACCTCGGCACCCGGTGGCACAACTCCGGGCTTGAACGTTCCAGTCCACCCCAACCAGCCATCGGCAGGGATCGTGTACAGCACCCGCAGCGTAGTGCAGGAATCGAAATCGGGGTCGACCCAGTAGGTCGTGGTTTCAAGATGCGGAAACTCTCCAGGAACACTGAAGACGCTCGGGACTATCCCGGTCGGAGTCGGGCAGGGTGTCGCAGTAGTGACGGGGCTGATGGCGGCGGACTCCGTCGGCGGCGTCCCCGGGTCACCCACTGCACATCCAGCGGTCGCGAAGACGAAACCGAGGACTGACACGCGTCGTATGAAGGAGCGCATCGCAGATCCTCCCGAGCGTAAGGCTCTACATCCCATCGCACGCCCGGTAATGCGTCGGATTCCTGTCATGGACTCCACCCTCTTGTCCCTTGGCTGGGCACTGGTTGTGCCTATCGCCTCTCTGACGCCCGGCATGGCCACGGGGTTGGGTCATCCGTTCATGGGCTGGAGACCAATTGTTCCAGGACGGCCTCAGCCAGGGCTCGAAGGGTCCCCTCGGACGCGGGCTGCCAGGACACGACCACGAAGTGCGGCTCGAGCGAGATCGCGACCACGGCGCGACAATCCGCGCCGGGTCGCGCGCACCCATTCAGGAAGATGGAGCCGCCATCCAGCTGCTCGACGACGAAGCCTGCGTCACCGAACAGGTCACGCGCCAGTTGCTCGGCGCGCTCCCGTTCCACCGGACGCCGGCTCGAGGCGATCGCCAGGCCGCTCGGGTCCACGGGATACCAGCAGAAGGACCAGTCCTCGCTCCACCCCGGGTAGTCCTCGACATCTCCACCGACCCGGCCAACGACCTCGCTGACCACAGCGCGGGTGACGTAGGGGCAAGCGCTAGGCAGCGGGCTGCGCTGGTCGGACGGGATGGATGGGGCCGGAGCGGGCGTCGGTGACGCGGTGGTCTGCAGGTCGCTGACGCAGCTGCGTTCGTGCGGAAGGAGCGCGGCGATGGTCACGATCGCGATGGCAGCTCGCTCAGGGAGGTCGAGCTGCCAGGTGGCGCCGGACGCGAGTGCCGCCTCGCCCGGCAGGCTGTCGATCGCGTCGGCAATGGCGCGCGCCTCCGGCGTGGAAACGATGCTGCATCGCGCACCGGTCGCCGATCCCGGATCGGGAGCCGCCTCCTGCCCGAACGTACTGAGGCTCGAGCCGTCGGGCAGCGTCAGCTCATCGGCGGAAGGGGCGGCGTCACGCGGACCATCCGGTCCGCGTGGCGAGAATTCGACCCAAACTCGCCAGCGAGTCGGTAAGTGATGGTCCCAGTCTGGATCCAGCCACTCCGCAGCCCCGAGTCCAAGGTCCGGTGTCGCCAGACGCTCGACGAGCGCATCGGCCGCGGCAGCCTCTGCCGGTGTCGTGACCCGTGTCTCGAGCACGTCTTGGCCGATACGAATGGCGTATGGCCCCTGATCGGTTTTGGCCTGGATCTCGACGAACCGGTCCGACGCGTACTGGCGGCAGTCTGACAGGCCGCTGCTGACGGAGGCGATTAGGCGCTCGACGCCGTCGGACGATAGCCTTCGCTGTCGCCACGTCCCCTCGAGGCCGATCTCCTCGCGCGCGCCCCAGCCGACCGGCGGGCCTTCGATCACGAGGCCGTCGGCATACACAGTGAACTGCGACTCCTCCTGCCAGTCGACGACGGTCAGCGCGACATCCTCGGCGAGGGGCCGGTGGCAGTTCGTGATCGGCCCAGCCAGCGGCAGCAACATGTCCGGCTCGCGATCGGCCGGCCACGGCAATCGCAGGATGCCAGATCCCACGGCCACACTGATCCCGACGAGCAGGGCGGTCAGTAGGGCGGCGGCCAGGAGGATCGTCGTGCGGCGGGATGTCGGGAGCTGGCTCCACCGTGGCCGCTCCTGTTCCAGTGCGCGCGTCGCGCCGAGGATGGCGTCGAGAAGGGCAGGCTCGGGTAGGCCGGCGCTGCGCGCTCGGAGGAGTTGTTCGATGTCCCGATCGGTCAGCCGAACGCCCGACGTCATTGCTGCGCCTCCAGGGCGCGCTCGAGGGCGCGTCGTGCGCCGTGCAGGCGCCATTTCACGGTTCCGACCGGGCGGCCGAGTCGACGGGCGATGTCGGCGACGGACTCGCGCTGCAGGTGGTGCATGACGAGCAGCTGTCGCTGCCCGAGATCGAGCTGCTCGAAGGCCGCATTCAGCGTGCTAAGGTCCATGTCGGAGTCGAGAACACCCTCGACGACCACGCGGTCGATCGCCACCTCTCGTGCCCGACGTCGGCGGCGCTTGGCGTCTCGGCACCGGTTTAGGACAATGCGGCTCAGCCAGGCGTCGAAGCGCTCGGCGTCGCGCAGGCGCGGGAGGTGCCTCCAGGCGGCGATGAAAGCTTCCTGGACGACGTCGTATGCGTCTGCTTCATTACCGAGAATCGCCCGTGCTTGCCTAACCGCGCCTTCCAGCCGGGATTCCACGAGGCTCGTGAAGGCGTCGTGGTCCCCGCGACCGGCCAACTGCACGAGCCGCTGGTCGCCCGTGGCCCCTGCAAGTCCGGCGTCCTCGATCACGTCATACATCGTCCGCCTCACGGTCAATTGACGCCGCCAGACGGGCCGAGGTTGGGTCGAGCGCCGAAGATGGCGCGACGATCGCGCCGGTGGCGGAAACAGCGTTGAGGAGCTGCTGAGATCACCACGAGCCGGGCCTGGCTGCCGGTGCGCTTCCAGCGCCGACGGCTGACGCCGAGTCCGGTCAGTCGGCGAGATCGGACAGCATCAACGGCCGGCCGCCCAGTGGGATCATCGCCGGGCGGCCATAACCGCTTCGCCGGAGCGGTCCTGTACCCTCATTCCTACCCTCGAGCCGGCCGGAAACCGCTGGAGCTGGCCGGAACCCACCGTAACAACCGTACTCAGCCGGAACCCGCCGGACGTTTGCCGCGATTCCGGTATGCGATACCAGCACCCATCTCCAGGCCCGATCTGAGCTTAGATCGGACCCGTTGACTACCCGCCTCCGGCCGTTTGGTCCGTTATCGGGATCGTATCGTCATTCCGCCGATCCGCCTTGCTGCTCTGTCTTCTACAGAGCCCGGGACGCGCTTGGTCCCGGGCTCTTCTCTGTCTGCGGGCACGGTCCAGATCGGATCCATGACCCTTGTCAGCAACCCGGGATGGCCTCCTCGAACGGTGGCCTCGCATCTTCCGGCCACACGCACATCGTCGAGAGGAAGTCTTCGAGAAGTTGCCGCGAACCACCGAAGGGGGCTA
>Ga0268386_10004424_pt1 | contig 10343 bp, 13 predicted proteins | sample RVTome_15_FD_200260 | JGI IMG/M metagenome (GOLD analysis project Ga0268386, IMG submission 200260) | Soil microbial communities from uranium-contaminated site in the Upper Colorado River Basin, Wyoming, United States - RVT150D86... ... | reverse complement strand
AAGAGCAACCGGCCCTGCCGTCCTGGGAGGTCGTCCTCGACACGGCGGCCCGCCAGCTCGGCGACGAGGCGGCCGCAGAGCTGGATCCTCGTCGCGTCGGACGCCAAGGTTCCTCCAAGGTAACGGCAACGGTCACGGGCGACAATGGCCCCGTCACGACGAACGGAAGGAGATCCGATGGGCAAGGTCGTCAACTGCGAGTGTGGCGAGACGGTCCGGGCGGCGAGCGAGGACGAGGTCGTCTCCCTCGTCGAGGCGCACGTCGAGCGCAGCCATCCGGAGCTGGTCGGGAAGCTGTCCCGGGACGACATCCTCGGAATGGCGGAGGAGGAGTAGTCATGCGGCTCCTCGTTCAGGTCGCCACGGGTCCCGAGAACCCGACGCGTGCGGCGCTCGGGCTGCTCACCGCGCGCACGGCGGCGGAGGAAGGGCACGAGGTCCGCGTGTTCCTCGCGGGAGACGGCGTGCAGCTCGCGCGGCCCGAGACCGCCGCGGCCACCCAGGGGATCGGGAGCGGCTCGGTCGCGGAGCACTGGCAAGCGCTCGGCGACGCCGGCGTACCCGTCTTCCTTTCCGGCCTCTCGAGCAAGGCGCGTGGCATCGGCGCGGAGACGAAAGACGGCATCGAGCTGGTCCAGCCGGCGAAGCTCGTCGAGTTGGCCGCCTGGGCGGACTCCGCGCTCGTCTACTGAGGGCCGGGCTTCTCCGCGGAGAGGACGGCCCACTCGAGCACGGACTCGATGTCCGCGGCGAGCTCGCGCTCGGCGCGGTCGAGGCCGGCGGCGAGCGTCTCGTCGTCGAGGAGACGCAGCGTCGAGATGTAGCGCCCGCGGATCCGCTCGAGAGCGTCGTCGCGCGAGAGGCGGACTCGCTGCGTCATGGTTCGCGTGCGCACGGACTCGAAGCCGGCGCCGGCGAGCTCGGCGGTCAGCCTCGCGGGCCCCGGGAAGCGGGCCCGGTCGATCTCCGCGATCTCCGGGAAGACGGCGGTCAGCCAGTAGTGCTCGAAGTGCGCGGGGACGAAGGTGGCGATCGCCGCCCGGCCTCCGGGCGCGAGCACGCGCGCCAGCTCCGCCAAGGCGCGCGGCCGGTCGACGAGATGGACGACGAGGCGCAGCACGGCCCGCTCGAACCAGCCGTCCTTGAACGGCAGGGCCTCGGCACGCCCTAGCTTGAAGCCCACGCCCTTGCCGGCGGTCGCGCGCGCCTGCGCGAGCATGTCCTCCGAGGGGTCCACCCCCCACACCCGTGCGCCCCGCTCGGCGAGCGCCGCCGCGAGGCGACCGGTCCCGCACCCGACCTCGAGGACGCGCCGCCCGGCCAGGTCGCCCTCGGCCACGAGAGCCTCGAAGACCTCCCACCAGTTCCCGTCGACCGGTCGCAGCCGGTCGTACGACTCCGCGAGGGGCCCGAAGTCCGGCGTCTGCGCTAGCGGCCGCCGATCAGCTCGTCGGGATCGGTCATGGCCTCGATGGCGTGCTGGGCCTCTTCGAGGGAGCCTTCCGGGACCATCACCTTCTGCGGAGTGTCATCGAGCGCCGCGGGATGCTGCTCGACCGCGGGGTGAAGCTCCGACTGGATCCCCGCCGAGTGCAGGATCGCCTGGATCTCCTCCGCCTCCGTCAGATCGCCCGCGACCTTCACCTGAACCATCCCCGCCATGCGGCTCGCCCTCCTCCCGTGTCGCCCGCGCTCCTGCCTTCACGAGTCGGGGCCCACCCCGCTCGGGAAACCGCACGTCGATGATATCGAAGTCCCTCGGGACCACAGTCTCCGGGAAGACCTCGCGGGCCTCCCGGGCGATCTCCGGGCCGAAGTAGCGGTTCGAGAGGTGCGTGAGGGCCAGCATCCGCACTTCCGCAGCGGCAGCGAGGCGCGCGGCCCCCACGGCCGTCGAGTGAGCCGTCTCGTCGGCGCGCTCGCGCTCCTCCTCGGCGAACGTGGCCTCGTGGACGAGGACGTCGGCGCCCTGGGCGACCTCGAGCACGGTCGCCGCCGGGGCGGTGTCGCCCGCGAGCACGATCTTCCGTCCCGGCCGCGGGTCGCCCAGCACCTGCTCGGGCAGCACCCGGCGTCCGTCGGGCAGGGCGACCGGCTCGCCGGACTGGAGGCGGCCGAAGTCGGGCCCCGGCTCCACGCCGAGCGCTCCGGCGGCGGCCACGTCGAAGCGGCCGGGCCGCGGCACCTCGACGAAGCCGTAGCCGTTCGCCGTCACTCCGTGGGCGACGCGGAAGACGACGATGCGGTAGTCGCCGCGGTCGAGCACGTCGCCGTCGCGGAGCTCGACGAGCTCGAGCCGGTAGGGGAGCCGTCCGAAGACGCGCCGCAGCGCCGAAAACAGGTCCGCCAGTCCGGGCGGGCCGTAGACGGTCAGCGGCGCCTCCCGGCCGCGCAGCGCGAACGTTTTCAGCATCCCGGGCAGGCCGAGGTAGTGGTCGGCGTGGTAATGCGTGACGAAGACCTCGGGAAGCTCGGCCAGACCGACGCTGGACCGCAGGAGCTGACGCTGTGTGCCCTCCCCGCAGTCGACGAGCATGCGTTCCCCGCCCCGGCGGACCAGGGTCCCGGAGAGCCCACGACGAGCCGTCGGAACGGATCCCGAGGTACCGAGGAAGACGAGGTCGAGATCCACGGCGCAAGTCTACGGGGCGCCTCGACCCGCTCCTGCCCTCCGGGAACTGGATCGGGGCGAAAGGCCAGCCGGGAATCCGGGAGCACGCCCGCTGTAACTCGGGCCGCGTGGTCGTCCGCCGCCTCACGCTCTGGGTGCCGCGTCTGGCTCCCGCGGCTCCTGACCCATGCGGCCGGCCCTCCTGGGAACGGTTCAACCGCCCGCCCACCACCGCCGCCGGCAGCCGTTCTGTTTCGAATGCTCGCTCGCTCCTAGGCACCACCCGCCCGCGCGGGCAGGTAGAGGACGATTCCGGGCCGGAGCGGCCCCGATCCGAGGTCGTTGCGCTCCCGGATGCGCCACACGCCCTCGCGCGGGTCACCGCCGTACCGCTCGGCGGCGAGCTCCCAGAGCGTGTCACCGGCGCGGACGACATAGGCCTCGTCCGGCCCCGCGCCGCTCGAGGGACGGGGTACCGCGAGGAGGAGGGCGCCGGCGACGAGTGCCAGGAGCAGGATCGGGCGGAACGCGAACATACGTTCGTCATGATACGGCACCCACCGGACGGAGCGCAACCCGCCGCGAGGACGAGCAGCCGTCAGTCGAGGCGGACGAGCACGGGCTCGCCGTTCCGCACGACGGCCATGGTGTGCCCGGGCGCCCGGCGCCGCTCCGTCGGGCTGCCGGGGTTCACCACCCAGAGATTGCCGTGCCGCCCGACCTCCGGGAGGTGCGTGTGCCCGTAGGCGACGAGGTGGCAGTCCGGAAACCAGCCGGTGAGGCGCTCGTGTCGGCCGGCGGCCGGTCCGGCGTCGTGAACGAGACCCATCCGGAGGCCCTCCGCCTCCACGATGCGGCGCGCGGGCAGCAGACCGCGCAGCGCGGGAGCGTCCATGTTCCCGTGGACGGCCTCGACCGGCGCGAGAGCGGACAGATCCTCGAGCACGGCCGCCGCCGTAAGGTCGCCCGTGTGCAGGATGATCGAGGCCTTTCGGAGCAGCAGCACGCAGCCGTCGGGAAGCCGCCGCCCGCCTCGTGGCAGGTGCGTGTCGCCGACGATCGCGATCAGAAGAGCCCGTCGACGAAGCGGCCGTCGCGATAGACGAGCTCGCCGTCGGCGTACACCTCGCTTCCGGAGCGGAGGTCGCACACGAGGTCCCAGTGGAGCGCCGATTGCACCTGACCCCCGCTCTCCGGGTACGAGGCCCCGAGAGCCAGGTGCACGGTGCCGCCGATCTTCTCGTCGAAGAGGGTGTGGCCGGTGAACTCGGTCACCGCCTCGTTGAGCCCGAACGAGAACTCGCCCGCCCTGCGGGCGCCGTCGTCGAGCGCGAGCATCTCGCGGAGGAAGGCCTCCCCCTGCTCGGCGCTCGCGCGCACGACCTCGCCGCCGCGGAACTCGAGCTCCACGCCGCTCACCCGCCGACCGGCGAAACTTGCCGGGTACGTGAAGCGCACGGTCCCGTCGACTCGGGTCTCGACCGGGCCGGTGAAGACCTCTCCGTCCGGGAAGTTCTCGTGGCCGTCGCAGGGGATCCAGGTCCGGCCCTCGACGCCGAGCGTGAGATCGGTGCCATCGCCCACGACGCGGATCTCGCGGCTCTCCCCGAGCCGCTCGGCGAGCACTGCGTATCCCTCGCCGAGGGCGCTCCACTCGCCGACGGGGTCGTCACGGTCGAGGAGCCCGGCCCCGTAGACGAAGTCCGCGTACTCGGCGAGCGAGCGGTCAGCGTCCTGGGCCGAGGCCTCCGTGGGGTAGAGCGTCACGACGGAGCGCAGCGAACCGGCATTCGCCCGCTCGAAGTAGCGTCGCCGGAGCGGCTCCCGCGCCCGCGCGCTCCGCGCCTGGCGACCGGGGTCGACGCTCGTGTGGCTGCGCGTGTTGACCGGCGCCTCGACAGCGATCCGCACATCGGCCCGCTCCACCTCGGCCGTGCGCAGCGGGCTGATCCAGTCGAGCTGCGCGTCGCTGCCCTCGCCCAGGAGCAGCTCGTCGGCGCCGTCGAGGTCGATGCGGAGGTGCGGGTGGGCGCCGGCCTCGAGCACGCGCCGCCAGACCTCGTGCACGAGGGGCGTTGCCGCCGAGGACGTGTCGATGCAGACCAGGTCGCCCTTCCGGACGCGGGTCGAGTAGTCGACGAGGACGCCCGCGAGGCGCTCGACGCGCGGGTCAGCCACCCGCGCCGCTCTCCACGACCTCGAGCGCCGGCTTGGCGAGGAACAGCCCGTCCTTCCAGACGAGCTCGCCGTCCGCGTAGACCTCCCCCTCGTTCCGCAGGTCGCAGATCATGTCCCAGTGCAGGCCGGACGTGTTCGCGCCGCCGGTCTGCGGGAAGCCCGATCCCAGCGCGAAATGCATGGTCCCGCCGATCTTCTCGTCGAAGAGGATGTTCCTCGTGAAGCGGTCGATCTCGTAGTTCAGGCCGAACGCGACCTCGCCGAGCACGCGGGCGCCGTCGTCCATGGCGAGCAGCGACTGGAGGTAGTCGTCGCCACTCGAGGCCTCCGCGTGCACGACCCGGCCCTCCTCGAAGCGCAGGCGGACGTCGTCGACCTCGCGCCCGTGGTAGAGCGCCGGGAACGTGTAGCGGATCTCGCCCTCGGTCTCGGTCTCGACGGGGCTCGTGAAGACCTCTCCGTCGGGCATGTTGTAGCGCCCGTCGGCGGCGAGCCAGGAGCGGCCGGCGACGCCGACCGTGAGGTCCGTGTCCGGGCCGACGACGCGCAGCTCGCCGACCGTGGCGAGCTCGGCGGCCCGCGCCTCGAGCTCCGCGGAGACGGAGCGCCAGTGCGAGGCGGGATCGTCCTCGTGGACGTGGCAGGCGGCGAAGACGAAGTCCTCATACTCCGCGAGCGACATCTCCGCCTCCTGAGCGTGGGCGTTCGTCGGGAAGAGCGTGCCGCACCAGCTCATCTCGCCGCGCGAGATCCGCTCCCAGCGTCGGTTCGAGAGCTTGCGCTGCGCGGCGATGTAGGCGGCGTGGCGATCCGGCTCGATGCGGGAGAGGGCGCGCGTGTTCACCTCGGACCAGACGGTGACCAGGGCGTCGAGCCCCTCGATCTCCTCCCACCGCAGCGGCGAGATGTACGTGAGCTGCTCGTCGGAGCCGTGCCGGAGGAGCGACTCGAGCAGGCCGGGGAGCCCGATGCTCGCGTACGCGTGGGCACCGGCACGGAGCGCGGCGCGATAGCACTCGAGCGCCAGCGGCTGCGCGGCGTCGAGCGCGTCGATCCGGAGGACCTGGCCCTCGCGGAGGCCGAGCGAGTAGTCCACGATCAGGCCGGCCAGGCGCTCGACTCGAGGGTCGGTCATGGTCGCGTTATACCCGACGGCAAGCGCGTCAGCACCGCCTCAAGTAAGCGGTCAGGGCCAAAACGGACAGGGTCATCCGTCGGGAGCCCGGTCTCCTCGGCGACCGTGGCCACGGCCTTTCTGGCCGCCTTCTCGTCCACCCGTCCGGTGTTCAGCGCGATCGCCGCGACGACGGCGGGACGGGCCGGCAGGGCGAGCCGCTCGTACAGGTCGACCAGGTCCGGAAGGGGCGGAATGGGATGCCCGGGGACGCCCTCGATCTCCGTGGCGCCGGCTCGGTGGACGAGCACGAGGACGTGCGGTGCCGCACCGTGGTAGAGGCCGAGAGTGACGCCCGCGAACTGGGGGTGGACGATGGAGCCCTGGCCCTCGACGAAGAGCAGGTCGCCCCGCCCGGCGCCCTCGACGACGAGCCGCTCCCCGGCGCCGGCGAGGAAGTCCGCGACCACCGCGTCGACCGCGATCCCCCACCCGGCGATCATGATCCCGGTCTGGCCGGTGGGGACGAAGACCGAGCGCACACCGCGCGCGCGCGCCGCCATGTCGAGCTCGACGGCGACGGTCTTCTTGCCCACGGCGCAGTCCGAGCCGACGGTGAGGACGACCGCCGCGCCGTGCGTGAGGTTCTCTCCGGTCGGCACGGTCAGGTCGGCCGGCGGGCGGCGGTAGTCCCGCAGCTCTACCCCGCGCCCGCGCGCCAGCGCGGCCAGCTCGGCGTCGTCCGAAAGGAAATCGTGCATGCCGGCCTCCACGTCGAGCCCGGCCTCGACCGCGTCGCGCAGGAGTCCGCGCCAGACAGGAGGAAGCCGCCCGCCGGCGACCGCGACCCCGACCAGCGCCGTCGTCGGCTCGTACGGAAGCGCGTCGGCGACCGAGCCGACGACCGGAACGCCCTCGACGGTCTCCCCCACCCTTTCCGAGTCGAGGACGGCGACGACCGGGTCGGCGCCGTAGCGGATGACGCCGTAGGTCGTCTTCCCGTAGTGGTCGTCGGCCGAGTAGCCCTCAGCCAGTACGAGATACCGCTTCATCCACTCCCAGCCCGGGTCGGTCGGAGGGCACCTGGACGCCGTCCACGAACGCGACGCCGGGCCACGGATCCTCGGCCAGCAGGAGGTTGCCGTCCAGGTCGAGGTGGTCGCAGAGGCTCCCGATCTGCGCCCCCGCCGCGATACCGAGACCCGACTCGACCATGCACCCGAGCATGACGCCGAGCCCGAGGGCGCGCGCGGCGTGCGCCATGCGCACCGCCTCGCGGATGCCGCCGCTCTTGGCCAGCTTGATGTTGATGCCGTGCGCCCGCTCGGCGCAGGCCGCGACGTCGGCGAGCGTGTGGCAATCCTCGTCGACGTAGATCGGAAGCGGCGACTCCCGCTTGAGGCGGACGCCGCCCGGGTCGCCGGCCGGCAGCGGCTGCTCGACGTACGCGACGCCGAGGCCCGCGAGCTCGCGCACCGCGTCGAGGGCCTCGTCCGGCTCCCAGTACTCGTTCACGTCCACCTGGAGCGGGAGCTCCGTGACGCCGCGGACGGCGCGCACCCGCTCGACGTCCAGCCCGTCGCGGCCGCCGAGCTTGAGCTTCAGCCGCCGGAACCGCGCGCCCACGGCTTCCGCCCGACGTGCCATGTCGTCCGGGTCGCCGAGCCAGATCGTCCACGAGGTGGGCGGCCCACCCGGCTCGAGCCCGAGCAGGCGCCAGACCGGCTGCCCGACGAGCTTCCCGCAGAGATCGTGGAGCGCCGCGTCGATCGCCGCCTTGGCCGCCTGGTTTCCGGGAAGCTCGGCGAGGCGCGCTCCGATCGCCTCCAGCGCGAAGGGGTCGTCTCCGACCAAGCCGGCCGCCTCGTCGAGGAACGCCTCGGCGCCTTCGACGGTCTCGTCGTAGTGGTCCTGGGGCTGGGCCTCGCCGAAGCCCGACGAGCCGTCCAGGGCGAGCTCGACCCAGAGGACGTGCTCCTCGACGCTCGTCGAGCGCGAGATCGTGAAGGGCTCCTCGAGGCGGAGCGTCGCGCGGCGGTGGGTCAGCCTCACGGCGGATAGACTATGCCGCTCCGCGCCTGTAGCTCAGGGGATAGAGCGCGCGCCTCCGGAGCGCGAGGTCGCAGGTTCGAATCCTGCCAGGCGCATGCAGGCCTGCCGGAGGCCGCCCGTCCACGCCCGTCGGCCTCCGGCCTGCCGCGCTCCCGTCTAGCAGCGCTCGGTCTTCGTGAAGAACAGGGACGCGATCGAGCGGAGCCTCCGCGCCCGGTGGAACGTGTTCGTGACGAAGTCGTAGTGGCCGGGCCGCCACGTGCCGTCCGCGCAGGCCATGCCGAGCCTCGACGCACGGAGCACGAACCCTAGGTTGGGCCCGCCCTCCGCGCAGTTCGCCCGCACGCCGCTCCTGGCGCGGGTCCGGCGCTGGGTCTGCCCACTGCGGACACGGTCGATCAGGATGCTGACGTCGAGCCGGCGCCAGCGGTCGCACGCGAGCGCGTCGTCGTTCCAGCCGCCCATCATCTCGACGGTCCGCGCGCCCACGATGACGCTCGAGACGACGATGAGCTGGTCGTCACGGGCCGTGGCGAACGTACCCGGGGCGACGACCGCCGAGGCAGTCGAGGTCGCCGCGAGCGCAGCGGCCCCGCAGACGACGGTGACGAGAAGGATGCGAGCTCGGGACATGGTCGTCCTCCTTCGTTGATGGCCACGCGCCGAATGTACGCCGCACATCCCCGAACTCCTAGGGGCCGCGCGCGAGGGTTTGCGAGTAAAATCGCGTACTCCGGAGATGCAACTGGACGACCCGCTGAGTATCCATGGCACGGCCCACGCTCCCACGCCTCCGGCGCGGACGAGCCCCCGGTGCGGGGGACGTCGCCGAGCGGACCGGCCCGCGCATCTCCGAGCTCGCCGCTGACGGCCTGACCTGGGTCCACGCGGACCGGCCGGGCGAGGCCGAGGTCGCCTACCTCGCCGAGCGGTTCGGCTTCCACGAGCTCGACATCGAGGACGTCCTCTCGAAGCGGCAGCGACCGAAGATCGACGAGTACCCGGACTACCTCTTCCTCGTCCTCCACTTCCCGTTCTACGACAAGAGCGTCCAGCGCCTGAACGCGGCCGAGCTCGACCTCTTCATCGGCCAGGACTTCCTCATCACCCTCCCGAACGTCGAGCTCCTGCCGGTCACCTACCTCCTGCGACGCTGCGAGGACGACGCGGAGCTGCGCGAGGAGCTCTTCTCGAAGGGCTCCGGCTACCTCCTCTACCACCTCCTCGACGACCTGTTCGACTACTGCTTCCCGATCCTGGACAAGATCGGGACGAAGCTCGACGCGATCGAAGGCGCCATCTTCGAGGAGCGCTCCGAGGAGGTCGTGCGCGACATCTCGAACGCCAAGCAGGAGATCATCGCGTATCGGAAGATCATCAAGCCCGAGCGCGCGACCCTGCGCCTCTTGGAGCGGAGCACGCTCCGCTTCCTCCCCGAGAACCTCGAGCTCTACTTCGACGACATCGTCGACGCCTCGGAGCGCATCTGGGATCTCCTGGACAACTACAAGGAGGTCATCGACGGGCTCGAATCCACGAACGAGTCGTTCATCTCGCACAAGCAGCAGTACCGTCTGCAGCTCCTGACCGTCGTCAGCGTGATCCTCCTCCCGCTGACGCTCCTCGCCAGCGTGTTCGGCATGAACGTCGGCGTGCCGGGCGAGGGATCCATGGGCCCCTTCTGGGTGCTCGTCGGGCTCATGGTCGCCCTCGGCGTCGGGCTGCTCGTGCTCTTCCGCTGGCGGCGCTGGCTGTGAAGCAGCTGTGAAGCAGCTGTGAGGCAGCTCTGGGCGCCCTGGCGGCTGGAGTACATCCAGGGCGCCGACGAGCAGGAAGGGTGCGTCTTCTGCCGGGCGGCGGGGCTCGCGGACGAAGACGGGCTCGTCGTCCGGCGCGGCGAGCGCGCGTTCGTCCTCGTCAACCGCTACCCGTACGCGTCCGGGCACCTGATGGTGGCCGGCTACCGGCACGAAGGCGACTTCGGCGCTCTCGACGCCGACGAGGCGCTCGAGATCCACCGGCTCGCCGCGACGGCGCTGGGCGTACTCGCGCAGACCATGAGCCCGCAGGGCTTCAACCTCGGCTGGAACCTGGGGCGGGTCGCGGGCGCAGGGATCGTCGACCACGTCCACCTCCACGTCGTGCCGCGCTGGGCGGGCGACACGAACTTCATGCCCGTCCTCGCCGACGTGAGGGTCATGCCCGAGGCGCTCGAGGCAACCCGGCGTAGACTCGCCGACGCATGGCCCTAGACCCCAAGGTCTTCAAGGCGTACGACGTCCGCGGCCTGTATCCCTCCGAGCTGGACGAGGAGGGCGCGTACGCGATCGGGCGCGCCTACGGGGAGCACTTCGAGCCGAAACGTATCGCCGTCGGGCGCGACATGCG
>Ga0268386_10004423_pt1 | contig 10343 bp, 3 predicted proteins | sample RVTome_15_FD_200260 | JGI IMG/M metagenome (GOLD analysis project Ga0268386, IMG submission 200260) | Soil microbial communities from uranium-contaminated site in the Upper Colorado River Basin, Wyoming, United States - RVT150D86... ... | reverse complement strand
GGCCCGTGCCAGATGAACGAGGTGTCGGTCAGAAGATCATGTGCCTCGAAGGGTCCCGCGTGTTCGAGGCCCAGCTGCCACATGTCCAGCCATGTGGCGCCCGCCTGCGCGTTGTGCGGGTCGAGGTTCACGATGACGAGCACCGCGTCGGTGCGGTTGGCGGCCACCTTGGAGAAGCACAGCATCCGGTCGTTGCCGATGTGGTGGAACCACACGTTGCGCAGCCGCCGGAAGGCGGGGAACTGCTGGCGGATCTGGTTGATGCGCCGGATGTCGGGCACCAGCGTGTGCGGCTGGTCCCAGTCGCGCGGTTTGTAGCGGTACTTCTCGGACTCGTGGTACTCCTCGCTGTCCGCGTCCAGCGGAACGTTCTCGACGAGCTCGTAGCCCGAGTACATGCCCCACGACGGGGACAGCAGCGCGGCGAGCACCAGCCGCACCTTGAAGGCGGGCCGTCCGCCGTGCTGCAGGTACGCGTGGAGGATGTCGGGCGTGTTCGGCCAGAAGTTGGGCCGGTAGTAGTCGGCCATCTCGCCGTGCGCGAGCTCGTTGACGTACTCGACGATCTCGTGCTTGTAGTTGCGCCATGTGAAGTATGTATAGCTCTGGGTGAATCCGAGCTTGGCGAGCGTCTGCATCATCTTGGGACGCGTGAACGCCTCGGCGAGGAACAGGACGTCGGGGTGCTCGGCGCGGACCTCTGAGATGAGCCACTCCCAGAACGGCAGCGCCTTGGTGTGGGGATTGTCCACCCGGAAGACCTTGACGCCGTGGGAGATCCAGAAGTCGACGACCTCCCTCAGGGCGTTTGTCAACCCCGCGATGTCGGGGGTGTCGAAGTCGATGGGGTAGATGTCCTGGTACCTCTTGGGCGGGTTCTCGGCGTAGGCGATCGAGCCGTCCGAACGGTGCTTGAACCACTCGGGATGTTCGGTGACCCACGGGTGGTCGGGCGAGCATTGGATGGCGTAGTCGAGCGCCACCTCCATGCCAAGTGCGCGCGCCTCGGCGACGAAGGCGTCGAAATCGTCGATGGTGCCCAGATCGGGGTGCACGGACTTGTGGCCACCGGCGGGGCCACCGATCGCCCACGGGACCCCGGGCGCGTCCGGGGCGGGATCGAGGTCATGCGGGCCGCCGGTGCCCTTGCGGTTGGTCGTGCCGATCGGGTGGATCGGTGGCAGGTAGACGATGTCGAAGCCCATGTCCGCGATCGCCGGCAGCCGCTTGGCGGCGTCGGCGAAGGTTCCGCTGGTGGTCACAGTGGCTCCGTACGAGCGCGGGAACATCTCGTACCAGGCGCTGAACCTTCCGCGTTCACGATCGACCCACAGCGGCAGGTCGGGGCGCGACAACGAGCGGTCATGCCGTTCGGGGTGGCGCTCGAGCAGCGCGAGCAGGTCGGGGTCTTCGGCCGCGGCCAGCTTCCCGTGCGGTCCGGCGTCGCCGCGCAGCACCGCGATCGTCTCGGCGAGGACCTCCTTGACGGCCCGCCGCAGGCGCGGCATGCGGCGCTCGAGCAGCGCGGCCCCGTCGGCGAACGCCACGTCGGCCTCGCGGTTGACGGCTTCGCTGGTTCCGGCCTGATCGAACTGGCCCGCGAGCAGCTTCTTGCGCGTGCCGTCGAGCCACGTGCCGTAGTTGTCGGTCCACGCGATGACGCCATAGCGCCATGCGCCCACGCGATCGACCCGGAACGCACCGTACCAGCGGTCGTTGGCATCGAGCCGCAGCGGTGCCTCGTGCCAGCGATCGTCGCCCGGACCGCGGTACCTGATGGCGGCCTGCAGCAGTTCGTGACCCTCACGCAGGATGTCGGCACCGACGACCACATCATCACCGACGACCGCTTTGGCCGCGAAGCGTCCTGCTTCGATGGACGGTGAGATCCCTTGGATGATGACGCGGTTCTTCACGGCACGTTCCTCGACGATCGGCTGCACGCAACGGCGGTGACAAGGCCTGCTCCACAGGTCTTACCCGAGTCGCCCGGCACCCTACCCGTGATGGGTCCCCGTTTTGCGACGCCGGCCGCGCGCGTTCCGGGACGCACGGTGTCATACGGCGGGGTACGCGCGTGTGCGCTTGCCTGCCGGCGGGCCGGGCGTCCGTGGCGTCGCAGCCGCGTGTTGGCGAAGGCGGTCCGGTCGCGGCTAGGGTCTGTGCCGTCAGGCTCTCCGGGACCTTCGCCGGCGATGGGAGCGAAGCCACGAAGGGTGTGGCGGTCGCGTCGAGGGGACGCGATGGCAGCCAGCCAGCCGAGAGGTCGCCCCGCGTGATCACTGCTCTGCGCACGTTTCAGGTACGCCCCTCCCTGCCCGCCGCGCTCCAGCCCCTCGTGCGCATGGCGACGAACCTGCGGTGGGCGTGGGACCCGCCCACCCAGGAGCTGTTCCGCTGGGCGGATCCGACGCTGTGGGAGGACACCGCAGGCAACCCTGGTGCGCTGCTCGGCTCGCTGCCACCGGACCGCGTCGCCGCCCTGGCGGCCGACACCGCGTTCCTGTCCCAGCTGTCGCGGGTCAGCGATCAGCTCGACGCCTACCTCGACGCGCCGGGGTGGGCCGGAGTGCACGAGCCGCAGATCCCCGCCGTCGCCTACTTCTCGCCGGAGTTCGGCATCAGCCACGTCATGCAGACGTACTCCGGCGGCCTGGGCATCCTGGCCGGCGACCACCTCAAGGCCGCCAGCGACCTGGGCCTGCAGATGGTGGGCGTCGGGCTGCTCTACCGGCACGGATACTTTCGCCAGTACCTCGACGCCAACGGCTGGCAGCGCGAGCGCTATCCCGATCTCAACCCGCACACGCTGCCGTTGCACAGGCTCGAGCGGAACGGTCAACCGGTTTCGATCGACGTCGACATGGCCGAAGCCACCGTGCAGTGCCAGATCTGGCGGGCCCAGGTCGGGCGCATCCTCTTGCTGCTGCTCGACACCGACGCGCCGTCCAACAGCCCGAACGAACGCAACATCACCGATCGGCTCTACGGCGGCGACAATGAGCACCGCCTTCGCCAGGAGATCGTGCTCGGCATCGGAGGTGTGCGGGCGCTGCACACGGCCATCGACCTCGGCGCCGTGGAGTTCACGCCGCGCCTGTTCCACTCCAACGAGGGCCATGCGGGGTTCCTGCAGCTCGAGCGCATCCGGCGGCTCGTCGACAACGAGCGGCTGCGGTTCGACGAGGCGGTCGAGAGCGCGCGCGCCGACGTGCTGTTCACCACCCACACGCCCGTGCCCGCCGGCATCGACATCTTTTCGATCGACCTCATGCGCCGCTACTTCACCGGGTTCGCCCAGGCCTGCGGCGTGCCGTTCGAGCAGCTCATGGCCATCGGCCAGAGCCACGGCGATGCCGGCGAGCCGTTCAACATGGCGGTCATGGGTCTGCGGCTGTCGGCACGTGCCAACGGCGTCTCCAGGTTGCACGGCCGGGTGTCCCGCGAGATGTTCAGCCCGCTGTGGCCCGACGTGCCCCAGGCCGAGACGCCGATCACCTCGGTCACCAACGGTGTGCACGCGCGCACCTGGATCGGCCCGGAGATGACCGCCCTGTACGAGCGGCATCTCGCACCCGACTGGCCCGACAACCCCGAGGCGTGGCAGCGCGTCGAACGGCTCAACGATGACGCGCTGTGGCGGGCGCGCGAACGTGCGCGCGAGCGCATGGTGACGCGCGTGCGGCGCGCGGTGCGCCAGCAGGCGGTCCGGCGAGGCGAGCGGCCGATCGCGCTCGCCTGGACCGACGAGGTGCTCGACCCCGAGGCGCTGACCATCGGGTTCGCCCGCCGCTTCGCCGAGTACAAGCGCGGGACGCTGCTGTTGCGCCAGGCCGAGCGCCTCCGCCGGCTGCTGCTGTCGACCGACGCTCCGGTGCAGTTCATCTATGCGGGCAAGGCGCACCCGCGCGACGACCACGGCAAGGACCTGATCCGCCAGCTGATCCACTTCAGCGCCGATCCCGACCTGCGCACGCGTCTGGTGTTCGTCGAGGACTACGACATGGACATCGCACGCACGCTCTACGCGGGGGTCGACGTGTGGCTCAACACCCCGCGGCGGCCGCACGAGGCGTGCGGCACCTCCGGCCAGAAGGCGGTGCTCAACGGTGCGTTGCACTGCTCGACCCTCGACGGCTGGTGGGACGAGATGTACGACGGCGGGAACGGCTTCGCCATCGGCGGGACCGACGACCTCGGCGACATCGAGCAGCAGGATGCGGCCGACGCGCAGTCGCTGTTCGATGCGCTGGAGCACCTCGTAGTACCGATGTTCTACGACCGCTCGGAGGGGCCGCTGCCGCGCCGCTGGCTGGCGCGGGTGCGCCGCTCGCTGCAGACGCTGGGCCCGCAGGTGCTGGCGGCGCGGATGGTGCGCGAGTACGCCACCGATCTGTACGCGCCACTGGCGGCGCGGGCAGCCACCCTGCGCGCCGACGACCATGCTCGTGCCCGCCGGCTGGCGGCATGGCGCCGCCGCATCGATGAGGCATGGCCGCAGGTGCGCATCCTGGAGGTCGCGGCGGATGACTCGGCGACGGCGGTCGGCAGCACGCGCCGGTTGCGCGCAGGCATCGACCTCGGGGAGCTGACCCCCGATGACGTTCGCGTCGAACTGGTGCACGGGGCGGTCGACGCCGACGGCGAGATCACCACGCCACGCATCGAACCGATGCGGACCGACGCGACGCAGGGACCGACGATCGCCTATGAGGCCATGTTCTCGTGCGATGCGTCGGGCGAGTACGGGTTCACCGTCCGGGTGGCGCCTATGCACCACGACCTCATCTCGTCGGCGGACACCGGAAAGGCGGTCTGGCCCGTGGTCGAGGACACGCTCTATCATCATCTGGCAGATAGCTAGCTGCTCCGCGCCGCACGGTCCAGGGCCGTGCGCAGCGCAAGGCGGTCTGTCAGAAGGCACCGCGTTGAGCACTTCCGAGCCGGAAGTAGAAGGCACCGCCGCGACGGGCCCGAGCCGAAAGGCCCGCCGCGAGCGGTGCGAGGATTGGCCGCGAACCGTGATCGGGACCACGGGCGAGGGTGGGCGACCAACCGAGGCACAACGTAGACAGGCTTCGTGGCTTCCAGGTATGCAGTCCATTTCCACTTCGTAAATCCTCCGCCGGCCCGGTCCCACGAACCGGCGGCCGCATCCGGCGACCGACGTGTGCCGGTGGTCTGGGCCGCCGGGCTCACTGCGCGGTCGCGCGTCGAGTGGAACGGGATGAACAAGTAGCGGTGGACGCGCGCGGCGCGGCGGGGCATCGTGTGAGCGGTCGCCTGTGTACCCGCGCCGAAGGACTGGACCAATGACCCGCAACGTCAGTTCGATCATCGCCGGCACCGCACGCGACACCGGCACCGCGCAGACCAACCACAACCCCGCCAACCTGGACTCCGCCGTCGCCGAGATCGCACTGGGCGATGCCGCGACGCTCGTGGCGGCATGCGAGGCCGCGCGGACCGCGCAGCGGGAGTGGGCCGCGACGCCCGCACCACGGCGTGGACGGGTGATCCAGCAGATCGGACGGCTGGTCGAGGCCAACAAGGAGCGACTTGCCCGCCTGGTCACCGACGAGATCGGCAAGCCGCTCGCCGAGGCGCTCGGTGAGGTCCAGGAGATCATCGATACCTGCGACTTCTTCCTGGGGGAGGGCCGGCGCCTCTACGGCCAGACCGTGCCCAGCGAGATGTCCGACAAGCAACTGTTCACGTACCGGATGCCGGTTGGCGTCGCGACGATCATCACGGCCGGCAACTTCCCGGTCGCTGTCCCGGCCTGGTACCTGGTGCCCGCGCTGCTGTGCGGCAACGCGGTCGTCTGGAAGCCGGCCGACTACGCCGCGGCGTCCGGCCACGCGCTGTTCGAGCTGTTCGCGCACGGAGGCGTGCCCGACGGGGTGCTCAACTTGGTGCTTGCCGACGGCGAGCAGACGTTCGCCGGTCTCGAGCGTGCGCTCGACCGCGGGCTGGTCGACAAGGTCGGTTTCACGGGGTCGACCGCGGTCGGCCGTGAGATCGGTGCGCTGTGCGGGCGTCACCTGCAGCAACCCTGCCTGGAGCTGGGTGGCAAGAACCCAATGGTCGTGCTGCCGGACGCCGACCTCGACCTCGCCGTCGAAGGCGCGCTGTTCAGCGGCTTCGGCACGGCCGGGCAACGATGCACGTCGCTGGGCACCGCGATCGTCCACGAGGCCATCTACGACGAGTTCCTCGCGCGCTTCACCGCGGCGGTCGAGGCGGCGCCGATCGGTGATCCCACCGACGATGTCGTCTACGGGCCCATGCTCGACGCCCGCTTTGCCGAGCGCTTCGAGGGCTGGCTCGACCTCATCGCCGACCACCACAACGTCAGCGGGTCGACCGGAATGGGCCGCATCACGCCGGACAACCCGCGCAAGGGCTTCGTGGGCACGCCCGACGCCGGCCTCTACTACCACCCGACGATCGTTGCCGGCATCCGCCCCGGTGACACGCTGTACGACACGGAGACCTTCGGTCCGCTGGTGGGCGTGATGCCGTGCGCTGATCTCGACGAGGCGATCGATCTGGCCAACGGCCCCGGGTACGGGTTATCGAGCGCGCTCTACACCAGCCACCCGCGCAGCGTGTTCCGGTTCCGCGAACGGATCTCCGCTGGCATGGTCAGCATCAACAACTCCACGTCCGGCGCCGAAGCGCACCTGCCGTTCGGCGGCAACGGGCGCTCGGGCAACGGCGGCCGCCTGTCCGGGCAGTGGGTCCTCGATCAGTTCACGCGCTGGCAGTCGGTCAACTGGGACTACGCCGGCAAGCTCCAGAAGGCACAGATGGACATCGAGGACGTGCCCGCCGACCTGGACTTCCGGCTGGAGCGCTGAGCCGCCTCAGCCCGACGTGGTGGGGCGCCCCACGGGCTCGCCCTGGGACTGCTCGGCCACGGCCGGCGGCCGGGTGCCGTTGACGTGGTTGTTCTGCGTGCCGACCGTGGTCGCGCGCGGGCGCAGCTCGGGGTACGTGATGCGCGGGTGGTACACGTAGCACAGCGACTCGATCAACGAGTCCTGCACGGTCCGCAGCTCCTTGAAGGTGATGCTGGCCTCCTGGAGCTGGCCGTCCTCGACGCGGTCCTCGACAAGTCCGGTGACGATGTCGCTGATGACCTCGCGGGTCAGGTTGCGGTCGTTCAGCGCGGCCGCCCGCGTGGCACCCTCGCAGCAGTCCGCCAGCATCAGGATCGCCATCTCCTTGGTCGTCGGCTTCTCACCCGAGTAGCGGTAGCGCTGCTCGTCGACGGCGTCGGGCTCATCGGCGGCGTTGACCGCCTTGCGGAAGAAGTAGCCGACGAGCGTCGTTCCGTGGTGGGTGCGGATGCCTTCGACGATCTCGGCGGGCAGACGGTAGCTGCGCGCGATCTCCACGCCGTCGGTGACATGCTCCTTGATGATCCGGGCGGACACCTCGGGTTCGAGGTTGTCGTGCGGGTTCTCGATCCCGAACTGGTTCTCGACGAAGAAGAACGGCCGCTGAACCTTGCCGATGTCGTGGTAGAGCGCCGCGACGCTGGCCAACAGGCTGTCGGCGTTGATGGCGCGTGCCGCACGCTCGGCCATCTTGGAGACCTCGACCGAGTGGTTGTAGCTACCCAGCGCCTTCTGCTCGAGCTCGCGGAGCAGCGGGTGGTTCCGGTCGGCGAGGTCGAGCAGGCTGGTCGCGGTCAGCACACCGAAGACCGACTCGAGGAAGGGCAGGCTGCTGTTGACGATCACCGCCGACAGCACCCCGTTGGCCAGCCCGGCGACAGCGGCGATGAGGATCTCGTCCGGCTCGCCGAACACGCCCGCGAACACCGCCGCGAACGCCGCGTATCCCAGCGTCGACTGCCACGCGGCGCGGCGCAGTGCGCCGCGGGCGGACAGACGCGACACCAGCGGCACGCTCGCCAGGCACGTGAGCGCCACGAACGCGGTCAGGCCCGGACGTGACGGCGCCATGAACGACACGAACGCGGTCAGCGGGATGGTGGCCAGCACGCCGATCGGCGGGTCGAACAGGATCGTGGTCAGCATGACGATCGCGCCGGCGGGCACCGCGTAGAGCCACGGATCGGCCGTCCCGGTCAGCAGCACGACCGCCTGCAGGCTCAGCGCGAAGAGTACGAACAGGCACGACAGCAGCACGAGCATGCGCGCCGACGTCCACACCTTGCGCCGGTATGCCCGCAGGTAGAAGCCGAGGCTGAAGGCGATGGCCGCGGTCAGCGCCACCGCCCGGATCGCCGTGTGCCAGGGGACCTCACCTTCGAGACCCTCGGACCGCAGGGCCTCCATCTGAACTTCGCTGACCTCTTCGTTGATCTGCACGATCGGGGTGCCCGGCGGGAAGCTCTTCTGGACAGGTGCGACCGCCTCGGCCGCCGCACGGCGTTCGGCTGCCGTCGCCTCCTCATCGATGCGCACGGTCGGGCGCAGCGCGTCGGAGATCACCGGCTCGATGACACTCGTGGCGATGTCGCCCGGGAAGTTGCGGACCGCCAGGATGTTGTCGATCTGGCTCGCGGTGTCCTCGATCTCGCCCTCGCGGATCGACCGGATCGCCATCTGGCGGGTCACGTCGAGCGCCTCGTCGCGGGCGTACGCGAGCTGCTCGTCGCTGAGCGCCACGAGCTCGCGGATCGCCGGCACCGGGAGGTCGAGCTGCTCACGCAGCGCGTCGACCTGTTCGTTGATCCCGAGCGCCTGGGTCTCCTCGCCCGGGCTGGGCTGACGCACCTCCTCGACGCGCGCGAACGTGTCCGTCACGCTCTGCACGATGGCCCGGCGTGCATCGTTGTCATCGACGACCGTGGCCTGGACGGCCTCCTCGGCGTTGCGGCGCTCGCGGGCGGTCGCGTCGGGATCATCGACACGAATGAGATCAGGCGCGTAGACCGTCCGTGGGGATGGCTTGCTCACCTCGATCGGAGCTTCCTGCCAGAAGGCGGACGCCGAAAGGATCGCGGGAATGCCGATGACGGCGAGCGCGAGTGCGAGTGCCCGCTGTCCCCATGCTGATCCAGCTAGTGGCGCCACTGACGGCTACCTTTCGTGGGCTGCTCGGGGTCTGGCCGGCCCGGCGTTCGCCACAGCCCTGACTCTAGCCCCGTTCATGGTCGCTGACTGCTCAGTCGTCTCGCTTGCCGGCTCTCATCGCTGCGCTCAGCCTTCTCACGGTCTGCGGAGTTCGGCAACGGGCGCATGAGCCTCGACCCAAGCGCACCCCACCCCCGCAACACCCCGGGTGCTACGTGCGGATCATACCCTGGGTGAGCAGCGTTGCGCCTGGACCGTAGCCATAGGCGTATGGTCGTAGTCGTACAACTACGAACAGTATGCGCAGAGCGGACGCCGTCCGGGATCACCGCCGTGTCGTGTGCGCCTGTCGGACCCGGAGATCGGGAGCCGCCAACGATCGTTCGGCTGCCCGGGGTACCGGCGTCGCTACCCTGATGGCGTGCTCACCGCTCACCGACTGACAAGGGCGCACGGCGCCAACGTCGTGCTGCGTGATCTTGACCTGCGCGTCGTCGAGAGGACCCGCCTCGGCGTCGTCGGTCCCAACGGTGCGGGCAAGACCACGTTGCTGGAGTTGATCGCCGGAGACGACGAGCCCGACGCCGGTACCGTCACGCGTGTCACGGGCTGCACGGTCGGCTACGCGCGCCAGGACGTGACCGGCATCCGCGGCGAGCAGGTGCTCGACGCCGTCGTGGCCGGCGCCGCGGAGGTCGTCGACATCGAGGCGCGCCTGCGGGAGCTCGAACAGCTGATCTCGCAGACACCGCCCGGTGCCGAGCAGGATGCGCTGCTACGCCGTTACGGCACGTTGCAGGATCGCTTCACCAACGTGTCGGGCTACAGCATCGCCGCGCAGGCGCGCAAGGTGCTGGCCGGCCTCGGCTTCAGTGACGCGCAGATGGCCGCGGACATCGCCACGCTGTCGGGTGGCTGGATGATGCGGGTCGCCCTGGCGCGCCTGCTGCTGACCACACCCGACGTGCTCCTGCTCGACGAGCCGACGAACCACCTCGACTTCGACAGCGCCGAGTGGCTGGCCACATACCTCGCCGCCTACGATGGTGCGCTCGTGGCGGTCAGCCACGACCGCTGGTTCCTGGACCGCGTCGCCACGCAGATCCTGGAACTGGACGGCGCCGCCGGTCATGCGCTGTATCCGGGCAACTACTCGGACTACGTGGTCGAACGTGCGGCGCGGCAGCAGCGCCAGGAGGACGCGGCGGCCGCGCAGACGCAGCAGATCGCGCAGACCGAGGCGTTCATCGAGCGCTTCCGCGCCAAGGCCACCAAGGCGCGCCAGGTGCA
>Ga0268386_10004422_pt1 | contig 10344 bp, 10 predicted proteins | sample RVTome_15_FD_200260 | JGI IMG/M metagenome (GOLD analysis project Ga0268386, IMG submission 200260) | Soil microbial communities from uranium-contaminated site in the Upper Colorado River Basin, Wyoming, United States - RVT150D86... ... | reverse complement strand
CCGAGTGCGATCACGCGCTGTCGCGGTTCTCGCCCTCATGCTGGCGCGGACCGGGGCGTGGGGCCGACGCGGCGCGGCGGGCGGCCATGTCGTTGCCACCGTCGCGCTGCTGCTGCGGAGCGCGCGCGTTGGGACGGCCGTTCTGCGCGCTCCACACGCCATCCGGACGCGACCACGAGCCGTTGGCGCGTCCCTGACCCTCATCGTCGTCAGCCGGCTTGGCGTTCCAAGCGGACCGCCGTGGCGGCGCCGGGGGCTCGTCCGACTGTCCACGCTGCTGCGCTGCGGACGGCGCCGACGCGGACGGCGGGCGGCGCGGCGCGCTGTCGAGATCGCCGGTGTCCATGGCGAGCCGATGTGGCTCCTCGACCGACAGGGTGCCGAGGCGCTCGACGGACGATGGGATCTCGGGGAGGTCGCCGACGCGATCGAGCACCGCGAGCTGTTCGGCGATCGCACTGCGGACACGCTCGGTGTAGTCGTCACGGAACGCGCGGAGGTGTGCGACCGCGCGGCGGACGCGATCAGCGCCATCGCGTGCCTCACGCCACTCACGGTCCGCTGCGGACCGTGCGCTGGCGAGCAGTTCGTCGGCGCGTCGGCGCGCGTCGCCGACGACGCGCTCGGCCTCGCTCTCGGCCTCGCTGACCACGCGGTCCGCGGTCTGCTCGGCCGCGATGAGCGTGCGCTTGAGCAACCGCTCCGACTCGAGCGTGCCGTTGTTCCCGGCAGCGCCCGCGCGCTCGGCATCGCGGAGACGATCGACCAGCTGGTCCCGCTCCTGCTGCAGGGAGACCAGGCGGTCAGCAAGGCGCGCGAGGTGCTCATCCACCTCGTCAGGGTCGTAACCCCGGAAACGCTCCTTGAAGTCTCGTTGAATTTCTTGCGGTGTCAGGCTCATGGGCACACCCAGTTCCTCAAGATGACGATCGCAAAGAACAACAGGATAGGCGATACGTCAAGGGCCATTGCGCCCATCCTGATGCTCGGAACCAGTCCGCGCAATGGCGTCAGCAGCGGATCGGTCACTGCACGGACACCCCGAGCGACCGGACGGACCGGCTCGGGCACCGAGGGTACCCATGACAGCACGATCCGTACGATCAGGATGAGATAGTAGATCTGCAGGACATAACATAGGACAACGCGGAGAACGTGGAGCGGATCCGTCATCGCCGTCTCATCCTACGCCCCATCGCTCGACTTGATTCATGCCTGGTTGAAGAAACCGCGTTCGCTCAGCTTACGGCGCTCCTCGGTAGAGAACTCGACCCCCTGCGGCGTGAGCAGGAACACGCGGTCCCCTACCCGCTCGATGCGCCCGTCCAACCCGTAGATCAGGCCGGATGCAAAGTCCAGCACCCGCTTGGCGACGCTCTCGCTGGCGCTCGCGAGGTTCATGATCACCGGGATCCCGTTTCGGAAACGGTCGCCGACCTCCTCGACCTCGTTGAAGGTCATCGGGGCCGTGTAGTGCACCGTCGTCTGGGACATCGGTTGTGCGCGCTGTGACACACGCTCCGTGCGCACATCGTCCACCGTGCGCCCCCGGCCGGTCGTACGAGCGGTCGAGATGCGCCGCACATTGTTTCCTGACCTGAGGTCCGGACTGCGTTTCGTGGAACCAGGCTCCGCGAAGTTGTCGGTCGGGCTCATGGGCGGCTCCTCGAACACGCGCGGTGCGGTCGCCTCGACCTCATCGACGTACTCGTCCTCGTAGTCCTCGGCCAAGCCGAGCCAGACCATCGCGTTGCGCAGCATCGTGGCCATGATCCTCTCGCTTTCTCACATCACCGGTTGCGAGGACGTGCACCGAAGATCGCCGTGCCCACACGGACGATGGTCGCGCCGGAGGCGACGGCCACCTCGAGATCGGCCGACATGCCCATCGACAGCTCGGTCAACTGGGGAAAGGTGGGAAGCAGGCGTGCACGAAGCGCACGCAGGCGTTCGAACATCGCAGCCGGGTCGCTGTCGATTGGCGGGATGGTCATCAGGCCGTACGCGTGCACACCCGCCAGGTCGCCGATCCGCGCCAGCAACGCGGGGACCTGTTCCGGTGGACAGCCGCCCTTGCGCTCCTCTCCCGCGACGTCGACCTGCACCAGCACGCGCTGGACGATGTCGTGGCCCACGGCCTGGGCCGACACCGTCTCGGCCAGCGATGCCCGGTCGACCGAATGGATCAGGTCGACCCGCCCGACCACCAGCTTGACCTTGTTGCGCTGCAACCGGCCCACGAAGTGCCAGCGCACGCCGTCGGGCGCGTCCTCCAGCTTGGACGCCAGTTCCTGCGCGCGGTTCTCACCGAAGTCTGACTGGCCGGCCGCGACGGCCGCCTGCACCGCGGCCAGCGGCTGGAACTTGCTGATCGCGACGAGCCGCACGTCTCGAGGATCGCGTCCCGTGGCCCGCGCGGCATCATCAATGCGCCGCCGCACCCGTGCGAGCCGGTCGGGGATGTCGCCCGGACCGACGCCGACCATGGGGTCATCCTGCGTGGCCGCCATCATGACCGGCGCCCATCGGAGTCTCCGGCCGCTCCGGCCGCCCGCACCACGGCGCCGGCCTGGCGGCCCTCGCCGGGAGCCCGCCGGTGGCTGAACCACCGCTGGCCGTCGCAGCGCGTGCAACCGCCCTCTCGCCGCACGTCGACCACGCCCAGCGCGCGCAACTGCGCGGCGACCGCGGCCGGCAGGTCCAGCGCCGGCGTGCCCCAGCTCGTCGTGGCGCCGGCGGCCGGGATACCGGCGGCCACCTCTGCGGCGAGCTCGGCCTCGACCTCATAGCAGCAGGCGCCGATCGCCGGACCCATCACGGCGGTCACGGCCTCGGGCGCCGCCGGCGCCATGGTCTGGACCGTCGCGGCGACCACCCCGTTGACCACGCCGCCCCGGCCGGCGTGCACGACACCGACCGCACGGTGCGGGTCGACCAGCACCACAGGCACGCAGTCGGCGACCAGGACCACCAGCGGGACATCGGTGTCGAACGTCACCAGCGCATCGACCGCCGGCACACCGCCGGTGTGCGCGCGCACGCCGCGACCGCGATCACGGGCGGACACGACCGCCACATCCCGCCCGTGCACCTGCTGCATGAACACCAACGACCCGGGCGCCACGTCGAGCGCCCTCGCCAGCCGTGACCGCGCCTGCGCATCGCCTGGCCCCACGGTCAGCGACATGTTGCCGTCACCGCTGCTCGAGAACGCGAAGCGGACCGCCGGGTCACTCCCGACGGTTCCGGTCGACGCGAAACCGGCTGTGACGGTCATGGTGTCACCGCTTGAGGAAACTCGGGATGTCGAGCTCGTCGTCGGCCTCGATGACGACCGGCGGCCGCGCGGGACGTTGCGCCGAGCGGTTCCCGTTGTCGCTGTTGTTGATGCGGGTCACGTCGGCCGCCTGCTCGGGCGCGCGCTTGGGCTCCGGCTTGGGCTCCGGCTCACGGCTCGCCTCGCGCGAGCGCGACGACTTGACCGGACGCAGCATCCCCGAGCGCTCGTTCTGCTCGCCCGCGAAGCCGGCGGCGATGACCGTCACCTTGACCTCGTCGCCGAGCGCGTCGTCGATGACCGTGCCGAAGATGATGTTCGCGTCGGCATCCGCCGCATCGGCGATGATCTCGGCGGCCTCGTTGACCTCGTGCAGGCCCAGATCGCTGCCACCGGCGATCGTCAGCAGCACTCCCTGCGCACCTTCGATCGAGGCCTCGAGCAACGGCGAGCTGACCGCCATGCGGGCGGCCTCGGCCGCACGGTGATCGCCGCGCGCCTGACCGATGCCCATCAGGGCGCTGCCGGCGTCCTGCATGACCGCCTTCACATCAGCGAAGTCGGTGTTGATCAGGCCGGGCGTGGTGATCAGGTCGGTGATGCCCGCCACACCCTGCAGGAGCACATCATCGGCGAGCCGGAACGCCTGCAGCATGGTCGTCTGGGCATCGGAGATCTCGAGCAGCCGGTCGTTGGGGATGACGATCAGCGTGTCGACCGCCTCGCGCAGGTCCTCGATGCCCTGCTCGGCCTGCATGCTGCGGCGCCGTCCCTCGAATGCGAACGGACGCGTCACGACCCCGATGGTCAGTGCGCCGACACCTTTGGCGACCTCTGCCATGATCGGCGCGCCTCCGGTGCCGGTACCACCGCCTTCGCCGGCGGTGACGAACACCATGTCGGCGCCCTTGAGCACCTCCTCGAGGTCATCGCGATGCTCTTCGGCCGCCTTCCGGCCGATCTCGGGGTTGCTGCCGGCGCCGAGCCCGCGCGTGAGATCACGTCCCACGTCCAGCTTCACGTCCGCGTCCGACATCAGCAACGCCTGTGCATCGGTGTTGATGGCTATGAACTCGACCCCTTTGAGGCCGGCTTCGATCATGCGGTTGACGGCATTGACGCCACCGCCACCGATGCCGACCACCTTGATCACCGCGAGATAGTTCTGAGGAGCCGCCACGGCAGCCTCCTTCCAGTCCTTGGGGACAGGCGCGCGGGGTTACCGAACGCTCACCCTGAGGTAAAGGGTTAGTGTTATGTCAACCTCAAGATTGGCCGGGACCATACGTAAGCACACCTCCAGATTCAAGGAACCTCAACCGCTCCCGGACGCGGTTGCACGTGAGTCGACGACGACAGGGTTCGCAGGTGCCCGAACGTCCAGGTCACGCTGTTGCTCGACCGCCTGCGGGAGGAGCACCCGCAGGACCTCGGCCTTGAGCGCCAGATCCTTGGCGGTGCCGAACCTGACATTGACCGTCGTGGGATCCGAGGACTCGCCCTCGCCGTCGGTGACCATCAACCTGAGCCAGAGATCCCTGGGTCCAGCGATCCGGTAGACGGCGACCTGGCTGCGCAACCATGCGGGCAGCCGGGTGTGTACCACCACGGCGTCCCGCACCGTCGGGTCCTCGATCGTGGAACCCAGCGGGGGGATCTTCTGGTCGCCCACATTGATCGCCGGTGCGTCCGACACCTGCCCTCCAGCGATCACGACAGCGTCCTCGTCGACCTTCCACGATGCCGTCGACGTCTCGACCGTCAGCAGTGGCCGGCGTGGCGTCACATCGATGGCGACGGTCGACGGCGGAGCCCGATGCACGACGGCGGACCTGACCCACGCCAGGCCCTCGACGCTGGCCTGAGCCTCTTCGAGCGGCGCCGTCAGCAGGTGCTGTCCCTTGCTGATCGCGGCCGCCTGACGCACGCTGTCGGCCCGCCGGCCATCCGCCCCCCGCACCTCGATGGCGCTGATCTCGAACAGCGGTGAGCGCAGCGCGACCGACACGCCGGCGACCAGGAGCAGCAGGACGAACAGGCTCAGGGTCCGGCGCTGCCGGCGCTTGACCGCCTCGGCCCGGACTCGCGCCCGCCGCGCACGGATGCGTGCATCCATGTCATCCCGGGGCTTGAGCGCGGCGCTCACGGCAGGCCTCCGGCGCGGTACTGCCCTCGGCAGGCCGCTCCCGCCATCGAGACCGGTCGCCGTTGCGGAGGGCCGTTGAGGGTGGACGCGCGGGCGGCGCGCAGCATCGGCGACCGAACGACGGTTCCCCTCTGGCTCATGTCGTGACCTCCGCCGGAACGTCCTGCAGATCGAAGCCTGCCAGAACGACCTCGGTCTGCAGATCAACCCCGAACGCCTCGCGCACGCGGTGGCGCGCGGTGCGGATGATCTCGTAGACGTCGGCGGCACGTGCGCCGCCCCCGACCGTGATGAAGTTCCCGTGGCGCAGGCTGACCTGCGCGCCGCCGACGCCGAAGCCCTTGAGGCCGGCGGCCTCGATCAGCCGTCCCGCCGAGTCTCCCGGTGGGTTGCGGAACACGCTGCCGCAACTGGGTTCGTTGATCGGCTGGTTGTCCCTTCGCCACTGGCGCATCTCGGCCATGTCGTCGGCGATGCGCCCGGCATCCGCGCGCTCCAGGCGCAGTTGCGCGCGGACCACGATCGCGTCACCGGGCAAAGCGCTGTGCCGGTACGAGAACCCCAGACGCTGCCCGTCCCACCGCTCGCTTTCGGCACCGGCACCCATGCGCACGACGTCCGCCCAGTCCAGGACGTCGCGGATCTCGCCACCATGCGCACCGGCGTTCATCCTGACCGCCCCGCCGACCGTACCGGGGATCGCGACACCGAAGGCCAGACCGCCCAGTCCCTGGCGCGCCACCTTCACCGCCAGCGCGGGCATGGGCTCCGCGGCCCCCGCCAGCACGCGCGTGTCGTCGACATCGACGCCGCGGAACCCCCGTCCGAGCACCACCGCGACGCCTGGCCACCCGGTGTCGGCGATCAGCAGGTTGCTGCCCTTGCCGATGACCAGCCACGGCAGATCGAGCGTCTCAGTGACCCGCGCGATCGCACACAGGTCCGCGGCGTCCTCGGCGCGGACCAGCGCCGCGGCCGGCCCGCCGACGCGCAACGTCGTGAATGTCGCCAGCGGAGCGGCGGCGGTGACGCGAGACGGCTCGATCGCCTCTCGCAGCGCCGCGATCAACCGTGTGCTATCCACGATCACCCCGCAGGCGCTGCAGCACGACCGGGCCCACCTCGGTGATGTCGCCGGCCCCCAGCGTCAGGACGAGGTCACCGGGCTCGGCCAGGCGGAGCAGACGGTCGGGGACGTCGGCCACCGATGGGACGTAGTGGGTCTCCACGCCCGCCGTCATCGCGGCACCGGCCACCAGCTCGCCGGTGACACCGGCGACCGGCTGCTCGCCCGCGCCGTAGACATCGGTCACGATGACCGCGTCGGCGTCGACGAGCGCCGCGCCCAGCTGGGGTCCCAGCGCCGCGGTACGGCTGAACCCGTGGGGCTGGAACACCGCGATCACCCGGCCGCCGGGCGCTGTCTGACGCGCCGCCGCCAGCGTGACGCGCAGCTCCACGGGATGGTGTCCGTAGTCGTCGACGACGGTCACGCCTCCCGCCGTACCCAACCGTTCGAAGCGCCGGCTGGCTCCGGCGAAGATCGACAGGCCCCTGCGGATGCCGTCCCAGTCGACACCGGCGTGGGCGCTGGCCAGCGCCGCGGCGGCCGCGTTGGCGACGTTGTGATCGCCAGGCAGGCTGATCTCGAAGCGCCCTACGTCCTCGCCACCGTGGATCAGCCCGAACCGCGCACCTTCCGGGTGCAGCTCGGTGCCAGTGATGCGCAACGTGGCGTCCGGATGGGCACCGTAGGTCGCGATCGGCTCCGCGATGCGCGGCAGCAGCCGCACGATGCCGGGATCGTCGAGGCTCAGCACCGCCACGCCGCCACGCCGCCGTCGCCACAGGAAGCTCAGGAACGCGTCATCGACGGCATCCATGCCGGCGAACCCGCCGTGCGGATCCAGGTCGACGTTGGTCACCGTCGCGATGTCGGGTTCGTATTCGAGGAACGATGAGTCGGACTCGTCGGCCTCGGCCACGAACCAGCGTCCGCTCCCGTGGTGGGCACTGGTTCCCGCGTCGTGCAGCGTGCCACCGATGGCGAACGAGGGATCGACACCCCCGGTCTGCAGGCACACCGTGGCCATCGATGTCGTGGTGGTCTTGCCGTGGGTGCCGGCGACGAGCAGCCGCTCATGGTCGGCCATCAGCGCCGCCAGCACCTGCGCCCGGCGCAGGACCGGCAGGTTCAGATCCACCGCGCGGCGCAGTTCGGGATCGCTGGCCGGGATGGCCGCCGACACGACGATCAGGTCGCTGCCGTCGACGCGTTGCGGCTGATGGCCGATCTCGATCTCGGCGCCCATGGCCCGCAACGCGGCGACCGCGCGGCCCGCCCGCAGGTCGCTGCCGGTGACCCGATGGCCGCGCTGGAGCAGGATCCACGCCAGCGCGCTCATGCCAGCACCACCGATGCCGATCACATGCACCCGCGCGTCGGGCCGGAGCACCGTGTCATGTGATCTACCGCTGCCGCTACTTGAGATCATGTCACGTGATCTACCGCTGCCGCTACTTGAGATCATGCCGCGCCCCCTTCGCCTTGGGCGGTCGCGTGTGGCGTGCAATCGACATCAACAGGCCCGCGCCGATCATCGTGATGACCAGCGACGTGCCCCCGAAGCTGACGAACGGAAGGGTCACGCCGGTGACCGGCAGCAGGCCGACGACGCTGCCCATGTTGATGCCCGCCTGGAGCAGGATGGCGGCGACCAGCCCCGTGGCGAGCAGGCGACCGAACGAGTCGGGCGCCGTGGCGGCGATGCGGACACCGACGACCGCGATGACCGTGTAGAGCGCCAGCACGATCAATGCGCCGATCAGCCCGAGCTCCTCGCCGATGATCGCGAAGATGAAGTCGGTGTGGGCGTTGGGGACGTAGAGCCATTTGCCGCGGCCCACACCCAGGCCCATGCCGAGCCAGCCGCCGCTGCCGAGCGCGTAATACCCCTGCAGCGTCTGGTAGCCGTACTGTGCGGCCGACGACGTCGGGTCCAGCCACGCGCCGAAGCGTCCCATGCGGAACCCCACCGAGGCGATGCCCACACCGACGAGCATCGCGACCCCGGCGGTGCTCGTGACCAGCCAGCTACTCGGCAACCCCGCGACGTACAGCACGGTGATGCCGACAGCGACCAGCAGCGCCGCGGTCTCCAGGTCCGGTTCTGCCATCACGATCGCCGCGACCAGGACCAGCATCGGCAGCACAGGGATCAGCAGGGCGTGCATGTCCCCGGACCGCAGGCGGCCCCAGCGCTGTGCCAGCACATGGGCACAGAACAGCGGGATGGCGACCTTGAGCAGCTCGGCGGGCTGGAACACCAGCGGTTCGACTCCGAGCCAGCGCCGCGCACCCGCCCGCTCGATGCCCACACCCGGTATGACAACGATGATCGCCAGGACCAGCGTGACGATGAGCACTGCACTGATGTAGGGGCGCCACATCCGGTAGTCGCGCAGGGCGAGGCCGACCATCAGCGGGATGCCCAGCAGCGCCCACAGCAGCTGACGCCGGAAGATGCTGAACGCGTCCGGGTTCCCGGTCGCCGCCGTGACCGCGGCCGACTGCACGAACGAGGCCGAGAACGTCATGAGCAGTCCGAGCAGCACCAGCACCACCACGGTGGCGGCGAGCACCAGGAACAGCGGCGTGGTCTCGCCGGTGGCCTGGGGCACGATCGCACGGCTCAACCAGTTTCTTGGCCGAAGGTCCGCCGCGCGTTTCGTGGAACCAGGCTCCGTGAATTTCCGGCCCGCGCGTGGACGACGTGCGCTGCGTCCGGACCGCCTGGTCTCCGTCATCACCGCACCTGCACGTCGTCGGGGCGGGTGACAAGGGCCCGGAAACGGTCGCCGCGCTCGGCGTAATCGGTGAACTGGTCCATCGAGGCACACGCGGGCGCCAGGAGGACCACGTCCCCGGGCCGGGCGCGGTCACGGGCGATCGCGACGGCGCGATCCAGTTGCTCGGCCTCGATGGTCTCGACGCCGTTCGCGCGGGCCAGCTCGGCGATCTCGGGCCCGGCGGTGCCGATCGTCAGCGCGAGCCGAACCCGGCCCGCGATCTCACCGGCCAGTGGTGCGAAGGACAGGCCCTTGTTCAGGCCACCCGCGATCCAGATGATCGTGTCGAACGAGCGCAGCGCCGCGGCGGCGGCGTGGGGGTTGGTGGCCTTCGAGTCGTCGACCCAGCGCACGGCGTCGTGCTCGGCGACGACCTCCAGCCGGTGCGCGCCGACGTGTGCCGAGGCCAGCGGCTCGGCCAGCGCCGCCGGCGGAACGCCCACGCCGATGGCCGCAGCCACCGCCGCGGCGGCGTTAGCCATGTTGTGAGGTCCGTGCACGCCCAACGCCGTGATGCCCACGACCGGTGTCGGCTGGTCGGTCGTGATGCGCTCGGTGAGTGCGCCATCGAGCACGCCCACTCCCCCGGGTGCCGGCGCGCCCAGCCCGAACGTGAGCCGGCCCGCCGGCGGCGGGTGGTCGGCGACGAGGCGGAGGCATCCAGGGTCCTCGGCGTTGGTGACCGCCCAGTCACGCGCGGACAGTCCGGGAGCCGCCGTCGTGCGTTGGTTTGACCAGACGCGCGCCTTCGCCGCGGCGTAGGCGGCGGGGTCGCCGTGCCAGTCGAGGTGGTCGTCGGCCACGTTGAGGACGACGCCGACGTCCGCCCGGAACGCCGAGGTGTAGTGCAGCTGGAAGCTTGACAGCTCGGCGGCCACCATGGGGGGCGGCGCAGCGACCAGTTCGCTCAGCGGCCGGCCGATGTTGCCAGCCGCGGGCACGTCCAGGCAGGCCGCCAGCAGTTCCGTCGTGGTGGTCTTGCCGTTGGTGCCCGTCACGGCCACCACGCGCGTGCGCCCATCGAGCAGGCGCCACGCCAGCTCGGGTTCGCTCCAGACGTCGACGCCGGCCT
>Ga0268386_10004421_pt1 | contig 10345 bp, 9 predicted proteins | sample RVTome_15_FD_200260 | JGI IMG/M metagenome (GOLD analysis project Ga0268386, IMG submission 200260) | Soil microbial communities from uranium-contaminated site in the Upper Colorado River Basin, Wyoming, United States - RVT150D86... ... | reverse complement strand
CCCGTAACATCTTTACAACTTGTTATAAAACAAGTTATTACGGTTAAGTTGTGGGCAAGTGGCGGCTCATAGCAGCTTTGCTGTATTAAGGCCTACTTACAAACCAGGAGCAAAACCATGAATGCACCTTCAACCATGAACCATGATGCGTTCCTCGCACAACCCGCCGATGGCGCGATCCCTCCAGGAATTGATCGACGGACTTTTCTCATTCGCAACGCCGTTATCGGCGCTGCCGCCGCCATGACCGGCGTCACGTGGACGCCCGAAGCCCGCGCCGCCCAGGCCGCGAAAGAAGCCGGCGCACCCAAACTCGGCGCGACGCTTTCTCCCGACCTCGATGTCGTGAAACGGTCGAAAGGCCCGGTCATGACCGTTGTGGAGGAATTCTACAAAGTCGGCCCCGGCCCTTCGAGTTCGCACACAATTGGTCCGATGCGCATCACGTACGACTTCTACCAGCGCTGCGCGAAGCTGCCGACCGATCAGCTAGCGAAAGCCACCGGACTCAAGGTCCACCTGTACGGCAGCCTAAGCGCGACCGGCAAAGGCCACGGCACCGAGCGCGCCGCGCTGGCCGGTCTCATCGGGAAGGAACCCGCCACCGTCGATCCGCTTTTCCTGGACGAAATGAGGGAGAAACCGGCGCAGACCTACCCGCTGAAACTCGGCGACAAGACCTTCAACCTGTCACTCGCCGACATCATCTACGACTCGACCAAAGGTGATTTCCCCCATCCCAACACCATGACGTGCAAACTCATGGCCGGCGACAAGGCGCTCTACGAGCTGGAGTATTACTCGGTCGGCGGCGGGTTCATCGAATGGAAAGGCTATACCCCGCCGAAGAAAGGCCAGCCGAAGTATCCCTACGCGAGCATGAAGGAGCTGCGTCAGCACGCGGAGAAAAACGATCTTACCATCGCGCAGGTGATAATGGCGAACGAAGTCTCCGTGTCGGGCAAGAGCGAGGAGCAGATCAACGCGTTTCTCGACAAGATCGCCAACGCCATGATCGCCACGGTGAAGACGGGTCTCTCCCTCAAAGACGACGTGCTTCCCGGTCCGATCAAGCTCCACACGAAGGCTGCCACCGTCTGGGAACGCGCCCAGGACGACAAATACGAGAGCGACCGCGCCATCGCTATGGTCTCCGCCTTCGCGCTCGCCGCTTCGGAGGAAAACGCTCGCGGCCATCTGGTGATCACGGCGCCGACCGGCGGTTCGGCGGGCGTGATGCCCGCGATTGTTTATGCCCTCATGCAGAGCAAACGGCAGGTGCCCATGGACAAAATTCGTGAGGGCCTGCTGGCTGGCGCGGCGATCGGCTACTTGTGCAAACACAGCGCCACGCTCTCCGGCGCCGAAGGCGGCTGCCAGTCCGAGATCGGCGTTGCCTCCGCGATGTCCGCCGCATTCATTGCGCAGGTTATGGACAGCTCGCCTCTGATCATCGAAAACGCCGCCGAGTCCGCGCTCGAACATCACCTCGGCATGACTTGCGATCCCGTCGCTGGCTACGTCCAGGTTCCCTGCATCGAACGCTGCGCATTTGGCGCGGTGAAAGCCTGGATCGCCTTTATGATCGCGACCAACGAAATCGCGTCACGTCACCGCGTTGACCTCGACACCACCATCAAAACGCTCGCCGAAACCGGCCGTGACATGAGCGCGAAGTACAAGGAAACGAGCGAAGGCGGGCTCGCCGCCAACCTGGTCCTTTGCTGAAACCATCGCGGGAGAAAGATACACGCCTATGAGCTCCACCGTGGCAGAACGACAAGAACGGAAAGATTGTCCGACGCATCATCAATTACCCGCTCGCTCTTCTATGAGCGAGCGGGGGTCGCGACGCACAGCTATGGCAGGTTGGCATCGTAAAGGAGAAAGCGGTGAGCACAACACCAACGACGAACGTCTCGAGCGAGCGATCCATGATTGAGAAGCACCAGAGGTACCAGCGCCTCATCACGAGGGCGAAAAACCTCGAACCGATGATCACCGCGGTCGCGCACCCGTGCGACCAAAGTTCGCTCGAAGGCGCGATCAACGCGGCGGAGATGGGACTCATCAGGCCCATCCTGATCGGCCCGAAGGCGAAGATTGCCGGAGTCGCGCAGGCGTTCAACTTGGACATCTCGCCTTATGAATGTGTCGATGTCCCGCACAGCCACGCTGCCGCCGCCAAGGCCGTCGAGATGGTGCGCGAAGGCAGGGCCGAGGCGCTGATGAAGGGCAGCCTCCACACCGACGAGCTGATGGGCGCCGTGGTGCAGCGCGAGACGGGGCTGCGTACCAACCGGCGCATCAGCCATTGCTTTGTCATGGATGTGCCAGCCCTCGACCAGGCGCTCATCATCACCGATGCAGCGGTCAACATCTTTCCGACCCTCCAGGACAAGGTGGACATCATCCAGAACGCCATCGATCTCGCCCACGCGCTGGGCCGCAAGTCACCGAAGGTGGCGATACTCTCGGCAATGGAAACCGTCAACCCCGGTGTCCCCTCCACGATCGAGGCCGCCGCACTGTGCAAGATGGCCGACCGCGGACAGATAACAGGCGGTATCCTCGATGGCCCGTTGGCGCTCGACAACGCCATCGATCTCACCGCGGCAAAGATCAAGAAGATCGATTCGCCGGTAGCTGGGCAGGCCGACATCCTCGTGGTGCCGGATCTCGAGGCCGGCAATATGCTCGCCAAGAGCCTCACGTTCATGGCGAACGCCGACGCGGCGGGGATTGTACTCGGGGCCCGGGTGCCGATTATCCTCACCAGTCGGGCCGACTCACTGATCGCGCGCCTCGCCTCCTGCGCGGTGGCGGCGCTAGTCGCGGCGGCGCGACGCCAGGATGCGTCCAAGGTGATCGCATGATCCTGTTGCTTGCTACGAGGGATAAGATAAAGCGAAGGGGGGGCTATGACTGACACGATCCTTGTTTTGAACGCCGGCTCGTCCAGCATCAAGTTTTCGCTGTTCGCGGAGGCCGGTATCGAGCCGGCGATCGTGGCACGTGGCCAGCTCGAAGGCATCGACACGAGCCCCCATTTCATCGCGCAGGACGCCACCGGTCAGACGGCGAGCGAGCAGCGCTGGGCACAGGGCACCCAGCTCGGGCACGACGGCGCGGTCGTCCATATCGGGGACTGGCTACAAGCGACCTACGCCGCCCAGCACCATCTGGTCGCCGTTGGCCACCGTGTGGTGCACGGTGGCGTCGACTACTTGGCGCCGGTTCGCATAGATGGGGATGTGGTGGTGCAGCTCGAGAAACTGATTCCCCTCGCGCCGCTGCACCAGCCGCATAACCTGGCGCCGATCCGCATCCTGATGGAGCGCACGCCGCAGCTTCCACAGATGGCGTGCTTCGATACCGCCTTCCACCGCAGCAATCCGCCACTGACACAGATGTTTGCGCTACCCTCGGAGCTCACGGAATCCGGTGTCCGACGCTACGGCTTCCATGGGATTTCGTACGAGTACATCGCCTCGGTGCTGCCGAAGTTCGACGAGCGCGCGGCGAGGGGCAAGACGGTCGTCCTCCACCTCGGCAACGGCGCTAGCATGTGTGCGTTGCAGGCTGGCGTGAGCATGGCGAGCACGATGGGGTTCACCGCCCTCGACGGGCTGCCAATGGGCACACGCTGCGGCGCGCTCGACCCCGGCGTCATGCTCTACCTCATGGACGAACGCAGGATGGACGCGCGCGCCCTCGAGAAGCTGGTCTATCACCAATCGGGGCTGCTCGGCGTGTCAGGCATTTCCAGCGACATGCGCACGCTCCTGGCTTCGAGCGAGCCCCGGGCCAGGCTCGCGATCGACCTCTATTGCTATCGCATTCGGCGCGAGATCGGCTCGCTCGCCGCTGCCCTCGGCGGGCTGGACGCGATCGTGTTCACCGGCGGCATTGGCGAAAACTCGGCCGTCATCCGCGAACGGGTGTGCCGCGATGCGGCCTGGCTCGGTGTTGAGCTTGACCCTGCCGCAAACGCTGCGGGTGGCCCCCGCATCAGCGCGCCCGAGGCCCGGACCTCGGCGTGGGCCATTCCGACTAACGAGGAACTGATGATCGCCCGGCACACTCGCCGGCTGCTCCAATGAGGGTGTGCACCCAATCTCATAAGGAAGGGAGACAAGACATGGTATCAGCGCAAGCGACTTTCGAGACCCAGAGTGCCAGCAGTCCCTGGCGCGGCTTCACGCCGGGAACCTGGCAGAGCCGCGTCAACGTGCGCGAATTTATTCAGTGTAACTACACCCCATACGAGGGAGACGGCACGTTCCTCCAGGGCGTTACGGAGCGCACGCAGGGTCTGTGGCAGAAGCTGCTGCCGCTGCTCGCGCAGGAGCGCGAGCAGGGCGTACTCGACGTGTCGCAGATCCCTTCCGGCATCCTCGCGCACGGGCCCGGCTACATCGACAAGGACCGTGAAATCATTGTCGGCCTGCAGACCGACGCGCCGCTCAAGCGCGCCATCATGCCCTTCGGCGGCTGGCGCGTGGTCGAGGCAAGTCTCCAGTCTTACGGCTACGAGCCGGACCCGCAGGTCGCCGAGATTTTCACCAAGTATCGCAAGACCCACAACGACGGCGTCTTCGATGCCTACACCCCCGAGATCAGGAAAGCTCGGTCGTCGCATGTGGTCACCGGCCTGCCGGACGCCTACGGCCGCGGCCGCATTATCGGCGACTACCGCCGCGTGGCGCTCTACGGCGTGGACTTTCTCATCACCGACAAGGAGCGCGAGAAGCACGAGCTGGATGACCGTCACTCGACGGAGGACATCATTCGCCTGCGTGAGGAGCTGTCTGAACAGATCCGGTCGCTGCAGGAGCTGAAGGAGATGGCCTCCCACTACGGCTGCGATATCTCCGGTCCGGCCCGGAACGCCCGCGAAGCCGTGCAGTGGACCTATTTCGGCTATCTTGCTGCCATCAAGCAGCAGAACGGGGCGGCAATGTCGGCGGGACGCTTGTCCACGTTCTGGGACATCTACTTCGAGCGTGATTTGCGCGAAGGCACGCTGACCGAGTTCCAGGCACAGGAAATCATCGACGACCTGGTGATCAAGTGGCGCATCGTGCGCTTCCTGCGCGCGCCTGAGTACAACCAGCTGTTCTCCGGTGACCCGGTATGGGTGACCGAGGCATTGGGAGGGATGGGGGAGGACGGGCGCACGCTTGTCACCAAGACCTCGTTCCGCATGCTGCACACCCTCTACAACCTGGGGCCCGCGCCAGAGCCCAATCTCACCGTGTTCTGGTCGCCGCGGTTGCCCGACGGCTTCAAGCGCTTCGCCATCAAGACCTCGATCGATACCAGCTCGATCCAGTACGAGTCCGACGACCTGATGCGGCCCAAGTGGGGCGACGACTGCGGCATCGCCTGCTGCGTCTCGGCGATGCGCATCGGCAAGCAGATGCAGTTCTTCGGGGCGCGTGTGAACCTGCCCAAGACGTTGCTCTACGCCTTGAACGGCGGGCGCGATGAGTTGAGCGGGGAGCAAGTCGGGCCGAAGCTGGCGCCGATCACCGCGGATGTGCTCGATTATGACGAGGTGATGGACCGCCTCGATCCGATGCTGGACTGGCTCGCGAAGACCTACGTCAACGCGCTCAACATCATCCACTACATGCACGACAAGTACTGCTACGAGGCGATCGAGATGGCGCTGCACGACCGCAACATCCTGCGCACGCTCGCCTGCGGCATCGCTGGCCTCTCTCACGCCGCCGACAGCCTATCGGCGATCAAATACGCCAAGGTGAAGCCGGTGCGCGACGAGCGCGGGATCATCGTCGACTTCGAGACCGAGGGGGAATTCCCGTGCTTCGGCAACAACGATGACCGCGCCGACGATATGGCCAAGCTACTGGTATCGATGATGATGAACAAGATCCGGATGTACCCGAGCTACCGCAATGCCACCCACACGCAATCGGTACTCACCATCACGTCGAACGTGGTATACGGCCAGGGGACGGGCAGCACGCCAGACGGCCGCAAGAAGGGCGAGCCCTTTGCGCCTGGCGCCAATCCGTCGAACGGCCGCGACACGCACGGCGCTCTGGCAACGCTGATGTCGGTTGCCAAAATTCCATACGACGATGCTGAGGACGGCATCTCGCTCACGCTGTCGGTGGTGCCCAACGCGCTCGGCAGCGAGAGTGATCGCATGACGCGCGGGGTCGACGCACTGGACGCCTATTTTTCAATTGGCGGCTTCCACGTCAACATCAACGTGCTGAACCGTGAAACGCTTCAGGACGCGATGCAGCATCCGGAGAAGTATCCGCAGCTGACGATTCGGGTGTCCGGCTACGCAGTGAACTTCGTCAAGTTGACCCGGGAACAGCAGCTTGACGTGCTCAACCGCACGTTCCACAGCGCCATGTAGGAGACACATCATGAGCCAGCCACTGACCGGCAGCCGCTACGAGATCCGCGTCACGCGCAAGGGGGCAAATGAGAGCAAGGCGGCGCGTGACTACTTTGCGATCCATCCCGGTGACATTGAGGAGGTCAAGGAGGATGACGACGTGATCGGCTACGTCCATTCGGTGGAGGTAGGGAGCACGGTGGACGGCCCCGGCATCCGCTTCGTAGGCTTTCTCACCGGCTGCCTGCTGCGCTGCCAGTACTGCCACAACCCGGATACCTGGCACAAGCACAACGGCCGACCGGTGACCGTGGCGCGCGCCATGCAGGAGATCGGCAAGTACGCGCAGGTGCTCAAGATCAGCAAGGGTGGCATCACGCTCTCCGGCGGCGAGCCCATGGTGCAGCGCGCCTTTGTGGTGCGGATCTTCCGCCGTTGCAAGCAGCTTGGGCTGCATACCTGTATCGACACCTCCGGCCGGCTTGGCGACCGTCTCACCGACGAGGAGCTGATGGACATCGACCTCAACCTGCTCGACATCAAGTCCGGCGACCCGACCGTCTACGAGAAAGTCACTCGCCAGCCGTTGCAGCCGACGCTCGACTATGCGCGCCGGCTGTCAGCGCTGGGGCGCCCGATGTGGATACGCTTCGTCCTCGTGCCGGGTCTCACCGATGGCCATGATAACGTGGAAAGAGTGGCCGATATCTGCGCCGAGCTGAAGTCAGTTGAGCGCGTGGAAATTCTGCGCTTTCACCAGATGGGGCGAGACAAGTGGCACAAGCTGGGCCTCGAGTATCCGCTGGAAAACGTCGAGCCGCCGGATGCGGCGCTAACGGAACGCGTGCGCGGCCAGTTCCGCAGCCGGGGGCTGACCGTTTACTGATAGAGGGAGGAATATGGAATACGTCAGGATGTTACTCGAACAACAGCCCATGATGGCGTTGTTCCTCACCATCGCCATCGGCTATCTCGTCGGAGAAATCAACATTAAAGGGTTCTCCCTCGGCGTCGGGGCGGTGCTTTTCGTCGCCCTCGCCGTGGGGTGGTTGGCGCCGAATGCGGCACCGGCAGCGATGGTCGGGACGCTGGGCCTGGCGCTCTTCCTCTACACAGTGGGAGTCCAGTACGGCAAGCAATTCTTCCTCGGCTTGACCAGCGCCAGCGGGCGCAGAGCCAACGTCATGGCGCTGCTCGGCGTGCTGCTGGCGGGGGCGGTAAGCCTAGTGTTCGTGCAGGCGATGGGCCTCAATCTCGGACACGCGCTGGGGCTGTTCGCGGGTTCGGGGACGAGTACGCCGACACTGCAGGCCGCCATTGCGACGCTTGGCAACGACGATCCAGCAGTTGGCTACTCGGTTTCCTATCCGTTCGGCGTGGCCGGGCCGATCCTCTTCCTGTACCTTGCGTTCATGGTCCTGCAGCCGAAGATCCAGATCCCCTCGAGTACCGGACTCGAGCTGCTCGAAATCGCTTTGCGTAACCCAGAACTCTCCGGCAAGACGCTCGGCGAGCTGGTGACCGTGCTGCCCGCAGAGGTGCAGATCGTGGCACTGCGCCGGGAGCACCACAACGAACCCGCATCTCCCAACTTCGTCGTCGCCGAGAATGATGTCGTGCTCGCCGTCGGTCCCAGCAAAGAAGTGCTCAACCAGCTGAGCAGGAGTCTCGGCGAAGCAGCGCCAGGTCGCCTCGTCAAGGATCGTCGAGACCTCGACTATCTTCGGGTGTTCGCCTCCCGTCCGACGGTGGTCGGCAGAACGCTCGGCGATCTCGACCTACCGGGGGAGAAGGCCGCGCTCGTTGTCCAGGTTCGGCGCGGCGACACCGACCTCCTGTCTCGGCCGGACCTCGTGCTCGAGTTCGGCGACCGGGTCGGTTTGCTCGCCAATCGCGAGGACTTCGCGGTGCTACGCCGATTCTTCGGCGATTCGATCAAGGGCACGGCCGAGTTCAGCTACGTCTCGATCGGTCTTGGCATGGCGCTCGGTTTGCTGCTAGGCGCAATCCAGATTCCGCTTCCCGGCATCGGCAAGCTCGCGCTGGGCTTGTCGGGCGTGCTGATCGTGGCGCTGATACTTGGCAACCTGCGCCGCACGGGCGGCATGAACTGGACCATCCCGCTCTCCGCCAATCTCGTACTCCGCAACCTCGGGCTTACGCTGTTCCTGGCGCAAGTCGGGATGTCCTCGGGGCCTAAGTTCGCCGCGACAGTCACGGACACCGGTTTTCTGATGCTCGGCTTGGGAGCAGTCGTGCTGATTGCACTTGTCCTGCCGATTCTCATCTTGGGCTTGTTTATCTTCCGTATGCCGTACGACGAAGTGGCGGGCATCGTCGCGGGCGCCTGCGGCAACCCGGCGATCCTGGCCTACTCGAACAAGCTCGCGCCGACGGACCGGCCGGACATTGGCTACGCCATGATCTTTCCCGGCATGACGATCGTGAAGATTCTCTTCGTGGATATTGTCCCCGTGTTCTTCGGCGGGTAGGCGAAGCATCATGACAGGCGAAAACCATCTGACATCCATGACGGGAAAGTTCTTATGAAGGGATTCACGGGTCAGCTGTGGTTTCAGGTGTTGATCGCCATGCTGCTTGGGTTGGCCGTGGGTCTGTTGCTTGCTCCAACGGGAGCCGGAATGCTTTCCGAAAAAGAGGCAGTTCATCGTATGGACAGCAATATTGAAATTTCTCGCGGGTAAGGACTTGCCTGGCATTGCCTGCCTCAATGAACGGACGCCTGAACGATGATAGACATGGACGCTCTCGCCCTGACCAGGGCAAGGATTAAAAGAGGACAGTGTCATGATTCTCGCGGCAGACCTTGGCGGCACGAAAACCGTCCTGGCGCTATTTGATGCGGATGCAGGTGTTGAGCGTCCACTGCGTGAGGAGATATTCCCCAGCCGCGCGTACGACTCTCTCGAAGCCATGATTGGTCCGTTTCTGGAAGCCACGCGGGCGAAACCGACGGCAGCATGCTTCGGTGTGGCAGGGCCGGTGGTCAACCGCAGTTCGCATATCACCAATCTGCCGTGGGTCATCAACGCCGATGCCATCCGTCAGGCCTTTGATATCCCGCAGGTCCATCTCCTCAACGACCTGCAAGCGACCGCTATCGCGGTGCCGCATCTCACCTCTGATGCCATCTGTACCCTCAACGTCGGTCAGCGCGACCCCACGGGCGCCATTGGCGTGATCGCCCCGGGAACGGGATTGGGAGAGGCGTTTTTGGTGTGGACGGGACATCGCTATCAGAGCTATCCCACAGAAGGCGGACACACGACTTTCGCACCTGTAACCCACGAGCAGGTGGAGCTCTTGGACTACCTTGAGCTGCGCTTTGGGCATGTCAGTTTCGAGCGCGTGTGTTCGGGCAGTGGCATTCCGAATCTATACGACTACCTCCGCATGCGAGGCCATTATGACGAGCCAGATTGGCTCCTTGAAGCCCTGGCTCAGGCGCTGGATCCCACGCCGGTGATCATCAATGCGGCTCTGGCCGGCAAGGCACCGCTCTGCGTGGCCACGCTTGATTTGTTCGTACGCATTTTGGGTGGGGTGATCAGCAACCTGGCCCTGCAAGTGTTTGCCACTGGAGGTCTGTATCTCGGTGGCGGCATTCCACCGCGTATCCTGCCTCGCTTGCAAAGGCCTGATTTCCTTGAGTCAATTTGCTACAAGGGTCGCTTTAGCGACTGGGTTGCCCGCATACCGGTGCACGTCATTCTCGACCCGAAAGCTGCCCTGAATGGGGCCGCGTGGCACGCGCTAGAGGTTCTCGGCCACTGAGTTTACGAGCATCGTTTCCCGATCCAGCCCCAGGAAGCCACCTTCAAAGACGATTTTGTCGCCACCGTCCTTGCAGTTGGTCCGCCAGGTGACGTTGAGCATCTGCCTGGCCTAGGACCAAAGTCCAATCTCTATAGGACTAAAGGCCAATAGTCACACGCCATCCCT
>Ga0268386_10004420_pt1 | contig 10345 bp, 13 predicted proteins | sample RVTome_15_FD_200260 | JGI IMG/M metagenome (GOLD analysis project Ga0268386, IMG submission 200260) | Soil microbial communities from uranium-contaminated site in the Upper Colorado River Basin, Wyoming, United States - RVT150D86... ... | reverse complement strand
AAGCCACGGTGAAATCAACGTGGTCTACCGCCGCGACGACGGTAATATCGGTTGGATCGATCTTGCGGGTAAGCGGCGCGCTAAGCGCCGTTAGGCGGAACCGGAAGCGACCTCTGTCGTTCCCCCCAATCTAGTGGGTAGGCATATGCATTTAGGTGATCTGATCTCACCCGAGGCTGTGATTCCCTCGCTCAAGGTCAAGACCAAGAAGCAACTCTTGCAGGAGTTGTCGGCCCGCACCGGCCGTCTCACCGGTCTCTCCGAGCGCGATATCTTTGACGTGCTGTGGCAACGAGAACGGCTGGGCTCGACCGGGCTTGGCCACGGCGTCGCCATTCCACACGCCAAGCTCCCCGGGATCAAGCGCATCGTCGGCGTGTTCGCGCGGCTCACCGAGCCCGTCGATTTCGACGCCATGGACGGCGATAAGGTGGATATCGTGTTCTTGCTGCTCGCGCCGGAGGGCGCGGGCGCCGACCATCTGAAAGCGCTCGCCTGCATCTCGCGGCTGTTGCGCGATGGCCAAGCGGTCGAGAAGCTACGCGCTTCGCGGGACGAGTCCGCGCTCTATGCCGTGCTCACCGAGCAGGCCACCTCGTCTCACGCGGCTTAGCGCGGCGCAAGTTGGGCGATAAGCCCGTTCGCCGCCTTCACCATGGCGCCGAACCCCTCGACGCTGAACTGGTTGATCGACGCGAACACGCCGATGCCCCGCGACGGCGCAAAAGCGATGTAGCTGAACTGACCGTTCAGCCCGCCGGTCTTTTGCAGGATTAGGGGGCGGTTGCCTTCGGGATTCTGAACCACCCAGCCCAATCCCATCGCATCCATCTCCCCGCCCTCGTCCATGCCGAAAACCGGATCGAGCCCGTCGCGCTGGAGGTAGGTGGCATGGTCCAGGAGTCGCATCTCGAAATCTATCGCGTCGTCGCCGAGATGCCAGCGCAGCCAGCGCAACATATCGTTGGCTGTGGAATAGAGACCGCCGGCGCCCTGGATGATCGGGGCCGTCTCGACGAATGCCAGCGGCGATCCATCGAAATTGTGGCCCTGCATGGCGCGGGTTTTGTCGGCTTCGGAGAGGTCGAAGCGCGTGTCCTTGAGCCCGGCGGGATCGAACACACGCTCCCTCAGAAGCTCTGAATAAGGCTTGCCTGCGGCGTTGGCCAAAGCCTGCGCCAGGAGATCGAAACCGAAATTGGAGTAAAGGATGCCGGTCCCAGGCGCGAAGAGCTGCGGATCGGTCTTGAGCGTGGCGATGTAGTCTTCCTTGGTCCCCATCGCCGTCGGATGGGCCTCGATAAATTTAATTTCCGCTTCGCGCGGAAGGCCCGAGGAATGGGTGGCGAGGTCGATGAGCCTGATCTTCTTGCCGTCGCGTTCCGGGATCTTGACGTCCCAGCCGAGCCGGTCCTGGAGTGGGTCGCCGAAATTGACCGTGCCGTCGGCCACCAGGCTCGCCAATGTGGCGCCAGTCGTCACCTTGGTAATCGAGCCAATCCGCATCAACGTGTCGCCGTCGGGCTCTTTGCCGCTTCCCTTGGCGATCTCGCCATAGCCGCGCACCACGGTCTCGCCGTCGCGGATCACCCCGATCACCAGGCCCGGAACGCCGGCGCTAAGAAACAGAATCGTGCCGGTGAGATCAACAGTATCGGCAAGCAGCCGGTCTTCGGCCCGCGCGTGACTTGGACTTAAGGCGAGACTTGCGATCCCGACGCCGGCGACAATGGCGGCACGCACCCTACTAAACGACGTTCTGATGCTCATCTTGACGCTCCCCGATTTGCTCAACGCAGTGATTAAGCACAAGGAGAGCCGAGACCATATGGCCGCATTAGCTCCTCATGCCGCCGGCAATCAATCCATTGCCCTCCAGGATTTGAGCCGCCCTCTCCGGATCAGATTCCATCGACCAGTCGCCGTGCCCATGACTGCCGCCAAGGACGATCCCATCGCTGCGCGGAAACATATACAGATCGAGCACCGGATCGACATAGCCATAGGCGATGTCGGGGCGGGGTTTCAGAATCGTAATCTGACCTTTTACCGGCACAAGCTCGGCATCGCCGAACAGCGCCTTGGCGCCGATGCCGCAGGCATTAACGATGAGCGGTGCCTCCAGGGTTTGGAGCTCTGCCATGTCGGCGAATCCACGGGTTTCGATCGTTCCGCCATGCGCCCTGACATCGGCAAGAAGCGCCGGAAGAAGGATATCGGTTTCGGCGATGAAAGTCTTGGTGCGGGCCGCATAATTGTTGGGAAATGGATGTTCGCCGGGCCCGAATGTCTCGAACGGGAAGAGGTCCGGGGTGATGGCGAAATCCCAAGGGATTTCGATCGGGCGGGGACCAAGCAGGTAAAGGTCAAACGGCTTCACGCCATAGCGGGCGGCCGGCAGGGCTAGAAAATGCTGGAATGAAAAACGCGCGGCTGCGGCGATGCGGTTGCCGATCTCCTCGGTTTGATGGGCTTCGTCGACGAGGCTCGTCACCCCGAACGTCCCGGCCGCGACATCGGAGGTGGTAGAAGGCGGCAGCGATGCGGCGTAGATCGCGACGGTGAAGCCGCGATCCTGCAGCAGGCGGGCCGTGGTGAGGCCGATCACGCCGCAACCGATAATCGCCGCCTGGCGATGGGGTGTGGCGAGCGCGAGCTTCGCCGCCATATCGGCGGTGCCCCAGGATAGAGCCAGCCCGCAGCCGCCATGCCCATAATTGTGGATTAGCGTCTTGTCGCCGAACGGCTCGCTCTTCACGACGAAACCGGAGGGCCGAAAAGGCCGCAGTCCCACCCTCGCGCCGATGATTTGATCGGTCGTGACGTGGAATTTCGGAAGCGGAACTTGCGTCCTCTTGACGGGCGCATCTTCGGCGCGCGGCGCAAACGGCATGGTCGCGCTCGCCGCGGCCACAGCGCCAAACGCAAGCATTGACCGACGACTCACCCCTAGTCCGGTCTTTCTGCCAATGGTCATCGCCCTGCCCTATAGGACCGGGCAGTTTCATAGCAGATTGAAACGAGCTTTGGGGAGCCTCCTCGCGGCGGACGGAACGACAAGGAAGGCGAAGGGGTGCCTAGTGCACGCTCACCGGCATGAGGTCGTTCTCGATGGCGTTGGCGATGGCCGCGTGGCGGCTATCGGTGAGCGCCAAGGGTGTGCCGTCGGCGCCGAGCACGGCATAGAGATCGATGCCCTCCGGCGCGGATTTGAGCGAAGGGAACAACCGCTCGGCCGCGTCGGGGTCGAGCTGCTTGATATAGGCCACCTCGCCGTCGCCAAGGAGCGCAAGCTCCTTGAGGCTCATCAGAGCGCTCGGCTGGTGATCTTCTTTTTCTTTCTCGAACTCGGTCATCAACCTCAATTCCTCGGTGACCACATTGACCGGCAGCTTGGGAAAGCCGGGATATGGGGAATATTACAAGGCTTTCAAGCGAGAGGCCTTGACCCGGCGGCGCCTTCGGTCCTATGCCGCAAACGGCGTCTGCCCTAGCTCGCTCACTCTTTTCACGGCTGCCTCATGATCTGGTACGTCAATCCCAAGACCGGCAAGGACTCAAACGACGGCCGCAGCGCGGCTTCGGCCTTCAAGACGCTGGCCCATGCCGTGGGCGTGGCTTCGTCGAGCGATACCATCCTGATCGCGCCGGGTGTCTACGATCAGGATCTGCCGCAGCAGGTGAGCAACGCGCGCGCCGCCAACCTCATGATCAGCGTCACCGGCGCCGACTAGGCTCAAGCGATCTCGTCAGGCTTGCTGTCTTCCTGCACCGTCTCGATCACGCGCAGTGGCCTCACCGTCAGATCGTCGATCTCAACCGTGCCGAGATGAACTTTACGCGCGGTGGCGCGGCCGATCGCCAAGCGGCCGATAGCGAGCGCGCCGATGGCAAAAGCGCCAAGCGCGAAGGCGCCGATCGCCAGCGCGCCTCCGGCGATTGCCGGCGTATTCACGGCCGGCAAGTCAAGCTCGCGCTGCTTCAGGGCTCGCCTTCGGGTGATCACGAACTCAGTCTAGTTCGACGGCTGCGCCGAGACCAGTGCCGGCTCCGAGCGGTATTGCTCGGGGAAGAGGCGTTGCAGGCTTTCGACCTTCGGCTTGTCGTGTATGACGATGTAGGGGTAGGACGGATTCAGGACCATGAAATCCTGATGATAAGCCTCGGCTGGGTAGAAGGTCTGGTCCGGTTCGATCTTGGTGACGATGGCGGCGTCGAACACGCGCGACCGGTTCAGCTCGGCGATATAGGCCTTGGCAATCTTCGCCTGCTCGTCGTCCGCGGGGAAGATGGCCGAGCGATATTGTGTCCCGATATCTGGACCTTGGCGGTTGAGCTGGGTCGGGTTGTGCGCCACCGAGAAATAGATCTGGAGCAGGCGGCCGTAGCTGATCTGGCGCGGGTCGTAGGTGATGCGGACGACCTCCGCGTGACCCGTGCTGCCTGAGCCAACCATCTGATAATGCGCGGTTTTCTGCGCGCCGCCGGCATAGCCCGAGACGGCGTTGGTCACGCCCTTCACGTGCTGGAACACGCCCTGCACGCCCCAGAAACAGCCGCCGGCAAGCACGGCAACTTGTTCTTTCACTTGCGAATTTTCGTCGATTGCAGGGGGCGGGATGACGCGCGCCTCTTCGGCGCCTGACTGCGAAACGGCGAACCATACCGCCACGAAAAACAGCAAAAGAACGGCAGAATAGGCACCTTTTGTGCCCAATCCATGCGCGGTTTGCACGGAAACTTTCGAACCCTTCGATACCTTGGTCATGACGCTCCTCCGATCAGCCGAAAGTGAAGGCGTAGGCCTGGACGCCCGGATCCAGGAACTCGATCTCGAAGACGCGGGGGGCGATGTCGCCCTTCTGGCGCACGAGCTGATAGAGACGCTCGTTCGTCACCAAGCCCGCGCCGGTCTCGTCCACATCGACGCCGCGATCCGCGACGGGGGCTTCGCCGTCGATCGTCACGCGGAAACGCACCGGCGCGCCGTCCGTCGGCGCCAGCACGAGATGCAGATCGCGCGCATGGAAGCGGTAGACGATGCCGCCGCCGCTCTCGTTGAGCCGCGCATGCTCCTTGCCGACGGTCCAGTCGCCCACGAGAGCCCACTCGTTGAGCCGCGGCGTCTCCGCCGCATAGACGTGGGCTGCGTCCTCGACCAGGCCGCCCGGCGAGATGAAATTCTCCGCGCGGCTATAGCCGACATAAGTCTCGGGCGACTTCATAGCGGCGATAGCGCCACGCATCTCGGCACCCGTCGCCTCGACCTCGACCAGCCCCGCCGCCACGTCTTTCTTGCCGGCTTCGGCGAGCAATTGCTGGATCACGCGCTCGGAGACGTCGTAGCTGCCCTCGCCGAAATGGTGGTGGCGGATGCGCCCCTCGGCATCGATGAAATAATGCGCCGGCCAATAGCGATTGTTGAACGCGCGCCAGATGGCGTAATCGTTGTCGACGGCGACGGGGTAGCCGATCTTCAGATCGACCACGGCGCCCTTCACGTTGCCGATGTCCTTCTCGAAGGCGAATTCCGGCGTGTGTACGCCGATCACCACCAGCCCCTGGTCCTTGTATTTCTCGGCCCAGGCGCGGACGTAAGGAATGGTGCGCAGGCAGTTGATGCAGGAATAGGTCCAGAAGTCGATCAGCACGACCTTGCCCTTGAGCTCCTCGCGCGTAAGCGGGGCCGAGTTCAGCCACTCGACGGCGCCGGTCAGAGGCGGCATCGTGCCCTCGATGGGTAGAGGCGGGGCGTCGCCCGATTGCGTCGCCTGCATCATCATGCCGGAACCGCCGGTCATCACATTTGATCCGCCCGTCATCGCGGGACCGGTCATCGCCGGACCGCCGGTCATGACGGTGGGTTGCGGCTTGGCCTCGGGATGCAGCCGATCGATCAGCTGCTGCTCGAGCGTGGCGGTGCTCGCGGTCGAGAGTCGCGTGAGCAGACCGGTGTCGAGACCGAGCGCGATGGCCGCGACGGAGGCGAGCACCAAGACGCCAAGCCCACGCCTGACCCATTCGCCGGCGCCGAGCGAGCGCTTCATCGCCTCGAACACGCGCCCGCCGATAAGCAGCGCGAGCGCCAGCGAGGTGGCCGCGCCGGCGGCGAAGGCGAGCAGCAGCAAAGTGGTCTGCATATTGGCGCCGTGCAGCGCAGCCCCGGTCAAGACCAGGCCGAGCACCGGGCCGGCGCAGGGCGCCCATAACAGTCCGGTGGCGACGCCGAGTAAGCCAGAGGTCAGCACGGTTGAATCGCCTTCAGCCGCGCGCTTGTCGGCCACGTCGGACAGGCGCGCACCGAGCGCAACCAGCGGACGCGTCAGACGCTCGGAAAGCGCGGGGAAGAGAAGGGCGAGGCCGAACACAGCGAGCAGCACCAGAGCGATCGTGCGGCCATATTGATAGGCGGCCACCGCCCAGCCGCCGGCCACCGCCGCGAGGCTCGCGACGATTGCGAAGGTCACGGCCATGCCGATCAGGAGCGGCAGGCCGCTCTTGAGGAAGGGGCGGTCGGCGCGCGCGAACACGAAGGGCAGAACGGGCAGGATGCACGGGCTCAAGATGGTCAGCACTCCCGCGAGATAAGACAGCACGAACAGGGTCATGCCGGCATCCTGCGACGATGTGTGGGTCCGCGACGATGTATTGGTCTATCGGTCAAGGTTCATCCCCAAGCCGTGCGCGTTCAGGTAAGCGCATGACTAGGAGATATGGCGGCGGGGGCGGTTTTGGTATCGAAAAAGCCGTGTCTCACGGGCAATTGATACGGGCGCGAGGCCCACGCACATTTTTGTGCGCGCTAATCCTCATGCTGAGGAGCGCCCCGAAGGGGCGCGACTTATAGCCGCTTTTTTTGCGAACGCTCTGCCGGAAGAGGACTTGAGATATTTTTCGAAGGCAAATGCTCGTTTTTCATCCGAGAATGCGATGTAGGTATTTAGACGCCAAGGTTTGAACTTGGAAGTATGCGGCACTTCCCCAGCATTATGCTTCGCAATCCGCGCTCTCAGATCATCCGTGATGCCGGTGTAGTGGCGATCCGGTTCGTCGGTGCACTCAAGGATGTAGACGTATTTCATACGGCCCGCCTTCGCCCAAGGCTACGGCGTGGCAGTCTTCGCATCGACCGGCGTGCCTAGTCGTAGCACCGCAGGTGCGAAGACTGGTGGAGCCAGGCGGGATCGAACCGCCGACCTCGTGAATGCCATTCACGCGCTCTCCCAACTGAGCTATGGCCCCTTCAGGGATCAGAAATCAGAAATCAGCGATCAGGGAAGCTGAATTCTATCGCAACGGCTTGATCTTGGCATGACTTAGGCCCGCGATCTTCGAGGTTCAAGGAAAATGCACGTCCTGCCAAGGGCAGGGCCCCCTCTGATTACTGATCACTGATTGCTGTTCCCTGGACTCAGGTTTCCTCGGCCGGGCCGCCGCCCACGATACCTTTCACGTCGGCCTCGCCTTCCTCCTCTTCTTCCAGGAAGGTGGTGTCATCCTCGCCGGCGGCGGGAATTTCGGCATCGTCGTCGCCGACGATATCGACGATCTCCTCATCCTCTTCGAGGGGGACCTCGGCCCCGCTCTCCTCGGCCTCTTCCAGGCTGACGACATCGGTGCGCTTCAGCACTGGCGGGTCGGCCACGACGACAGCCGGCTTCTTGACCTCGACCGGCGCCGCGCGCTCGGCGCGCCGCGATGGCGCAGCCGTCACTTGATAGACGGTTTGGCAGACGGGACAGACGATCGGCGACCGGCCCAAATCGTAAAACCGCGCCGCACAGCTCGGGCAAACACGCTTGGTTCCCCGTGCGGGTTTCGACATTGACACCCCTCGTTGCTTTTCTTGTGTTGCGCTCCCCATTGCCACGCCTCATCTGTGCTGTCAAAAGCTATCGAGCACCCAAAAAACCCTTTCGAATGCCGATGCACAAGCCCTTGACCGCCAGCCGTTCCGCGCGCCTTTCCGGCCGCTTGCACGTGCCCGGCGACAAGTCGATCTCCCACCGCGCGCTGATCCTGAGCGCGCTGGCCACCGGCCGGAGCCGCATCGAAGGTCTGCTCGAAGCCGACGACATCATGGCCACGGCCAAGGCGCTAGAAGCGCTCGGCGCCGGGGTCACGCGGTCAAATGGGGCCTTCGAGGTGAGCGGTCAAGGCGTGGGCGGCTTGCGCGCCCCCGGGCAGCCGCTCGACTTCGGCAATTCCGGGACGGGGAGCCGGCTCATGCTCGGCGTGGTCGCGGGCCACGACATGAAGGCCGAGTTCACCGGCGACGAGTCCCTGCGTCGCCGCCCCATGGGCCGGGTGCTCGAGCCGCTGGCCGCCATGGGCCTCAGGGTCGAGTCTAAGAAAGAAGGGGAGACGACCCTGCCGCTGACCGTGTGCGGCACGCGCGATCTCATTCCGATCGTCTATGAGCTGCCGGTGCCGTCGGCGCAGGTGAAGTCGGCCGTCCTGCTTGCCGGCTTGCATGCGCCGGGCCGCACCTCGGTGATCGAGAAGATGGCGAGCCGCGATCACACCGAGCTCATGCTGGCGCATTTCGGCGCCGAAATTCTGGTCGAGGACCGGGGCGACGGCGCGCGTGTCGTCAGCATCTGCGGCGACGGCGAGCTCGGCAGGGCTTCGCTGTCGGTGCCGGGCGACCCGAGCTCGGCGGCCTTTGCCATCGCCGCGGCGGCGATCCGTCCGGGCTCCGACGTGATCATCGAGGGCGTGTTGCTGAACCCGACCCGCACCGGCTTTATCGAGACCTTGCGCGAGATGGGCGGCAGAATCGAGCTGCTCGACCTTCGCGGGGAGGGCGGTGAGCAGGTGGGCGACCTGCGCGTCAAGGCCGCCCCGCTCAAAGGCGTGCGCGTGCCGCCGTCGCGCGCGCCGTCGATGATCGACGAATATCCGATCCTTGCCGTGGTCGCGGCGTTCGCCGAAGGCGAGACGCGCATGGAAGGATTGTCCGAGCTGAAGGTCAAGGAGAGCGACCGGCTCCGCGCGATCGCCGCGGGTCTTGCCGCGTGCGGGGTTGCCGCGCGCATCGAGGGCGACGATCTGATCGTGGAGGGGCGGGGCGAGGTGAAGGGCGGCGGCCTGGTCGAGACTTACATGGATCACCGCATCGCCATGGCCTTTCTCATTCTCGGGCTTGGCGCGTCCGCTCCCGTCACGGTCGACGACACGCGCATGATCGGAACGAGCTTCCCCGGCTTCGCCGAGCTGATGACGAAGCTTGGAGCGAATTTCAAATGAGCCTGCTGTCAACGCACTTATCCCTCCCCCTCGTGGGGAGGGTGGTGAGTGAAGCGAGCCGGGTGGGGGGCGGACTTAGTCCCGTAAAATTGTTGCCCCACCCCACCCCGTCGCCTTCGGCGACGTCCCTCCCCATCAAGGGGAGGGATAAAGGATGATTATCGCCATCGATGGGCCGGCGGCCTCGGGCAAGGGCACGCTCGGCAAGCGCGTCGCCGCCCATTACGGTCTCGCCTATCTCGACACCGGCCAGCTCTACCGCGCCGTGGCGCGCGACACCTTGGCTGCGGGAGATGATCCCGCCGACGCGGCGGCGGCGCTCGAGGCGGCGCAGGCGCTCGATCCGCAAAGCCTCGACGATTCGAGCCTACGCACGCCCGAGCTTGGCGAAGCGGCTTCGCTCGTGGCGCGTCACCCGCAAGTGCGCGAGACGTTGCGCGCCTATCAGCGGGCCTTCGCGCGCCGCAAGCCCGGCGCGGTCATCGACGGCCGTGACATCGGCACCATCATCTGCCCCGACGCCGACGTGAAGCTGTTCGTCACGGCGACGCCGAAGGAGCGCGCGCGGCGCCGTTATCTGGAGCTCAAGCAGAACGGCGCGAAGGTCACGAAAGAAGCCGTGCTCGCCGATATCGAGGTCCGCGACGAGCGCGACCAAAATAGGGCCACCGCCCCCTTGCGCATGGCGAAAGACGCGGTCTTGCTCGACACCACGAATTTAGATATAGACGCCGCGTTCAGGGTCGCCATCGATGTGATCGATGCTGCGATGGGCCATGCGGGGCAGGCCGGTTGAGGTTCCTGCCCATTTTGCCTTGGTCCATCAGTTTTTCCATGTTTTCCGCGAAAAATTCGAGCGGAGGCGGGGGTGGCAGCCTTGGACGCGCTGCCCCCTAAGCCAAGCATTGGAGGTTGGAGCGTAGTATGATGATGGGACGTCGATAGGAACCTAGATGAACGAACCGCAGACGAGCGTAAGCCATCCGAGCCGCGACGAGTTCGCAGCCCTTCTTGAGGAGTCGCTGACCGCCACCGCGCTCCAGGAAGGCAGTGTCATCAAGGGCACCATCGTCGGGATCGAGAAGGACGTCGCGGT
>Ga0268386_10004419_pt1 | contig 10346 bp, 7 predicted proteins | sample RVTome_15_FD_200260 | JGI IMG/M metagenome (GOLD analysis project Ga0268386, IMG submission 200260) | Soil microbial communities from uranium-contaminated site in the Upper Colorado River Basin, Wyoming, United States - RVT150D86... ... | reverse complement strand
TGCACCGTCGTACCCACCGTGGTGCAGGGTGGGGACAAGATCAACACGATCCCGCACACTGTCTCGGTCCAGGTAAACCTGAGGCCTACGATCGGCGACGACATCGACCAGATCGTCAGCGACATCCAAAGCCTGCTGGCCGACCTCGTCGACCCTGGCGATGTGATCATGCTCGGCGCGAATGCAACCCTCTCACCGAGCGACACGCCACTCTGGGACGTGCTGGCCGACGTCACGTCGTCGGTGCACCACGGCGCCGAACTCGTGCCCGCCATGCTCGCAGCGTGGACCGACGCGAGTTGGCTGCGCGGCGCAGGAACCATCACCTACGGCTTTGGGCTCCTGAGTGAATCGCTCACACGCGGCGAGTACTGGTCGCGGTTCCACGGCGTCGACGAGCGCATTGACCTCGAGTCGCTCGAGCTCTCCGCGCTCGGATGGCATCAAGTCGCCCGCCGATTCCTCAGCTGAACTCGTGGAGCAAGAAAGCGCGCGCGCGTTCCTCGAGTCGACCGGGACGGGGGTGCTCGCGGCGCGAGGCCGCCGTGAACGGCCGTGTTGGTGGTGCCCCGGTTCGGCAGCGCCCATTCGGTTAGCGTCTGCGCACCCAGTCCTTCACGCGCGGGGAGCCGATCGACATCTCTCGACTGATCGCGACCGGAATCACCGTCTTCGCGCTCGCGGTGTTGGTTCCGCAGACGAACGCGGCGCCACCGAGCGCAGCGCCGGTTCCAGCGCCGGCTTCGCGCGCACGAGAGGGGGTCGCGGTCTCGCCCGAGCTCGAGAAGATCGAGCACATCGTGGTCATCATGCAGGAGAACCGCTCGTTCGATCACTACTTCGGAGCGTTCCCAGGCGCCGAAGGCCTTCCGCGTGATGCCGACGGCAACATCGATCTGTGCATCATCGACCCCTACAACGACGGGGCGTGCGCCAAGCCGTACCACGACCCGCGTGAACGCAACATCGGCGGACCGCACAGCTACCGTGGCCACGTCATCGCCACCAACGGCGGGAAGATGGACGGCTTCTTGGAGGCCTTCCAGGACGCCAGTAAGCCGTGCGATCCCGCGACCGTGGACGTGAACGCCGGCACGTACTGCGGGCGCACCAAGGAAGAGCCGATGAACGTCCTCGGCTACAAGGAAGAGGCGGACATCCCGAACTACTGGACGTACGCGCGCGAGTTCGTGCTCCAGGACCACATGTTCGCCCCGTCGAACTCCTGGACCGTACCCGCGCATCTCTACATGGTCTCCGGGTGGTCGGCTCGATGCCGCGACGACAACCCGTTGTCGTGCGTGGACGACGGTGACACGCCCGATGCCCCGAAGAGCTGGCAGCGAGGTCGCTTCGAGCGCCTGTACCCGGACAAGCCGGTCCCGGAGTTCCGGGATCCGATCTATGCCTGGACCGACATCACGTACCTGCTGCACCGGGACAAAGTGTCGTGGGGCTACTACGTCTTCGCGGGTGAAGAGCCGGACTGCGACGAAGTGGAAGGGCCGATCACGTGCAAGCCGGGCCAGCAGGATGCGCGCACGTCGAGCATCTGGAATCCCTTGCCGTACTTCACGACGGTGCAGGAGAACGATCAGCTCGACAACATCCAGCCCATGCGGGCGTTCGATCGCGCCGTGCGAACAGGCACGCTTCCCGCGGTCTCCTGGTTGATCCCCAACGGCGCAGTGAGCGAGCACCCCCGCAGCAAGGTGAGCGATGGGCAGGCCTACGTCACGAGGCTCGTGAACTCGCTCATGATGGGGCCCGATTGGGAGAGCACCGCGATCTTCGTCTCGTGGGACGACTGGGGTGGCTTCTACGACCACCTGGCCCCGCCCGTGGTCGACGTCAACGGCTACGGGATCCGGGTGCCCGGCCTGGTGATCAGCCCCTATGCCAAGCGCGGATTCATCGACACACAGATCCTGAGCCATGACGCGTATCTCAAGTTCATCGAGGACGTCTTCCTCGACGGTCAGCGAATCGACCCGAGGACGAACGGTCGGCCCGATCGCCGCCCGCTCGTCCGGGAGGATGTGGCGATCCTCGGTGACCTGCGTCTCTCGTTCGACTTCGATCAGGAGCCGCGGCCGCCGCTCATCCTGGAGCCGTACCCCAAAGAGTGACGGTGTGTGATTCCTGCGCGGAAACCATTGCGATTCGTTGCGATTCCTCAGGTGCCGCCCGCGGCAAATCGAATCGATCGTACGATCACGGGTGATGCTGGCCAACGCAGTGATCATCGGCGCCGAGAAGGCGGGAACGACCTCGTTGTTCCGGGCCTTGTCGAGTCATCCCGATGTTGCACCCGCGTCGGTGAAGGAGACCCGCTACTTCCAGCCGCTCATGTACGGGTCGCCGCTCGAGCCGATCGAGGTATACGAGCGCTACTTCGCGGACGCCGGTGACCGCCCGGTCCGGTTGGAGGCCTCCCCGCGGTATCTGTACGGTGGCCAGCCCCTCGCGAGCGCACTGAGGGAGATGCTCGGCCCGGCGCGAACCATCGTCGTGCTCCGCGAGCCCGCAAAGCGGTTCCTCTCGTTCTTCGCATCGCAAAAGGCCCGACTGCGTATCCCCGAGGAGATGACCGTCGCGGAGTACGCCGCTCGCGCGGACGCGATGGACGACGCCGACTTCCTCGAGCCCGCGAACCACCGGTGGTTCGGGCTCCGCGGCGGCTGCTACGCAGACTGGCTCCCGGCATGGCACGCGGTCTTCGGGGAGTCGCTCGCGATCGTCGACTTCGACGACCTCGTGCGCACACCGGATCGAGTTCTCAGCGACCTGGCCGAGTTCCTCTCCCTCTCGCCCGAGGCGTTGCCAGCCACTGCGCTGCCGATCGAGAACCGAACTGCGGCGTATCGCAACCGCCGTCTCCAGTGGCTGGCACTCGCAGCCAACCGTCGGCTCGAAGTGGTGCTGCGGCGCAACTACCGGTTGAAGCAGCACCTTCGCAGTGCCTATCTGCGCTTGAACGGCCGGACAGTGAACGAGGTCACCGGAACCAACGTTCACGCACTCCTCGCGGAGCGATACCGAGAGCCGAACGCGCGTCTCTGCGCGGATCTCGTGGCGTGGGGTGTGGATGTTCCCGAGTGGCTCCACCCGTTCCTCCCAGCCGCTAAGTCTTCTCGAAGCGCCTGAACGCCCCACGGGCTTCTCCGACTGCGGCGCGGGGGTCGGCCCACACGGAGAAGCCGGCGAGTCGGCGCACGGCCACGGCCTGCACCAGGTTCTGGATGGTCAGGGTCGCCGCGGTCGCGATCGCGATCCCTTCGAGTCCGAAGAGGTCGTAGAAGAGAAGGTCGGCACCGAGCGTCATCACGACGCTGACCGAGAGAATCCAGGCGTACCACCGACTGTGCCCCGTCATCATCAGCGCGAAGCCACATGACCCCGCGACCGTCTGCGCAATCTGACCCGCAGACAGGACGAGCAAGATGGTCCACGCGCCGCGGTACTCGGCCCCGAACAGCGTGCCGAGGACCTCTCGCCCGAGCACGACGTACGCGAGCCCGAGCAGGACCGAAGCAACGAGCGCCATCCCGGCGGTGCCGCGCATGACCCGCTCAATGCGATTGAGCTGTCGCTTGGCGAACCACCCGGCGAGGAGTGGCGGTACAACCTGGTTGACCGCGATCAGCGGCAGGCCGACGAGGAGCCCGAGCCGGAACGGTGCGGCGTACAACGCAACGTCGCGGCTGGAGGCGACAACGCCGACCACCAGGATGTCGAGCTGCGCGAGGAGGGTCCGACCGATCGTGACCACCCACATGCTTGGCTCCAAGGGGTTACGAAGCTTGAGGCCGACCTGCCGGGTCTCCCTGATCTTCACGAACACGCTGGCCAGGGCGGGCACGAGCGCAACCGCCGCAACGATCACACCGATGAGCATCAGCTCGCGCACGGTTGACGTGCCGGATGTGACCACCAGCGCGACGAGCACACCGGCGAACAGCAGGTTGACCAGCAGCCCGTCGAAGATCACGACGCGCAAGAAGTCGCGAAACGCACGGAGGGCTTCGGGCACGATGTTCTCGATCACCTTGAATCCGGTGCGCACCCCGATCAGCAATGCCACCGACGCGACGCCCGTCGCCGGGAACATGAACGAGAGCAGCTCGGACCCGGCGGGCGATGCGAAGAGGCCACCCACCACGAAGCCGACGAGCGCTCCGAAGAAGAGCGCCGACACGATCTCGTGCGCGGCCTCGTGCTGCTCGCCGCGACCAAGTGCCGTCGAGGCGCGCCGCAGGAGCGAGTGGGGGAGCCCGAGCTGAACGATGAGGGCGGTCGTCGTGAAGATGCTGAACGCGAGCGAGTACGTGCCGAAGCCGCGTTGCGTGAGGAGGTTGGCTGCGAGCACATGCCCCGCGAACAAGAGCCCGACGTTCAGCGGGTAGCCGATCACGTTCCAACCGAGACCTCGGAAGACGAGCCTGCGATCTCCCGGGTCACCTCCGCGCTCGTTCACCCGAGTGCTCGCCCTCCCGACGACCGGCGATGGTGACGCTAACAGTCGCGTCGGGCGAGCCAGGATGTGGGAACACCCGTGGGTACACTCCCACGCTGGCCCGTGTCGCGGCGCGACGGTGTTCACACGAATCGAGGGATCGAGTGCGGGGACTCTCGCCGCGTCGTGGTTTCGGCGGTTGGCTCGGCGTGGTCGTCGCGCTGTTGCTCCTCGCGGCAACGGTGTCCGTCGCGGTCGATGCCGAGTCTGGCGCTGCCGAATCGAGCGCGGGCCGCCGCCCACGGAGTCCCGAGGCCGACCGAGTGCTGGTGATCAGCCTCCCGCACGTCTCGTGGTCCGACCTTGCGCAGGCCGACGTGCCGAACCTGCGCCGGCTCCTTCGCTCCGCCGCGCTCGCGAACATGACCACGAGAACTCTCGGCTCGTCGACCTTGGCATCGGGATACCTCACCTTCGGTGCCGGGACGCGAGCGGACGCGCCCGACATTGCGTCCGACGGTGCCGGCTTCGGGGCGAACGAGCTCGTCGGTGACGACCGGGCCGCGGATGTCTTCTACCAGCAGACCGGTGCCACCGCGGCCGACGGCATCGTGCACCTGGGGTTGGCGTCGATCCTCGACATCAACGAAGGTGACGACGTGGACGCCCGGGTCGGCGCTCTCGGGGATGCTCTCGACCGGGTCGGAGTCGCGCGCGCGGTGATCGGGAACGCCGACTCGTCGGTGCTCGGGAGCGACGACACCGCCTACGGGCGGTTCCTCGTCTCAGGGCTCATGGGCTCGGATGGGCGCGTTCCCGCCGGTCGAATCGATGAGACGCTCCTGCGCGATGATCCCGCGTCGCCGTTCGGAGTGCGGCTCGACGAGAACGAGGTCGTCGAGGTATTCCAAGATGCGTGGAGCGCTCGGTCGGTGGTCATCGTCGAGGCGTCCGATCTTGCTCGCGTCGCCGCCGTGGCTCCGATCACGACCGAGGACCAACATCTCGTGGAGCGGCGGGCGGCGATCCGCCGCGCCGACGCCCTCGTCGGCCAGCTCCTGGAGTCGGTGGATCTCGACCGTGACGCGGTGATCGTCATCAGCCCCGCGCCGAACATGGACGGGAACCGGCTCACGGTCGCCGCGCTGCGCGCCCCCGGCCGGGAACCAGGTCTGATGCGAACGGCCAGCACGCGGCGCACCGGGTACGTCCTCCTCGCTGATATCGCGCCGACGATCCTCGACGTGCTCGGGCTTCGCCGTGCGTCCGAGATGCAAGGGCGCCCCTTCCAGGTCGAGGGGAGCGACGATTCGCTCGATGGTCGACTCGACTTCCTCCAGAACGCCAGCACCCGCGCTGCGTTCCGAGATCGGGTCCGCATCCCCGTTCTCGGGGTCTTCATCGGCCTGCAGGCAGTGCTCGCGGTCGTGACCGTCTTGTTGTTGCGACGCGAGTCCGCTGAGCAGTGGAGACGAAGGCTCGCCTTCTTCGCGCTCGGGGTGCTCATGTTCGTGCCCAGCGTGTACCTCGTCCGCCTCCTCCCCACGCACGACTGGGGAATCGGTGCGTACTTCGCGGTGCTTGCAGCCAGCACTGTGTTCCTCACCTTCGTCGTTCGGTGGCTGGCACGCCAGCGCGTCATCGACAGCCTGCTGCTCGCCCTCGGAACGCTCGTGGCCGTCCTGATCGTCGATGTCGTATCCGGCGCACGACTGCAGCTGGACAGCGCGTTCGGGTACGGCCCGACGGTTGGGGTCCGCATCGCGGGCTTCGGCAACGCGAGCTTCGCCGCGTTGGCCGCGGCGAGCCTGCTCCTCGCGGGACTGCTCGCGCACCGCCTGGGCGGCCGACGCGGCGTGATCGCCGCCCTCGCCGTGCTCACGGCCGCCGTGATCGTCGACGCGAACCCCAGTTGGGGATCCGATGTGGGTGGGGTGATCACGTTGGGTGTCGCCGCAGCGGTGACCACGGTGCTGCTGATCGGGCGCGAGGTGCGTCTGCGCGGCCGCGTGATCGCGATCGGCGTGGGCGCAGCCGTGGCGGCGCTCCTCGCGGCGACCGCCATCGACTTGACCCGCCCTCGCGATCAGCGGACGCACCTCGGCCGTCTCGTGGATCAGATCCGTGACGACGGGCCGTCCGCGCTCACCGATGTCCTCGTTCGCAAGCTGGGGCGGAACCTCGCGACCGTCGTGAGCTCCGAGTGGCTCATGATGCTCGTCGTCGTACTCCCTTTCATCGCGTACCTCGTGTACCGATCTCCCGTGCGAGTGGGGCGGATCGTCGAGACGTTCCCCGAGCTGCGGGCCGCATTGATCGGCTTCGCGATCGCCGCGACGCTCGGATATGCGACGAACGACACTGGAGTGGTCGTCCCCGGCGTCATGCTCGGGATCCTGAACGCGATGTTGGTCGTGATCGTCCTCGCGGAGCTCGCGCCGCGCGCCGGACGAGCCGTTCGGAGTCGCCGACCGTGAGTAACCGTCTCAGGGCTTCACGGTCTTCTTCTTCTCGCCGTCAACGAGCGTGAGCTTCGTCCCGTCCTCGTCGGTGCTCGCCGCCACTCCAGGCTCGGGCTCGGCCTCGGCGTTGAAGAGGATCAGTCCCGAACCGGTGGGCCCGGCGCCGAGCTTCACCCGCACGCCGCCGTTGGCGTCGCGCAGCCGCAGCTGTCCGGAACCGTCGTCGCCCACGTAGAGCTGCGCCACGACGACTCCCTCGTCGTTCACGAGGTCGAAGCCCGATGCCTGCAGCGTGTCGCCGTCCGAGGATTGCGCACCGCTCGGCTGCGCGCCCACGATGCCGAACCACGCGGCCGCGACGAGCACCACGTTCACCGTGGTGACGGCGGCCAGCACCTTGTACGACTTCATGGTTGCCTCCTCTGCGCCACGCCCGGTTGCGAGCCTCACGGAGCCGACGTATACACCAGCTCGATGGTTGCCGACCGCGCCGAGATCGAGGAGGCCTTCCACCACTGGTGGAAGGTAGGCAACGTGAACGAGGACTGGGCGGCGTGGACCCAGCTCTTCACCCCTGACGTCGACTACCACGACTACTTCTGGGGGCCGCTCCGGGGCCGCGAGGAAGTGGACGCGTGGATCCACGCGGTGATGAAGGGCGTCCCCGAGGTGTACGGCGTGTACGACTGGCACGTCATCGAGGGCGACACCGTGGTGTTCCACCTCCAGAACCGGCGGGACAACCCACACACCGAAGAGCCGCCGTACTTCGACTTCCCGGGGCTCTCGGTCCTGCGCTACGCGGGTGGCGGCCTCTGGGCGTCGGAAGAGGACTACTGGGACCGCGACGGCGCGCGTCGCACCAGTGTCGACTATGCCGCCGCGTGCGAGCGCGCCGGCATGACCGATCCGCTCGACCGGATGACCCGGCGCCACTGGTCCGATGGCCCCGAATGGGCGCGCACCGACGCCGCGCCGTCGCCGTCATGGCTGGACCGGCCCGAGGTGACGGGCATCACGCGCCCGAAGGAGCTCGCGGCCCTCTTGGCGCCACTGCGCGACTGATGCTCCTCAGGCGTGGCAGCTGGCGTTGCTCGATGGAGGCACATCGAGCGCGGGGTTGTGGTCGAAGAACCCGAATGGCTGGAGAAGAAAGCCCGTGTACTCGACCGGCATCACCGGCCAATCCTCCGGGCGCACGAAGTGCGTGACGCCGAACGTGTACCAGAGCACCACGTCGGTCTCGGTGATCGGACGGTCGGCCGCGGTCCAACGGGGGAGGCCGTCGCCACCCGCGTGTTGGTTCGGATAGTCGCCCGCGGCGCGCCGCTCGTCGGGCTCGTACGGAGTGACCCAGAGGTTGTGACCGGCGAAGCCGGCGCGTTGGCCGACACTCGACTCGGGATGCGCGAGCAGCGTGGGTGTGGACATCGTGGGCACGAGCTTGTAGCCGACTGGCTGGTCAAGGGAGTTCGTGCTCGACGGGTTCACGACCTGCCAGCACCGTGACGTCGACGCGTTCGTCTCGCGCTGCGCCGCAAGTTCGCTCTCGAGCAGCGTCGACTGTTGGCGGAAGGCGTTCGACCATGGGTTGTCCGGGCCGGTGGGGACTCGCTCGGCTTCGATCTCGTACACCGAGTTGGTCGTGCCATCGACGTCGAGATCCAGTCGCGCGCAGAACATGTGCTGGTGGTTGGGTCCCGCCAGGCCGGGCGCGACGAGGTTGGCGAACTCCGGCGTCTCGCCCGGCGCCACCGCCATGGAGGAGATGATCCCAGTGAGCTTGGCCTCGAGCTGCACGTTGCCGTCGAGGTACAGGTACCAGTAGAAGCCGTACTCGTAGTTGCCGACCGTGGCGATGGAGCTGATCACCAGCCGGCGCGAGCGGCGCACCTCGGTGGTGCCGCCCTGGAGATCCTGGTGCTTCCACAAGATCCCGTAGTCCTCTTCGTGCATGCAGATCGCGTTCTCCACCACGTATGGGTCGCCGGCCTCGGTGGCCATGACCGCGTCGAAGTAGTGGATGACGCCGAGGCAGTCGCAGCCGAGCTTCAACGAGTTGGCCATCCGGCCGAGTCCCCACTCCCCGGCGTCGAACGCGTTCTTCCAACCGTGCATCGGTCCCGGGTCGCCGTACGGGACAACCATCTCGCTGATCGATGCGCGGTGCAGCACGCTGCGCTCGCGGTTGCCGTCGTCGTAGGCGACCGTGTGGAGCACCAACCCTTCGTAGGGATCGAAGCCGACGCGCAACGACCAGCGCTGCCACCGCACGAGGTTGCCGTCGACCGTGAAGCTGGGGCCTTCGGGTTGGCTGATCTCGAGCGGCTTGAGATCGGTGCGCATCGGACCCACATCCTCGGGGAGGTACGAGCCGCGGTTGGGCGGGAGCGGCACCACACCGTGATCGACGACCTCGAGCACCTCGCCCGCGCCCTGGTCGAAGAACGCGACCACCCCTTCGACGGGACGTGCGTAGCCGTTGTCGGTCTTCGACTCGCGCACGAACGAGATGCAGCGGCTGATGCGCCGCCCTTCCTCGTGCGGGCTTCCGAAGCTCCCGGCGGGCCATGGGTCGATCTGCACGAGGTCGAAGTCGGTGATGCCGCGCTTGCGCATCGCCGCCTGCCAGTCGGGATGGGCCCGCACCTTGCCGATCGCGTTCGCGGACTCGCCGAAGAGGAGGGTGGGCCGCATGCCCTCGACGACCCGCCAGTCGCGCACCTCACCCTTGGTGACGGACACGAGTGCCTCGATGACCTCGAGACCAGGACCGGCTACGAGCTGGACCGCGACCTCACGGTCGACCTCATCGCCGGGGCGGAACGCGGTGAGCGTGTCCTTTGGCGGCTCTCGGAGCACGACATGGACGAAGGTCGCGCCTTCGGGGACGCGCCCGCTCTCGCGGAGGATCTCGGTAGCCCGACTGATCTCCTCGCCGGTGAGCATGCCCAGCGGGTGCGCCGTGTTCGTCGCGGACGCGGTGGCAGTCACGGCGGCACTCTACGCGAGGTGTCGGTCGCGAAGACCTCGTGGCACCGAGATGTTCGCCCGGAGCTTCACGCTGCTTCCACGACGATCGGGAGCTGCGCGTGGCGACGGACCCAGAGGCTCTCGACCCAACGGGGTGGGCTTGCGCCGTCGAGCGCGAGGTGCTTCGTGCGGGCGAGGAGTCGATCGAGCACGACGCGCGCTTCGAGCCGCGCGAGCGGAGCGCCCACGCAGTAGTGGATGCCGCGACCGAAGCCCACGTGCAGGCGCGCACTCGGACGGCCGAGCAGGAAGCGGTCGGGCTCGTCGAACACGCTCGGGTCGCGGTTGGCGGATCCCCAGAGGAGCAGGACCATCGCGCCTTCGGGGATGGACACGTCCCCGAGCTGGGTGTCGTGCGGCACCGATCGGGGATGGAACCGGAACGGCGACTCGAA
>Ga0268386_10004418_pt1 | contig 10346 bp, 8 predicted proteins | sample RVTome_15_FD_200260 | JGI IMG/M metagenome (GOLD analysis project Ga0268386, IMG submission 200260) | Soil microbial communities from uranium-contaminated site in the Upper Colorado River Basin, Wyoming, United States - RVT150D86... ... | reverse complement strand
GATCAATGGCCTCAGGAACGAGAAGTGCGTGCATCCGAGAACTATCACATCGGCACCCGCCTCGACCACCGGAGTCACCGCGTCCGAGACCATTTGCTGGGCTTCCGGCCCGGAGACGACACCGCTCTCCACAATCTCCACCCACTCCGGGCAGGCCCTCTCGATGACTTCGACACCAGATGCAAAACGTGAGATCACCGAGGCGAATAGCCGGCCTTGAAAGGTTGCGGACGTAGCGAAGACGCCAACTGTCCTGGACTTCGAAAGCGCCGCGGCCGGCTTCACCGCCGGCTCCATCCCGACGATCGGATGCTCGGGGAAGGTCGCCCTGAGCGTCTCCAACGCCGCCGCGGATGCTGTGTTGCAGGCAACGACGACCGTTTCGGCGCCGTTGTCGAAGAGCCACCGGCCGATCTCGACCGAAATCGCCTCCACCTCTTCGAGACTTCGAGTCCCATAGGGCGCCCGTGCCCTGTCGGCTACGTAGACGAGGTCGGCATCGGGCAGGGCGGCGCGGATCTCTGTGAGCACCGCCAGCCCGCCGACACCAGAGTCGAAGACCCCGATCACAAGGGCTGGCGGGAGTCGTTAGCGTCCGCATCCAGGAGGTAACAGTTGAAAGTCGAAGGATCGGTTGCGTTGGTCACCGGTGGGGTCTCGGGTCTGGGTTTCGGGGCGGCCACAAGGATCGTGGGGATGGGTGGCCGCGCCGTGATGATGGACATCAACGAGGAAAGGGGCAAGGCGGCCGAGCATGAGTTGGGAGAAGGCTCCAGGTTCATCGCATGCGACGTGTCGTCTGCCGAAGACGTGACGATCGCCGTCAACTCCGCTGCGGAGACGTTTGGTGGAATCCACATCCTGGTCAATGCTGCCGGAGTCGCCCGCGCACAACGTGTCTTGTCACGTGATGGCACGATGTTCGATCTCGACCTTTTCAAGTTCGTGATGGGGGTCAACCTGATCGGCATGTTCGACGTGATCCGAAACACGGTACGGGTCATGTCGGCCAACGAGTCGCTCGACTCGGGGGAGAGGGGGGTCATCGTCAATGTGGCGTCGATCGCCGCATTTGAAGGCCAGGTGGGCCAGGCGGCGTACTCGGCCTCCAAAGGCGGAGTGGTGGGCATGACCCTGCCATTGGCCCGCGACCTGGGCAGTCTGGGGATTCGGGTGAACACCATCGCCCCCGGCATCATGGACACTCCTCTCCTGGCAGACGCCCCACAGGAGCTTCGTGATGCCCTGGCCAAGCTGCACGTCTTCCCGCAGAGACTGGGGACGCCCGACGACTTCGCCCACCTGGTCACGGCGATCGTGGAGAACGAGATGCTCAACGGCGAGGTGATCCGTCTTGACGCAGCCACGAGGATGCCGCCGAAATGACTATGGCCCTCAGATCGCGCGTGACTGTTGTCGTGCGCGGTAGCTGCGAGCCGACCGGCGTCTGTTCGGGCGGGAGATCCACCGATCAAAGGGAGATCGTGAATTGATCCCCTACGACGACCACGCGGTTTGCGCATGGTGGCGATCGCCCGAAGTCGGCTCGCCATCAAACGGTCGGCCGACTGCTGCCGTGCGCGTGGGAGACTCGCCGTGAGGATCTCTCTTGTTTGCTTCAATGGGATGGAGGAGCTCGATCTGGTTGGGCCGTGGGAGGTGCTGCGGATGTGGCAGCTCCAGCACCCCGACGACGGCGTGGAAGTCTTCACCGCCTCTCTCGACGGAGAGACGGTCACCTGCGCCAAGGGGATGAAGATCGTGACGGACATGGCCATGTCCCAGGTAGGGGAGGTCGACGTGTTGTTGGTGCCCGGCGGGCAGGGCACCCGGAGACTGATCGAGGAAGAGCCCGTCTTGTCCGCGATGCGGGAACACGCCGATCGAGGCACACTGATGACATCGGTGTGCACCGGATCTCTGGTCTACGCCGCCGCCGGGTTGCTCGCGCGGCGACCGGCAACAACCCACTGGTCTGCGATGGATTTGCTGGCCCGCATCGACGGGACGATCGAGCTTCGGCCAGATGATCGCTATGTGGACGACGGAATGATCATCACCGCATCCGGCGTCTCTGCGGGCATCGACATGGCCTTGCATCTGGTATCGCGTCTCCACTCACCGGAGCGGGCCAAGCAGGTGAAGCGAGACATCCAATATGACCCACAACCACCTGTTTGACGGAACGCCTGGCTGTCAACAAAGGCTCGGCCCCGCGTTGGATAAGGCACCGGCGCTGAGACCCCAGGCAGGAGTCAAACGCTCAGTCGGAACCGCAGCAAGGACCTCATGGTTGACTACCGGCATGTCTTCCAAACGAGCCTGGGAACCGCGGGTTGGCGATGCCTTCGGTTTGGCTCTGCTCGATTACTTGGAGCACGGCTCGGGGGCACGGAGCCACTTCATCGAGCGGGATGATGGGCTGCTGGAGACGGTCGACACCGGAGTCTTGTTCACTCAGGAGTCGGACTGGTCGGTGGTCGAGGCGCCTGTCGGGGATCGGGCTGGGCGGCGAGTGTTGGACGTGGGAGCGGGGGCGGGGCGACATGCCCTCCCCCTACAGGAGTCGGGCCGCGAGGTAGTGGCGTTGGACGTCTCCCCGGGGGCGGTTGAGGTGTGTCGGCGCCGCGGGCTACGGGAGACATTCACCGGGACCGTCTCCGAATTGGCGGTGACTGATCCCGAGCCGTTTGACACCTTTCTGCTGTGCGGGAACAACTACGGGCTTCTGGAGAGCCTGGCGCATGGCCTCAGCTTCCTCAGGGCCCTTGCGGACATGGCTGTCCCGGGGGCCGAGATCATCGGGACCTGTGTCGACCCCTTCGCTACTGAGGATCCCCTCCACCTCGCTTACCACGAACGGAACCGACACCATGGGAGACATCCGGGTCAGATTCGTCTTCGCGCTCGCTGGAGCGACCTGGCTACCGGCTGGTTCGACTACCTGTTCGTCCCGGTCGAGGATCTCGATGAGCTGGCCAAGCAAGCTGGTTGGGAATTAGTGGAGTATCAGCCGGGCTCCCGCCCGTACTTGGCAGTCCTCAGCCTCCACGAACGTCGGCCGCTACGTGAAACAGATCCGGGTGGATAACGCACACATCCGAAACGGAGGAGAGCGGCATTTCTCGATCGGGCTCACACAGGCCGCCGCTCAGAGGTGCTGACGCTCCTCTCGCTGTCGGACAAGCTCCTCGACCGCGCTCGGCAGAGTCGTCTCGAAGTCGATCAGCTTCGCCCACGTTGGGGTCACCACGATCCGGACCATGCCGTCGTGGTAGAGCGAACGCACCTCTGTCTCCCACTCGACCCGTTGCTCGGGGGTCATCTCGTAGGTGTTGTTCGTCTGGAGATACTCGACCGGGATGCCATCGACGAAGTCCAGCTCGGCCCGACCCCGGATGAGCAAGATCTTGGGCGGGTGCACCTCGGTGTCGATCGTCAGGGCAACCTTCGGATTCTTGCGTAGGGCGGAGAGCTTCGGAGCGTTCTTCGTAGTGCACATGACGATCTCCGAGCCGTTCCAGGTGAACCCGATCGGGACGTTCCGTGGTGTGCCGTCCTTGGCGACGTAGGCCAAGCGGGTCAGGTCGCGGGCCAACAGTTCCTGGCTGAACGGTCGGCTAAGTATCTCGGTGATCTCGTTCGGTTGCACGGTTGGTCCTCCCGTTGTCGTTCTCGCTTCATAGAAGCGGATCGTTCTGGTTGGTCCCAGGTCGGACTACTTGCCCTTCAGCCCCACCAGGGAATCGGGATTCTCCAATGAGGTCAAGTCGCCCGGGTCGTCACCCAGGGCCACCGCCTTGACCACGCGACGCATGATCTTCTGTGACCGGGTGCGGGGGAGGTCTTCGACCCACCGCACCCTCGCGGGACGGAACGCTTTGCCCAGCCCGACCACGCACGCCTCTATGAGCCGGGCGGTCAGCTCTTCGTTCGGTTCGACGCCAGGCGCGGCGACGACGAACAGGGCGATGACCTCCCCCTTGATGTCATCGGGCACACCGATGGCTGCGGCCATCGTGATCTCGTCCAGCGCCACAGCCACCGACTCCACCTCCGCCGGGCCGATGCGCTTGCCGGCGATGTTCAGAGTGTCGTCGGATCTGCCATGGAGGTACCAGAAGCCATCCTCGTCGATGGAAGCCCAGTCACCGTGGACCCAGGTGTCGTCGAATCGCGACCAATACGTCGCCATGTAGCGCTCAGGCTCTCCCCAGAAACCACGGGTCATGCCGGGCCACGATCCTCTGATCACCAGTTCGCCGACTTCTCCGCGGACAGGCTTGCCTTCGTCGTCGTAGACGTCGGCATCCATTCCCAGGGACGGCTTGCCCAAGGCCGTGGGCTTGATCCCCTGAAGGAGGTTCGTCGAGAGGATGCACACTCCGACCTCCGTCCCGCCCGAGATGTTGACGATCGGTCGCAGCTCCTCACCAATGTCCCTGAAGAGCCACCACCAAGGTTCGGGGTTCCATGGCTCGCCGGTCGAGCCGAATAGCCGTAAGGCCGACAGATCGTGCTTGCGGGCTTCCCGGGCGCCGTGGGGCTGCAGTGCCCGTATCAGCGTGGGGGAGACACCGAGAATCGTGGCACCAAGGTCGGCTGCAACCTTCCAGATGCGGTCCGGGCCGGGATAGTCCGGCGCACCGTCGTATGTGGCGATGGCCGCGCCGTTCGCCAGGCCCGCCACCACCATCCATGGGCCCATGATCCAGCCCATGTCGGTGACCCACATGAGGACGTCATCCCGCTTCAGGTCGGCCTGGAAGGCGCCCTCCTCGGCGATGGCCACCGTGAGGCCGGCCTGGACATGCACGGCGCCCTTGGGACGCCCGGTGGTTCCGGAGGTGTAGGCGATCAGCACCACGTCCTCTGACCAGGTTGGGGCCGGGCCGGTCCGCTCCGCGTTGGGTATGAGGTCGTGGAGCCAAACGTCGCGTTGGCCGGTCATCGGGGTGGTATCCCGGGGCTCGTAATCGACCACCACGACGTGGTCGATGTCGCCGGCGAGTTCGATCGCCCGGTCGGCAGTCTCTTTCATCGTCACGAGGTTGCCCCGGCGCTGGAATCCGTTCGCACAGATCATCAACTTGGGCTTGGGATCCTCCAGTCTGGTGCTCACAGCCTCGGCGGCGTAGCCACTGAAGACCGGGATGAAGATGGCGCCCAAACGGGCCACCGCGAGCAGCGAGGCAACAGCCTCCAACGACATCGGCAGGTAGACGGCAACCGCGTCGCCCTTGGCCACTCCCAACGCCGCCATCGCCCCGGCCAATCGTTCGACGAGCTCCAACAGCTCGCCGTAGGAGAGCTGCCTGAGCTCGCCCGACTCCTTCTGAGAGCGCACGGCGATCCTGTGCGGGTCAAGGGCTGCCCAGCGGTCGACACACGCGGTGGAGAGGTTGAAACCACCTCCGAGGAACCAGGTGGCCCAGGGGTGGCCACGTGAGGTGTCTCGCACCGAGGTGTAGGGCGGATCGAAGGGGAGACCGATGAAGTCGACTACGGCGTCCCAGAACCACTCAGGATCAGACGACGCCCTGGTGACCAGATCGTCAAAGTCGGACAGTCCCTGCTCCTGCATGAAACGCCAGGTATTCGTCGACCCGGCGTACTCGGCGTCGGGTGACCACGCGATCTCGAAGCTCTCCATCATCCTCCTGGTCGGCATGCAGGCTATAGGAGATCCCGGGATCGGTCTGTCGGGGTTCCTACGCTCGTGGTGGGATGACCCGGTCAGCCGAGAAGGCCGAGCGCGATCGTTACGTGCGCCGAACGCTCTTGGGTGCCATCGTCCTCATCGGCGTCGCCGCCGCTCTCTGGCTCATGTACCGCCTGCGCACCGTCATCTTCATGGTCTTCGTCTCGCTGTTCGTGACTGTTGCTCTGGAGCCCCCGGTCCACTACCTGGCCAAGAGGGGGATGCGGCGTGGCGCCGCCACCGGGCTGGTTCTCGTGGCCGGGCTCATCCTCTTCGTCGCATTCCTTCTTGCATTGGCACCGCTCTTCGTGGAGCAGGTGACCCAACTGGTCGAGGCTATTCCCGACGTCATCGAGAGTCTCACGGTGTTCCTCAACGACACCTTCGGCCTGGACTTGTCGGAGGTGAGCGCCGAAGAGATCGGACAGCAGGTGCTGGACGCCGTCCAGGGCCTAGGGGGAACCGTGGTCGGCGGGTTCATCGGCCTCACCGCGTCAGTGGTCGGCTTCCTCGTGTTCGCCACGACCGTCACCCTGTTCTCGTTCTACATGATCGCCGAACTTCCCAAGCTGCAGCGGACGGTTCTCTCAGCAATGCCAGAGGAAGGGCAACGGCGGGCCATATACATCTGGAACGTGGCCGTCGAGAAGATGGGCGGGTACATCTACTCGAGAGTCGTGCTGGCGATCCTCTCGGCCCTGATCACGTGGGGATTCCTCTCCATCCTCGATGTTCGATTCGCCGTCTCGCTGGGGATCTGGGTCGGCATCCTCAGCCAGTTCATCCCGGTGATCGGCACGTATCTCGCCTCGATCCTCCCCGCGCTGGTCGCCTTGACCTTCAACGACCTCACCACGGCGATCTGGGTGATCGTCTTCTTCATCGGGTACCAGCAGGTGGAGAATTATGTGTTCTCGCCACGCATCACCAAACGCACCATGGAGATCCACCCGGCCATCTCGGTGGCGGCCATCTTCATCGGCGGCACATTGATGGGGGGGATCGGGGTCATCCTCGCCCTCCCGGTGGCCGGGATCATCCAGGCGATCATTGCCGAGTCGCGCAAGAGCTATGACGTCATCCTCGACGCCGAAGGGGAAATCTCGACCGTGGAGACCTGACCAAATCTGCGCTGGGCATTCGCTGGCACAGCGGCTTAGAGTATGTCACCGGTGCTCTCTCAGAGAGCGCCGTTTACCCCTAGTTCGGAGGAAACCAAGTGAAAGTATCAAAGCCCTTTGGGCTGCGGTTGTTCGCGCTCCTCGCCGTATTCGCCATGATCGTGGCCGCCTGCACCAGTGATGGTGGAGACGACACCACGACCACGGCGGGCGATGGTGCGCCAACAACCACCCAGGGCGATGGAAACGGCGAGCCACCGCCAACAGTAGGCGGCAGCTTCAGCGTCGGATTCATCTCCAACATCACCACCGACAACTGGTGGGCGTCACTGGACACCGAGAGCTCGACGTACAACCAGGCCTTCCTTGGCAATGGTAAGACGTCGTTGTTCACGATTTCGTTGCCAGGTTTCGTGCACGTCCAACTCGCTGCGGCGACGGAGACACCGGTGGAGGCAGTCCAGGAAGGCGACGTGTGGGTTGTCGAGCAGCCCATACGAGAGGACATGGTGTGGTCCGACGGCACTCCCGTCACCGCAAACGACCTCGCCTTCTATTTCGACACTGTGCGTGAGTTCAGCCTCGGCTCGAACCATGCCGCCAACTTCCCGCCTGACGTGCTGAGCGTCACGGCGCCCGACGACTACACCGTCCGCATCGAGTTCGCCAGCCAGCCTGGTCTCGCCGTGTGGAACAACGGTGTCGGCTTCGCGTCGTTCCTGCCCAGCCACTATTGGGCTCCGCATGCCGAGGAAGCCCGCGCCGCTGCAGCCGCAGTGACCGCGGACATCACCCCCGAGGATGCCACTCAGGCCCTCGTGGATGCCTCGCTGGCTGACGACGATCCTGACAACGACCTCACTGCGGAGGACGTGACCCAGGAGATGATCGACGGCCACATCGCGAGTGCGGGTGCGCAAGAAGCACTGTCGGTCCTCTACACGGTTTCGGGTGTCAATGAGCCTTCGACTGGCTCAGTGATCGTCGATCAATGGGAGACCGGCGCATTCGGCGCCACGGTTGCCAATGCCGACTACTTCGACAACGGCACCGAGAACACCCTCTACTCCGACGGCTCCTTCCGGATCACCAACGCGGCCCGTGGCCAGGACACCGTCTACGGTGGCGAGGGTGCCGGCGACGTGATCGCCAGCTACGTCGAGGGCCCGTTCGTCGGCGAGATCCTCTGGGTCGAGCACGGCACCAAGGACGCGGCATATGAGAAGCTGGCCGGCGGCGAGATCGACTACGTCTACGACCCCACCGGTCTGACCAGCGGTCTTCGTAACGAGCTCGCGACCAACCCGAATCTGCAGTTCTCGGTGAACCAGACCGAGGGTTTCCGGTTCATGGCGTTCAACATGCGCAAGGCACCCATGTCCGACCTGGCATTCCGTCAGGCCGTGGCGACCGTCATCAACAAGGAGTTGGTGGCTGACACGGTCCTTGCCGGCGCAGTGTTCCCCGGTTACACAATCATTCACCCCGATCTCACCGTCTTCTACAACGACGAGGTCGAGCGTGCCGGTTGGGCTGATGGAGCGCCGCTCGACGAGGGCGCCCGCATGGATGCCGCTGTCCAGATCCTCAAGGATGCTGGGTACACCTGGACCACCGAGCCGGTGGTAACCCGTGGTGACGATGGGAGCTTCGTCGACGTGACACCTGGCGCTGGTCTGACAATGCCCAACGGCACCGTGGTGCCGGAGCTGACGCTCCTGGCCCCCGGCCCCGGGTATGACCCATTCCGTGCCACCTTTGCGACGTGGACAGAGCAGTGGGTGAACGACCTCGGTATTCCGCTCGTGGCGGAGCCGACCGACTTCAACGCCATCGTTGACGCCACGTTCCCACCGCAGACACCCGAGTCGGCTCTCGGTTGGGACATGTTCATGCTCGGCTGGGGTGGTGGCGACGTGTCGCTGCCCGGCACCTCTCAGGTTGCGTTCTTCCACTCACGTGAGGACTCAGTCGAGGGTGGTGGCTTCAATGTGCCTGGCTACAAGAGCGAGGCATTCGACGCCGCCGCCGACGCATTCGAGTCGGCGCTGACAGTCGAAGATGCCGCCGAGTGGACCAAGGAGATGGACGCGATTCTCGCCGCAGAGCTTCCCTACGTCGTGCTCTTCCGCACGCCGATCATCGAAGCCTTCAATGCGAACGTCCAGTTCCCGGTCGATGTGATCATGGGTGGGCAGTCGGGATTCCCGAATGCCTGGCCGAACGCTGTCAACGTCAGCGAGTAAGACTCACTGACCCGACCCAAGAGAAGAGGGCCCCAGCCCGGGGCCCTCTTCTCGTTCCGGCATACGTATTTCGTCGCAGCTACGGTTCTCAGCCACCCGCCTTTTAGAGTGGAGACAACAGCACGCTCAGTGGTGTACCTAGGAGTCTGATGTGTTGAAGTTCATCGCGAAACGCCTCATTCAGATGGCCTTCCTGTTCTTCCTCTTCCTCTCCCTCGTCTTCTTCCTCCTCCAGGCACAGCCGGGTGACATCACTGCCCAGTTCCTCGATCCTTCACTGCCCGCCGAGGTTCGTCAGCAGATCGCAGCCCGTCTCGGTCTCGACGGCGGCATCTGGAACCAATGGTGGAACTACATCTCCAACTTCTTCACAGGGAACCTCGGTGTCAGCTTCTCGCAGTACCCCAAGGACGTCATCTCCGTTGTTGCCGAGCGCATCCCCCGCACACTCTTCTTGTTTGCCTTCGCCACGTTCTTCTCCTATGCCCTCGGCTTCGCACTCGGCAAGCGGCTCGCCTGGAGACGGGGTGGGTTCAGCGAGGCCGGCATAACGGTGGTGGGCGTCGTTTTGTACACCGTCTTCTACGCCTGGTTCGCCATCCTGATGATCCTGTTCTTCGCCTCGAAGCTCGGTTGGTTCCCCATCAACGGCTTCCTGACACCCGAGTTCTGGCGCAACGCACCGTTCACCGGCAACCAGGTGTTCACCCAGCTCCTCTTCTCCATTGGCATTGGCACCACCATCGCCGTGACAGGTCTGGTGGTCGCCCGACGTGTCAGCGAGCGCTCCACGGCTCGAATCGTCAGACGTACCGGCTACGGCCTAGGACTGGTGTCAGTGGTCGTGTTTTGGTTCATGCGATCCGACATGTGGCCGTTCGCCAGGGACATCATCCATCACACGATCCTCCCCGTCCTGACCCTCACCCTGATCGCCTTCGCCGGGACGATGCTGCTCACCCGAAGCTCGATGCTGGAAACGCTCAAGGAGGACTACATACTCACGGCACGCGCCAAAGGCGTCCCTGACAAGGACATACGCGATCGTCACGCCGCCCGCAACGCTCTCCTGCCGGTCGTCACATCGTTCATCCTCGGCCTGGCCTTCCTCATCGGCGGAGGAGTGGTCACAGAGACCGTCTTCGGTTGGCCGGGGATGGGCCAGCTCTTGCTCTCATCCACCCTCATCGAGGACGTGCCGCTGGCCACTGGCGCACTCGGCTTCATAGGTCTCCTAGCCCTATTCGCCCACCTGTTCGTTGACATCCTCTACTCCGT
>Ga0268386_10004417_pt1 | contig 10347 bp, 10 predicted proteins | sample RVTome_15_FD_200260 | JGI IMG/M metagenome (GOLD analysis project Ga0268386, IMG submission 200260) | Soil microbial communities from uranium-contaminated site in the Upper Colorado River Basin, Wyoming, United States - RVT150D86... ... | reverse complement strand
GGCTTGCGGATGCCGAACGCCTCTTCGTAACCGGATACTCCTACGGCGGCTACATGACCAACGTGGTCATCACCGGGACCGACCGTTTCAGGGCGGCAGCCTCCGGCGCAGGCCACAGCATGATCGCTGCGAACTACGGCCACGACATCTACCAGAAATGGTACAACTGGGAACTCGGCCTGCCGATGGAGAATCGCGACATGTACGACCGGCTGTCGCCGCTGTTGCGCGCCAGCCGGGTCGAGACGCCGACGATTTTCCTTGGCGGCCGCGAGGATTGGAACGTGCCGATACTCAATGCGGAACTCTTCTACCAGGCGTTGCGTTATCGCGGGATTGACACGCAGCTTGTGGTGTACCCGGATACGCACCATGGGGGGTGGGAGCCGGCGTACAGCAAGGACTACCTCGAGCGGATTGTTGCGTGGTTCAATCGTCACGGCGGAGAATGATGGATTCTTCGCAGTTCCGGCGTCAAGGAAAGAGGAACTCGGTTTTATCCTGGACGAATTGCCGGACGTCGCGAAGAACGCGGGATTTTAGAAAAGCACGCTGTAGGAGCCCGTCTCACGGGCGACCTCTGCGTTGAGCCTCAGCCGTAAGGCCAGACCTCCAGCCCGTGCACCGCGTTCCTCACGTCGCGCGTCAGGTTCACCGACAGCAGCGTTTCATTCGCGCCGAGGTCGTAAACGGTAATCGTCGACGGCGAAGACCCGCCGGCGACCTGCGAATCCGACAGTACGCAAAGTCCCCGCGCGAAGCCTTGCCGTGCGATGCCACTGTCGTCCGCATCCGTATGCGTGAGTTTATCCGGCGGGTACTTGGGCACGCGCATGGCACAATCTTCGTGCCCGTCGCCGCGGCCCGCGTAGCGAAGCACGTCGGCCTGGCTGTCGTTGAACAGCACGCCGTCGCGGAACGGACGCGCGTTGTGGCATCCGGGCGGCAGCTCCGCCGACATGCGTATGGTCTTGCCGTTGAAATGCAGCATGCCGCCGGTGCGCAGTCCGCCTATGTACATGCCGTGACGATTGCAGAACACGTTGTTGAGGTGCAGCTTGTTGAGCATCAACGGACCGGCATCGCTTTCGGGATCGAACTTGTTGGCGCGGAATCGGAAGTTCTCAGTTACAACCTGCATGGCCCAGTAGAACCTGCGGCCGTCGAGATCGAAGCCGAGAATGCTGTCGAAACCGGTCGAGCTCAGGAACAATGTTCGCTCATACACCGCGATTTCATGGCAATGCCGCAGGTATCGATTGCGAAAACTGCCGATCAGTTCGAAGTCCGGTGTATACGCAAACAGCTCGTCGCTGGCCGCGATGTAGACGATGTCGCCGTCGAAAGCAATGCCCCGCAAGCCGCGATCCCATCCGCGGCCCTGCCAGTCGATGTCGGCCTTGTTCCAGTCGATGGTCTGGTCGACGGTCCTGGTGTCGAGGTCGATGAGGTAGACGCCGCCGTGGCTTTCGCCCTGGTTGCTACCACGCACAACGGAGGTCGTCACCAGCTTCATTCGCGGCGATTCCTTGAGCCATGTGGAGATGTGGCATGCAGCATGCCGCACTTTTACCACGACCTGCGGAGATTTCGCAGTCCGCTCGCGTCGAATCAGAAGCCTTTCCGCGGTCCCACACATTCCTGACCATGAGCGATACGCCGACCGTTCATGAATGATGCATTCGCCGGAATCGTGCGATTAATCAACCTGAGAATCTAACTCTCGACGCCAAGCTCCCTCAACACCGCGACCCGAAGTTCCTGCGCTTCCGGACTCGTGAGCTTCCGCGGATGCGCAAAGGGCACGTCGAAGGTCGCCTGGACCCTCGCAGGCCGCGGCGACAGCACCATGATCCGGTCGGCCACGTGAATGGCTTCCTCGACATCGTGTGTGATGAGCATAACGGTGTGGCGCTCCTCCGAGAGAATGCGCAGCAACTCGTTCCGTATGCGCAGCCCCATGAGCGCGTCGAGCGCCGAGAACGGCTCGTCCATGTAGAGAATCTCGGGCTTGACGACGAGGGCGCGCGCGAGTTCGGCACGCTTCAGCATGCCGCCCGACAGTTCGTGCGGATAGCTGGCCTCGAAGCCTTTCAGCCCGACGATGTCGGCGTAGTGATCGGCGAGTCCGGCTTTGTCGAGGTAGGCATGGCCATTGAGTCCGAACATCAGGTTCTCCTGCACGGTGAGCCATGGGAAAACGGAACCGTGCTGCGAGATGAGGATGCCCTTCGAACTGGGCTTATGCCTCTCCACTCCGTCGATGAGGACCGAGCCTTTATCCGGCGCCAGGAACCCGGCGACCATGTTCATCAACGTGGTCTTGCCGCAGCCGGAGGGGCCGATGACGGCGACGAACTCGCCGTCGGCCACCTGGAAGTCCACGCCGTCGACGACCTGACGCAAGCCTCGATCGGACGGGAACGATTTGCTGATGTTCCTGACCTCGATCTTAGTGGGCATAACGCCACCTCACGAGCTTGTGTCCTTCGAGGAGCCGCATTCCACCGTCCAGCATGAGCCCGATCAGGCCGATGATGATCATGCTGGCGATCACGAGGTCGTAGCGGTTGCCGGCGTTGCGCGAGTCCATGATGAGATAACCGAGGCCGGCACGCAGCGCGATCATCTCGGCCGCGACGACGACCAGCCAGGCGACGCCGAGCCCGATCCTCATCCCGACCAGGATCTGCGGCAGCACCGCGGGTATGACGACCTGGCGGAAGAGCGTGTAACGCGATACGCCGAAGTTCTCGGCCGCACGCAGGTAGCGGCGTTCAATAGTGTGCACTCCGGCGGTGGTCTGCACGATCATCGGGAACACCGACGAGATGAATATCAGGAAGATCGGCGATGCATTGCCGACGCCGAACCAGAGGATTGCGATCGGTATCCACGCAATCGGCGAGATCGGCCGCAGTATCTGGAACAGCGGATTGAGCGTGATGAACGCGCCTTTCACCCAGCCCATCCAGAGGCCGAGTGGCACGGCGAACGCGGCCGCGAGGAAAAAGCCGGCCGCAACGCGGAACAGCGATGCGCCGATGTGCCCCCATAACGTGCCGTTCTCGATCAACTCCATCGTGCCGGTGACGACCTGCCACGGCGTCGGAAAGATGACGCTGGCGGTCTGCACCACCACGATCCACCAGACTGCCAGCAACAGCGTGATGACGATCACCGACGGAAGGATTTTCTCCAGCCGGGTCATGCGCCTTCTTCCGGGCCCGGCTGCGGTTTCAAGAGTTCCAGCAATCGAAAGCGCAGCCGCGCCCAGGGAGTTGCGGGAAAAGGATCGACGATGATGGTCATCTGTCCGCTTGCGTGCGCAGTACAGGCAAACTGGTATTCCGCGGCCCTGTCGAACGGCAGGCGGAAGCTCTGGCCCGGCATCATCAGTGTGGGGCCGAACATCTGCGGTACGTCGTCGGAATTTTTCAGCAACAGGATGCTGCGCAAGCCCAGCGTCAGCCGGATCTCATCCGGAAGTATCTCGATCGGATCGCCTGCCATTCGACGTGCCCATGTTCCCCGTGGTATCTCGAATACCTGTTCGTTCGAAGCCGAGCTTACCGGCGTCATCGCCGCCCACGCCGCGGTCCCCAGCACGGCGCACGCGAGCAGGACGTAAAGCCAGCGGCTGCGAGGTATCGTCCCCATACGCGCCCGCAGTCAATCACTCTTCCAGGAGGATCCGGATGTCGTGCGCAAATTCCTCGGCGTCGTGTCCATATGTCATCAGCGCACGCAGACGACCGTCACGATCGATCAGGTATGTGTACGATGAGTGCGAGAACGAATAGCTCTCGCCGTAGACCTCCTTTTGCGCCATGATGCCATATTCCTCGCGGACCGCCGATAACTGCTCTTCCGTCCCCGTCCCGCCAATGAATGAAGGATCGAAAGCGGCCAGATACTTTTTCATCTGCGCCGCGTCATCCCGCTCGGGATCGACAGTGACGTAGACGACCTGCACCTGGTTTCCCAGTTCCCCCAGTTTCCTCCGTGCCTGCGCCAGGACTTCCAGGGTTATGGGGCAGACGTCAGGACAGGACGTGAAACCGAAGCCCAGCACGACCACTTTGCCGCGGAAGCGGCTGAGGTTCAGCTCGCTGCCGTCGGAGGCGGGCAGGGAAAACTCCGGCGCCATCCTCGCCGGGTCGAACACGCCGGCTTTGAGGGAGGAGCTATCCGCCGCCCGTGCCGTGCCCGCAAGCGAAATTATTACGCTACAAAGCAACAGTAAGTCCCGGACGAGGATTGTGGCGCTCTTCATGTCATCAAAGCGAAATCCTCGCCGGCGTCGCGTTCCTGGCGAAGGTTTCGTCCACGTACTTTTCATAAGGAATCGGATGCTTGATCGTTCCGGCTTCGATGGACAGGTGCATGAGGTCATCGAACTCGGAGCGGATCATGCTGAGGTCGCCATACGTTACCCGGTCCGCGGGATTTTGCATCACGTACTTTATAATCTCCGGGTCCTGGTTGAAGAACTCGAGCCCCGCGGCTATTTCCGCGGCTTTATCGCGATTCTCCCGTCTCGCGTCCAGCCAGTGTCCCGCGCCGAGCACGTAATTCACCAGGTCCTGCACCATAGCGGGGTTCCCGGCGATCAGTTCCTCGCGAACCGTCAAGACGCAGCAGATATAGGTTGGCCATTCGTCGCGCGTCATGCGCAGCGGTTTCGCGTACCCGGCGCGTTCCGCGGCCGCGCCGAAGGGCTCTCCGGTGCAGTAGGCATCGACGGCATTGGCGTACAGCGCGGCCGGCATATCCGGCGGCGGCATCTCGACGAGCTTTATGTCTTCGTCCGACATTCCTTCTTCGGCCAGCATTTTCCGCAGGAACAAAAAATCCACCGCGAAGCGGCTGGGAATGGCTATGGTCTTGCCGGCGAGCTTCCTGAACGTGTCGTAGGGCGAGTCGGTGCGGACCATGATCACGGCGCCCGAACGATGCCCGAGCGAGACGATCTTCACCGGGATCCTTTTGTCTGCGAGGTCCATCACCAGCGGCGCAAGCATGTAGGCCGCCTGCACGCGGCCCGCCATCAGCGATTCCTTGATCTCCGGCCACCCGCTGTACTTGCTGTACTCGAACTCGAACTGCGGTCCGGCGGCTGCGCCGCGGTTATCCATGGCGTTCGCGGTGCAGGCGATCGGCAGCGTCAGGTTGCAGGTAACGGGCAGGCCGCCGACCAGCAGGTAGTTCTCCCGGCGCTCCGCACAGCCCAGCGCACCGAGCGGCAAGGTCGCAGCAAGAGCGCCCTTCAATACCTGCCGGCGAGTGAAAGGAAGGGCGGGCAAGCAGCCCCGGTTTGTTTCAGAGGGTTTCATACAGGCGGCGGGGACATTCAATCCGGCAGCTCGCGCGACAGTTTCGGCGGCAATCAAGTATGTGCAACGCGTACTTTAGCATGCGCGGCGAGATCCAGTGCGCCGGGAGGCGCCTGTGGTGACCGGCTCAGATCGGCGGAGCGGCGCAGTGTTGCTGGATGAACTCGCGATGGGTCGGCATCACATCCACCGATTTTGCGATGACCGACTTCATGTGTACAAAGCGCCCGCGCAGTTCATCGAGCGGCATGACATCCGCCATGGGGTCGTGTCCGCGGGGTCTTATTCCCTGCCCGACCATCACGGCGAACCAGCTCGTATCGTTGAACAACTCCTCGTTCTCGCGAAAGATGCGGCCGCGGCTTTCGAACAACCTGATCTTTTCTTCCAGAGTCTCCGGAATGCTCATGGTGCGGCAGTAGTCCCAGAAGGGCGTGTCGTTGCGCTCGGTGGCATTGTAATGGAGCACCAGGAAATCGCGGATGCGTTCGTACTCGAACTGCATGACCCGATTGTAGCGGTCGATGTCCGGCTGCTCGAAGGCACGGTCGGGGAACATCGTGAGCAGCCGCGCGACGCCGGTCTGGATCAGGAAAATGCTCTGGGATTCGAGCGGCTCCAGGAAGCCGGCGGAAAGGCCAATGGCAACACAGTTCCGGTTCCAGAAATTCCTGCGCATGCCGGCCTTGAATTTCAGCACGCGCGGGTCGCGAAGTACCTTGCCGTCCAGGTTGGCCAGCAACGTCGCAGTGGCTTCGTCTTCGCTGACATGAGCGCTCGAAAACACGTAACCGTTGCCGACGCGGTGCTGCAGGGGGATGCGCCATTGCCAGCCTGCAGGCCGCGCAGTGGCGCGCGTCACCGGCGCAAACGAGCCCCCGCTCTCGCTCTGGGTGACAACGGCGCGATCGCAAGGCAACCAGTGCGACCAGTCCTCGTAGCCGGCTTTGAGCGTCTGTTCTATGAGCAGGCCGCGAAATCCCGAGCAGTCGATGAAGAAATCGCCTTCGATAGTTTCGCCGCCAGCCAGCGTGACCGACGCGATGAAGCCATCCTCGCCTCGCAGCCTGACGTCGGAGACACGACCTTCGGTTCGCATGACTCCACGCGCTTCCGAGTACTCGCGCAGAAATTTCACATACAGATAGGCATCGAACTGAAACGCGTAGGCAATCGTCGAAAGCGGTGAATTGCCGACGTCGATGGGACGCGTGAACTTGCCTTGCCGCGCCGCCAGCGCCTGCAGCGAGTATTCGCCGAGATCGGGTGCCTCGCCCAACGCGTGCATCCTGAGCCAGTATGCGTGAAACGACACCCCTTCCATGTTGAGGCCGTACGGGCCGAACGGATGCTGATAAATGTGGCCGAGGTGCTTCCAGTCGATGAATTCGATCGCGAGCTTGAAGGTCGCCTGCGTCTTCCTCACAAAGTCGTCTTCGTCGAGTCCCAGCATGCGGTTGAACGTGCGGATGAGCGGAATCGTCGATTCGCCGACGCCGATGATGCCGATCTCGTCGGACTCGATCAGCCGGATCTTCGTATAGCCATCCTTCAGGAAGCGGGACAATGCCGCCGCCGTCATCCAGCCGGCGGTGCCGCCACCGACGATCACGATACTGCGCAGGCGGTTGTCCATCTCGTCACCTGGTCCCGAGGCTGGCGGTTGCAGGCGGCGGGTCGGCGAGGCAGTGCCGCCGGATGTACTCGCGATGGGTCGGCATCGCATCCACCGTCTTCCGGATCGTCATGCGAATGTGCTCCAGGTAGCGCTTCACCGCCGCCTCATCCAGCCGGTCCGCCAGCGTATCGTAGGAGTCCGGCAGGATGTTCTGTCCCAGCATGACGGCAATCCAGTTGGCTTCCGCAAACAGCTCGTCATCGTAGCGGAACACCCGTCCCTGCCCCCGGAACAGCTCCATCTTGTGCCGGAGCGAATCGGGGACATCCATCGTCCGGCAATAGTCCCAGTACGCCGAATCGTTGCGCTCCGTCGCCTTGAAGTGCAGCACCAGGAAGTCTCGAATGCGTTCGAACTGGCCGGTCATGAAACGGTTGTACTGGTCGATCTCGGCGGGACGGAAATTGCGGTCGGGGAACAGGGCGAGCAGGCGGGTGATGCCGACCTGGATGAGATGAATGCTGGTCGATTCGAGGGGCTCCATGAAGCCGCTCGCGAGGCCAAGGGCGACGCAGTTCCGCTTCCAGAATGTCTTGCGGCGACCGCCCGTGAATTTGAGGATGCGGGGTTCCAAAAGCGGCGGACCGTCGAGGTTCGCGAGCAGGGTCGCCGTGGCCTCATCGTCGCTCAGGTACCTGCTGGAGAAGACGTACCCCGAACCGACCCGATGCTGCAGGGGAATACGCCATTGCCAGCCGGCGGGACGCGCGGTAGCCCGCGTATAGGGCGTGAATTCGCCGCCCTCGCACTGCGTGGCGACGGCGCGGTCGTTCGGCAGCCAGTGCGACCAGTCTTCATACCCCGTCCCGAGCGCCTGTTCGATGATCACACCGCGGAAGCCTGAGCAATCGATGAACAAGTCGCCGGCGATGCGCTCTCCGCCGGCCAGCATCACGGCTTCGACGAAACCATCCCCGCCGCGAAGCACTACGTCGACGATCCGGCCTTCGGAGCGCACGACGCCGCGAGCTTCGGCATAGTCGCGCAGGAAGTCAGCATAGAGAGCGGCATCGAAGTGGTAGGCATAGCGGAGGCGAGAAGCGACCGACGCGGGATCGGATGATGGTGGTGCGAACTTGCCGAACCGTGCCGCCATTGCAGGCACACAGTATTCCTCGATGCCGGGCACTTCGTGCGCGAGATTCAGTTTGCGCCAGAGCTGATGGAACTGGACGCCCTCGATATCGAGGCCGAACTCGCCGAACGGATGGAAATAGGAGTGCCCGATGCGCGTCCAGTCGACCAACTGGATCGCCAGCTTGAAGCTGCCCTGCGTCTTCCGCAGGAACTCGTTCTCGTCGATCCGAAGCATGGCGTTAAACGTGCAGATCGGAGGGATCGTGGCCTCGCCGACGCCGACCCGGCCGATCTCGTCGGATTCGAGCAGGCGGATGCTCGTGGTTCCGCGCGGCAACACCTCGGCGAAAGCGGCTGCCGCCATCCAGCCTGCCGTGCCGCCGCCGACGATGACGATGTTGCGGATACGGTCGCCGCCGCCGCAGTTGATCGGTCCCGGTTTGACTGTCATCCCGTTTCTTTTCCGACCTTCAGTCGACAGCGAAGGAGGCACATTCGGCGAGCACGGCGTAACCGTCGTCGAGGAGGAGCCTCGCGACGTACCGGCCCGGCCTGAGCGGCCAGCCGCGCTCCGCATTCTCGGCCGTCAGTTGCATCGCGCCGGTGCTGCCCGCGCCAAGAGAGAGTCCGGGACACCCATCGACTCCGCAAACAAGTTCCGGGCCCAGGACCCGGGACAGCCAGGCCCGGGACAGCCAACAACCAAAACCAAAATTCCGGACAGCCATCAACCACCGCCAATAGGGGGCAGCCACCACCTCCTCCCGATCGAGGCAACTCAGTCATTGTCGCCCGGTGTTCGAGCGCTCGTCCCGGCCAGACGAGAGGTCACAGAACAGGTAATCAGCGCAAGGGAGCTGGAGAACGCCATGGCGGCCGGGACGTGTTCCTGCCACGGCCGTAAGATCGAGGTGTGGTGCTGGATCAGCAAAAAAGAAAGTTCGGCGATCAGAACCAATGAGTTCGCAGCAAGTACCGAGAACAGAAGCCAGCCCGGAAGGCGATCCCAAGACTCACTGAATACCCTGCGATAACCGAAGTGCCGAACGAGAATGCTGAAGCACCAGACGACAACTGCAAGTGCCACCGGTATCAGGATGGCTTGCAGCACCATGAGGTCCCGCAGGTCCGCGCCCTGCGAACCTACGAATGTGGCCATCATCGAGACGAAACTGCTGCCGAGCACTACCGCAGAAACGAGTGCAAGCCACTTAAACAGGCGCGCCTGCATCACTGTTGGGCCCTGCTATTCAAACAGCCCCGATCTTCCAGGAGACCAGCAGCAAGACGATCAGCAGGGCTGAAAGGCCGATCCGCCATGCAAACGCCCTTGTTACACCCGCTGGATTGCCCCTGCGGGAAGTCATCTGGTACAGCGCAGAACCGAGGCTGAAGATCACGGCGATAAAGACAATGCCGATCAGGATTTTCAATGGCTGTCCTCGTCTTGCCGGCCGTCACAGGCGCAGGCTCAGGGCAAAGAAACCGACGGTAGAAATGGCAGCCGCCAGCAGGGCGTATGGCAGCTGCGTCCGTACGTGATCGATATGATCAGTCGCCGCCGCCATCGATGCAACGACGGTCGTGTCGCTGATCGGTGATGCATGATCACCGAACACAGCTCCGGAAATGGCCGCTCCGAGGAATAGCGGTACCGGAAGGCCCAGGTTCATGGCGATAGGCACAGCGATGGGAATCATGATCGCAAAGGTACCCCAACTGGAGCCGATCGAAAACGCGATGAACGACGACGTGAGAAAAATCAAGGGGGCGAGCAAAAATACCGGGATATTGGCTCCGGCGAGGTTGGCGACGTAATCTCCGGTACCCAGCAATCCGGCGACGTCACCGAGCGCCAACGCGAGCAGCAAAATTGCCGCAATCGGCAGCAACGAGCCTGCACCCTGCATGAATACGCGCGTCAATTCGGTGAGAGTGCTTTGCCGACTGGCGAGGATCATCACCCAGGCTACAGCGAGCGCGAACGTCACGGACCATAATATCGAAACGGATCCTGACCCCCTGATGATGTTGCCGTCCCCCGTGATGTAGAGCGAAGCCGGCATCATCAGAATCATTGCCAGAATTGGCACGATCATGAACGCACCCGACGGAATTTCATCCGATGAGACCGTAGCTTCTTCCTGCTCTGCGGATACATCCACCAGCGGAATGGCGTATGGCCACAGCAGCAGACCTTGCTGCGTCCGCACTTCCGCTTTCTTCATCGGACCGATGTCTATGTTTGCCCATATG
>Ga0268386_10004414_pt1 | contig 10348 bp, 6 predicted proteins | sample RVTome_15_FD_200260 | JGI IMG/M metagenome (GOLD analysis project Ga0268386, IMG submission 200260) | Soil microbial communities from uranium-contaminated site in the Upper Colorado River Basin, Wyoming, United States - RVT150D86... ... | reverse complement strand
TGGCCGGCGAGATGGGCCTGCCTCTCTTCGTCAAGCCCGCGGGGCTCGGCTCGAGCGTCGCGGTCTCGAAGGTCCGCTCGCCGGGCGAGCTCGACGCCGCCCTCGACGCAGCGTTCGCCTACGACGAGAAGGTCGTGCTCGAGCAGGGCACGGACGCTCGCGAGATCGAGGTCTCCATCCTCGGCGACGAGGACCCCGAAGCGTCGGTGCCGGGCGAGATCGTCCCCGACCGTGAGTTCTACGACTACGACTCCAAGTACTCGCCGGACAGCCGCACCGAGCTGCGCATCCCCGCGCCCGTCTCCCCCGAGCTCACCGAGCGGGTGCGGGAGCTGGGACTTCGCGCCTTCTCCGCGGTCGATGCCGCCGGCTACGCCCGCGTCGACATGTTCCTCGAGCGCGGGACCGGGCGGCTGCTCGTCAACGAGATCAACACGATCCCGGGCTTCACCTCGATCAGCATGTACCCGAAGCTGTGGGAGGCCTCCGGTGTCGGCTACCCCGAGCTGCTCGCGCGCCTCGTCGCCCTCGCCCGCGAGCGCCACGCCCGTCGGGCGCGGCGCCGCACCGACTACGGCCGGTGAGCCCGCCCCGTCGCGTCGCTCTTCTCCTGATCGGGCTCGTGCCGTCGGTCCTCGCGGGGCACCCGGCCCGGACCGCGGCGGCGCGCGCGAGCGGGGAGCGGCCTTCGTTCGCGTCCCGACCCCGGGCCGTTGCGGGAGGGGACGACTCGGTCACGCATCCCTCCGACGCTCAATACCGCGCCGCGCTCGGCCTCGTCTACGACGGAGCCTTCGCGGCGGCGGCGGAGCGGCTCGCCGCGCTCGCCGAGGAGGACCCACTCGACCCGGTCGGCCCATACCTCCACGCGCTCGCCCTCGAGTGGCGGCTCGAGCAGGACCGGGCCCGTCGCGACCTCGACGCGGAGGTTCTCCGTCTCGCCGACGTCGCCCTCGCCCGGGCCGCGGCGAGGCTCGGCCACGAGCCCGGAGACGGGCGCGCGCTGCTCGCGCGCGGCGCGGCCCACGGCGTCAAGAGCCGCCTGCACCTGTTCCGCCGGCAGAAGGCCGAGGCGGCCCGCGAGAGCGTCCGCATGCGCGAGAGCCTCCTCGCCGCCCGCGACGGTGGCGTCCTCGTCTCCGACCTCGACTTCGGGCTCGGGCTGTACGACTACTACGCCGACACGCTGCCGCGCCTGTTCAGGCTCGTGCGCTTCTTCGCGGGCATCCCCGGCGGCGACCGCGAGCGCGGCCTCGACGCCATCGCCCGGGCGGCGCGGGGAGGGACACTGTTCCACGGCACCGAGGCCCGCGTCCAGATGTTCGAGATCCAGTCGTACTTCGAGGACGACCCCGACGGGGCGCTTCACTGGATCCGTGAGATGCGGCGCGAGTACCCGGGCTGGCCCCTGTGGGGCCTCAAGCTGTCCGAGCTCCTGCGCGAGCGTCTGGGCCTCTTCGACGAGAGCGCCTCGGTGGCGCGCGAGATCCTCGAGACGGCCGAGGAGGGCCGTCACGTCAACTACCAGCCGGTGGTCGCCGCGATGGCCCGCGTGGCGCTGGGCGAGGCGCTCCTCGACGACGGGCGCCCGGCCGCCGCCCGCGAAGCAGCCGCGCCCGCCGAGCCCGGTTGCGAGGAGGCCGGCTGGGTGGGACCGCGCGCCTCCCTGGTCGTCGGGCGCAGCCTCGACCTCGAGGGCGAGCGCGAGGCGGCGGTCGACCACTACCGCCGCGCTGCCGCCGGCGAGGACGCGCGCGCGGCGGAGCGGGCGCGCGCGGCCCTCGCCCATCCCCCCTCGGCCGCGGAGCGTCGCGCCGCCCGGCTCCTCGCCGAGGCCGCCCGGCTCCGCGAGGCCGGTCGCGTCGAGGAGGCACGGGCAAGCTGTCTCGAGGCGCTGCGCGCGCGACCCGCAGACGCCGAAGCGCGCGTGTGCGTCGCCGAGGACCGCATCGAGAAAGGCGACGCCGACGCCGCGCGCGCGCTCGTCCGAGGTGTCGCGACCTCCGACGAGGAGCCGGCGTGGATCCTCTCCCGCGCCCGGCTGGTCCTCGCCCGCGCGCTCGAGCAGCGGGGCGACGGTGAGAGCGCCTTGCGCCTATACAACCAGCTATGGCAGGCGCCGCTCGGCCGGCCCTCCGTGCGCGAGGCGGCGGCCGCGGGGATCCGTCGCCTCTCCCCGGCGACCGAGCTGCCGGACGCGCCGCGCTGGGAGCGCTGAGTATTCCAAGTAGTATAGCAACAGTGCTCGTTCCGTCTGGATCGGCCTCCCTTCGACCTCGCTCGGCGGAAGGCCATGAACCACATGGGCTTCGCGTGATCGTCCGCAGCAAAGCCGCTCCTGGAGCGGATTAGAGCGATTTCCACACGTCTATCCACAGCCTAACTCGCTCCACGCAAGGAGCATCGGCGAGCGGGGAGGCCGGATTTCGCTTGACAGCCGAGGGGGGCCTCCCTACCCTACCGCTAGTATGCGAAGCCTCTTGAGACCCGAGATGTGGGCGAGGGGTGGAGCGGCGTCCATCCATTGGACTGAAAGGGGGGATCTCCTCGATGCCGGCTAGGAAGAAGGCTGCGAAGAAGGCGTCCAAGAAGAAGGCCACCAAGAAGGCCTCCAAGAAGAAGTAGGAGCCTCGGGGAAAGCCGGGGGGAGCGGACTCGTTCCCCCCGCCGCCTTTTCAGAGCGTTTCGCTTGAGCTGACGGCGCCTCGGCGCCCGAAAGCCCAGCCCGGGAGAGAAAGGGGGGAAGAACAGAATGCCGGCAAAGAGAAAGGCCGCCAAGAAGGCGTCCAAGAAGAAGGCGACGAAGAAGGCCGCCAAGAAGAAGTAGACCAGAAGGCGGCCACGGCCGGAGGGGGTGATGGAGTCACCCCCTCTTCTTTTTTCCGTGCGTCACGGCCCGGTCCAGACCTCGACCCGCTCGATCAGGTCGCCCGGCCGGATCCGCTCGACGACGTCCATCCCCGCGACGACGGTCCCGAGCCGGGGATAACGGCCGTCGAGGTGGGGCTGCGGCGAGAGGGTGACGAAGAACTGGCTCCCGCCGGTGTCCTCTCCGGCGAGGGCGAGGCCCACCGCGCCGCGACCGAAGGGACGCCGCGTGAGCTCGTCGCGCAGGGCATAGCCCGGTCCGCCGTAGCCGTCGCCGCGCGGGCAGCCGCCCTGGACGACGAAGCCGGGCTCGACGCGGTGGATCGTCAGCCCGTCGTAGAAGCCGCGCCGCGCGAGGCGCACGAAGGAGGCGACGGTGAGCGGCGCTTCGACGACGTCGAGGTGGATCTCGAAGACGCCGTGGCGGGTGCGAACGAATGCCCGCGGCGTGAACAGCGTCGGTGCGAAGTACGGGTAGAAGGGGGCCATCGCCTGGCGGTAGTCGAGGACGGGCCGGTCGACGGCCTCGTTTCCGGGGTCGGGCGCCGGCGCCCCGAGCTCGAGGAGCGTCGACGCCGCCCGCGCGCGGACGGCCCGCGAGGGGTCGGCGCGCGCGATCTCGGTGAGGGCCGCCACCCCGTCCTGGCCCTGGACGGCGAGGGCGGAGACCGCGGCCAGCCTCGCTTCGAGCTCGCCGTCGCCTTGACCCCGCTTCCACGCCCCGAGCAGCTCCGCCGCGAGGCCGCTCTCGCCGTGCGCCGCGAGCTCCTCCGCCGCGGCCGCGCGCACGCCCATGTCGACGTGCTCGAGGTGCTGCTTCAGCGTGTGGAGGGAGTCCGCGCCCCGGGCGCGACGCAGGGCGGCAAGGACCGCGGGCAGCACGCGAGGGTCCTCGTCCCCGACCATCGCGTGGAGGATGCCGACGCTCATCTCGTCGCCGAGCCCGCCGAGCGCGGTGGCGAGGGCGGAGCGGACCCACCAGACGCGATCGGGGTCCGTCCCCGAGAGCACGAGCGCGAAGTCGTCGCGGTCGGTGTGGGCGAGCGCGCGGAGCGCCGCGGCCCGGATCCAGGGAGAGGGATCGCCGACGAAGGGCACGATCCGCGCGCGGAGCCGCCGGTCGGGGGGAAGCGCGGCGAGGGCGAGGAGCGCCTCTCTCTGCACGACGTCGCTCGGGAACGCGAGCGCCGCGACCGCCGCCTCCCGGGCCCGCTCGTCGCCGAGGCGGCCGAGGGCGCGCAGCGACTCGACGACGACGCGCTCGTCGTCCTCGCCGGCGAGGGCCACGAGCGCCTCGACGTCGGACGCCTCGCCGAGCGCCCCCAGCCCGCGCGCCGCGAGCGCCCGCGAGTGGGGGTCGTCCGAGCGCGTGGCGGCGACGAGGACGGGCCGCAGCCCCCGGCTCTCGAGGCGCATGGCCACCCAGGTCGAGACCCACCAGTCGAAGCGGGGGCGGCCGCCTTCGAGGAGCGCGGCCTGGGCGGCGGCGGCGTCGTCGAGCGCGGCGAGAGCGAGCAGCCCCAGGCGGAGCTCGATCCAGGGGTCGTCGGGGTTGCCGGGATCGTCGCCGCGTACGGTGACGGCGCCCTCCGCCTTCGGGCTGGCCTCGACCACGAATCGCGCGAGCGCGGGGGCCGCGCGCTTGTCCCCGATCCGGCCGAGCGCCTCGGCGACGCGGCCGCGCACGAGCGCCTCGCCGTCCTTGAGCGCCGCGACCAGCCGCTCGACGGCCGCCGCGTCGCCGGCGAGCCCGAGGGCGAAAGCGGCCACCTGGCGCACCTGCGGCTCGTGGTCGTTCATGAGCTCGACGAGGGGCGGCACCAGTGCCGGGTCGCCGATGCGCCCCGCCGCGAGCGTCGCCCGGCGACGGATTCCCGGCTCGGGGTGGCGGAGCAGCCGCTCGAGCTCGGTTCCACCGGTCGAGCGCGTGTCCTCCATCTCGAGGATGCGGCCGAGCATCTCGATGTAGCTCGGCGGCGAGGGCGCCCGCTTCTTCGCGGCCTCTCCCCGCCCTCCGTCGACGGCGAGCGCGAGCAGAGCCACGAGCGCCGCTTTGGAGCTTCTCGTCATCGGTCCTGCGATTATAGCGACTGCCGGCGAGGAGCCTCAGGCCACGGCGACGAGCTCCTCTCCCTCGACCAGCCCCCGCCGAGCCGCCTCCGCCCGGATCCGCGCCCGAGCGCCCTTCTGACCGACCGCGGCGAGGTGCAGAGGACCCCGGAGCGCGGCGCCGTCGCCCACGGAGAGGACGGGCGCTCCGAGGACGCGCCCCCCGAGCTTGCGGGGGTCGACTTCGACGAACGCGGCGAGACGGTGCCCGGCGGCGAGGAGCGCCCGGGCCCAGCCCTTGCCCACCGGGCCCGCGCCCCAGACGACGACCTCGCGTCCGGCCTTGAGCGGCCCCCGCTCGAGAGCGGCCCGCTTGACCTCGAGGAAGCGCGGGGCGGCGTAGCGGGGGTCGGTTCGCGTGGCCCGCGAGGGCCGGTCCCGCCAGCGCAGGAGGACCTCGGGGAGCTTGGCGAAGCGCAGGCCCTCGTCGAAGCCACGCAGCCACAGGTCGTAGTCCTCGGGGCCGTCGAAGTCACGCCACCCCCCGAGCGAGGCGAGCGCGTCCCGACGGGAGGCGACGCTGGGGTGCACGAGGGGCGACTCGACGAAGCGGTCCCGGGCCATGGACTCGTGGTCCAGAAGACCGTTCAGCCACTCGACGTAGTCGCCCATGCCGCCTCCGGCGGGGACGCCTTCGGCGACCCGCTCGACCCGGCATCCGAGGACGTCGACGCCGGCGTCGGCCTCGAGGCGGGCCGCCTGGAGCGCGAGCCGCTCGGGATGGGCGACGTCGTCGGCGTCCATGCGCGCCACGAGCGGGGCCCGGGCCTCGGCGAGCGCCAGGTTCAGGGCCGCCGCGATGCCCCGCGGCGGCGTGGTGAGGAGGCGCAGCCGCCCGTCCTCGCGGGCGCGACCCCGCAGCAGCTGCGAGCTCGCGTCGGTCGAGCCGTCGTCCACGACCACGACCTCGTGGTCGGCGAGGGTCTGCGCCGCGAGCGAGTCGAGACACTCGGCGAGGGTCGCGGCGGCGTCTCGCACCGGCAGAAGGACGCTCACCCGCGGCGGCGGGGGCAATCCGGCCTACCCGTGCTCGCGGACGAAGGCGCGGGCGGTCTCGAGGGCGGCGGGCGCGGTGGCGCTCTGGACGACGTAGTAGGGGTTCGCCGCTCCCGGCCGCCACTCGTCGCGCGAGGCCCGCCGGATCTCGACGAGGAAGCCCCCCTCGTAGCGCAGCGGCTCGGTGAGCTCGTAGATCCACTCGCCGCGGCGGACCGTCGAGTGGATCGCGTCGGGGGCCCACAGCGGACGCGGCTGGTCGAGCGGGCTCTCCCGACCCACCATGCGCTCGATCGCCCGCTGGCCGGCCTCGGGAAGGAACAGGAACTCGATCCCGTAGCCCATGTAGGGCCAGCCCACCTCGGGCGCCTCCCGAGTGACGCGGCCGAGGACCCGCACTCGTCCCTCGGGCTCCGGGAGGTCGATCTCGAGGTCGAGGTCCTCGCCTTCGATCCTCACCGGGCTCGCGAGGAGCATCCCGTGGACGCTGAGGTTGCGGGTGAGGCCGTAGAAGTGGCCGTTGGGCGAGCTTCGCGGCGTGCCCACCACCTGGACGTGCACGGGTACGCGGGCCTGTACGCGCTGGGCGACCGACACGAGCTTCGCCATCCAGCTCTCGAGGACGAAGCGGTCGAGGGGCCGGCGCAGGGCCGCGTTGGCTCCGGCCTGCAGGACCTGCCCTTCGAAGCCCGTCGGCTCCGCGGCGGGGATGACGGCGAGGATGGAGACGCGCCCGCTCGCCGGTCCCTGCCGCACCCCCGCGATCGCCTCGACGAGAGACATGTCGGGCATCCGCGTTCCGAGCACCACGAGCCGGGACGGCCCGCGGGCGACCGTCTCGAGGAGCTCGTGCGCGTACACCACCGCGCGAAGGAGCTCGGGGTCGCGCTGCAGGAAGCGGACCTCGAGGCGAAGCTCGCGGACGTCGAGGCCGGCGGCGAGGATGCTTCCTTCCATCACGCTAGCTCACCACCCGTTCGCGGCTGCGCCGGAAGCGAAAGAGCCGCTGAAAGCGGTCGGGAAGGACCGTCTTGAGGCCGAAGAGCGAGGGGACCCGGTCGTAGTCGAGGACGAGCCGGGCGTCCCCGCGCCCGGCGGGGGCGACTTCGCCCACCCGGAAGCCGTAGCGCCCGATCCGCACGGCTGCGCCCGCCCCCACGTCCCTGCGCCCGGCGTCCTTTCCGTAGAGGTGGGCCTGGACCCGGGGCGCGAGGAGACGAGCGCGGAGGGCGTCGTCGAAGGCCAGGTGGACCTTGGCGCGCAGGAAGTCGACGGCGGGCAGCCGCGCCCGCTCCGCCGGCGAGGCGGTCAGGATGCGCTCGGCCTCCTCCGCGCTCATGCTCTTCGACATGTAGTCGAGATTGAGGGCGTGGATCTTCTCCTCGCGGGAGCCGGACTCGGTGAGCGTCTCGACCCTCCTCCGGAGCTCCCCGAGGTCCAGGGGGAGCAGCGCCGCGTCGGCGGGAGTGAGCTCCCGCGCGTCGAGACCGTGGGCGCCGAAGTCGGCCCGTGGCGGCTGCAGGGTGAACGTCGCCGCCGCGTCGCGTGGATCGGCGACGAGGCTCAGGCCCTGCGCCGACCAGCTCCCGTTCCGGGTCCGGTGAAGACGATCGACGGCGACGTGCACCGGCTTGTCGAAGGCGAGCTCGAGGAGCTCACGGTCGCCGGGCCCGGGAAAGGCGTGCACGAGCAGGCCGAGCAGGGCGAAGAGGATCACCACCAGCGGCATCACGAACCAGCCGAGGATGCGGAACTCGACGCCGGCGCGGGTCGGGGCGGCGATGCGGCGCACGGCGGGCTCGATCTTCTGGAGGCCCTCCTCCGGACGCACCCGGTAGACGAACTTCCTGAGCAGCAGACCGTCGTCCGCGAAGAACGAGGCCAGGGTCTGGGCGAAGGGCGCGGCGGCGGCGCCGTTGGCGGCGCGGACCATCTCGAGAACGAAGCCGGGCGACTGCTCGCGATCGCCGGCGACCACGCCCTCCGCGGGCAGGGCGCCGACGAGGACCACGTAGAGGGGAATGCCCATCTCCCGCAGCAGCGCCACCGTCTTGCGGATGCTGTGGGCACCGACGTCGTCGCCGTCCGGAACGTCGCGCCAGTCCTCGGGATCGGGATCCACGATCGCGTCGGAGAGGAGCACCATGCGCAGGTCGGTCCCCGGGGGATAGGTCTCGGCGAGCTCGCGGGCCCGGAGGAACGCGTGGTAGAAGTCCGTCCACCTGCCGTCGCTGCGGTAGCGCTCGACGTCGTCGACCGTGAGCTCACCCTTGCCCCCGAAGAGGATGAGCCGGTGACGGCTCCCCTCGACAAAGCCGAGCATCTTCCCCAGCGCGACCACCCTCTTCTCGTCGGGATCGAGCGGCGGCAGCGAGGCGGAGTTGTCGACGAGGAAGAAGATGACCGGGCCCTCGCTCGGGGGTGGCGGGGAGGGGCCGTCGCCCGGCAGCGCGGGGCCCCCCTGGAGCGCGAGGGCGAGCAGGGCGGGCAGCATCGCGGAACCCGATTCTACACCCCGCCCCGACCCGGGCCTTCCAGGAGGCGCCCATATAATCCCGGCATGAAGGCGGGCATCCTCGGGCTGTCCTTCGTCGGCAAGAGCACCCTGTTCCAGCTCCTCACCGGCGCCGCGAGCCCCGCTCCCGGCGGCCGGCCCGAGCCGAGGCTCGGCATGACCCGCGTTCCCGACCCCCGGGTCGACGCGCTCGGCGACATCTTCCGGCCCCGGAAGAGGACGTGGGCGACCGTCGAGTACGTCGACGTGCCCGGCGTGGCGCGCGGCGAGGGCTCCGCCCTCGTCGATCTGCCCGCGCTGCGCGGCGTCGACCTCCTCGCCCACGTCGTTCGCGGCTTCGACTCTCCCGCCTTTCCCCACCCCGAAGGGTCGCTCGATCCGCTCCGCGACGCGAACCTGCTCGAGCTCGAGCTGATCCTCGCCGACCTGGAGACCGCCACGCGCCGGCTCGAGCGGCTCGAGGCGAACATCAAGAAGGCCAACCGCGGCGAGGACGTCCAGGAGCGCGCTCTGTTCCTCCGCCTGAAGGAGGCGCTCGAAGCCGAGAAGCCGCTGCGCGAGCTGGCTCTGACCGAGGACGAGCGCCGTCGCCTGCGCGGCTACGCGCTGCTCTCCGAGAAGCCCCTCCTCGTCGTCGCCAACCTGGGCGAGGAGCGCATGCGCGACGCCGCCTCGTACCTCGACTCGACCGGGCTCGCGGGCTTCGCGGCACGGGAGCGCGTGGCCCTGTGCGCGGTGTCCGCTCCCATCGAGGCCGAGATGGCCGAGCTCGGTCCCGAGGACGCGCGGGCGTTCCGCGAGGACCTCGGTCTCGCCGAGCCCGGCCTCGACCGCGTCATCCGGACGTCGTACGAGCTGCTCGGCCTCATCTCGTTCCTGACCGTCGGGGAGGACGAGTGTCGCGCCTGGACGATCCGCCGGGGCACCCGGGCCCAGCTCGCGGCGGGAGAGATCCACTCCGACATCGAGCGCGGCTTCATCCGCGCGGAGGTGGTGGGCTTCGAGGACCTCCTCGCCGCCGGCTCGCTCGCCGCGTGCCGCGAGCGGGGGACGCTGCGCCTCGAGGGCAAGGACTACGAGGTCCGCGACGGGGACGTGATCAACTTCCGCTTCGCGGTCTAGCATGCCGGCCTGCCCCGCGTGCGGACGTCCGGTGGCGCTCGCCCGGCCCCGTTGCCTCTACTGCGGAGCGGAGCTGCCCGCCGATCTCGTGACCGGACGCGACGTTCCCCGCGAGGAGGGTCCCGACCCCCGGGCGGGGGGGCCGACCGGCGGGGACGTCCCCTTCCGCACGCTCGTCGTGGTCGAGCTCGCCTCCGCCACGGCCGAGGCGCTCGGCCGAGGGCTGGGCGTCTCCGCCTACGAAGCCGGCCTGCTTCTCCGCCGGGGGGAGCCGATCCTCCACGGCCTCTTCGAGGAAGGGAGCGCGCTCGGCGAGGAGAAGCGGCTCCGGGCCGAAGGGCTCACCGTGCAGACGCTTCCCGAGTCCGAGGTCCGGGTCCCGCCCCTGCGCGCGCTCGGCGGCGAGCGCGACGGGGACCGGCTTCGCCTGCGGACGGAGGACGCGGACGTGACGCTCGAGCGCCGGGATCTGCTCCTGGTCGTCCGGGGGCCGATCGCTCGCCAGTACCAGCCGGCGTACCGGCATCGGCGGCTGGGCTCGGCCGGCCTGGAAGAAGGCTACCGGGTCCACCTCCATCGGCGCTTCGACCCGCGGGCGGTCGAGATCGACCCCGCGAGCTTCGAGGTCGGTTTCGCGGCGACGGGATCGGTACGCCTCGAGGTCGACGCCTGGGTGGACGCGGTGGCGCAGGGGGTGCCGCGCGACGAGGGCTTCCGGTGGCTGCCCCCGGCCTTCGG
>Ga0268386_10004412_pt1 | contig 10349 bp, 8 predicted proteins | sample RVTome_15_FD_200260 | JGI IMG/M metagenome (GOLD analysis project Ga0268386, IMG submission 200260) | Soil microbial communities from uranium-contaminated site in the Upper Colorado River Basin, Wyoming, United States - RVT150D86... ... | reverse complement strand
GCCCCGAAGAAGACGCCGGAGACGCAGGCGAAGAGAACGCCCGTCACCGAATCGCGGCGGTAGCGAGACGTGGAGCGGCTGGGCCGCTAGGAGAGCGGGCCGCCACGAGCACGCCGCGATGGTAGTCGCCTGGGCTCAGGTTCCGACTGGAGCGAGGAGCTCGAGGAGCCAGGCGGACACCGCAGCCCCCACCGCCTGCAAGTCCGCCCGGAGGCTGTGGTCTCCGGGCACCTCCGCCACCGTGCGGAGCGGCGATGCCGGCGGGATGCCGAACGGGTCTCGGGCGCCTTGGACGACGAGCGTCGGTACGTCGACAGCGTCGAGCTCCGGCAACCTGCTCGATGCCGCTGATCCCGAGCCGCGGCGTGGCGGCCGCAGAGGAAACGCGAGGCAGAGCACTCCGACGGCACCCGTAGCCGCGGCGGTCCTGCACGCCACGCGGGCGCCGAGAGAACGCCCGCCGACGATGAGGGGCAGCCCTTCGAGAACGTCCTCGCGCAGGTGCTCGACGACCGCCGTCCAGGCATCGTCGAGCCGCTGCACAGGAGGAGGGCTCCGTCGCCCGGCGACGCGGTAGGGCTGTTCCACGAGCGCCACCGTGACTCCCTCGGCGAGCGCTGCATCCCTCGCCGCCACCAGATCCCCGGCTCCCACCCCTCCCCCGGCTCCGTGACCGAGGATCAGGGCGGCCCGCGGCCGCTCGGCGAGATACAGGTGGGCCTCCGCCCTGCCCTGCGCGGTGTCGACTCCGACCGTTGTCATGGGGCCGCCCTACGAGACGAGCTCGGGCGGGAGGCCGAAGCGGGGGAAGATCCTGGGGGTCACGAACGCGGTGATCTCCTTGATCTGCGCGCCCTCGAAGCTGAGGACGTCGATGGCGGCAGGCGCAAAGCGGCCGCTGTCGGCGTCGAGCTGGTAGTAGGCGATCGCCACCTGCCCGTTCGCGCGCGCGGGAACCGTCCTGGCCTCGGCGCAGAACTCCACCGCGGCCTTGGCGAACTCGGCGATCGTCTCGCGGCCCCGCCACCACGCTGCCCATGGAGGCATCGAGAAGACGGCATCCTCCACCAGGAGCGCCCGCAGCGACTCGACGTCACCTCTCGCCCACGCATCGACGTAGCGATCGACCGCCTCGCGGACCTGCTCGTCGCCGAGCAGTCGTATCGTCGCCTGCTGGCTCTGCTCCGGCAGCCGAGCGTCGACTGCCTTGCGGGCACGCTGCAGGGCGCTGTTCACCGAGGCAACCGTCGTCTCCAGCGTCTCGGCGACCTCGCCGGCTGAGAAGCCGAGCACCTCCCTGAGGATGAGCACGGCCCGCTGTCGCGCCGGGAGGTGCTGCAGAGCCGCAATGAAGGCAAGCTCGACGGCCTCTCGCTGCTCGTAGCGAGCCTCGGGCCCCGCGTACCCGTCCTTGAGCCCCAAGACCTCGTCCGGGTAGGGCTCCACCCAGACCGATTCGACGAGCGGCTCGCCCGGATCCCCCTGACGGGCAGTCCGCGGAGCGTAGTCGACGGGAAGGACGCGCTTGGCCCGCCGCCCGATCGCGTCCAGGCACACGTTGGTCGCAATCCGGTAGAGCCACGTCCCGGTCGAGCTTCCGCCCCGGAACCCCGCCAGGCTCCGCCACGCACGCAGGAGCGTCTCCTGGAGGGCGTCCTCGGCGTCCTGGAGCGAGCCCAGCATGCGGTAGCAGTGCGCGTGAAGCTCCGCCTGGTGCCGCTCGACGACGCGGCGAAAGGCGCCCTCGTCGCCGCCGCGGGCGGCGTCGAGCAGCTCCAGCTCCTGTAGCGCGCTCGTCGAGGTGGCTGCCATCTCACCAGCTTAGACCGGCGACGAGGGGCGAACTCATCGCGGCTCGATGAGTCCGGGCACCGCTCGCGGTCGAAAGGACAACGCGCCGAGCGGATCCCGGCGGGCCGAGGCTCCTACCTCGCGCTCGAGCTGAGCAACGGAATCGACGGCGGCGGCCTCGAGCGCGACTCCGAGCGTGCCCTGTGGCTACGCCTACGTCGCGGTCGCTGACGGCATCCGAAAGCCTGAGCTCCGGTTCGAGCCGCACCTAGTCGTCGAGGATCGTCAGGTCGAGCAGGCGGAGCCGCTCCGGGTCGGCGAGGATGTCCATCTCGACGATCTTCCCGCCCCGGACGGTGACGCCGCCGATCGAGAACGGCCGACCCTCCAGGAGCGAGACGACTCCGACTGCCCCGTTGATGAGGGCCGGTTTCGTGATCAGGCCAAGCCGTGCGTAGAACAGCGCCTGACCGGCGACCGCCCTCGCGCCGCGGACCTCTCGTCGTCCACCCGCCGGCAGCGGACCGAGGTCGGCGCGCACGACGACATCGGGATCGAGCACCGCGACCAGTCGTTCGAAGTCCCCCTCGCGCGAGGCCGCCAGAAATGCGTCGACGACGTCACGCTGAGTCTCGAGGTCGGCGTCCGAGACGGTGGTCTCGCCCCGGACTCGGCGGCGCGCGCGGCTGGCAAGCTGGCGGGTCGCATCCGGCGAGCGGTCGACGATCGGCGCGATCTCGTCGAAGGGCACTCCGAACATGTCGTGCAGCACGAACGCGAGCCGCTCGGGAGGGCTCAGCGTCTCGAGGACGACGAGCAGGGCGAGGCCTACCGAGTCGGCCAGCAGGGCCTCGTGCTCCGGATCTATCCCCTCGGAGGGGTCGACGATCGGGTCGGGCACCCGCACGCCCATCGGCTCCTCGCGCCGCACGTTGCGCGAGCGGAGCACGTTCAGCGAGACGCGCGCGACGACGGTCGTCAACCAGCCGCCGAGGTTCTCGACCTCGCTCGCATCGGTGCGGCTCAGCCGCAGCCAGGTCTCCTGGACGGCGTCGTCGGCCTCGCTAAGCGAGCCGAGCATCCGGTAGGCGACCGCTCTGAGTCGGACGCGGTGCTGCTCGAATCGCTCCACCAGCCAGTCGCGGTCGTCCATCGGTCACATCCTTCCGTCGCTCCGGGTCATACAAGTAGACCCCTCAAAGCCCGCTGATGTGACAGGCGGGGAAAGGAGCCCACGATGAGAGTCTTCGTCGCAGGAGCGAGCGGTGCGATCGGCACGCGTCTCGTTCCGCAGCTGATCGAGCGAGGGCACGAGGTGATCGGCTCGTTCAGGTCGCCCGCTGGCGCCGAACGCGTGGCGGCGCACGGGGCGGAGCCGATCGTCCTCGACCTGCTCGACCCTCGCGCCGTGCACACGGCCGTCCTCGCAGCCGAGCCCGACGCGATCGTCCACCAGGCGACCGCCTTGGCGGACGTGCGCTTCTCCAGGAAGCTCGACCGCAGCTTCGCGCAGACCAACCGGCTTCGGCGGGAGGGCACCGACGCGCTCCTGGTCGCCGCGCGCGAGGCGGGCGTACGCCGGTTCGTCGCCCAGAGCTTCGCCAACTTCCGCTACGCGCGCGAGGGAGGGCCGGCCAAGAGCGAGGACGACCCGCTCGACCCGACCCCGGTGAGAGGCATGCGCGAGACCAGTGCTGCGATGACCTACCTCGACGAGGCCGTCACGGCCGCAGGCGGAATCGCGCTCCGCTACGGCAGCTTCTACGGAGCTCCCAACGACGGGCTGCTCGAGCCCGTGCGCAAGCGGCAGTTCCCGATCGTCGGCTCGGGGGGCGGCGTCTCGTCGTTCGTGCACCTCGAGGACGCCGCGGCGGCGACCGTGCTCGCGCTCGAACACGACGGCCCCGCCGTCTACAACATCGTCGACGACGAGCCCGCCCCCATGCGCGAGTGGCTGCCGGTGCTCGCGGACGCGCTCGGCGCCGAGTCGCCGCGCCGCTTCCCAGGCTGGCTCGCGCGCTTGGTCGCGGGCGGAGCGGTGGTCATGATGGCAACGGACGCCCGCGGCGCCGTCAACGCCAAGGCCAAGGGCGAGCTCGGCTGGACGCTGCGCCACCCGACCTGGCGGCAAGGCTTCCCCGAGGCCTACCGGCGACCGGTCCCGGCGACGGCCGCGACGGCCGGAAAGCCCGTGCGAAACGAGGAGGCACGAGGTGCCTCGTGGGTGCACTGAGCTTCCTCGTCGCGGTGGTGTCCTGATCCACACCGTTGCGTCGTAGGGCCAAGACGGTTGCCGACGCCGACGCGCTCCTTGTGAAGTAAGGTCTGCCGCCAGAGCTTTGTAAGGTAGTCCTTACATCAGAGGAGTTCACGTGCGACGATTCGGCCTGACCGCATTGCTGCTCGCCCTTGCCCTCCTGCCGGCGCTCGCCGCTTGCGGCGGCGAGGACGGGGACATCACCGTGTACTCGGGCCGGCAGGAGGATCTCGTCGAAGACCTCTTCGAGCAGTTCGAGGACGCGACCGGGATCAAGGTGGACGTCCGCTACGGGGACAGCGCCGAGCTCGCCGCCACGATCGCCGAGGAAGGCGAGAACACCCCCGCCGATGTCTTCTTCGCGCAGGACGCCGGCTCGCTCGGCTCGGTCGCGGCCGAAGGACTCCTCGCCGAGCTCCCGGCCGCGTCGCTGGGGGAGGTCGACGAGCGCTTCCAGGACCCCGAGGCGCGCTGGGTGGGAACCTCGGGGCGCGTCCGCGTCGTCGCCTACAACACCGACGAGCTCTCCGAAGAGGAGCTTCCCGACTCCATCTGGGACTACGCCGATCCCTCGTGGAACGGCCGGCTCGGCCTGGCGCCGACGAACGCATCGTTCCAGGCGATGGTGACGGCCATGCGGCTCGAGTCGGGCGACGAGCGCACGCGCGAGTGGCTCGAGGGGATCGCCGCGAACGAGCCTCGGATCCTGGAGAACAACGTGCAGACCGTCGAGGCGATCGCGGCTGGCGAGATCGACGCCGGGTTCGTCAACCACTACTACCTGTACGGGCTGTTGGAGGAGGAGCCCGATGCGGCTGTGGCCAACCACTTCCTCGAGCCCGGGGACGCGGGTGCGCTCGTGAACGTGGCGGGCGTCGGCATCCTGCGCACGACCGACCGTCCGGGGATGGCCCAGCAGCTCGTCGACTACCTGCTCGGGCCCGGCCAGGAGTACTTCGCGAACGAGACCGACGAATATCCGCTCGCCGCCGGGGTCGGCCCGCGAACCGAGCTGCCGCCGCTGACCGACCTCCACGGGCCCGACGTCGCGCTCGGTGCGCTCGGACCGGAGCTGGAGGCAACGCTCGAGATGATCGACAGCGCTGGCCTCACGTCCTAGGCGACATGGCGTCGGCGCGCTCGCTCTGGGTTCTCGGGTGCGCCGCCGTCGCGACGCTCTCGCTGCTCGCGCCCTGGGCGCCGACGTACGACCCGTGGGCGTGGCTGATCTGGGGCCGCGAGGTGAGCGGCCTCGAGCTGGACACGACGGCCGGGCCGGCGTGGAAGCCCCTGCCCGTTCTCGTCACGACGGCCCTCTCCCCGCTCGGCGAGGCAGCCCCGGCGGTCTGGCTCGTGATCGCCCGGGCCGGCGGCCTCCTCGCGGTCGTGCTCGCGTTCTCGCTCGCGGCGCGGCTGGCCCCCGGTCGCGGACGCTGGTTCGCGGGGGCGGTCGCGGCGCTCGGCCTGCTCGCCACCGTCGGCTTTCTCCGCGGCGTCGCGGGCGGAAGCTCGGAAGGACTGCTCGTCGCCCTGCTCCTCCTGGCAGTCGACCGCCACCTCTCCGGACGACAGGTCCAGGCCCTCGGCCTCGGCATCGGAGCCTCCCTCCTGCGGCCCGAGGCCTGGCCCTTCCTGCTCGTCTACGCCCTGTGGCTCTGGGGCCGTGACCCGGCCTCGCGGTTGCTCGCCGCGGCGGGCCTCGCCCTCGTGCCGGTGCTCTGGCTCGCGCCCGAGCTCTGGGGCTCCGGCAACCTCCTCCGCTCCTCCGAGCGGGCGCAGATCCCGAATCCGGGGCAGCCCGCGCTCGCCGAGCGGCCGGCGCTCGAGGTCATCGAGGGCTTCGCCACCATGGTCCCCCTCCCCGTGCTCCTCCTCGCGCTGGGCACGACCGCGGTCGCGCTTCTTCGACGGGAACCGCTACCGCTTGTCCTTGCCGGAGGAGTGGCCGGCTGGGTCGCGCTCGTCGCGGTCATGGCGGAGGCCGGGTTCTCCGGCGAGGACCGCTACCTGCTCGCGGCGGCCGCGTTCGCCGCCGTCCTCGGCGGCGTCGGAGCCGGGCGGGTGTACGGCCTCGCGGCGCATCGGGCGCCTCGCGCCGTCGCTCCCGCCGGGGCTGCGATCCTGGCCGTGGCCGTCGCCGCCTCACTCCCCTCGGCCCGGCGCCTCGGCGACGAGCTCGCCTACGCGGCCGAGCTGCGGGCCGACCTGAGGACGGTCGTCGCGCGCGCCGGAGGGGCCGAGCGCCTGCGCTCGTGTGGCCCGCTGTACGCCGGACGCTACCGCTTCCCGCTCGTCGCCTGGCATCTGCGCACGCACGTCTCCGACCTCGGCCTGACGCCGCGGGCTCCCGGGGTCGTGTTCCGGTCCCGGCTCACGCCGGAGGAGCCGGCCAGCCCGCCTGTTCCGGCCGGATTCGAGCTCCTCGCCGACGAGGGCGAGTGGGAGGTACACGCAGCGTGCGTCGCCTAGCCCAACCGGCGTGGACGCTCACGGCGCTCCTCGCGCTGCTGGCCCTCTCGGCGTTCCTCCGCACCCGCGCGCTGGACGCGTCCCTCTGGATCGACGAGGGGATCTCGGCGGGGATCGCCTCGCAGCCTGCCGGCGAGATTCCCGAGCTCCTCCGCCAGGACGGCTCGCCGCCCGCGTACTACCTCCTGCTCCACGCCTGGACGGAGCTCGCGGGCACGAGCGAGGCGGCGTTGCGCTTTCCCTCGCTCGTCTTCGCGCTGCTGGTCATCCCGGCCGCGCTCTGGGCCGGCTGGAGCCTCTTCGGCCGGACAGCGGGCTGGATCTGCGCGGCCGCCGCAGCGGTGCTGCCGTTCCTGACGCTGCACGCGCAGGAGGCACGGATGTACGCCCTCGTGGCGCTCCTCTCCGTGTTGGCGACGGCGTCATTCGCCCATGCGTTCGCGCTCCGTCGCAGGCGCTACGTCCCTGCTTTCGCCGGGCTCCTCGCGCTCCTCCTGTACACGCATTACTGGGCGCTCTTCTTCGCGCTCGGCGCTCTGGCCGGGCTCGGCGCGCTCGTCGTCGCGGCGGCGCCGGAGGAGAGGCGGAGGCTCGTGCTGGACGGCGCGCTCGCGTTCGGCTTCGCAGCGATCGCGTTCGCCTTCTGGGTGCCGACCTTCACCTTCCAGCTGGAGCACACCGGCGCGCCGTGGTCGAGCCCGCCGCCCGCAGCCGGGCTCGTCGCCGCCGTCGCCCTCGCCGTCGCGGCCGCGATCTTCGTCCGGCTCGGCGTCGACGCGGGCGAGCGTCGGGCGTTGCTGGCGCTGGGAGTGCTGGCGGTAATGAGCCTGGGCTCCGCCTGGGTGGCCGCCCGCGTCGAGCCGGGCTGGGCGCTCCGCTATCTCGCCGTCCTCGTGGGCCCGCTCCTCCTCCTGGGCGGGGCAGCGCTCGTCCGAATCGGGCCGCCGGGCGTCGTCGCGGCCGCTGCGATCTCCTGCGCGTGGGCGCTCCACGTGGATCCCGGCGAGAAGAGCAACGTCGCCGCCATCTCGAGCGTCGCCGCCACGAGCCTCGAGCCCGGCGATCTCGTCGTCAGCACCCAGCCCGAGCAGGTGCCCGTTCTCGCCCATTACCTGCCGGACGGCCTTCGCTTCGCCACGCCGCTGGGACCGGTCGCCGACCCCGCCGTCATGGACTGGCGCGATGCCCTCTCGCGCCTGCGGACGACGCAGCCGGAGCTGACCCTGGCCCCGCTCCTCGACTCGTTGCCGGCGGGCAGGCGCGTCCTGCTCGTCGCTCCGGAGACCGGGGACGGCCGCTGGAGCGCGCCCTGGACGCGCCTCGTCGCGCTTCGCTCGGACGAGTGGACGCTCGCGCTCGGCGCCGACCCCCGCTTCCGACTCCTCCAGAGGGAGGTTCCCGAAGCGCGCACTGCGAGGACGAGCCTCCGCCTCACCCTCTACGCGAAGGCCCGCGAGGGGCGCCATGAGTTCTAAGGAGCCCGGGACGCTCGTGCTCGGCGGCGGCCCCGCGGGGCTCACGGCCGGCTACCTGCTCGCCAAGCTCGGCCGGCCCGTGCTCGTGCTCGAGGCGGAGAACCAGGTCGGCGGATTGGCCAAGACGGTGGTGCGCGACGGCTACCGCTTCGACCTCGGCGGCCACCGCTTCTTCACCAAGAGCCCGGAGGTGGAGTCGCTCTGGCTCGAGGTGCTCGGCGAGGAGCTCCTGCTGCGCCCGCGCCTCTCCCGCATCTACTGGAACGGTCGCTTCCTCGACTACCCGCTCGCGGCCGGCGACGTGGTGCGCAAGCTCGGGCCGGTCGAGCTCTCCCGCTGCCTCGGCTCGTACCTCGCCTCAGTGCCGAGGCGGAACGGCGGCGAGGAGAGCCTGGAGCAGTGGGTGTCGAACCGCTTCGGAAGGCGAATCTACGACCTCTTCTTCCGCACGTACACGGAGAAGGTGTGGGGCGTCCCCGGCTCCGAGATCCGCGCGGAGTGGGCCGCGCAGCGGATCAAGGGCCTGTCGTTCCGAACGGCCGCGAAGGACGCCCTCTTCGGCGGCCGGCACGGCGAGGTGAAGAGCCTCATCCGCGAGTTCCACTACCCGCGCTACGGGCCGGGCCAGATGTGGGAGGCGATGGCGGGACGAATCGCGGATTTGGGCGGCGAGGTGCGAACGGGCGTCCCGGTCGAGCGGATCCGCTGCGAGCGCGGTCGGGTCGTTGCCGTCGAGGCGGCGGGCGAGGCGCTGCGCTACGACCATGTGATCTCGTCTCTTCCACTGCGGGCGGTGGCAGAGATGACCCGTCCGGCGCCGCCGTTCGACGCCCTCCGGGCGGCGCGCGGCCTCAGCTACCGCGACTTCCTGACCGTCGCGCTCGTCCTGCATGGCGACGACCCCTTCCCCGACAATTGGGTTTACGTGCACGATCCATCGGTGCAGGTCGGCCGCATCCAGAACTACCGCGCCTGGAGCCCGTGGATGGTTCCGCGGGGAGACACGACCTGCGTCGGGCTCGAGTACTTCTGCTTCGAGGGTGAGGAGCTCTGGGAGACGAGCGACGAGCGGCTCGTCGAGCTCGCCGCGGCCGAGCTCGATCGCCTCGGGCTCGCGGGCGGGGCGCGCGTCGAGCGCGGCTTCGTGGAGCGGGTGCCAAAGGCCTACCCGGTCTACGACGAGCGCTACGCGGAGCGGCTGCTCGCCGTGCGCCGGTGGCTCGACGGCCTCGAGAACTTCCAGCAGGTCGGCCGCAATGGGCTCCACCGCTACAACAACTCCGACCACTCGATGCTGACGGCGATCAGGGCCGTGGACAACCTCGCCGCCGGCGCCGACCACGACATCTGGTCGGTGAACGCGGACAGCGCCTACCACGAGGAGCACGTCCCGGACGAGCATCCCTACGCGCACGCGCCGGAGCCGCCGGCCATGTCGACGACCCCCGGCTAGTGGAAAGGCTCGCGCTCGGGCTGGCCCTCGTCCTCGTCGCGGCCTGCGCCGGCGAGGAGCCGTCGTCGACCCCGCCGCTCCCCACCTCGCCGGTTTCCCTGCGGCTCGTGCCGGTCGGTGGCGGCTTCGACTCGCCGATGCAGGTCGTCGCGGGCCCGGACCCGGGGACGCTCTACGTCGTCGAACAGGAAGGCACGATCCGCGTGCTCAGGGGGTCGGTAGTCGAGCCGCAGCCGTTCCTCGACATCCGGCAGCAGGTCCTCGCCGGCGGCGAGCAGGGCCTGCTCGCGCTCGCTCTCCACCCGGACTTCCCCGACGACCCGCGCTTCTACGTCCACTACTCGAACCTCGACGGCGACACGAGAGTGGTCGAGTACCGGGCGGGCGAGGCCGGAGCCGAGCAGACGCGGGAGCTTCTTGCCGTCGACCAGCCGTATCCAAACCACAACGGCGGCCAGCTCGCCTTCGGCCCGGACGGCCTCCTCTACCTCGGGCTCGGCGACGGCGGTGCCGCCTTCGACCCGGAAGATCGCTCGCAGGATCTCGGGACACGGCTCGGCAAGCTCCTGCAGATCGACGTCGACCGGGCCGACGCCGACTGGACGATCGCCGCGAACGGCCTCAGGAACCCGTGGCGGTTCTCGTTCGACCGCGCGAACGGCGATCTCTACATCGGCGACGTGGGCCAGGATCGGTGGGAGGAGGTCGACTACGTGCCGTCCGGGACCGCGTGGCCCCTCAACTTCGGCTGGGACGTCTTCGAGGGAGAGGAACGGGCCGAGGACAAGGAGCTCACGGACCACGGCGAGCTCGTCGAGCCGATCGCGACCTATGCGCACGACGCCGGCTGCTCGATCACCGGCGGGTACGTCTATCGCGGCGCCGACGTGCCGGCCCTCCAGGG
>Ga0268386_10004411_pt1 | contig 10351 bp, 7 predicted proteins | sample RVTome_15_FD_200260 | JGI IMG/M metagenome (GOLD analysis project Ga0268386, IMG submission 200260) | Soil microbial communities from uranium-contaminated site in the Upper Colorado River Basin, Wyoming, United States - RVT150D86... ... | reverse complement strand
GAAGTCGAACAGGAAATCGATGTCTTCACCGAGCCAGCCGCCGGGATGACGCACGAGGCCGTTCGAACGGTAGTAGTGGTAGTACGAGCTGTTCGGTGCGATGGGGATGATGGCCTCGAGACCGGCAACACCGGTGGTGGCGGCAGCGAGCGGGAGTGTGCCGTTGTACGAAGTACCCGTCATGCCGACCTTGCCGGTGGACCAGCGCGCGACGACTTCCTCGTTGCCGTCCACGGTCGTATAGCCTTTGGAGCGTCCGTTCAGCCAGTCGATCACGGCTTTGGGTGCCAGCGATTCATTCGGAGCGCCTACCGTGGGGCAGCCCTGCGAAAGGCCGGTGCCGGGTGATTCCGAATGCACCACTGCGAATCCACGCGGCACCCAGTCGTTCACCTGCGAGCTCGCGATGCCCGGACGGATGCGCGGTTGAATCGGCTGCTGGTGGATGCGCGGCGGCGCCGGCGCGCCCAGCTCCTGGCGCACGTTCCAGAGTGACGTGCGCGCCCCGGACGTGCCTGCGTAATATGGACTCGACTCGTACACGACCGGCACCTCGAGTCCTTCTGTCTCCGTCTGACGCGGGCGCACCACGGCGACGTGCATGCGGTCGCGCTTGCCATCGCCGTCCGAATCGAACTCTGCCTCAACCCACAGCTCTTCTCGAATCCACTGTGTGGAGTCGCGAAACTCCTCCACGATCTGAGCCTGGCCATCGACAAAGATCGGAGCTGCACGGCGCGGTGCCTGCGCGCTAGCGGACGCGCACACGATTACGCTCAGTGCCGCGGCGCCCGTTACCATGACGGCGAGTCTTGCCTGCATGCGATCGCTCCTTGGTGACATCCCGGATGTGCCACTCCAGTCACTGCGTCAAGATCGTGTTCTCGGCCGCGCTCTTCAATGGAGCCGATAGGCAGCCTCGATGATCCTGAGCGTCTCGAGATTGTCCTCCGGCGCGGTCTCGAAGGGCCTGCTGTCCTGCAACCGGTCCAGGAAATGGGCGATGGCGTCTCGGTACGATGCCGCGTAGTTAGCGGCGAGGTCGAGTGTCAACGACTGGTGCTGGTCGCCGATGAGGTGCAGCTGATCCTCGCGCAGGAGGATGGAGCCCTCTGTCCCGAAGATCTCCAGTTGATCCACCTGCTCTGGCGGGTAGCCGCGCGCCATGAAATCCCCGACCAGTGAGATTGCCGCGCCGTCCTGGCCGCGTAGCAACAGCGTCGCGCGGTCTTCACCGCGAATCTCCTGGCATGACTTTCCGAGCTGCGCGCCTTCCAGCGTCAACGGGCCGAGCAGAAACCGGAGTGTGTCCACGTGGTGAATCAACACCTCCATCAGCAACATGCGCTCGAGCCCCGCCAGCATGGGCTGGCGCACCAGCGCAGGCAGCGCGCCGGACGCATCGGGCAGAAGACCCGATGTGAGCACGGTCAACACGGCGCTGCGGACGTTGCCCACGAGACCGTCCCGGATCCAGGAATGGATCTGCCGATAGTGCGGTCGAAAGCGCCAGTTCTCGTGCACCATGAGTCGTGCCCGGCCCGTCAGCTCCAACACGAGCGCTTCGGCCTGCGCCAGTGTCGGGGCGAGTGGCTTCTGGCACAGGATCGCAAGGTTCTTGCGCGCCGCCATGCGGCAGAGGGGCACGTGCAGTTCACGCGGCGCGGCGATGTCGAGGACATCGAGCTGCTGGTGCTGCAACATCTCCTCGACGGACTGGTAGCTGGCCGGAATGCCGTAACTCGCGGCACGCGTCCGTGCGGCTTCCAGCCGAGGGTCCGCAATGGCGACGACCGTGGCGCGGCTCATCTGCGTTGCCCAGGCATCGAGATGGTAGCGCGTGACCCAGCCCGCGCCGGCAAGGCCAACCCTGACTGTCTCGTTTCTCATGGCGCTGGCATCAGGTTCGCCATGGCCACGCGCGGGACCCAGAGAATGATGTCGGGAAGCAGCACCGCGACGGCGACCACGGCCAGCGAGATCATGTAAAAGGGAACCAGCGCGCGCAGGGCGGCGCCGACGGAGATTCCGCCGAGATCCGACGCGATGAGCAGACACAGACCGTAGGGCGGCGTGATGAGTCCGATGGCGAGTGTCAAGACCACCACGATGCCCATGTGGTATGGGTCGATGCCGCCCGCCGTGGCCATCTCACCGATTATCGGCTGCAGGATGATGATCGCGGGAATGGCGTCCATGAAGGTGCCGATCACCAGAAAGATCAGAATGACGGCGCTGAAGATGTGATATTGCGAGCTGAGCAGGCCGGCATCGCTCAGCCCGTTCACCACTCCCTGCGGCACCTCGTAGTATGCCAGCAGCCATCCCCAGAGCGATGCGGCGGCCACGCACAACAGGGACAGTGAGAACAGTCCGATGCTCTCTTCCGTCAGGTCGAAGAGTTGTCGCAAGCCGAGCTGTCGCTGTGCGAACGACAGGAGCAGCACGTAGAGAACAGCCACCACCGAGGCTTCCGTGGCAGTGAAAACGCCTCCCATGATGCCGCCAATCACGATGACCGGAATGAGGAGCGCAAGCCACGCGGAGCGGCTGGTCGAGAGCAGGCGGCGTGCGGAGAAGCGGGTGGTCTCACCGATGCCCAGGCGCGCTGCCACGCGCCACCCCCAGAGCATCTGGCCCAGGCCGATCAGGATGCCGGGAACGATGCCAGCCAGAAACATGGCTCCCACCGACACACCCGCGCTGGCTGCGTAGATGATCATCATCAGGCTGGGCGGGATGATGTTGCCCAGCGTCGAGGAGGCCGCCGTGATGCCGACGGTGAAGCCGCTGGGATATCCCGCTCGCTTCATGGCGGGAATCATGACCGACCCCACGCCCAGCGTGTCGGCGGAAGAGACGCCGGAAATTCCCGCAAAGATCATCGACACGGCCACGTTCACATGCGCGAGACCACCGCGCAGATGCCCGACTAGGGCGCCCGCGAAATCGATGAGTCTGACCGACGTCCCAGTCCGGTTCATCGCCTGCCCGACAAAGAGGAAGAAGGGCACGGCCAGTAGCGGAAAGTTGTTCAGCCCCACCCACACGCGCTGTGATACGATGGAGAGCGGCACGTCACCCTGCAGCGCAATGGTGAGAGTCGCGGACGTGAACATGGCGAATGCAATCGGCACGCGTAGCGCACAGAGGATCGCGAAAGATACGAAGAGGAGCCACAACATCATTCGGCGCTCTGCGGCGTCCCCTGCGTGGCTTCCTGACCGCGCACGAAGGCGGCGTAGTCGAGCATGAGACTGGCCAGCGTATAGATGGCCGAGAGCGCCGCAAAAACGGGAATTGCGCCGTACACCAGAGCCATGTTGATGTCGGAGTTGGTGGCTGTGCGGAAGAGCCCGGAACGCGTATAGTCAATCCCCTGCACCAGCAGGAAAATGGAAAAGCCGACGATGCACAGGTCCGGAATGATGTCGAAGAGGAAGCGTCCCCTTCGCCCCAACTTGCGTGCATGTCCTATGGTAACGTCGATGACGAAATGGCGGCGCGTCTTCACGCTCAGTGCGGCACCCAGTAGGACCACCCAGAAGAACAGGAAACGCGCCACCTCCTCCGACCAGATGAGTGGAATGTGCAGCACGAAGCGCGTGAGGACCTGAAGCGCGAGCACAATGGTGAGCGCACCGAACAGCACCACCGCCAACACGCGATTCGCCGCGGCCAGGCCATTCACGTAGGTGTCGAATTTGGTCCAGCGCGATCGCATTTCAGTGGATCCCCCAAAAAACACACTGGACGTGGAACGCACGCCACGCTGGTGACGGAAGCAGTGTAATGGGGAACAGAATTAGTCTTCTGTTCATCCCCACATCTCCGTATATCCCCACATCCCATTCTGGGCTACGCCTTTCACTTCGCCGCCTCTCGAACCTTCTGCAAAAGCTCCTGGAGTCCGAGTTTCCCAGCCACCTGATCCTGAATCTGGATACTACGCGCGCGCAGCTCCGCCGACTCGAGTGACGACTCCTGAACGCCGAACTGCTGCTGCATCTCGGCGAGCGCCGCTGCATTTCGCTCGGCCATCAGGTCCCGTTCCCAGACCGCCGCCTGGCGCGCCTGCTCGCGCAGGATCTCGCGATACTCGGGCGGAAGTTCCTGCAGCGTCTGCTGGCTGATGAAGAGGCCCATGGGCAGTACCAGGTGGTTGGTCCGCGCGAAGTACGGCGCCGCCTCGTAGAACTTGTTGGCCAGAACGGATACGGCCTCGTTCTCCGCGCCATCGATGACGCCTGCCTGCAGCGCCGAGTAGACCTCCGAATACGGCATCGGCACGGGAATCGCCCCGAACACCTGCCACGTCAGCGCGTCCGCCTCGCCGCCCATCACGCGAATCTTGAGGCCTCTCAGATCGGCTGTGCTCTCCACCGGGCGCTTACCATTGAACAATACACGGTAGCCCGAGGTGAGCGTCGACAGCAGGCGGATCGTGTAGCGCTGGCTGCACGCTTCATCCAGGATACTGCCAACTTCATGGTCGAACACGGCGGCGAAGTGTGCATCGCTCTCGAAGAGGAAAGGGGCACCGAACAGGCCGAACTCCTTGCAGAACTGGCTGGCGTGACTGAAAGCGGCCAGGGCCAGGTCCAGCGTACCCATGCGCAGTCCCTCGATCTGCTCCGGTGAATCACCCAGCTGCGCCGCGGGGAAGACTCGGATCCGCACTGCGCCATCGGTCGCTCGCGCCACGCGTTCGACAAAGGTGTCGACCGCCACGTCGTACGGGTGGCCGTTGGTCTGATCGTGTCCCAGCCGCAGCTCGTACCTGGCGCCGTCGCTCGAGCAGGCCGCCGCCATGAACGCGGCGCTGAACACCGCCAGGGAATTTCGGGTTCTTCGCTGTTTCAAACGGCGAATCCGGGACTGATTCGCCAGCGCCAGCGCAAGCGTTATAACGGATTTGTTCGCACGCGCTTGCGCATGCGCGGGCGCTTGCGAATCAGTTTTCATGTTCAGGCCATTCGATCAGTATCCGCGCGGCCCTTCACCCACGCCGATCAGCGAGGAGCCGTATTTGGTATCATGGCCGCAATCGACCGGAGCACTGCCGGCCTGTCAACCGCGTGCTGCAGGGCCTACTCTTCCCGCCGGGTACCATTTCCTGCGTGCGCGAAAGGCGACATGAGCGCGACGACAGCAGAAGCCCACGGACTGGCGCGCCGCCTGACGCAATATGGCGATCCGGCGTTTGCGCGGTTTCTGCGCGCGGCCTTTCTCAAGGCGAATGGCTACACCGATAGCGCACTGGACCGGCCGGTGGTCGGCATTGCGTCGACGGCGAGCGATTTCAATCCCTGTCACGCGTCGGCGCCCGCGCTGATCTCGGCGATTCAGCGTGGCGTCACGATGGCTGGCGGCCTGCCCTTCACATTCCCGACAATCTCGCTACACGAGTCGTTCGCGTACCCGAGCAGCTTGCTGCTACGGAATCTGATGGCCATGGACACCGAGGAGATGCTGCGCGCACTGCCCATCGACGCAGTAGTGCTCGTGGGCGGCTGTGACAAGACGATTCCGGCGCAGATCATGGGTGCCGTGAGCGCCGATGTGCCCGCGCTCATCGCGCCGGTGGGGCCGATGCTCGCCGGACGAGATCAGGGCGAGCGGCTGGGTGCGTGCACCGACTGCCGCAGGCTCTGGTCAGCCAGACGCGCCGGCGAGATCGATGCAGAGCGCCTGCAGCGCGCGCACGATCACCTCATGCCCACGCACGGCACATGTATGGTGATGGGCACCGCGAGTACGATGGCGTGCCTGGCGGAAGTTCTCGGCTTTGTGCTTCCGGGCGGTAGCTCGGTGCCCGCCGTGTTTTCCGAGCGGCTGCGTTTCGGTGAGCTGACGGGACGGCGCGCGGTCGAGATGGCGGAGCACCAGACGCCGCTTGCACGTTCGTTGATCACGCCTGCCACATTGAGGAACGCGATCATCGTGCTGCAGGCCCTTGGTGGGTCCACCAACGCGCTCATCCATCTCGCCGCCATTGCCGGACGGGCAGGCCTCACGCTCGATCTCGACGAGGTGGACCGGATCGGACGGGACACTCCGGTTCTCGTCGATCTGAAGCCGGTCGGACGCGGCTTCATGGAGGACTTCCATCAGGCGGGAGGACTGCCCGCTTTGCTGCGGCGGCTCGCGCATCGTCTCGACCTCTCGGCACCGGCAGCCGATGGGCGAACTCTGCGCGCCGTGATCGATCACTGGCCCACGTGGACGGATGACGCCGTCATTCGCGGCCTCGACAATGCGGTTGCGCCAGGCGAAGCTCTAGCGGTGCTGCGCGGCTCTCTGGCGCCGGACGGCGCGGTGTTCAAGCGAGCGGCGGCCAGTAGCGCGCTCCTGCAGCACGAAGCGCCGGCACTGGTCTTCGATGGTCTCGAGGATCTCACCGCGCGTATCGATGACCCGGACCTGCCGGTCACACCCGATCACGTGCTCATCCTGCGCGGCGTAGGGCCTGTGGGAGGGCCGGGTATGCCCGAAGCGGGATCCATCCCGATTCCCGCAAAGCTTGCCCGTGAAGGCGTGAAGGACATGGTACGTATCTCCGATGCGCGCATGAGCGGCACTGCCTACGGCACCGTCATTCTCCACGTCGCGCCCGAAGCCGCCGTTGGTGGTCCGCTCGCCCTGGTGCACGAAGGTGACCGCATTCGGCTCGACTTCGCCGCGCGCCAGCTGGATCTCCTGGTGGACGATGAGGAGCTCGCGCGCAGGCGTGCTGGACTGCGCCCGCCCGCCAAGCCCGAACGCGGCTACGCGCGCCTCTTTGCCGAGCATGTAACGCAGGCCGACCGTGGCTGCGACTTCGACTTCCTCACTGCCCTGTCTACATTTTGAGCACTACGCAGGACGTTACGTGGGACTGTCATGCGCACGTCATCGAAGACCGTGTCCGCTACCCGTTATCGCCGGATCGCAGCTACGACCCGCCCGCGGCGCCACTTCACTCTTACATCGAGATGCTCGACCGTCGTGGCCTGGAACGCGGTGTGCTGGTTCAGCCGAGCGTCTACGGCTTCGACAACCGTTGTCTGCTCGATGCGCTCGACAGCGCGCAAGGGCGGTTGATCGGTATTGCGGTGCCTGCTCCGGACAGCTCACCGGACCAGTTGCAGGCAATGCACCGCCGCGGTGTCCGCGGCGTCCGCTGCAATCTCCTGAATCCAGGTGGTCTCGATACGGCGACTGTAATCGGCTGGCAACCGGTATTGCGCGAACTGGGATGGCACGTCGAGCTGCACATCGCCACCCTGGGCATCAGCGGCTTGCGCGCGTATCTGGAGCGTTTCGATGTGCCCGTCGTCGTCGATCACATAGGCCGGCCCAGGCCGGGCCGAGTGGATCCTTTCTTCCCGCTCGTGGACCTCGTGCGCGATGGCGCGTGTTTCGTGAAGCTCTCCGCGCCCTACAGACTGTCGGACGCGGCACCACCGTGGCACGATGTGGCGCCGCTCGCACGCGCCCTGCTGGCAGCCAATCCCGCCGCCTGCCTCTGGGCTACCGACTGGCCGCATACAGACTCGCCATTGCCGGTGCACGAGGACGATGTTTTCGAGGCGCTCGATGATTGGTGCCCGCAGCCAGGCACCAGAGAGATCCTGTTGACGCAAGGAGCGAAAATCTTGTTCGGCTGACCTTGACAGCCGTCCTCCTCATACAGATCTTCCGCATATATGCCAGTCGCCTGTATCGCGCTCGGAGGGTGACCACCGTGGCACAGGATCCAGCCGCGTCCCTGCTCGCACCGGTCGAGCTGTATCTGCTGATGGTATTGGCTGAGGGTGCCTCTTACGGCTACGAGATCATGAAGCAGGTCGAGGCGCATTCGGCGGGCGCCGTGCGCCCCGACATCGGCTCCCTGTATCGCGTACTGGCCAGGCTGACCGCGCAGGGATTCGTGCTCGAGGCCGATGCACCACGTGACGCGCCGGACGCGCACCCTGGCCGGGCTCGGCGTTACTACCGCATCACGCCCGCGGGACGCAGGGCATTGCGGGCCGAGCTGGGTCGGCTGCGCTCGTTGGTCGATCTGGCCAGGCAGCGCGATCTGTTGCCCGGGCGTGGTCGGCCATGACTAGCCACGCACGGTTGCACGCGTGGCTCGTGTGGTTGTTCAGCGGAGCCGTGTGTCTTTATCCACGTCGATTCCGTAGTCGCTTCGGAGCGTCGATGCACGAAGCGTACGAGGATGTTCTGGCGGCGGCTGCCGAACACGGTTCGTGGCATCTCGTGAGCACGGGTGTCCGTTCGGTGGCCGCGTGCGCCGCTGGTGGTATGGCCGAACGCATCGCCTCGACCTTCCGGGCGAATGCCCCTCGAGGGAATCCTGCGATGGCCACACTGATCCGGGACCTGCGTTTCGCTATTCGCTCGCTGCGTCGGCGGCCAGGCTTCACGGCGATAGCCGTGTTGACGCTGGCACTCGGCATTGGAGCGAACACCGCTATCTACAGCGTTGTACGCGGCGTGCTGCTGAGTCCGTTGCCGTACACCGATCCTGAGGGGCTCGTCATGGTGTGGGCTACTTCGGAGCGGAGCCCCGCAGCGCGCGGCTCGATGTCGTGGCCGGACGTGGACGATATCGGCGCTCTGGACAGCTTCGATTCCCTTATCGGTTACAACTCGGACGAAGTGGCACTGACGGGACTGGGCGAAGCGCGCATGATCGCGAGCGCTAACGTGATGAACGGCTTGCTCGCGTCGTTCCGGCAGGCGCCCGCACTGGGTCGGGATCTCACCGCGGCGGACACCGATCCGGGCGCTGCACGCGTCGCGGTGGTGGCGTATGGTTTCTGGCAGACCGCACTGGGTGGGCGTGCGGACGTGCTCGGTTCGACAATCGAGGTGGCGGGGCGCCCCCACGAGATTGTTGGTGTCGCACCGCCGGACTTCTCGTTTCCGGAGGGCACGCAGCTCTGGCGACCACACATTCGTTCTGAAGGGTGCGAGCGCGGGTGTCACTCACTGCGTGCAATCGGCCGCCTGGCGGCGGGCAGTGATGTGGCCGGCGCGCACCTGCAGACCCACGCGCTCGCACTCCGCCTCGCCGAGGCATATCCCGAGTCGAACATCAACAAGCGATTCCGCGTGATCTCGTTGACGGAAGAGGTGGTTGGCGATGTGCGCGCGGGTCTGCTGTTGCTGCTCGGCGCCGTGGGCGTCGTGCTGCTGATCGCGTGTGCGAATCTGGCCAACCTGCTGCTGGTGCGCGCTGCGCACAGGCGCGCTGAGGTGGCGTTGCGTGCGGCGCTGGGAGCGAGCCGGGGTCGGCTCGTGCGCGAGATCCTGGCGGAGAGTGTGGTGCTCGCATTGGCTGGTGGCACGCTGGGGCTGGCCGTCGCCGCCGGTCTGTTGAGTGGGCTGCGTGGCATTGCGCCGCCCACGCTGCCCCGTCTGGACACCGTTGCGTTGGATGGCCGGATCCTACTTTTCACGCTCACGCTCTCGTTGACCGTCGCGATCGTGTTCGGATTCAGCCCGGCGCTGCGGCTGGCACGCGGTGCGCTGCGTGATGCGATGATGCGTACGGGCAAAGGCGTGAATCATAGTCCAGGCGAAAGTCGCTACCGTGCATCGTTGATCGCGGGCGAAATGGCGCTGTCGGCGCTGCTGCTGGTCGGGGCCGGCCTGCTCCTGCGCACGTTTGGTGCAATGACAAACGTGCCGCTCGGCTTCGACGGAAAGCACGTTGTGCGCTTCACTCTCTCGCTTCCCGCGAGTCGTTACTCAGAGCTGGAACGGATCGACGGATTCTTTCGTGAACTGGAGTTGCGCATAGCCGCGCTTCCGGACGTGGAGTCGGTCGGCTCGATATTTGGTGCAGCATTCGCACGCGGACAGGCGATTACGAACGTGACCATCGAGGGTCGACCGGAGCCGGGCCCCGGCCAGGAGACAGAAGCGGCCCTGCGCGCAGTGACGGCCGACTACCTCGTGACCATGCGCATCCCCATACTGTCCGGGCGTGGATTGGAGCTGACCGATCGCAATGCCTCCAGACCTGTTGCGGTTGTCAACGAGGCGTTCGTGCGCGAGAACTTCCCTGGAGAGGATCCACTCGGCCGACGTTTCAGCTTGGCGGTGGACTTCGGTTTTGGTGAACCCACGTACGAGATTGTCGGCGTTGCTGGCGACGTGCGAGCGAGGAGTGTGACTGCCGCTCCGCGCGCCGAGGCGTATGTGCCGAACGCACATGTGGGCGCACGCAACGTGGTTGTGCACGTGCGGGCGAAGGTCGGTGCACCTTCGCTGATCGGGCGTCTACGGGCCGAGGTCGCTGCCCTCGATCCGAACCTGCCGCTCGCTCGCGTCGAGAGTGTGCAGGAAGCTGTCGACC
>Ga0268386_10004410_pt1 | contig 10351 bp, 7 predicted proteins | sample RVTome_15_FD_200260 | JGI IMG/M metagenome (GOLD analysis project Ga0268386, IMG submission 200260) | Soil microbial communities from uranium-contaminated site in the Upper Colorado River Basin, Wyoming, United States - RVT150D86... ... | reverse complement strand
CGGAGCAGAACGATGCTGTTTGACTGGCCTGCTGGAACGGCACCAGGGGACGGCCGGCGCGTTGCCGGTCCGGACGCGGGAATGGAGCTCGAGGCTCTTGCCACGTCCCTCGTCGCGCTGGCCTGGCGTGCCCAGGAGCTGCGCCGGCAGGTCGAACGGGCCCGCTTGCGCGCCGAGCAGTTGAGTCAGCTGGCGGCGGCCACGGACAACGCCGCCCTGCGCGAGGAGGCGGCGACTGCGTGGGTCGAGCTGCACCGCCTCCTGGAGAACACGCGCTCGATCGCGGGCTAGGACGCGCTATCCATCGCTTGCGCGATTAGCGCGGCGGGGCATCCGTGCCCCGAGGTCGCCTCAGGCCCGCGACTGGTTCGCCACCGCCTCCGCGGCGCGCCGCGCCGTGTCCGGATCGCCGAGGTAACGCCGCTCCATTGCGTTCATCCCCTCGTCCAGGTCGTAGACCAGTGGGATCCCGGTCGGGATGTTCAGCGTCACGATCTCCTCGTCGCTGAGCCCGTCCAGCATCTTCACCAGGGCGCGCAGGCTGTTGCCATGCGCCGCGATCAGCACGCGGGTGCCGCTCCGCACGGCCGGCGCGATGTGCGCGTTCCAGTAGGGCTCGACCCGACCCAGCGTCTCTTTGAGGGACTCCGTCGCCGGCAGGAGGGCGGGATCCACGCCGGCATAGCGCGGGTCCAGGCGGGGGTGGCGCTCGTCGTCATCATCCAGCGGCGGCGGGGGCACCTCGTAGCTGCGCCGCCAGAGCTGCACCTGCGCCGTGCCGTAGCGTCGCGCCGTCTCGACCTTGTCCAGGCCCTGCAGAGCGCCGTAATGCCGTTCGTTCAGCTCCCAGGCGCGCACCACCGGCACCCACATGCGGTCCATCCGGTCCATGACGATCCACAGCGTCCGGATCGCCCGCTTGAGCACGGAGGTGTAGGCGATGTCGAAATCCAGGCCCTCCGCCTGGATGAGCCTGCCCGCCTCCAGCGCCTCCTGCCGGCCGAGCTCCGTCAGGTCCACGTCCGTCCAGCCGGTGAACAGGTTCTTCAGGTTCCAGTCGCTCTGACCGTGGCGCAGCAGGATCAGCTTGTGGGTCATCGATTCCTCCGGCAGGGGGATCAGCGGGCAACGGGCCGCACGAGGTAGTTGCCGCGTTGGCTGTCGTATTCGAGCTTGATGAGGCCGCGGCTCTCGGCGTCCTTCAGCAGGTCGGAGAAGCTGTCGTAGCCGAAATAGGTCTCGTTGAATCCCGGGTGCACGCGGCGAATGGTCTGCTTCACCATCGACCCCCAGAGTTGATCGTAGTCGGTCTCGAGCGACTCGACGATCTCGACGAGCCGATCCATCGCCTCCGCCTTCTTGTCCTTCTGCCCCGCCTTCGCCGTGCGTGCGGGCTTGGGCTTGCTGGCCGCCCTCGCGAGGTCGTCGTAATAAATGAACTCGTCACACCCGCCGATCAGCAGATCGGAGGTCGAGCTCTTGACCCCGCAGCCGATCACGCGCTTGTTGTTCTCCTTGAGCTTGGATACCAGCGGCGAGAAATCGCTGTCGCCGGACAGCAGGGCGAAAATGTCGATGTGCTGCTTCGCGTAGCACAGGTCGAGCGCGTCGGTGACCATGTGGATGTCCGCGCTGTTCTTGCCGCTGTGGCGGCTCTGCGGAATGTCGACCATCTCGATGCCCGCGGCGTGGAACTCGCGGGTGTACTCGCGGTACTGGCTCCAGTCGCAGTAGGCGCGCTTGAAGACGATGCGCCCCTTTTCGAGCAGGCGCTTGATGACCAGCTCGACGTGAAACTTGCCGTCGCCCTTCATGTCGCGCACGCCGAGGGCGAGGTTCTCGAAGTCGATGAAGACGGCGATCAGCGGTTCGGTAGCCATGGACGTTCCTCCCGCTCAGCCCTGGGCCAGGCGGCGTATTTCCTGCAAGGCCACCGAGGCGGTGGCAAAATCCAGCGGCCCCGAGGTTCTCATTTCGGCGAGCGTCTGGCGCATGTGATCGGCCCGGAACTGGCGCGCCCCGATCCAGTCCTGCACGGCCGTCGTGGCGCTGTGGGGCCGGGTTCCCTCGGTCACTACCTTCACGGCGAGGGTGTGTTGGAGGCCGTACAGGTTGTCGCGCAGGCTGCCGCGGGCTTTTGCCTGCCACAGTCCTTCGACGCGCAGGCGATCCACCTGGTCGAGGATCCAGTCCAGGTCCAGCTCGTGCCCGATCCCGAAATACGCTTCTGCGGCGTAGCGCACGTCCACGTCGGCGGTCCGCGCGACGGAGATGATGTCCAGTCCCGCGTGCAGGGGCGTCAGCGCGGCGATGCGCCGGGCCAGCGCCGGTGGCACGCCGTTGCCGGTGTACAGCTCCGCCGAATCCTCGTAGCGCTGCAGCCGGCTGCCTGTCAGCACGTCCGGCAGGCATCGCATCAGGACGATGGCGCCCGGGTTGAGGCGCGACACGGCGGCGGCGATGTCCGGGACCTCGTCCACCCGGTCGAGCAGCCAGCGCGCTGCCTGCTTCAGTAATCCCTGCGTCGTGCGCAACATGGAATGCTGAACGGACGTATCGACCTTGTTGTCGAGCGCCTCGATGGCTTCCCAGATGTCGCGGATCTCGAACACCTCCCGCGCAATGGTGAACGCGCGCGCCACGGAGGCGACGTCCGCGCTCGTCTCGTCCTGCATGCGGAAGGCGAACACGGAGCCCATGCGGTTGACGAGGCTGTTCGTGATCATCGTGGCGATGATCTCGCGCGCCAGCGGATGTTCGCGCATGTAGTCGGCGTAGCGCCGCTGCAGGGGCTCGGGGAAGTAGCGCTCGAGCTCCTTGCCGAGGTACGGGTCCTCAGGGACGCTCGAGCGAATCATCTCGGCGTAGAGCGCCATCTTCGCGTAGCTCATCACGACCGCAAGCTCCGGACGGCTCAGTCCGCGGCCCGCCTTCTTGCGCGCCTCGACTTCCTCTTCCTCCGGCAGGAACTCGAGCTGCCGGTTCAGGTCGCCGCGCTTCTCGAGCTGGCGAATGAACCAGCCGTGCTCGCGAATACGCTCGGCCGAGGTGGATTCGGCGATGGACAGCGCCTGCGTCTGCAGATAATTGTTTCGCAGCACCAGCGAGGCCACCTCCTGCGTCATGCTCGTCAGGAGCTTCTTCCGCCGGGCCGGCGTCAGCGGCCGGTGGCGGTTGGCCACGCCAATGAGGATCTTGATGTTGACCTCGTGGTCGGAGCAGTCCACGCCGGCCGAGTTGTCCACGAAGTCCGTGTTCAGCCGGCCGCCGTGCAGCGCGAACTCGACGCGGCCACGCTGCGTGCAGCCGAGGTTGCCCCCCTCGCCGACGACCCGGCAGCGCAGGTCGCGCCCGTCGACGCGCACGGCGTCGTTGGCGCGATCGCCCACGGCGAGATTCGTTTCCTGTGACGACTTGACGTACGTGCCGATGCCGCCGTTCCAGAGCAGGTCCGCCGGCATCCGGAGGATCGCGCGGATGAGGTCGTCGGGCGTCATTGCGCCTTCCTGGACGGCCAGCATCGCCTGCACCTGCGGCGACAGCCGGATCAGCTTCTCGGTCCGCGAGAACACGCCGCCGCCCTCGGAAATCAGCGCCGGATCGTAGTCGGTCCAGGTGGAGCGCGGCAGGTCGAACAGCCGCTGCCGCTCGTTGAAACTCGACTCCGGATCCGGACTGGGGTCGAGGAAAATGTGCATGTGGTTGAATGCCGCCTGCAGACGGATGCAGCGGGATTGCAGCATGCCGTTGCCGAACACGTCGCCGCTCATGTCGCCGATGCCGGCAACGGTGAAAGGCTGCGACTGGATGTCGAGTCCCAGCTCGCGGAAGTGGCGCTTGACCGCTTCCCATGCCCCGCGCGCCGTGATGCCCATCTTTTTGTGGTCGTACCCGACCGAGCCGCCCGAGGCGAACGCGTCGCCAAGCCAGTAGCCGTACTCCGCCGAGAGGGCGTTGGCCAGGTCGGAGAAGGTGGCCGTGCCCTTGTCCGCGGCGACGACCAGGTACGCGTCGTCCCTGTCGCGGCGCACGACGTCCGGTGGCGGCACGACCACGCCGTCCGCCAGGTTGTCGGTCAGATCGAGCAGCCCGCGAACGAACGTGCGATAGCAGTAGACGACCTCGGTCATCACGGCGTCCCGGTCGCCTTTCGGCAGAGCCTTCGGCACGAAGCCGCCCTTTGCCCCGACCGGCACGATGAGCACGTTCTTCACCGCCTGGGCCTTCATGAGCCCCAGGACCTCGGTGCGGAAATCCTCGCGGCGATCCGACCAGCGCAGGCCGCCACGGGCCACGTAGCCGCCCCGCAGGTGCACGCCCTCGACGCGCGGCGAATAGACGAAAATCTCGAATTTCGGCCGCGGCAGTGGCAGGTCGGGGATGCGGGACGGATCGAGTTTCATCGCCAGGTACGGCTTCGGCGTGCCGTCGGCGGCGAGCTGGAAGAAATTCGTCCTGAGCGTCGCGCCGACGACGGCGCGGAAGCCACTCAGCATGCGATCCGCGTCGAGGCTGGTGACGGCGTCGAGCGCGTGCCCCAGCGCCTGTGTCAGCGTGAGGACTGTGCGCTCGCGCCGCGACTCCGGGACCGATGGATCGAAGCGCGCCTCGAACTGCTCCACCAGCATCCGGGCGATGAGCGCGTGCTCCGCGAGCACCCGCTCCATGTACGCCTGCGAGAACGGGATGCCGGTCTGCAGCAGGTAGCGGCAGTAGGCGCGCAGCACGTTTACCTGGCGCCAGTCGAGGCCCGCCTTCAGGACGAGGCGATTGAAGCCGTCGTTCTCGACGCGCCCGAGCCAGGTGAATTCGAAGGCGTCCTGGAAAAGCTGGCTGACCTTCAGCGGTTCGATGGGCTCCCCGTCGGCGGTCGCCATCTCGAAGTCCTGGATCCAGACCGGGCCCGAGCCCGAGCGAACGCGGTATGGACGCTCGTTGATGACGCGGAGGCCCATCTTTTCGAGCATCGGCAGGACTTCCGACAGCGGCAGCGGCTCGCCGGCGTGGAACAGCTTGAAGCGGACCTTGTCCTCGGGGAACGCCGGCGGGCGGTACAGGCTCATGCGCAGCCGGTCCGGATCGCCCTTCACGGACTCCAGCCGTTCCATGTCGAAAGTCGCCTCGTGCGGCGAGACGTCCTCGACGTAGCCCGCCGGAAAGGCCTCCGCATAGTCGCGCAACAGATGCAGTGCGCTCTCTTCGCCGAAGCGCTCGACGAGCTCGTCCTTCACGTGGTCCTGCCAGGTGCGCACCGCCTCCGCTATGCGTCGCTCGACCGAGCTGACGGTGACCCTGCCGGCGGCGCTTTCGGGCGTTCGGACGATGAAGTGCACCCGGGCCAGCTTCGACTCCGACATCTCGACGGAGGACTCGATGCTTTCCCCCTCGAAGGCGTCCAGCAGTATGTCCTGGATGCGCTCGCGGACCTGGGTGTTGTAGCGGTCGCGCGGAACGTACACGAGGCAGGAGTAAAAGCGCCGGAAGGCATCGCGGCGCACGAACAGCTTGGTCCGCTGCCGTTCCTGCAGGGAGTAGATGCCGCCGGTGACCCGGATCAGGTCGTCGAGCGAGCTCTGGAAGAGCTCGTCGCGCGGAAAGGTGTCGAGTATGTGCAGGAGCGCCTTGCCGCCGTGGCTGTCCGGCCGGAGCCCGGAGTTCGCCATCACCCTGCGCAGCTTGTCGCGCAGCAGCGGGATCTCGCGCGGGCTGCGGCTGTAGGCCGCGGATGTCCACAGCCCCAGAAACCGCCGCTCCCCGGTGACGTTGCCGTCGGAATCGAAGGACTTCACGCCGACGTAATCGAGGTAGCTGTTGCGGTGGACGTTCGACCGCGAGTTGGCCTTCGTGATGACGAGGAGGTCGCGCGATCGCGCCTGCTTGCGGATCTCGCGATTGGCGAGCTGCGTCGTGCTGCCGAACGACTGCGGTGGCGGTCGGCGCAGGATTCCCATGCCGGTGCCAGGGATCGTCCGCAGCTCGTCGGCTTCCTCGCCCGTGACGAGCGCATATTCGCGATAACCGAGGAAGGTGAAGTGGTCGTCCTCCATCCACTCCAGGAGCTCGCGGCTCTCCGCAACGACCTCGGGATCCAGCGGCGGCGGGCGGCGCTCCAGCTCGTCGCAGATCTCGCTTGCGCGAGTGCGCATCGCGCCCCAGTCCTCGTAGGCCGCGCGCACGTCGGCGAGCACGCCGAGCAGGTCTGCCTCGAGCGCCTCGATCGCCTCGGGCGTCGTCTCGCGGTCGATCTCCAGGTGCATGAACGACTCGAGGCGCGAGTCGGGCGCCGAGGCATTGGTCGGCAGGACGGCGGTGAGGAGGCCCCCCTCGTCGCGCACGACGCGCAGCACGGGGTGCACCGTCAGGTGTATGTAGCGTCCGTGCCGGGACATCACGATGTCGGTGGAGTCCACCAGGAACGGCATGTCGTCGTTCACGATCTGCACGATCGTGTGATCCGACGACCAGCCGTCGGTGCCGGCGACGGGATTGCAGACGCGGATCCGGGGCGCGCCCGGCTCGCGCCGGAGCGCGAGCCTGAGATGCGCCAGGGCCGCGCCGGCCAGGTCCTCCGGCTCGCGCCCCTTGAGGTCGTCGAGCGCGGTGTTGCGGTAGTATTGCTCGACGAACTCCCCGACGTTGACCCGCAGCTCTCCGGCGGCCGCCACGGCCAGCTCCACGATGCGGTCAACGAAGCGGCTGCGGGGATCCGCGGATCGGCGGTACATGCGATGTCCTGGGGCCGGAAACCGGCGTCATTCTAGGGGAGGGCGTGCAAACTGGCAGCCTCGCGGCCGCGGTGGTTACTCCGGGAGCGCGAGGTCCGCGATCACCGCGGCGAGGAAGCGGCACGCCTCCCCGCCGGTCGCGCAGCGATGATCGAATGTCAGCGACAGCGGGATGCGACGATGCGTCTCCACCCCGCCCATGACCGCCACCACGTCGTGGCGCACGCCGCCCGAGCCGAGGATTGCGATCGTGGGCGGCACGACGACGGGTGTCGCGTAGCGCCCGGCCATCATCCCGAAGTTCGACAGCGTGATCGTGAAGTCGCGCATGTCCTCCGGCTTGACCTTGCGTTCGCGAGTGGCCGTCTTCAGCTTGTTCAGGTCCTCGCGCAGCGAAGCCAGGGATTTGCGGCCGACGTCCCGGATCACGGGCACGATGAGGCCGTCCGGCGTATCGACGGCCAGCGCGACGTCCACCCGCTCCTCGAGCTGCCGGCTGACGGCCTCGCCATCGTAGAAGCCGTTCAGCGCGGGCTCGCCACGGCAGCCGGCTGCGACGGCCCGGAGCAGGCGCGCGGTGATGTCCTGGCCGGGGGGCCAGTAGTGAATGTCCGCGTCGTCGAAGATCGTGCACTGGCACACGAGATCGCGCGCCGCGCTCATGCTCTGCGCCATGGCGCGGCGCGTGCCTCGGAGCGGCTGCGGCGTGCCCGGCGGCAGCGTGACCCGCGGCACCTCGCGCGCCGCCGCGGGGGCGGCCGCCTTGCCGGCCGCTGCCTTAACGTCCTCGGCGATGACGCGACCGTGCCGGCCCGACGCCTGGCAGCGGGCGAGATCCACGCCGAGCTGCCTGGCCAGTGCCCGCACCGCGGGCGCCGCCTTGGTGGCCGCGGCGCCCCCGCGCCGGCGGCGCCCCGCAACGGCGGTGTCCTCGAGGACCTCTTCGCTCGACATCATCCTGCCGACGACCGTGCCCGAATCCTCCCGTCCGGCCGGCGGCGCCGGCTCCGGTTCTGCCGCGGGCCGCGCGGCGGGCGCCGCGCCTTCGGCATCCTCGGTGTCGATGTCCACGAGCGGCTGATGGGTCGGCAGTATGGTGCCGTCGGGTGCATGGATTTTCGCAATCCGGCCGGACCAGGGCGCCGGCACCTCAACGACGGCCTTCGCCGTCTCGACGGAGACGATGGGCTGGTCTGCCTTGACGACGTCGCCCTCGGCGACGAGCCAGGTCACGATCTCCGCCTCGGGCAGCCCCTCGCCGAGATCGGGCAGGTTGAAGGTCTTCATGCTCATTTCGTCGCCTTCATCAGTCTTCGAACGTCTGCTTCACGCCCGCAACGATGCGCGCGACGCTCGGGAGGAACTCGTACTCGAGCCGGAACAGCGGCATGACCGTGTCGTAACCGGTGACGCGCACGATGGGCGCCTGCAGGTCCCACACGCCCTTCTCGGCCACGCCGGCGGCAACCTCCGCGCCGACGCCGCAGCTCCGCGCCGCCTCGTGCACGATCACCAGCCGGCCGGTCTTCTCCACGGACTCGAGGATGGTGTCCATGTCGATCGGACTGATCGTGGCGAGGTCGATGACCTCCGCGCGTATGCCCTCCTTTGACAGCTCGTCGGCGGCACGCAGCGTCTCGAAAATCATTGCGCCCCACGTGACGAGCGTGACGTCGTCGCCTTCGCGCAGGATGTAGCAGGTGTCGAGGGGCAGCGCCTTGCCGTCGTCCTCCACCTCCTGCTTCTGCAGCCGGTAGATGCGCTTCGGTTCCAGGAACACGACGGGATCGGGGTCGCGGATCGCCGCCAGCAGCAGGCCGTAGGCGCGTCCGGGCGAGGACGGTATGACGACGCGTACGCCCGGCATGTGCGCGAAAAGCGCCTCCGTGCTTTCTGAGTGGTGCTCGGGCGCGTGGATCCCGCCGCCGAAAGGCGCCCGCAGCACCATCGGCACGTGCAGGCGCCCGCGAGTGCGGTGGCGCAGCCGGCCGGCGTGGTTCAGCATCTGGTCCACGGTGGGGTAGATGAAGCCCATGAACTGGATTTCGGCGACCGGCCGCATGCCCTGCGCCGCCATGCCGATGGACATGCCCGCGATCATGGACTCTGCGAGCGGCGTGTCCATGACGCGGTCGGCGCCGAACCGTGCCTGCAGTCCGGCCGTCGCACGGAAGACTCCGCCGTTCACGCCCACATCCTCGCCGAGGACCACGACGCGGTCGTCGTGATCGAGCTCCCACGCCAGCGCCATCGTCACCGCCTCGATGAGCGTCACGCGCGCCATCAATGGTGCCCTCCGGAGCCGGCGAACTTCAGCGCGGTGGCGCGCTGCTCCTCGAGCGCCTCGGGGAGCTCGGCGTAGAGGTAGTCGAACATGGCCTCGATGGGCTGCACGCCGGTTTCCGTGTATTCCCGGACGGCGGCCTCGACGTCGGCGGCGCATTCGGCACGCAGCGCCTGCTCCTTGGCGTCGTCCCAGATGCCGGCGTTCTTCAGGTAGCGCTCGATGCGGATCAGCGGCTCCGTTTTCCAGGCCTCCTCGACCTCTTCCTTCGGGCGGTAACGGCTCGCGTCGTCGGCCGTCGTGTGGTCAGACAGGCGGTAGGTGACGGCCTCGACCAGCGTCGGTCCGCCGCCCGAGCGCGCCCGTTCCAGCGCCTCCTCCATGACCTGGCGCACGGCGATGACGTCGTTGCCGTCGACCTGCACGCCCTCGATACCGCCCGCGACGGCCTTCTGGGCCAGCGTTTCGCAGCACGTCTGCAGGGCGATTGGCACGCTGATTGCCCACTTGTTGTTCACGACCACGAGCACCAGCGGCAGCTGGCGCGCGCCCGCCAGGTTCATGGCCTCGTAGAAGTCTCCCTGCGAGGTGCCGCCGTCGCCGATTACGGTCACGGCGCAGCGTGGCTCGCCCCGAAGCTGATAGGCCAGGGCGGCGCCGGCCGCGTGCAGGCATTGGGTGGCGATCGGCACGCACCAGGGAAAATCGTGCACGGGCCCGGCGAAGTCGTTGCCGCGCTCGTCGCCGCCCCAGTACAGCAACACGTCCTGCATCCGTACGCCGCGCCAGAACTGCGCGCCGTATTCGCGGTACATCGGGGCAAAGCAATCCTCGGGACGCATCGCCGCGCCGACGCCGATGTGCGCGGCCTCGTGCCCCAGGCAGGAGGCATACGTGCCGAGCTTGCCGGTGCGCTGCAGGTTGATCGCCTTCGTGTCGAACGTGCGCGTCAGGACCATGAGCCGGTACATCTTCACCAGCTCTTCGGGATCCTTCGCGAAGCCGGGCAGATCGGAGACGAGGCTGCCCTCGGGGTCCAGTACCTGATGGTGCTGGATCCGGAACTCGGCGACGGTCTTCACCAGGGACTCCTCCTGATATTCTGGATCGGCCGCAGAGCCCCCGACAGCACCGTCCGGCCAGCGGCCCGCGGCGCCGGGCCGAAACGGCGCGGCATTATACATCGTTCGCGCGGGCCGAAATCCGCGCCTGCGGGGCGGCGATTGCTGCGCCGCGGCAGCCAAGGAGCTTGCACATGCAGCGACGGGAAATGGAAGCCGGAATCCACCGCGACCTTCGCAATCGCCTCACGTACAGCGACTACCTGGCGCTGCACGAGGTG
>Ga0268386_10004409_pt1 | contig 10352 bp, 5 predicted proteins | sample RVTome_15_FD_200260 | JGI IMG/M metagenome (GOLD analysis project Ga0268386, IMG submission 200260) | Soil microbial communities from uranium-contaminated site in the Upper Colorado River Basin, Wyoming, United States - RVT150D86... ... | reverse complement strand
CAGGTGGGGCATGCGGCGGCCGTGGATCGTCGTCGGCCTGCTCGGCGGTTCGGTCGGCGTCCTCATCGTGGCGTTGGCGCCGAACATCTTGGTGGTGCTCGTCGGCTGGTGCATCGCCCAGGTGTTGTTCAACGCGCTGCTCGCGGCCCTGGTCGCGGTCCTGCCCGACCAGGTCCCGCCGACTCAGCGGGGTTCGGTCTCCGGCGTCCTCGGTGTGTGCGTGCCGGTAGCGTCGGTGACCGGCACCTTCCTGGTGAAGCTGTTCACCGGCAACCAGCTGGCCATGTTCCTGGTCCCGTGCGCCGTCGGCGGGTTCTTCATCCTGCTCTTCGTCGCCGTGCTGAACGATCGCCGCCCGGCCACCGCGGACAAGCCGGCCTGGTCATTGCGAGAGCTCGCCGACACGTTCTACATCAACCCGCGCGAGGCCCCCGACTTCGCGTGGGCGTTCGTCAGCCGCTTCCTGTTCGTGCTGGCCTACGCGTTCCTGGCGACCTACCAGACGTACTACCTGCTGGAGAAGCTGGGCAGCGCCGAGGACGACGTGCCGGGGCAGGTGTTCCTCGGCACCCTGGTGCAGTCCGCGGTGGTAGTCGCGGCCTCACTGCTCGGGGGCAGGCTGTCCGACCGGACCGGCCGGCGAAAGCTCTTCGTCCTCGCCGCGTCGACCGTGTACGGCGTGGCGATGTTCGTCATCGCCCTCGCCAGTGACTTCAACGGCTTCCTGGTCGGCATGGCCATCGGTGGCCTCGGCTTCGGCGTCTACGTCGCCGTCGACCTCGCGCTGGCCGCCGACGTGCTGCCGGACAAGGCCAGCGCCGCCAAGGACCTCGGCGTGTTCAACATCGCCGGAGCGCTTCCGTTCTCCCTGGCACCGGCGATCGCGCCAGCCATCCTGGCGATCGCCGACGGCGGCTACGGCGTGCTGTACGCGGTCGCAGGCGTCAGCGCCATCCTCGGCGCCACCGCCATCCTGCCGGTCAAGGGTGTGCGCTGAGACCCCAGCGGCCCGGTCCGCTGCGACCGTTCTGTCGGCGACTCTGTCAGCGGCGCGTGCGCAGGAGGTTGAGCTCCGTCGCCCGACGGACGGCTGCCCGGCGGTTGTTCACGCCGAGCTTTGCGTAGATGTTCTTGGTGTGCGTGCGCACGGTGTTCAGGGACACCACGAGCTCGCGAGCGATGTCCGGCCCGCCGAGGTCGGTGGCGAGCAGCCGGAGCACGTCCAGCTCGCGGTCACTCAACGGCTCGACCATCCCGGCCGCCCCGGTTGTCCCGCCGAAGGTGGTCAGCAGCCGCCGGACGTAGCCCGGGGCGATCCCGCGTTGCGCGGCCGCCGCGAGCAGGGCGGCCATCGGCGGTCCCTCGTCGGTGAAGATCCGGGCGTAGTCCTCGGGCTCCGCCAGCGTCACGGCGCGCTCGAACGGCGCGAGAGCAGCCACGGTGTCGCCGTGCGCCTGGTGCGCGAGGGCCTGCAGCACCAGGATCTCGATGACGCTTCCGGTCCTTGCTCCGTCTTCTGCTGCCTGGAGGAGACGCTGCAGCAGCTCGAGCGCCCGCTGCCCGGAGTCCGCGAGTCGCTCGGTCCGGTACTGCGCCAGCAGCAGCCTGGTCAGGGTGACGTGCTCGAACTCGCGCAGGTAGCTGAGGTCGTCCTCGACCGACAGCCCCTGCTCGCGCACCCACCGCAAAGCGTCGCCCAGCCTCCCCTGCGCGAGCCACACCCGTGCCCGCATCGCCGCGATCGGCCGCACGTTGGGGGAGAAGTCACCGACGTACACCCGCTCCGCCTCGTCGAGCAGGTCTGCTGCACCGTTGAGGTCCCCCTCGGCCTCCCGGACCCGTGCCATCACGACACGCCAACGATGGGGGTTCTGCGGCAGTCCGAGGTGCTCGCCGAGGTCCTGGCTGCGCGCCAGGAGCTGCATGGCGGCCGGCAGGTCGCCGCGCTCGCGGTGGAGCGCGGCCATCCCGACGTACATGTCCGCCGTGCCTCGCAGGACCTGTCCGTGCTGCTCCGCGGCGAGCCACAGCGCCCGCTCGTACGTGCGCATCGCGTCACCGAGGCGGGCCTGGACGATGAGGATGTCCGCCATCGTGATCGCCAGACCGAGGACATCGGCGATGAACCCGGCCCGCAGCATGCGGTCCGTCGACTCGGCGTATCCCCCGTACGCCGCCTCGAGGTCCCCGCTCCCCCACGACGCGAGCCCGATGAGCGCCGCAGCCGCCGCGCGCCCGACGTGGTCGTCGGCAGCAGCGAGGTCCAGGGCCCGCCGGGCATGCGTGACCGTGCCGGCCGGGTCGCCGAGCGCCAGCGCCTGCCCGGCCCGGTGAACGGCGAGCCACATGGGAAGCCCGCGGAATCCCTCCTCGTCCACGACCACCATCTCCGGCGGTCGTTCACGGGAGCTCTGACGCCCGCCTTCCATGGCGTCCACCCACTGCTCGGCATCCCGCAGGCGCCGCTCGACGCCCTCGAGCTCGCCGGTGGCCAACAGCGACCCGGCGTATCCGTTGCTGAGAACCGGCCTGTTCCGGATGTGCGCGTCGGGAAGCGCCTCCAGCCAGCGCCGCAGGGTGCCCTCTTGCCGGTCCCGGCGCGTCGCCGGGGCCGCCAGCTCGACCAGGTCGGCCGCCCTCTCGAAGTCCTCGGCGGCCAGGGCGTGGTCGATGGCGACCGCCCGCTCGCCGTGCTGCTCGAACCAGTCGCTCGCCCGCCGGTGGAGCTCAGGGATGCGGTCGGGCTGCTCGTCCGCCAGGCGCGCTCGCAGCACGTCGGCGAAGAGGTGGTGGTAGCGGTACCACCGGCGGCGGTCGTCGAGCGGGACCAGGAACAGGTTTCCCCGGTCGAGCGCCTCCAGCGTGGCCTTGCCCCCTGTGAGACCGGTGACGGCATCGCACAGGGGACCGCTGAGCTGGCCGAGGACGGAGGTCTGCAGGAGGAAGCGCTGGACATGGTCGGGCTGACGCTGCAGCACCTCCTCGACCAGGTAGTCGACGACGTAGCGGGCGTCTCCGGCGAAGCCGGCGATGAAGTCGGCAACGTCGTCGCGACCCTGCATCGACAGCGCCGCCAGCTGGAGCGCGGCGATCCACCCTTCGGTGCGCCCCTCGAGTGCCGCCACGTCCTCGGCCGTCAGCTGGAGGCCCATCACCCCGTTGAGGTACGCCACGGCCTCCTCGGGGGTGAAGCGCAGGTCGGCGGCGCGCACCTCGGCCAGCTCGCCGCGCCCTCGCAGCCGGGCCAGGGGCAGCGCGGGGTCGGCCCGGCCGGCAATCACCAGGTGCAGCCACGGAGGCACATGGTCGAGGAGGTACGCCATCCCTTCCTGCACCTCGGGTACGTCGATGACGTGGTAGTCGTCGAGCACCAGCACGAGGTCGCCGTCGGCGGCGCCGAGGTCGTTGAGCAGTGTCGTGAGCACTGTCTCGATGGGCGTCGGGTGGGGTGCCTGCAGGAGCGAGAGAGCGTCCGCGCCGACCCCGGGCGCCACCTTCTGGAGCGCGGCGATGATGTAGGCCCAGAAGGACCCGGGATGGTTGTCGCCCCGGTCGAGCGACACCCACGCGACGGGCCAGTCACCAGCGGCAGCGGCCGGTCCTGTCGGACGCGCCGCGAGCCACTCGGCGAGCAGCGTCGTCTTGCCGAAGCCGGCCGGTGCGGACACGAGCATCAGCTTCGCCGCTGCCCCGCGGTTCAGCCGCTCGCTCAGTCGCGGCCGCGGAACCAGACGACGGGGCGCCGGAGGGACGTACAGCTTCGTCTCGAGCAGGAGGGTCGGCGCCACCGTGTGCACTACTTCAGGCTAGGACGCCGGACGCCCACCGGTCACGCGGCGCACAGCCCCCGTCCGGGGTTCCCGGCCCGTGAACCGGATCGCGAAAACGCGCCCCGATCAATGAGCAGACGACGCCGAGAACCGCCCCTGACGCGGTAACCCAGGTGCACGACGCCGCTGCCGAAGCGGTGCTCCTCCACCAGCTCCAGAGCGAGCCGAACACCGTCGGAGAAGAAGCGCTTGCCCCCACCCACCACGACCGGTGTCACGTAGACGTGGCACTCGTCGACCAGCCCGGCCGCGAGTGCATGGGCGGCCAGCTCGGCCCGCCCACGCTGAGGTCGCGCTCGGCCGCCGTCTTCTGCCGCCGGACCGCGTCGGGGTCGAAGGTCCGCTCGATCCGGGTCCGGGCGGTGGACACGTTCTCCAGCGTCCGGGAGTAGACGACCTGGTCGATCGAGCGCCACACCCGCGCGAAGTCGCGCATCTCCGACACCTGGTCACGGGCCGGGTCGTCGGCCTCGCACCCGGCCATCTCCTCGTGCATGCGGCGTCCGAAGAGGTAGGCGCCGACGGCCCGCTCGCGGTCGTTGATGAAGGCGTAGACCTCCTCGTCGGGGACGGCCCAGTCGAAACGGCCGTCAGTGTCGGCGATGCAGCGTCGAGTGAGGTGATCCCCGCATAGACCAGCTTGCCCACCCGATCACTCCTGTCAGTGTTGTCTCAGGCCGGCGGCGAGCCGGTCGAGGGTGGCCCGGTCGAGGCCGAAGCCGGGGAAGGCCGCGAGGCGGTCCATGGGGAAGTTGCCGATGACCTTGACGAGGTCGCCTTCGGCGAGGAAGCCACCGACCTGGCCGGCTTGGTCCGCGAAGAGCGACGCGAGCGCTGCTCTCGCGGCCGGGTCGGCAAGCCACTCCTCCAGCGTCGAGGTCGTCGAGATCGGAGCCCGCCGGGTCGGTGCGGTGATGTCGACGGTCCCCGTCAACCGCAGGTCGCGCGATGAGGACCCGACCACGATTTCGAAGGCACCGCCCTCCACGACCCAGCCGTGGACGGTCGTCGACCAGTACGCGAAGGCCCGCTGGTCCAGCTCGACATCGACGAGCGCCGACTCCCCCGGCGCGAGGCGTGCCTTGACGAAGCCCTTCAGCTCCCGGACAGGACGCGCCACCGAGCACTCGGGGTCTCGCACGTAGACCTGGACGACCTCCGCGCCCGACCGCTCGCCGGTGTTGGCCACGGTGCACCGCACGACGACGCGCAGGTCCCCGGCCTCCACACTGCCGAGCACCTCCAGCGCGAGACCCCCGTACGCGAACGTCGTGTACGAGAGGCCGTGACCGAACGGGTAGCTGACCGCCTGGTCCCGCGCGTCGTAGCCCCGGTAGCCGACGAAGACGCCCTCGCCGTAGCGGACGTGCCCGGAGTCGCCGGGGAAGGACAGGTACGACGGGTTGTCCTCCAGCCGCAGGGGCAGCGTCTCCGCGAGCCGACCCGACGGCGAGGCCAGGCCCAGGAGCAGGTCAGCGATCGCTCCCCCACCCGCCTGGCCGGGCAGCCAGCACTCCAGCAGCGCGTCGGCGTGGTGCTCCCAGTCCGACACCCGCACCGCGGATCCGTTGGACAGCACGACGACGACGGGCGCCGTGGCGGCCTCGGCCACGGCTGCAAGCAGTGCCGTCTGGTCGGCGGGCAGGTCCATGTGCGTGCGGTCAAAGCCTTCCGACTCCTCCTCGGCCGGCAGGCCCAGGAGGACGACGACCGCGTCGGCGCCGCGGACGGCTTGCACCGCCTCGGCCACGAGCGCGTCGTCCGGCTCGGCCGACCCCAGCTCGTGGCCGGGGGCGAAGCGCACCGTCACGCCGTCGGGGACGAGCGCCTCCAGCTGGTGGAGCGCCGCGTCGAGCCGGGTGGGGACGACCTGCGAACTCCCTGCGCCCTGGTAGCGGGGCGTCCGGGCCATCTCACCGACGACCGCCAGCGTCTGTCCGGCGCCGAGCGACAACGGCAGCGCCACACCCTCGTTCTTGAGCAGCACCGCCGACTCCCGTGCCGCCTGCCGGGCCAGGTCGTGGTGCGCCTCGACGTCGACCTCCCCGGGGTCCGCCAGGGCCGGCTGGGCACGCGCCACGAGCTCGAGCACCCGCCGTACGGACGTGTCGAGCGCGGCCTCGTCCAGCTCACCCGAACGCACCGCAGCCACCAGGGCCGCGTCGCTCACCCCGAGGTTCGGCGGCATTTCCAGGTCCAGGCCGGCGGCGAGAGCGGCGACTCGGTCGGCCACTGCACCCCAGTCCGAGACCACCAGCCCCCGGAAACCCCACTCGTCCCGCAGCACCGCCGTGAGCAGCCAGCGGTGCTGGGAGGCGTACGTGCCGTTGACCCGGTTGTAGGCGCACATGACCGTCCACGGCTGCGCCCGAGTGACCACGTGCTCGAAGCCGGCCAGGTAGATCTCCCGCAGCGGCCGCTCGTCCACGTCGGCGCTGACCCGCAGCCGGTCGGTCTCCTGGTTGTTGGCCGCGTAGTGCTTCAGCGATGTGCCGATGCCCTGGCTCTGTACGCCATCGACCATCGCGGCACCCAGCACGCCGGAGAGCAGCGGGTCCTCCGACAGGTACTCGAAGTTGCGGCCGCACAGCGGCGAGCGCTTGATGTTGATGCCGGGCCCGAGGAGGACCGAGACCCGTTCGACCCGGGCGTCCCGGCCGAGGGCCTCGCCCACCCGCCGTACGAGATCGGCGTCCCAGGAGGAGCCCAGGGCGGCGGCGGTCGGGAAGCAGGTCGCGGGGACGCTGCCGCCGAGGCCGACATGGTCACCGCCCTCGGGCTGCTTGCGCAGTCCGTGTGGTCCATCGGCCAGCATCACCGACGGCACGCCCACCCGCTCCACCGCAGCCGTGTGCCAGAAGTCCGATCCCAGGGACAGCGAGGCCTTCTCCTCCAGCGTCATCGCCGCGAGCGCGGCATCGATGTCCAGGCCGTTCGCGTCGTGCGGGGTCATCGCCGCTCCTCGCATCGCTGGAGACCAGGGGCTGCCTCACCGTAGGCCCGCCCCACCGTACGGCTGGTGGCGCGGCCCCCGGGAGCAGCGGGACGTCGGAGCGCCTTCAGCCGGCTCGCCCCTCCGGTCGGGCGGCGGCCTCGGCCTCAGCGCTGCCCGGTTGTCTGCTGGGGATGCGCCCGGTGAAGAAGAGCGACAGAATCGCGAGCAGGGCGAGGACGGCGAGCGCCGCGTCCAGACCGCGGATGCGAGCCTCCCGGTTGTCGTCGAGCACCGCCTGGGTTACCTCGTCGCTCTCGCCGGCGTCGACCAGGGCCTCCTCGAGGGCGGTGTCGGAGAGGAAGGGGACACCCGAGGCCAGCTCCACGCTCGCCTGCTGCTTGACGTCGTCGGGGACGTCGGGGTTCTCCTGGATGCCCGCGATGAGGGTCGTGGTGAGCACGGTGATGAGGACCGATCCGGCCAGGGCCGTGCCGAGCGACGCCCCGAGGTTGGTCGCGGTGTTCTGCAGACCACCCACCTCACCACTCTGCTCGGTCGGGACTGACGAGACGGTCACGCTGCCCAGCTGCGAGGCGAGCGCGCCGATACCCAGGCCCACGAGCAGCATCGGCACCGCCACGACCGCCGCGTTGGTGTCGAGCGTGATGCCGCCGAGAAGCGCCAGGATCCCGGCCAGGATGAGCAGCATGCCCGCCCGGACGACCCGGCGGGGCGAGGCGTCGGGACGGAACTTGGGGATTCCCGTGGCCGCGACGAGCAGCGAGACGGACAGCGGCAGGATGCGCAGGCCGGTCTCGATGGCGGACAGCTCCAGGACGACGGACAGGAAGAGCGGGACGACGAAGAATATGCCCGCCTGCAGCAGGAACTGGAAGCCGAACATCGTCAGTCCCGCGGCCAGCTGCGGGTTCCGCAACATCCCTGGCTGCACGAGCGGCTCGCCGCCACGCTGGGCGAGCCGGTACTCCCACCGAACCAGCAGCCAGACCACGAAGAGGCCGATGAGGACGCACCAGAAGGTCGGCGAGAGACCGAAGAGGGACGGGCCGCCCTCCTTGGGGAGCAGCCAGCCCCACTCGCTCGACCGCAGCACCCCGTACACGGCCGTGCCCAGGCCGACCACGGAGAGCAGGGTGCCCACGAGATCGAGCTTCGCGGGGCCCTCCGGCGGCGCATCCGCGACCCGCCGGGACAGGGCCAGGATCACCAGGACGACACCCACCTCACCGAAGAAGACCCACCGCCAGGAGCCGTACGTGGTGGCCGCACCGCCCAGCAGCGGCCCCACGGCGACCGCGATCGCGCCGGCCGCCGCCACCAGCCCGTACGCGCGGGGACGGTCCGGCTGCGCGAAGTTGCTGGCCACGAGTGCCACGATCGCCGGCATGATCAGCGCGGCGCCGACCCCCTCGAGGAAGGACCAGCCGAGGATCAGGACGGGCAGGTTGGGCGCCAGACCCGTCGTCAGCGACCCCACGCCGTAGATGACGCACCCGATCGAGAAGGCCCGGCGCCGCCCGATGATCGTGCCGATCTTGCCACCCGTGATCATGAGGGTGGCCATCACCAGCGTGTAGAGGGTGATGGCGGTCTGGATGCCGGTGATGGTGGTGCCCACGTCGTTGGCGACAGTCGCCATCGACACGTTCATCACCGAGCTGTCCAGTGTCATGAGGAACTGTGCCGAGGCCAGGGTGAGGAGCACCCCACCGGCCGCGGCGCGCTGCGTCGTCGCGTCCGTCGCCACGGGCAGACGATAGCGGCGGCCGGGCCAGCGCCGGACTACCCGGAGCGGGTCACACGAAGGCGCTCAACACCCACGCGATGGCGAAGCCGATCGTCCCGAGCAGCGTCTCCATGACGGTCCACGTCTTGAACGTCGTCTTCACGTCCATGCCGAGGAACCGACCGACCAGCCAGAAGCCGGAGTCGTTGACGTGCGAGAGGACCGTCGACCCGCAGGCGATCGCGATCACGGTCAGCGCGAGGTACGCGTCGGACAGGCCGCCGGTCGCCTCGATGACCGGCGCGATGAGTCCGCCGGTCGTCGTGAGTGCCACGGTCGCCGACCCTTGGGCCACGCGCAGCGCCACGGCGATGAGGAAGGCCGCGACGATGACCGGCAGGCCGGTCCCCTCGAGTGAGGTGGCCAGGGCCTCGCCGATCCCCGAGGCCCGCAGCACGGCGCCGAACATGCCGCCCGCGCCCGTGATGAGGATGATCGAGCACACCGGGCCGAGCGCGCTGTTGACCGTGGCCTCCACCTGCGTCCCGGTCTGGCCGCGCTTCCAGCCGAGGAGCCACATCGCCACCAGGACCGAGATGAGCAACGCGATCGCCGTCTGCCCGACGAGGACGAAGCCCTGGACCCAGCCCTCCTCGCCGTCCACGACACCGGCCGTGTCCAGGGTGCTGAGCCCGGTGTTGAAGAAGATCAGCGTGACCGGCAGCAGGAGGACGAGGAGCACGGTGCCGAACGCCGGGACGCTCGACCCGCCGTCCGGTGGACGCACGTCGGTGCGCACCCCTCCCGTACGGTCGGCGGCCGTGTCCGTGCCGTCACCCGTGCGGGATGTGGGCTCGCCGTCTCCCGTACGGGACGTGGGCTCGCCGTCGTCCGTACGGGGCGTGGGCTGGCCGGCCTGGCCGACGGCGGTCCCCGTCCCGGGGGACTCGTCGGCACCGCCGAGGACGGCCGGGACGGGAAGGATGATGCGCTTGCCCATCCAGATGCCGAAGAGGTAGGAGCCGAGGAACCAGGTCGGGATGCCGATGAGCAGTCCGAAGACCAGGACCAGGCCGATGTTGGCGCCGATCAGCTCGGCCGCGGCGACCGGACCGGGGTGCGGCGGGACGAAGGCGTGCATGACGGCGAAGGCACCCGCGACGGGGAGGGCGTAGGTGAGCAGCGATCCGCCCAGCCGGCGCGCCACCGTGAAGACCAGCGGCAGGAAGACGACGAGGCCGGCGTCGAAGAAGATCGGCAGGCCGAAGAGCAGGGCGGCGACGCCGAGGGCGAGGGGTGCCCGCTCGTCGCCGAAGCGGCGGATGAGCGAGTCGGCCAGGACCTGGGCGCCCCCGCTGACCTCCAGCATCTTGCCGAGCATCGCGCCCAGGCCGACGAGGAGCGCGACGCTGCCGAGGGTCGTGCCGAACCCCCCGACGACCACGTCCGCGATGTCCCCTACCGGGACGCGCGCCGCCAGGGCGGTGAGGACGCTGACGAGGATGAGCGCCACGAAGGCGTGGAGGCGCACCCGGATGATGAGGAAGAGCAGCAGCAGGACCGCCCCGACGGCGATGAGCAGCAGTGGGCCGGTCGAGAGGGTCGGTTCGACGTCGGGCATCAGGCGCTCCTTGCGTCCGCGGGGTCGGTGGCGGGCAGGGCGGCCTGCGCGTCGCGCAGGTCGGCGAAGGTTGGCAGCAGGGCATCGACCGCCCGGTCGGCGAGGGCGACCAGGGGTGCAAGGCAGGCGGTGAGCCCGGGGTCGGGCTCCTCGACGTCCTCGACCGCGACCAGGTCGGCGGCGCGGTCGAGGTCCTCCAGCAGGTCGAGGGTGGTGAGG